>Ga0208785_1001460_pt1 | contig 10367 bp, 14 predicted proteins | sample DEB08_DNA_2_FD_185499 | JGI IMG/M metagenome (GOLD analysis project Ga0208785, IMG submission 185499) | Aqueous microbial communities from the Delaware River and Bay under freshwater to marine salinity gradient to study organic matter... | ecosystem: Environmental > Aquatic > Marine > Coastal ...
ACCAACACGTATCTCTCACCGTCAGTGACCGGTCGTACCTCATGTGGGAAACAGAAGTTGCTGGGAAACACGATGGCATCTCCAGTGCCTTGGGCAGGACTCGTGTATTGGCCCTGCCAGAAAGACAACTCTCCACCCTCGTAGTCAGTATTTAAAAGTATGCTGGTGCTCAATATACGCGGTGCTCCACCGTATGAGTCCACGTGCTCCTCGAACTTGTGTCCATTGCCGTACCTTATCAGGCTCACACCCGTGTGTTCGGTGGCCTTGTGTAGGTATGGATAGTGCTCCAGGATGTGTAGCAGTCCCAACTCTATGCGATCCCAACATGGTCCCCTGTCTGGTCCCAGCATGGTGAATTCACACTGCCTGGATTTGGTCACACGCTCCGTTGTGTTGTCAACCGCACTCTTGGCCACTTCCCAACCCTCCCAAGCCGTGTCGGCCTCGGGTTCACTCTTGCTCCATTCTATGATCTGTTGGCAGGTGTCAAAGTTCAGCAGGTTCTGGAACGTTATGATGTAGTCTCGCAGGTCCGTGCTGTCTGCGATACGCACTACTGATTGCCTTCCAGCCTAGTCAGTTGTTCATACAGGGCATACAGCCTCTGTCTGTGTGCTTCTCCCACGGGATCTCCCGGTGGCAGTTTCATCTTGTCGTCCATACGCATGTTCCTTATGTCCTCACGCACGGTGCCCACGTCCCTAGCGGGAGCGGTCTGTGTGTTGGTCAATGGGTTTGGCATCCTCTTGTTCTCCATCAACGATTCCAGGAACTGTATTCCTTCCGCTGTGTCAACCAGTGGTTGGTACAGCACCCTGTCTGGCAGTGTGCTTGAGAACTTCTTGATGTTCTCTAACCTGTTCACGTACTCGTCACCCCATTGTTGTTTGAGTGCCTGTTCCTCGGCCTTTAGATCCACCTGTTGTGGCTGTTGCTGTGCCATCTTGCCCAGTTGGTCTGAATACAGTGCCAGTGCTGTTTTGACTTGGTCCTGTGTGAAGTTGGCTTTCTTGAACACTTCAGTGACTTCCTTTGATAGGTCCTCTGGTATCTCATCCAGTCCGAACTCCTGGGTCACTGACCAGTCGTACTGCTCTGGTACCTTGTTGGTCAATTTCTTTTCCAATTCCGTGTATGATTTGGCCAGGTCCTCTGGTGATTTGAATTTTTCTGGTAACCAGTTGGGTCTGTCCTCTTGTGTTTCCGCTGGTTGCTCACCGGCCTTGGGCACGGTGTCCACTGGTTCCTGTATTTCCTTGTCTATAAGATGTCCTGTGGCTGGTGCCTGTGTGGTCTGTGTTACTTGTTCTTCGCTCATACTAGATGCTCCTTGTCATTGTCATTAGCCACGTTACGCTCTTTACACATGTTCCTTATCCTCCTGACCAGTTGTTGCTGTGCCACCACGTACACCGCTGAATACGGGTTGGGTGAGTCTGAAGTTATACGGGTCTGGTTGATTATGCGTTCTAGATCGTCTAACACCTGCTTGCCTGCTGGTGATTCAAACACCTGTCTATAGAACTGCTGTAGTTGTGCCGAAGTGGGCTTCATGTACTATTTGTTTCTTTTGTTGTTAAGTTTAGTTGTGTAGATATTTATATCTAAACTTGCGGTGGTGTGGGATTTTGTTGTAACTGCTGTGCCAGGGCTTGGAGTGCCTGTGCCTGTTGTTGCTGTGACTGTTGCTGTAACTCTTCCGCTACCTCGTCCTCGCTTTTGATCACCTCTGGACTCATGTCACCATCACGCAGGATCTTACGTGCCAGTGCCTGTAGGTCTACGTTCACTAGAGCGTTTGGTCCCAGTTGGTTCAGCGTCTGTACCAGTTGTAGGTCCCTTGATATCTCCGTCAGTGCTATGCCTTTCTTGACCGCACTGTTGACTATGATCTCGCTGATTGGGCCATACTGCGTGAAGTCCTGTACCTCTCCCCTCATCTGTAATCTCTTGATCAGGTTACTGATGATTGGACGCAGGAACTCTTTCTCCAGACGCAGTCCATATGGACCCAGTCGTCTGTAGAACTCTGCCTGTCTGATCTGTACTTCCGTGGCCGTTTGGTATTTTGATTCGTCTGGTGGTAGTATGGAATCATTGAACAACATCCTCCTGATCTGTTGCCTGTGATCTTGTATGGTTGCTTCAGTGACGTTTAGTTGTCCCGGGAATGGTACCGCTTGTAAAGGGGAATCCACTGTGATAACATCCCCAGGACGCAACTTCATGTTACTGAAGTTGACTGCTGTGTCGGAATTGACCTGCCAACTACCCAGTGCTAGGTAACTCGCGGCCTCCATGAATAACATCTGTGCCTCGTTGACCACACGTATGTGCGGCAGTGCCATACGCACTGGGCTCTCACCGTACACTGATCCAACGGTTTTTCCAAACCTGAAGGGTGTGAACATTTGTACGGGCATTTTCTTGGTCATCAATATTTCTTGTCCCTTGCTGACCTGTATGGTGTATGTGAATTCCTTGTCCATGGGCAATCTCAAACAACTCTCTAGTACCTTGTGCGTCTTGTATGGTTCCTTGACGCAGGCATCCACTAGTTGGTCTCCCATCTTGTCCCTGTAGTTTTCTATCAGGAAGTGTCCTGGTAATTCGTGCTCTCTGAATACTGTCTCTATAGTGCCATTGTGGTTGTCCAGGAAGTACAATTGGTAACTTGGTATGGCTATGAAATCGATCTGGTTGGTCTCCTCGTACATGCCCAAACATCCAACACCGGAAATCACGGCATCGGTCAGTGCTTCACTGGCCGCGACGTAGAAATTGCTGTCCCTTATGGTCTTGAACACGGTCCTGTTGGCCACGTCTAATGCTTTCTTTACATCTGTAGCCACCCTTTCCTTAAGGTCTTCTCGCACGGACAAAGTGGCCCACTGACTGTTTTGCGGAATCAGTAGATTCAGTATCGTGGATACTAGATTCTGGACACCGTCTGGTGCCGTTGAATCGAAAATCCTTGTCCTGTCAGTGGTGTTAGCGTCCTGTCTGAAAAGATCCCTGTTGGGTCTCGTGTATAGGTACGCTTCCGAAATCTCACTTTCGTGTTTGTCGCGTTCTTGCTTGGCTAGTTTGAATGCCTTTGCGATGTAATCTTTGATCATTATTGATTTGATAGGCTACCGAATCCAACTCCAGTGGGTGCGATCGTGGAAGTTGCTACACCATCATCTGATATCCCAAACAGTCCCGTTCTCCTCTGTGAAATTAGACTTGATCTTCCTCTTCTTCCTCTCCTGGATCTCTGTTGTTCGAGTCTGGCTTTCTTCCTTTCGTCCTCTAACTCCGAGGCCGCTCTAGAATCAGCATCTGCCTGTAGTTGTCTTTGTACTTCAAGTTGTTGCTTTGCCTGTTCCTCTGGACTAGGCATGCTTGGTGCTTTAGGTAAACACATTAGTAGCCTCCTCCTAACAGTCTCAACACGTTCCTTGCCGCTGTGGCAACTGTCGTGGTTGGTTGTAATAGACTCTGTCTTGTTCCTAGGTCATCGGCTTCACCTGAAACTCCAAGTGCTGTCCTCCTAGTGATCAACACACCCCTTCCGGCCTGTGAAGCGGCCTTCCTTTTTCCAACTCCCCTCGCTGGTGCGGGTGGTGGTGTTGGACTTGGTGGTGGTGGTGGAGGTGGTGGTGGTGGAGGTGGTGGTGGGGGTGGTGGGGGTGAGGTGGTGGGGGTGGTGGGGGTGATGAACACATCATCATGGCCACTGGACCCTTGTACTCCGAACTCACTTCCTCTATGATATTGAAATCTTTGTCCCAAACGATCTTTGAATATATTTTCATTTGTCTCCTTTTCGCGTGTGCGTGTGTTTTTATATATCAACCTTTTCGCGTGCGTCACGCGTATGTGTTATTATATATAAATAACTTTATCAACCATTGTATTTACCGGTTCAATTGATTTTGTAACTGGTTCCAGAGCGTGTCAGAGGGTTATAAACCTTGGCCACCTTGCTCACATCTACGGCCAATTCAGGCAAGTGGCTTATCGCTTCACTGACCGAGTCAATACAGTCATCCTGTTTGCTACGCGGAAACGCTTGTAATTCATCCATGAAAGGTGTCTTGTCTCGCACACGCTCGTGTACGAACATACGACCGATCTTGATTATGGGCTCCAGCGTCTGTGCTATGAACACCATCTTGTTCTTGGTCCTGAATGTAGGCACCACCTGTACCATCGTTTTCATCTCCCTGGCAACACGTCTCAACTCGTTGGCCAACGCACTGGAGAAGTTTTCTTCCACGTACACGTGTGATATCTTGTGATAGGCACAGGCATGGATTATCTCTCGGCACTGGTTGGTGAAACTCTTTGTCTCCACGTCAACGGCACTCAACACGACCACGTCATGTATGAAGGTGTTACCCTCGCTGTCCCTCGCACAGATTGACAGAACAGAGTTGTCACGTCCCTTGAGCCCAGAGGCACTGTCCCAGGCCCCGCATATCCGCTCTATGTTGTGTTTTCCTAGTTTACAACTGGTCACATATCCCCCGAAAGGTTGCGATATACTGCTCCATTGTAGTTCGTCGCTGTAGTATTTGATGTTCTCTAACTGTACCAAGGGTTGGAATGTGGTCTGTGGTATCAGCATGTACTGTGAGTTGAAGTCCCCCTCCGTGGTCTCCAACCTCTGTTGGTCCAACCACTTGTAGGTGAACATGCCTTCCGGGTGATCAGGCCATGCCAGGTACTCCTCCTGTTCCACAGTGCTGTCTGGTAATCTCTTTTCCCGTGTACGCAGTATTGGAATCTTTTTCATCTTGTAGCCCACGTCCTCTAGGTGATTGTATATGGTCTCCTCGTGGTGCGGTGTGCCGAACATCAGGATCTGGTTTGATAACTTACCAAACTCTGCCACCCTCTCCTTGTTACGCTCACGCTGGTCCATCGTTATGACGTTGTCAGATGTCTCGATGTCGTCAGCGATAACCATGGTGGCATGGAAGCCCGTGAATGACGCACCCAGTGAACTCACCGTCACTGATGGGTTCAACTGTAGTATGGGCCTGTCAACAGTGAATGTCTCTGACTTCCAGGTGAACAGGTCTGACTTCATGTGCTGTAGCAGGGGATGGTTCTCGATCATGTTCCTGATGTACAGGGAGTTACGCAGGGCCAGGTTACGCTTGGCCGATATCAGCAGGCAGGTCCAGTTGGGGTCATTGAGCAGTTTCCAACACACGTAGGCACCCATCAGGTAACTCTTGCCCACGTGCCTGAATGCCTGTAGTATCCTACGCGGCTCGTGGTCGGTCTCCTCCAACCAGTCCGCTATCTCTTGGTGTACTTCGGGTGTGGTCTGATTACTGACTATGTTTAACGTGTCCAGGAACACCTTGAATGATAACTTCTGCTCCATTAGTCATTCTTTTTCTGTAGCCTCTGTTGGGCCATGTCTATGAGTTTAGCGGCCTGTTGCTTCTCTTCCTGTTTGTTTTCACCAGTGGGGTGTACGGCACCGCTAGCGGCCTGTGCCAGATACTTCAGCATCTGTAGTTTGGCACGCTTGGCATTGTCGATGAACGTGGTCTTCTTGATGTAGTCCTTGTCATCGCGGTCTGGATATTGGGTGTCGAACAGTTGATGTGCCTCGTCCAACTCCTTGCCCCAGTAGCCGTCAGCGAACTGTTTGAGTATCTCGAGCCACTGCTCCTCTACCCTATTTTTTGCCATCTTCCTTGGCCTCTGGTTTTGGTAACATTGATGTGATCTTGTTGAATAATTCTCCAACCGTGGTCATGTCAGCGGCACGGAATATGCCCTTCTGTGTGGCCACGTCTATGATGTTGGCTATGATTGCGAGTTCTTGGTCTGTAAGTGTCTGTTTCATTTGATGATTTCCTTTGTTTTTCTGTTAGTTTTATGCGGACGCTGATACGAGCACGTTTGTATGTCAGCGTCACGCAGGGTATTTATAATGTTTGATTGGGGGTGTGTTTTAACTGTGCGTGGTATTGTAGCATGGCAACTAGATAGAAACACACGCACAGCCTTTAGAGTAACACAGTGAAAGGAGTATATACGTAATCACCGTGTTACTATTAATTATATCTTTTTAGAGATATAATCAAAAAAGTGGTCCAGGAACTTCTTGGCACGGCTCTCCGCTGTCCTAGATCTTATCAGGTTCAGAATGTCCTCTGCCCTCTGTCTGCTCCCAGCACTTACCTCGGGTGTCTCGTCCTGGTGTAGTTCGTTCAGCAGTTGCCTCAACCTGGTCTGCTCTTGTTTTATTGTTTTTGGCTTCTGCCTCTTGTTGTTTCCTTTTGCGTCTTTCATAGATCTCCTGTTGTTGTTGTGTTTCGATTATTGCCCTCACGAACATGTTTTGGTCCTGTTTGTGTTTTTCATTTTCCGTCATTGTTCTTGTCCTCTTTCTTGAACAGTTTGTCAAACTGGTCATTGGTCTTGGGTGCCGCGGGCACCATCTGTATCTGGAAGGTGCGGGCTGGTTTTATGTTGCTACCGGTGGCACTCAACAGACGTGTCCTGATTGCCACTATCCTAGCGATGGTGGTGTTGTAGTTGTTGACCTGGGGCACGCTGAAACGGGCCGCTGTGTTTGATCCCATGGGTGTGTAGAACTGGCTCATCAGTTGTGACGTGAGGCAGAACACGCTGGGGTTCCACAGGTACTGTCCTTGGGCATACTTGACCTCTGATCCCAGCAGGTCCACGTATTTCTTCCAGTGACGTGTCTTGGTAAATTCATTCTGCCTCTCCAGCATCCTGCCCAACACGTTCAGCATCGTGGTGCCTAGTGTGCGGTAGTCCTCCTCGGTTTGGTCGTAGTATTGTGTCGTGCCTATGGGCATTATTTTGGTGTAGTGTATTTGTATCATGTTGTTAGTTGCCTTTCTTATAGAAATATTTATCACCTGATTGATCACTCATAAATATTTCTGGACAAAAAAACTGGAACAGGCAACTAACAACAACTCATAAAAGGGATTAAAGAACGATCCTCCCGCATGACGGGGAACACACACGGGTGTACATAACCAAGTGATAATGTGTGAACCATCTAGGACTCAACCGGTCCAAGGGAATAAACACTCAAGTGATAAACTATGCGGTTGATTTTTTGAGAGATCAAAAAATTTTTACGTTCTGATGTCTTGACTGGAGTAAAGTGAAAGGAATGAAAATGAAAGGAGAAATACAAGGACTGAACGAAGTGAAGGACTTGGAGATGAGCAAGGCTCATCTACTCACTGCTGACGCAGTTCGTAAAGACTACGTCTTCCTCTTGACATCAAATGTGCGATCATGTATAATCAACGATGAAGGAGTAATATGAGGAACAAATTCAACAAATATAGAAGAAACAAAGCCAAGAGGTCTGACGTGCCCAAGCACACCTGTAAGGACACCTGCCAGATGGTGCTGTTGGAGAGGCCCTACAATCAACTCAACAAGTGGGACCTACGATGTCGAGTCAGCAACAGGCACTACAAGTGGTTGAGCAAACAAGAGGCCAGCCACATATGGGACATGGTGCCCCACAGGACCATGATGTCCAGAAAAAAAGTGGCACCATAGCCGCAGACTAAATAGTTTTGCTGTCAACGACGGCAATCACGTGTGTGTGATCCATTTCGAACTTTATGCCAATATTGTCCAACAAGGTCACACACCGTTGAAAAATTTCCTAACAATCATATTGAGATACGGCTACCACAGGTGCCGCAACAGACACATCGACAAACAGATGGGCAAGGGCAACTCGCACAGATGTACCGCACAGCACCACACGTGTGGATTCGTGCTCCATCCCAAGCCCAGGTACGAGACGATTAAATTATGGAAGCGTTTCTAGGTCATCATCTTCCAACTGATGCCCAGTAGGAAGAACAGTATGGTGTACAGGAGCCATTCGTTACGCTTGATCCTGCCATCCAGGTGTGATAGGTGATTGTTCATCAACAGGTTGATCTTGTCCTCCAATCTCTGTAACCTCTGCTGTATGCTCAATCTCTTCATTACACCGTGTCCGTCTTGATTATCCTGTAGTAGTTGCCGCACGTGATCATGGCAACCCCATCCCCAAACCTCACACCAGATATGTTGCCCGCTGGCACCGTGCCTAGGTTGATGGCATCATTGGTCCTGGTTATGGTCGGTGGTGTTGATGTCGATGACGAAACACTGAACGTGCTGATGTATGCCGTTGTTGATTTCCTCCAGACCACAGCGAACTGATTACCGTGTAATTTGAACAGGCAGGCCGCGTCTGGGTCGAATGCGGTCGAAGTTGAGTCCGTGCCGTTGGTGACAGACACCGCTATGCTGTTGGACGCGTGTGACTCTGGGGTGGTCTGGTCGTCCGCGTTGATGTAGTTGAGTGCGTAGTTCTCGTAGATGTCGTACAACCTCTCACCCGTGAGCGATGTGGCCGTAAGGTACAGGTTACCACCCTTGGTTCCAGTGGTGTCGGGATACATGCCCACCCAGATGTTAGAACCAATCTGTATGGCCTGGATGAAGTCCTCACCCAGTTCCGTGGCAGACCTGCCCGTGTCGCTGATGTAGGCCACCCTGTCGTTGTTGGCTATCCTTGGCTCTGAATAGGTTGTTGGGTAGGTGCCATCAAAAGGGCTGTCCAGCGATCCCTCCGTGCTGGATCTGTCCGTATTGACACTACCCACGTTGATGTTGTTGTTGGTGGTGTTGTAATGGATCTGTGATTCGTTCCTGACACCCTGTTGTTGTGCCACCTGTGCGTTGTACACCGTCCAGCCCACACGCAGTTGGTCCCCGCTGGAACCGAACCTTATGCCCCTCCAGTCCACGTTGGTTATGTTGATGGGAGCATTGATTTCGGCCTTGCTCATGTAATCATAGTAACTGCCAAACTCGGCCACCAGTGCGGCCAGGTAGGTGTTGGAGTTCATGGCATTGAATGGCCTAACGATCTGCCTCATGTCACCCTCGTAGTTGAGACCATCGTAGTTGGCAAACGTCCGGTCTGAACTGGCACTGTTACTGCCGTCTATGGTGCCCAGCGTGGATGCGTGGAATGAGGTAACCGGCAGGTACGCGTTCTGTGCCCTATTCGTGTAAGCACTATTACCCGGAGGACTTATGGTCCACCATGCCCCTCCCGATCCCGACTGTAGTTCCGTGATGTGGTCTATGCTGTTGACCGCTGACGTCCTGGTCAGCATGTCGTTCCTGATGGTGTTGATGTTGGAGTCCGATGGTGGGTTGGCCAGGTCCCTGCTCCAGTCAAAGGTGGCATAGCCCCTAAAAGTGGGCACGTTGGTGTTGGCACCCAAACTGTCATTGTTCAAGGTGGCACTGTCGGCCAATCTGCCCCCCACCCAGAAGTAGGTGGCCGTGCTGGCATCCGTCTGATAACCAGTGACCGAGTCGTCGTAGATGTTGTCTGGCAGTGGTGCGTCAAACAGCATGCCGAATCCACGATCTCCCGTGGTGTTTGAATAATATGCGTCCGTGAGCACACCGCTGGTGTTGAGCCCCGATGGTGTGTGTTCTGCCAACACCACGCTACCCGCGTTCTCGGTGCTGGTCATCAGCATCTTATTATTTAGAATGACTAATTCCGCACGGTCCATGGTGTAGCCACTACCCAGTGTTATCTGTGCTGAAGTGGCATCCAGTGCGTCTGGCTCCACTTTCGCTATGTATTCTGATGTGCCATCCGTGATGGCCAGGTATGCCGTGTCCCTGCCTATGGAAACGGAGTTACGTTCCGTGTTGGTTACCTGGTATGAACTTGACAGTGTGCTGGAGGTGTTGTCCGTGAACTGTTGCCAGGCCGAGTCATTGGTGCCGTCGTACGTGCCCCAGTCCGTGGTCCTGCCCGTGGTCTCACCCGACGAGCCACCTATCCAAACTGCCCTGCCCGCTCCTGGGAATGTCATAGTGTCTCCTTAACTGTATGTTGGTCCCAGCGTCCAGTAGTAGGTCAACGCTGATCCGTTGTATTTTGAAAATATGTATACGGTCTGTATGTCGTTGGCCAGGGAAACTGAACTGGTGTTGGCACCATTAGCGAATTTAAACGTCTCACCCGATCCGGCCGTGAATGACATGGTCCTTGATCCCGTGCCGTCCTGTACCAGATACAGCGTGATGCCCACTGACTGGTTGGTGTCAGTTGGGAAGTTGCTCATAGTGAAACTGGTGATGTTTGATGTCAAGGTCACGGTCTGTAGGTTACCGTTGGCCCAGTCCACGGTGTATGTGCCACCTGAACTGTGCGTGGCCGTGTATGCCCACTCGTTGAACTTCTCCAACGCACCTGGTCTGGTCTTCATCTTGTCGTCTGATGTGTTCAGCAGGTATGGTGTGTTGGTGGCCGCGTTGCCCCCACC
>Ga0208785_1001462_pt1 | contig 10354 bp, 9 predicted proteins | sample DEB08_DNA_2_FD_185499 | JGI IMG/M metagenome (GOLD analysis project Ga0208785, IMG submission 185499) | Aqueous microbial communities from the Delaware River and Bay under freshwater to marine salinity gradient to study organic matter... | ecosystem: Environmental > Aquatic > Marine > Coastal ...
CTGGAGTAGTCGGGACCAACCGGTAAACCGTCGATGATCTGATCGAGATACTCGGTCATGCCCATCCCGGTTTTGATGGTGCCGTGGTGTTCGCAGTGGAACGTCGTCATCGCTTCAGTGATACGGGTGACCAGTTGGTTTCCGTCTTGGTCGCGGCGACGGTTTCGCAGCGGGATCAGGGCGTTGATGTCTCCCGTGATCGAATACTCGGCACCGGTTTCGCTTTTGGCCCAGATGCGAACGGCGGTCTGGTGGTGGAGTTCGTCGTAGTCCGATTCGATCCGGCAGTCGGTCAACAGGTGGTACTGATCGCCTTCGAGCACCATGCCGCTGCGACGAGGTTCGCGCCCAGGGCGACCAATGATCGACACCATCAAGGCGAAACCTTCATCAAAGATCATCGGGCACCAGCGGTACCAGGAGAGCGCCTGCCAATAGCGAGGACCCCACGACTTGTCCCGAAGGCCGAGTCCGTTCATCTCCCATGCCTCATCGCCAACTTCGAGGGTGCCGGTTACCCGGGTGTGCTGCTCGTAGTGGGCTTTGGCGAACGAGTTAAGCGGGTCGGTTTCAATGTCGGACCCGTCGGCGTTGACCGGACGGCCGCCGTACATCGGTGAAACCCCGTGGACGTCGAGGCGCACCCGGCAGTTCACCTGCGGGTTGGTGGTGAACGCTTCGCGAGGGTTGGTCATCTGGGCTGGTTCATCGAGCAAGACGACCGGTCCGTCGTAGTTGATGGTCAGATGCTTGAACGGTTCCACGACCGCTATTTCCAAACCCCCGGCGTTCATCTCGGTGTTGTCCACGATCTGAGGTCGGCCGAACATGAACCCAACCCGGCCGTCCGGCAGATAGATGCACACCGACATCTCGGCGTAACCCTCGTTGACTCGGTTCCCCAACCGGAACCAGGCCCCTAGCCCCTGGGCCGCGTCGAACCCGTTGAGATACATCGATTCGTTGTAGTTGGAGGCCGCGTCAGGCTGGTGGGGGTATTCATCCTCAGGGTTGAGGACATTGAGAACCGTCGGATCTTCGCTCATGGCCTTACCCTGCCTCAGAACGAGGCTGAGCGCTAGCCGCACCCGGGGTTGAAGCCACCGGATACGACTCCAGCTCGATACGTGGGGAACCGAACCGTCAAGCGGTGATCCACTTCACGAGGTGGCGCGAACCCGGCCGCCCTCTACACTGTCGATCTGCCCTTCATGGGTGTGCGCCCGTAGCTCAGCTGGATAGAGCATCTGACTACGGATCAGAAGGTCGGGAGTTCGAATCTCTCCGGGCGCGCTGGACAAGTCCCCTGCAACCGCGGGGGACTTGCTGGTTTTGGGACCTGTTTGGCGACACGGTGGGCGTGACTGTGCCCGGCGCAGGCCCGAGCAGCTCCAAGACCAACGGCGACTTCTTAAGAGGTCGGGGCATGAAGCTCACCCTCCCTCACCTTCGGCAGCACTTGACGCAATTGGAACTCGTCTCAGCCACAACAAGACCGGAATCTCGCTAGCAGCGAGCCCGATGGTCAGACCGGGGTCCGGCCAGTAGACCCCCGGCCCGGCAATAACTGCAATAACTGCAGAGGCCACGGCGAGGAGTGCCAGGCCCGTTAGTTCAGCGAGTAGCCAGCCAACGACAAACCATGGTCAGGACCGTTTCAACGATCGAAGCCACCAAGTAGAAGCCGCCGAAAACCTTGCTCGCAGGGCTTCAGCTCACCAGCGGGCGAGGTTCCAGGCCCAGGCCAGCGCGAACACGCCGGAAACCAAAACGGGTCGGCGGGCTAACGGGGCCGAGACTGCGGTCAACGCTCGATCGATCCGGTCTGGGGCACCAAAGGTCGCCACAACCCGACGCCACCGAAGCAACAGGGTTAGGGCAACCGCCACCAACCCCAGCGTGATCAGCAGGTTGTGTTCCAGCGCGGCCATCGGGTCGAGCCGTAGGAGATCAAGCATCACCCTGGTGCCCCCACACGCAGGGCATGGCTTTCCGGTAACCATCGCGAACACGCAGAAGTTCCCGGTCTGGTCAAGGTCCGGGGCCAGCGTCAGCGCAGCCGGTAACCCCAGCGCAGCTTCAATCAGAACCACGCCTTTTCGCCGTGAACATAGGTGGCGTCGAATTCCTGATCGCTCTTGGTGAGATACAAGATCCCCTCAATCAGGCCGATGATCGGACCCGCGATACCGCAGGTAACGATGGTGATGAGAATGGTGAGAATCCCGGCCGTGGTGTACCCGAGATAGAACTTGTGAACTCCAAGCCCTCCGAGCACGATCCCAAGCACACCGGCAGTGACCCGCTTACCTGAGACCTCTCCACCCGCAGGCGCCGGAACCGCTCCCGGAGGCGGAGGGGCCGGTTGGCTGGTTGCGTCTTGAGCGGTGCCGCACGACGCGCAGAACTTGGCGTCGCCGATCTCATCTCCACAGTTGGTGCAATGCATTTTGTTTCCTTTCGGTGTTCTTGAGCCAACGAGGCTCTGTTTTCTAAACCTGCACGAACGAAATGCTCATCAACCTCTATCCATCGGACAGCAGCACCACAGCCGTGATGCCAAGGACATACAGCGCCAGCATCGCCAGGCCGATGTAACCAATAACCAAACCTGCAGTGGCGAGGCCGCCACCATCTTCGCCTCGTTCTCGAATCTGGCGCTTCGCGATATGGCCAAAGATGACCGCCAGCGGCGCGCAGCAGGAGATGGCCAACACCAGCGAAGCAATGGCCATGCCATTTGTCGAACGGGTCGGAGTCTCAACCGGTGTTGCGGTCGGTGTCGCAGCGACTGGACCAGCGAGCGGCGATCCGCAGGCCGCACAGAAGTTTTCCCCGTGTTCAGCCGTTTTCGAACACTGTGGGCACTGCTGAACCACCATCGACACTTCCCCCTTCAGCCCTCAAGGCTCGCATCTAGTCTGACCGAGCGCAAGGATTCCTTACCGTTCCGGCCACCGCAGGCAACACATCGAGCGGATGCACGACCCCAGCGGCGGCGTCACACACCGACGGAATGGCGTTGACAATCCGGTTGGCCGCGGTGGCGTTCCCTCCGCCAGCCGCACCCGGTTCGCCCAGTTCGGTGCCGTGCACCTCAACGGTCAAATTGGGGCGGCCGGTGATCGTGACTGCGTGGAGTCCTTGCCCGGTGTGAGGAAGCGGCCACTCGGGGGCACAGTCATCGTCGATCCGGGTGATGTGCTCCATGACAATCAACGGTTCCCCGGCAACGATTCCCTGGACTTCGAAACGAAACGCCCCCAGCGTGCCCTGCTCAAAGTCACCCATCCCAGCAACCGTCACCGTCCGGTCCAGCGGGCGTTTCTCGACCACGGTCCGGAGTTCGTCCACCGTCACACCGAGACCGTCAGCCACCACCCTCACCACCGGACCCCACACCATTTCCAGCGCGAAGTCGTACAGCATCGGTGGGGTGGCTTCCATTGGGCCGCCAAACCCGATCAGGTTCCGGACCGCGTCGGGCTGGTCATAGAGCGCATAGTTGAAGATCTCACGGCTTCGGATCTCGGTGATGTCGGCACTAACTCCGGCCAAAAACAGCGGGAGGATGTCGCAGATCCACCCTGGGTCAATCCCCGACGCGAACAGTGAAGTACCACCCTCACGACAGGCTTGGGTAAGCGGGTCCATCAGGTTCGATGGCGCCGACGGTGGGTGGTAAAGCGGGTAGAACGACGGCGTGACCACGTTGGTTCCCGACCGCAGGATGTGTTCGACCTCGGCCTGCGATTCGACCGGCCGAAAGTCAGAATTGACGCTGTACACCACGGCGTCAACGTCGGCACTTTCCGCGAGCGCCACATCGTCGCTGGCGGCCACGCCAACCGGATCGATGCCAGCCAGCAACCCTGCGTCCACCCCGACCTTGTCCGGGTTAGCAACGATCACGCCAACCAACTCCAGATCCTGATGGGCGGCGACCGCCCGGATCGCTGGCCGGCCCACGTTGCCTGTTCCCCACACCACTACTCGTCGCATCACGTCTCCCATCGTCGAGTTATTGTCGCCCAGAACCTCGCCCCCCACCAGAGAAACGCCATCATCAGCAGCGATCCACCCGCGAGCACCAGACCCGTTCTGAGGTGCCGAGGGTGAAACGTCAACTCCACCGTGTGGTCACCGGCCGGGATCTCAACCCCCATGAACGCGGCGTCGCTGCGCACGATCTCCGCTGGAACCCCGTCGACGGTGGCCTGCCACCCGGGATACTCCACCACCGAAAACACGACCAACGCGGGCACGGTTGACGACACCGAAGCCGACACCTGATCACCGGCAAACGACGAAGCGTTCACCACAAACTCGGCGTCGGCTACCGGTTGGGTCGGCAAGTCAGTTGCGGTCTGGGTCACCGCAACCGGCCCAGTGCGTTCCATCACCCAAGCCGCAGCCTGATCAGCGTCGGGTTCTACCGTCGCCGCGGTAAACACACGAACCGGAGTAGCCGAGGTGCGCTCGGTCAAGATCACGTCACCGGTTCGAAGCAGCCGCAGATCATCACCGCCAGTGACAAACCCAACGTTGAGCGAATCGTCAGCACCCCGGGCAACCAGCATGGCGCCAGGGGTCTCGGCCACCACGCTGACTGTCACTTCGGACCCGACCGGCCACTGCTCGCCCATCACCGCGACCGGCATCTCAAAAGGTCCGAGCCGGGTCCGGGTCCGCTTATCGGTCACCGTTTCACCATCAACCCGCACCTCGACCAACACCGCGGTCGGCGCCCGGAAATCAACATCGAACAGCACCGCTCTCACTCCGCCGGCGGGCACCACCGTGGTGAACTGCTGCGGGTCAGCCGCATCAACGAACAACTGCGGATCTCCCGGGTCGATGCGCTCCCCGGGCGGCGTGCTGATCGGATACTGCGCCCAGATCCCCACCCCCATCGCATCCCAGATCGGAAGCTCGGCTGGTGTGTTGATCGGGATCGCCGGATAGGTCGGTGTGCCGCCACCACGAGGGTCAAGTACATAGTCACCGGCTTGGCGCAGCAGCGCCTGATACCCGTCGGATTTCAGCATCTGACCACGAATGTCATCGATACCGAAACTCGCGGTGGTGTTCGGGAAGAACACATACCCTTCGCCACCGAGCCGCAACCCATCGGGCAGCTCGGCGACAACGACCTCATGGGCGGGAGTGGCTCGCAGCCGTTCGTCCGGGTCGACCGTGGTCGGAACCGCCATCAACAACACCAGCAGTTCAGCCGCAATCACCGAAACCAGCACCAGCCCCGCTCCCATCGGAGACAACCATCGGCGCAACCGGGCCACCACCACCGCCAGCACCACCCCCGCGGCCACCGCTGGCACCAGCAACGCTTGCCCGCTTTCTGCCAGCAAACCGCGAGCCGACGCTTCGTGATACCAGTGCCGAAGCGAAGGAAGCAGCGCCAGCACCGACACCACCGCGATCGTGGCCGCGACCCGCACCGGCCGTCGCAGCGAACCGCTGCGGGTCAGGCTGTCGCCGGTGTCGCGGTCTTGGCCGGTGAGCTGATCAACCCCGAACCCGGCCAGCAACGCCACCGCCAACGAAATCAGCACCTTGGAACGAGTCATAAGCCCGGCGGCACCCGGCAGCAGCGATCCCAACGCCACGCCGACCGGGCCACCGATGTAGGCCACCAGCAAACCGAAGCCAAGGAACGCCGCGACCCCTCGGACCGCGGCTCGAACCCGTCGGTCATCGCTCGACCATCCAGCCGCCATCCCCAACAGCGCCAACAGCAGCGCGGCGGCACCGGTAACGATGTTGAATTCGCTCCAGTTTCCCGCGCCGAACCAGGCCGGGGCGTTCCCGTCGGATCCCCAAAATCCGGAACCAAACGCGGTCAACAGGTACTCGGGACCGGCCGACGAATCCGGCGACCAGGTCCGCTGACTGGTATCGGCCCAGGAGTAGTACTCGCCAAACCCGATCAGGTGCGGGGCTGCCAACCCAAACCCCAGCGCACCCGCGGCAATACCAACTCCACCCAACCGGAACAGTGAGCGCTTCGATTCGGGTTCGACCCGGTCGCTTGCCGGAACTGTCCGGAACTGCCAGTCGTGACGCTCGCTGCCCAGCCGCACCAGCACATACATCAGTGCCCCAATCACGAGGTAGGCCGTGACCTGCGGGAAGTTTGACCAGATCATCAACGCCACCACACCGGCGATCGGAACACTGCGGCGCCAGCGTGGGTCGCGGATCGCCAACTCAACCGCCCACAGCAACCCGGGGGCCAGCGCCGCCACCGTCGAATGCGGCCAGTTCAACCAGCCCACCATGAACCCTGAGAAGGCATACGCCGACCCGGCCGCTACCGCTCCCCAACGGTTGCGGTTCCACGACCGCAGCAAGCCAACCGTCAACAAGAACGCGATCAGAGCGCGAACCGCCGCCACCAGACCGGGGGCATACCAGGCGGGCACGAGCAGGTAGAGCACGTTGACGAACGGCACCCCACCTTTTAGGAACGGTTGTCCGCCGGCCAACGTCTCGTTCCACCAAGAAAATTCGCCGTTCACCAAACGGTCCCGCAGCAGCGACCAGTGAGCATGAATGTTGATCGGGTCACCGGGGCCGTTTTCTGGATCAAAACCCGGCAAAACGTGAGCGTCGAAGGGGGCGTGGGAGGCCACCAGATCGTGGCTGACCAGACTCCCACCACCGATCAGCGCGGGGCCGAACGCCACCAGGATCAACACGACCCCGAAGAGCCCGACGAGGAGTCGCCTGCTTCGCTCGGTCATAGCCCGAAACCCTAGCCGCTGGGCCGTAGCGACAACTTCCACAACCCTGGCGTCCTGACACAAACTCGGCCTTGACATTCCATTCGTATGAATGCAATCTGGTGCGGTGACCGCCGCGGATCAACCCTTTCTCAGCACCTACCTTCCCTACCTTCTGCGCCGGGCCGATCAGTCCATCTCGGCCTCGTTCTACGACGTGCTCACCCACCACGGCATCGCCCGATCCGAATGGCGCGTGCTGGCCGTACTCCACGAATTCGGTCCCCTCCCGGTGCTCGAAGTAGCCGACGCGGCCCTCAGTCCCCAACCCACCGTCACGCACGCGCTGCGACGCCTCGAACAACGAGGATTGGTTACTCGCACCGACAGCGAAACCGACCGGCGGCAACGCATCGTCACCATTACCGAACAAGGCTTCCAGATCACCCAAACCCTCATCGACGAAGCACGCGACCTTGCCCATCGGGTGCTGGCCGATATCCCGGGTCTCGATGACCTAGCCGCCCAACTGCGGACCCTGACCGACACGGTCAAGCACCGCGCCGAACTTCAGACGAGGAACTGATGCCCGAGTACGACCCGAGCAGCCCCCACGACCGCCGACCGTTCGACCTTCACGGCTGGATCGACGCACACCGAGACGAACTGACCCCTCCGGTGTCCAACAAGCAGGTGTGGCGACAGGCCGACATGATCGTGATGATTGTCGGTGGCGGCAACCAGCGAAACGATTTCCACATCGACCCTCGAGAAGAATTCTTCTATCAGCTCCGAGGAGACATGGACCTGTGGATCTGGCCCGAACACGGCACCGCCCCCTACAAGATGCCGATCCGGGAAGGCGAGGTGTATCTGCTGCCCCCCAACCTCCGCCATTCTCCCCAACGGCCCGACCCGGACTCGGTTGGTTTGGTCGTTGAGTATCAGCGAAACCAAGGAGAGCTCGACGCGTTCGAATGGGCCTGCCCCGAATGTGCTGGCCTCGTGCATCGGGTCGAAGTTCAGGTGCAGGCCATCGACCAAGACCTCCCACCGTTGTTCGCCGCGTTTCACGCCGACACCGCGGCTCGCACCTGTCCGAACTGCGACACCCTCCATCCGGGACGGGAGGGCCGGCTGTGACCGTGCTGCGCGCCGACCAACTCGACGCCGACGACCCGCTTGCCGGTTTCCGGCAAGAATTTGAGCTGCCCACCGGCATCTATCTGGTCGGCAATTCGTTAGGGGCGTTGCCACGAACCGCTCGCAGCTACCTCAACACCGAGCTCGACCGTTGGTCCACGCTCGGTGCTGAAGGCCACTTCACCGGAAACTTGGCGTGGCGCGACTACCACGAACTGCTCACCGACCAGTTGGCGACGCTGGTCGGGGCCCGGCCGGTTGAGGTCGTGGCCATGAACGCCTTGACCGTCAACCTTCACCTGCTCATGGTCAGCTTCTACCAACCCCGCGCTGACCGTCACAAGATCCTGATCGAAGACCACGCCTTCCCTTCGGACCATTTCGCAGTCGAGTCACAAATCCGCCAGCGCGGTTACGACCCTGCCCAATCGCTCATCACCATCGGCCCTCGGCCCGGTGAGGAAACTCTCCGAGAAGAAGACATTCTGGCCGCCATCGCCGAACACGGCGACTCGCTGGCAATGGTGCTCCTGCCCGGCGTCCAGTACTTCACCGGGCAGGTCCTACCGATGCGGGCCATCACCGACGCCGGACACGCTGTGGGGGCGGTTGTCGGTTTCGATCTCGCTCACGCGGTCGGCAACATCCCGCTGGAACTCCACGAATGGGGAGTCGACTTCGCGGCCTGGTGCACCTACAAGTACCTCAACAGCGGCCCCGGATCGGTCGGTGCGGCCTACGTGCACGAACGCCACGTCGCCGACCCAGACCTTCCCCGGTTCTTGGGATGGTGGGGCACCGCCACCGCGACCCGCTTCAAGATGGACACCACCTTCGAACCCATCCCCACCGTCGAAGCCTGGCAGGTGTCCAACGCCCCGGTGCTGCCCATGGCGGTGCTGCGGGCCTCGCTGGACTTGTTCGAAGCCGCCGGCGGCATGGTCCCCCTCCGAGCCAAATCCGAAAAACAGATCGCTTTCCTTGACCACCTTCTGGCGCAACGGTTGGGGTCGCGGATCACCAGCATCACCCCAACCGCGGCGGCCGATCGCGGCTGCCAAGTGGCGCTGCGAGTCACCGCCGGCGACGGGCGGCGGGTATTTCGCGAACTTCAGAACGCCAACGTGCACTGCGACTGGCGCGAACCCGATGTCATCCGGGCCGCCCCCGTTCCTCTCTACAACACGTTCGCCGACATCGAACAGTTCATCGACATCCTCGACGAGGTCACCCAATGAGCCGAGCCGTCATCATCGGAGCCGGTCCAGCCGGCGCTTTACTTTCGATCTACCTAGCCCGTCAGGGCTACGAGACCGTCGTCTACGAACGACGAGCCGACCTTCGACAATCCCGCGTTGAGGGGGGTCGATCCATCAACTTGGCACTCGCGACCCGAGGGATCGTCCCGTTGATCGACGTCGGCGCGCTCGAACAGGTCGATGCCATCACCATCCCGATGCGGGGCCGCATGATCCACTCGCCCGACGAATCCGAGCCAGTCATGCAGCCCTACGGAAACCACGTTCACGAAGTCATTCACTCCGTTTCACGCAGCGAACTCAACGCCATCCTGCTCGACCTGGCCGAGCAGACCGACGGAGTGCAACTCGAGTTCAACCGACAACTCGCCGACGTGGACCTCGACGGGCGCCGTATCCATTTCGCCGACGGCGGCACCAGCGACTTTGATCTGTTGGTCGGCGCCGACGGGGCCGGTTCTGTGGTGCGCACCGCGCTGGCCGAGGCTGGTTCGTGTCGCCATCGAACCGAATGGCTCGACCACGACTACAAAGAACTCACCCTGCCGTCCCGGCCCGATGGGAGCCACCAACTCGACCCCCACGCCTTGCACATCTGGCCCCGGGGCGACCTGATGGTGATCGCCTTGGCCAACCCGGCGGGTGACTTCACCGTCACCTTGTTTGCCCCTCGCACCACCTTCGCCGAACTCACCCCCGACACGGTCAGCGACTACTTCAGCGATCACTTCCCCGACCTGGCCAGGCTGATCCCCGACCTCGGTCAGCAGTTCGCCGACAACCCCACCGGTGCGCTCGGCACGCTGTGGGCCGACGGGTGGAGTCACAAGGACCGCGCCGTGCTCGTCGGCGACGCCGCGCACGCCATCGTTCCGTTCCACGGGCAAGGAATGAACGCCGCTATGGAGTCGGTACGGGCGTTGGATCGGCAGCTTCGAGCCCATCCCGGCGATGTCGAAACGGCGCTGCACCAATTCGAGGCAGAACGGAAACCCAACACCGACGCCATTGCACAAATGGCGCTCGACAACTACCTCGAAATGCGTTCTGGGGTGGTCGATCCGAACTATCTGGCCAAACGAAACCTGGCCCTCGAACTCGAACAACGACACCCTGAGCGAATCAGGCCCCGGTACAACATGGTGATGTTCTCAACGATGCCGTACGCCGAAGCCCAAGCACGGGCCGCCCAACTCAACGAGTTGCTCG
>Ga0208785_1001471_pt1 | contig 10309 bp, 10 predicted proteins | sample DEB08_DNA_2_FD_185499 | JGI IMG/M metagenome (GOLD analysis project Ga0208785, IMG submission 185499) | Aqueous microbial communities from the Delaware River and Bay under freshwater to marine salinity gradient to study organic matter... | ecosystem: Environmental > Aquatic > Marine > Coastal ...
AACGCGAATCCTCCGCCGATCATTACGGTCTACTTGCCTAAAATAGACGCCACAACCACAGCGCTCAACCTCAGTGATGCAGTGCGAGCAAAAAATGTATTTGTCACCTCCATTCATACTGTGCAGCCGGATTATGATGTCAATAAAGCTATAGCACCAAAAAGTTGGGTCCAAGCCTTTACCGGTGCTAAACACCCTTCCTATCTCGAAGTCTATGATGATGATAATGCGTTGAGAAAATCCATCGAAATGCACTTTGGCGACCGCGCCATCATCGCAGACCGATTGGAACAAGAAGCCACACTTTTTAAAGTCATGCGCTCTGAAAGGCTCGTGGTATTGGGTATTCTTGCATTCGTGGTTGTACTTGCAAGTTTTGGTATCGTTTCAGCCTTAACAATTATTGCTTTAGAGAAGAAAAGCGACATCTACACGCTTTGGTCGATGGGCACATCTCACGCACAGCTTCGCTCCATCTTTTTTAAAAACGGACTTCTTATAGTACTCGCAGGATGGGCAGTCGGTCTAAGTCTAGGAACGACAATCATACTTATTCAAAAATACGTTGGTGTCGTCTCTCTTGGATCTGGATATATTCAGGAGTATTACCCAGTTGTTCTTTCATGGAAGCATTATTTGCTCACGACTACCATCGTTTTAAGTATAGGCACCGCCATATCTATGTGGTCAACCGGTAAAGTGATTCAACAAATCAACGAAGCCTAGGGCTACGTCTTGTAGGTTAACGTAGAAACCGTTTCCGGCCCTTCTTGATCATTACCGTACTTCGCAATGTATTCAGACTCAATCTCATCTAACGTAAGTAGTACATCGTTTGGATCCTCTAAGGTCACCAATCGCGTACGGTACGGTTTGAAGTGGCTCAGCCCTCTGAAGTAGTTTGTGTAATGCTTACGCGTTTCCATGATTGCATAACGCTCCTCTTTCCATTTCAAGCTCATTTCAAAATGCGCGCGAGCAGCAGCAACACGTTCCTGTACGGTTGGCTTTTTTACCTCAACACCATGGGCAAAATAGTGCTTGATTTCGTCGAAGATCCAAGGATACCCTATACTCGCACGACCAATCATTATACCATCAACACCATATTTATTGCGGTACTCTAATGCTTTTGGGCCACTATCGACATCTCCATTTCCAAAAACGGGGATATGCAAACGGGGATTATTTTTCGTTTCAGCGATCAATGACCAATCCGCCTCACCTTTATACATCTGCTTACGCGTCCTTCCGTGGATACTTATAGCTTGAATACCAACATCTTGTAGGCGCTCAGCCACTTCTACGATATATTTCGTGCTTTCGTCCCAGCCCAGACGGGTTTTTACTGTTACCGGCTTATTCACCGCTTTAACAATTTCCGCCGTCATCTTCACCATCTTTGGTATGTCTTGAAGAATTCCAGCGCCAGCACCTTTACACGCCACGTTTTTAACAGGACAGCCGTAATTGATATCGATAATATCAGGGTTGGACTCCTCACAAATCGCTGCAGCCTGCCGCATGCTTTCTATTTCGTTTCCGAAAATCTGAATACCTAAGGGGCGCTCGTATTCGTAGAAGTCCAATTTTTTCACGCTCTTCGCAGCATCGCGAATAAGGCCTTCAGAGGAGATAAATTCCGTGTACATCACGTCCGCTCCATGGTCTTTACACAACTTCCTAAACGGGGGATCACTCACATCCTCCATGGGTGCAAGTAACAGAGGAAACTCCCCTAGCTCTATATCTCCTATCTTTACCATCACTACAAAAGTACAAAGCGATGTCGCACGCGAACAAAGAATTATGGAGTCCTTTAAGGACCGGGATGGCCTTTCTAATGGTCGTTCTTATTTCAACAACGGTCTTTACGGGTGTAGGATTACTTATTACGGGAACAGAGGCGCTCAATGGCACAGATGCAAACGCATTGCGTCTGCTCCAATTCTTCAACAGCATCGGGCTTTTTCTTATCCCCCCCATTTTCTTAGCGTTTTGGGTCAGTACTAAACCCTGGAGTTTTCTGGGACTCCAGTCCCCAAGACTCCAGAGTCAGCGCCTTCTCATAGGACTCACTCTAGTAGCCATAGGGTCGTTCTTCGTCATAGACCTGCTCAGCCGGCTCAATTCCTTTCTACTTCCTGATGCTCCTTGGGTTCATGCACTAGAAGCGCAGGAAGCAAAAGTTGAATTTACCCTGCAACGCTTACTCGCTGATATGACCATTACAACCTTGCTGCTGAACGGCTTGGTTATGGTTGCAGCTCCCGCATTTGGCGAAGAATTCTTTTTCAGAGGAGTTCTTCAACGACTCTTTACGGAAAGAGGGTCCCACCACGGCGCAATTCTTCTTACCGCGCTTTGCTTTGGACTGGTCCATATGCAACCCCTAAGTCTCCTACCTATACTTTTCATGGGGATCATTTTCGGGTACATTAAGCACTGGACGGGTACACTTTGGGCCCCGATTGCTCTGCACTTCATAAACAATGGATTTGCCTTAGGCACTGCCTACCTCAATGAGGGCCAATTACTCACAGAAAGCGCTTTAAACGGCACTTTATGGACCGCATTGGGAAGCCTAGCACTTGCCTCGGGATTGTGGCTATTGTCCACACTCAGACCAGCATAAAAAAAGCCGGTCCCAAAGGAACCGGCTTTTCCGCCTATACAGCTTTTCTCTTTACTTAGTTCTCTGAACTGTACAACGCATCCACGTCTTTAGGTTGCAATGAACTGTAGTTAATTTTCAACGCTTGCGCCTTGCGCAATTGCAATTTTATATCCGAAATAAGACCCATCTTAACAGATTTATCTGCTTTGATAGACATGGTCATCATAGGACGGTCTTCCTCGCTCTTCTTTTCGCGCTCTTGAACGACAAATGACTGCACATCATCTATGGTTGCAAAAGCATCATTTAGTTGAATACGAGGTGAACGACCAAACTTATCTTGGAACTTTGCACGAGGAGAACCTGCGTAGATATAAGTTACCAAAGACTTACGCTCTAATTTCTGAATTTCTGTTGCTTGAGGTTTGTTTACACTCACCTTCAAATCCACTTCACGCATTACCGTAGCAACCATGAAGAAGAACAACAACATGAATACAATATCAGGAAGTGCCGAGGTATTTACCGCCGGTAGTGCCTTATCCTTCTTTTTCTTAATTACTGCCATTAGCCACCAATATTTAAAGGTTCAGCTTCAGAAATTTTCTGAGGATATGCCGTCTTAATCTCCTTGATTATGTCTTTATCTTCCTTAGGATCCATCCCTCTATACGACTTACCGTATTCTTCTTCCGCATATTTTTCGCGAAGGTCTTCATAAGCCGCAACGAGCTCGTTCTGAACCTTCACGTACATACCGTATGAAGTACCACGGTCATTCTGGAGTGAGATGACAGCCTTATCTGGATTATCCGCACTAGTCGGTATCTTGAACCCTTTACAGTACGTACAAGATCCATCACCGTTGTTGTCGATAAACTCCATTGCTTTTTCACGCAATTGTGAAATCTCAATGTATTCATCTTCTACTAACAACTGATCGTTCGAATTCACGAGAACGGTGAAAATATTGCGCTCCTTGATAATCGGTGGGTCTTCTATGATCTCTTCATCCCAAGGTGGTAGCTTCCTGTTGATCCCCTTATCGGTATCCATCGTTGTGGTTACCAGATAGAAAATCAAGAGAAGGAAGGCGATATCCGCCATCGATCCGGCATTAATTTCTGGTATGGCTCTTTTATTTCTTGCCATATCAATAGTTATTTAGAAACTCTAGAAACCAAAGAGTAGACTACAGCAAGTACCGCACCGGCACCAATGATGTAGAATGCATTTAGCATCGCGCTAACAACTTTCGTTTCTGCTTCAGTTACGTTCTTATAAGAGGCAAAGTCTGATCCGTCAGCGAGCACGTAGCTCAAAATACCAACGACAATCACAGCCGCCAAACCGATACCCACACCACGGATCCCTTTAGGGTTTACCGTTAATGAGAGCACGAAGCTCAATACAGCTATCACAATACCTACAACGGTAGTGAATAGACCGTAGGACACATAGCTAGATGCACTGTCTTCATTTAATGAAACCATGATAAACATGATAACACCAATGACTCCCAGTACAATACCTAGGACACGTCCAATAAATGGAAGTTTACTAAGCATCTTAATTATGCGTTTTTCTTGTTGTGCTCAACCAATAGATCCATGAATGAGATAGAAGCGTCTTCCATCTTGATCACGATGCCATCAATCATTGCAACGATAAGGTTGTAGAAAATCTGTAGGATGATCGCAGTGATCAAACCAAATACCGTTGTCAAAAGTGCCACTTTAATTCCACCCGCTACAAGAGAAGGGTTGATATCACCTGCTGCTTCAATTGCGTCGAATGCGCCAATCATACCGATTACCGTACCCATGAAACCAAGCATTGGTGCCAAGGCGATGAACAATGAAATCCAAGAAACACCTTTCTCTAATTTTCCATTCTCTACAGAACCAACGCTCATGATTGACTTATCAACCATATCCATTCCTTCATCGTAGTGATCTAATCCTTCAAAGAAAATAGTAGCTACTGGACCACGCGTGTTGCGACAAACCTCTTTAGCAGCCTCAACACCGCCGTTATTCAACGCACCTTCAACTTCTTCAAGAAGTTTTTCTGTGTTGGTTTGAGCAAACGTGAGGTAAATGATACGCTCGATAACCAACGCTAGACCTAAAACTAAGGCGAGTAGTACGAACGACATAAAGAATGCACCACCTTCGATGAATTTCTCCTTCAAAATCTGAGTGAATCCTTTTTCAGCCGGAACTTCTTCCACGGGAGCTTCTTCAGCAGGAGCTGCTTCTTCTGTCACTGCAGAATCTGTAGTCGCTGCAGCAGAGTCAACAACTGCATCAGCTGAATCCATAGTTTCAGATGCAGCAGATTCAACTGCTACTTCTTCTGTCGCCATATCTTCTTGAGCATAGGCGTTAACCGTACCCAATGAAAGGGCAACGATAGCAAGCAAAGAGAGTGCTTTTTTCATTTTACTATTTGTTTAAATACATTTTAATGTTATTGCAATACCTGCTTACATAGTTTCAGTAGGTAATGCGTCGCCGAAAATACAAAAAATTGGTGTCCTTACACTACTCTGTCAGTTCTCCAGCAAGACTTGAGGAAAACTTCAATCCAAATTCCGCTAAATCTGCCGATTCGCTTAAAAGCAGCATGGATTTAACCAGGGCCGATTCGAAAGTCATGTCTTTGGCGCTCAACACATTAAAACGCTCCAAAGCAGAGGAACTATCGTACAAGCCGTGAACTACAGCACCGCTAACACACTGCGAGGTATTTACAATAACGGTACCATTGTCGCTACACCTTGATAAAAATTCAATAAAATCGGGGCTGTTTGGTGCATTTCCAGCGCCAAAAGTGCGCAATAATAGAATTCGCCAGTTTGGTTGGACCTGTAAAGCGCTAAAATCTAATCCCGGATACAAGGTCACAACACCGACTTCATTAGAAAAGCCCTTGTGCAATTCTAGCTTTGAATACGGAGAACGCCAAAGCAACTCTTTGTGCACGGTCATTCGGACACCACTTTCTGCCAAGGCAGGAAAGTTAGGTGAACTAAAGGCATTGAATTCGTTAGAGGATCTTTTGTATGCACGATTTCCGCGGTAAAGTTTATACTCAAAATAAATACCAACCTCCTGAATGACAGCTGCACCTTCGGCTTCCATCGCTGCAAACTCTAATGCACTGAGCAAATTTTCTACAGCATCCGTTCTCAAGACTCCCACAGGGAGTTGCGAGCCCGTAATGATGACCGGCTTTTTTAAGCCGCGCAGCATAAAACTTAGTGCACTGGCGGTAAAGGCCATTGTATCCGTACCGTGCAATACGACAAAGCCGTCAAATTGGTCATGGAGGGCATAAATTTCCGAGGCAAGATTCGCCCAAACGGAAGGGTGCATCTCTGAACTGTCCAGCGGGCGGTCCATGGTTTTAACGACCAATTCAATAGGCAATAAACTCAGCGCCGGAATACTTTTACGCAATTCCTCAAAATCCACCGGTGCCAGTTTTCCATTTGGATTCTGTCGCATTCCAATAGTTCCCCCGGTATATATCAGGCAAATTTTCCTCATGATCCAAAGAGTTTTTCCGCGTTTGCCGTGGTGAGCGCCGCCAATTCCTCTAAAGATACACCTTTGATTTCACTGATTGTTTGCGCCACGTCCAGCATAAATCCAGGCTCGTTTTTCTGGCCCTTAAATGCGCTAGGGGTTAGGTATGGAGCGTCTGTTTCTAATAGGATTCGGTCCTGTGGTATGCTCAGGACTACAGGATCGGTTGCGCTGCGGTTGTAGGTAATGGAGCCGCCCAAACCAAAGTAGAATTCTCCTAAGCGCAATGCCCGGTTGATTTGCTTCTTACCGCCGGAAAAACAATGAAAAACCCCGCGTATCTTTCCGCCATGACGTTCTTGAGCGGCTTCGAGTACAGGAAAGAGTTCTTTGAAACTGCTGCGTACGTGAAGTGCGATGGGTAAGTCCCAATCCACACTCCAATCGATCTGCCTGTTCAATGCTTCGATCTGTATTGCTAGAGTGCTTTGGTCCCAGTAGAGGTCAAGGCCAATCTCACCAACGGCACAAAATTCCTCGGGCTTTTGGTGGTACCATGCTTCTATTTGATCCAATTGGTCCGACCAATCTTCCTTGACATAGCAAGGGTGTAAACCGATCATCTTTTGAATCTCTAAAGCCGGATACTTTGCGGCTACCGCATCCATTTTAGGAAGACTGTTTACATCGATATTGGGTAAGAGAATCCTCGTTAGCCCGTTTTTAAGGGCCAAGTCTTCGATCTGCTGCTCGCGCGAGTCAAAAGCTTCGTCGTAAAGATGGCAGTGGGTATCTACAAGCATTATAGCGGGAGGTTACCGTGTTTCTTCTTAGGCAACTGAACCGCTTTATTTTCTAACATTGCGAAGGCGCGAATAAGTCGTTCTCGAGTCTGCTCTGGAAGAATTACCTCATCCACGTACCCGCGAGAAGCTGCACGGTACGGATTAGCAAATGCTTCAGCGTATTCCGCTTCTTTTTCCGCCAATTTCTCTTCAGGTTTTGCAGCACTCGCAATTTCTTTTCTGAAGATAATCTCTGCCGCTCCCTTAGCACCCATAACCGCAATTTCCGCGGTAGGCCAAGCAAAGTTCATATCGGCACCAATCTGTTTCGAATTCATCACACAGTACGCACCGCCATAAGCTTTGCGTGTGATCACAGTGATGCGTGGAACCGTAGCTTCGCAAAAGGCATATAACAATTTCGCTCCATTGGTGATGATGCCGTTCCACTCCTGATCTGTTCCAGGCAAGAACCCGGGTACATCTTCTAGCACCAAAAGGGGGATGTTGAAGGCATCACAAAAGCGGACGAATCGAGCCCCTTTCGTGGAAGCCTGAATGTCTAATACGCCCGCCAAATAGGCAGGCTGATTGGCTACAACGCCAATGGACTTCCCGGCGAGACGGGCAAAGCCCACAACAATATTTTCAGCGAAGTCTTTGTGCACCTCGAAAAAACTATCTGCGTCAATGATTTCATTGATCACCTCTTTAATATCATAGGGCTGGTTCGCGCTATCTGGGATAATGTGCTGAAGCCCCATGCGTATTTCGTCGCCCGATGTATAGGGCAACGAAGGTGGTTCTTCGTCACAATTTTGTGGAATGTAGGAGAGTACTTTTTTCAATCCTTCAATCAGCGCAATTTCGTTTGGATACGTAAATTGAGTTACGCCGCTTTTCGTCGCGTGAGTGCTTGCCCCGCCCAATTCTTCAGAGGTAACCTCTTCGTGCGTGACAGTTTTAACAACATTTGGGCCCGTTACAAACATGTAGGAGGATTCCTCGACCATCATGATAAAATCGGTCAAGGCAGGCGAATATACTGCGCCCCCTGCACAAGGTCCCATCATAGCTGACAGTTGTGGTATGACGCCTGAGGCTTGAACATTGCGGTAAAAGATATCGCTGTACCCCCCGAGCGAAACGACACCTTCTTGTATTCGTGCGCCACCACTGTCGTTAAGACCAATCACAGGAGCACCCGTTTTCATCGCAAGGTCCATCACTTTTGTGATTTTTTCTGCGTGCGCTTCGGCAAGTGAACCGCCTAAAACGGTGAAATCTTGTGCATAAACGTAGGTAAGTCTGCCGTTCACAGTACCGTACCCCGTAACGACTCCATCTCCTAAAATTTTCTGCTCATCTAGACCAAATAGATTGCTTCGGTGCTGAACGAGCGCTCCCATCTCTTGGAAACTCCCTTCGTCGAGAAGAAAGTGAATGCGCTCGCGAGCGGTCAATTTACCCTTCGCGTGCTGGGCTTCTATGCGTTTCTCGCCGCCGCCAACTTTGCTCTGCTTTTGAAGTTCTTGCAGGTGTGCTCTCTTGTCTTGCATGGTGGTTCTCTGTCTAGTTTCTGTGTGCCAATTTACTTCTCCGAAAAGGCATTACGCAAATTAACCTTCGTATGTCGGTGGAATCTTTTCGTTTCCTTCGCTTTTCTGCGGATTTCAACCTGCTCTTCTTCGGGCAAATGAATAACTTCTATGCACTGAGGCGTGCAGCAACCTTCGTGTTTTTCTGCACATTCTTCGCATTGAATAAATAGAAGATTACACGCCTTATTGGCACAATTTGCATGGTTTGCAGAAGGCTGGGCACATTGATGGCATTCTGAAATGATCTCATCCGAGATGCTTTCACCTAAACGTTCGTCGAAAACGAAATTGATGCCGTGAAATTTATTGGGCAATTTCTCCTCTTCAATCTGGCGTGCATAATCAATGATGCCGCCGTGCAATTGGTTGACATCTTTAAACCCATGGTGCTTCAAATAAGCAGAGGTCTTCTCGCAACGAATGCCGCCGGTACAATACAATAGGATCTTGCGGTCTTCCTGACCTTTGAGTTTTTCCAGTACCATAGGGAGCTCCTCACGAAAGGTTTCGGCCTCAGGAAGAACAGCGCCTTCAAAATGACCAATTTCACTTTCATAGTGATTCCGCATATCCACCACCACTGGATCGTTTTTCTCTATGGCGTCGTTCCAATCCTTCGCTGTTAAGTGCGCGCCAACATCTGTAACATCATAATCTTCCGGCTGAAGTCCATCTGCTACAATCTGCTCTCGAACTTTGACGACAAGCTTCAAAAATGACTTTCCTTCTGTCTTATCCGTCACGGCCAATTTAAAGGGTACATCATGGAAATATTCCATGCCGTGTATAAAGGCATCAAAGGCATCCCAATGGTGCTGTGGAACATTCATTTGTGCGTTAATACCTTCGCGAGAGACATAAATACGTCCTAAACAATCCCACTCCGACCATTGCGCGAATAATTCATCACGCAAGGCTTGCGGGTTTTCTATGATGACATATTTGTAAAAAGAAACCGTTGTACGGTGGAAGGATTCTGCATCAAGCTTAGCCTGCAGTTCTTCTCGACTCAATTTATTAACGAGCGTTCTTTTCCCAGCATTTGGATCCATAGACGGGTGATTTATAGTGCAAAGATAAGTTATCTTTGAGGGACCTAATTCTGATCTTTATCACATTCAGAGCATGAACAAAACCATCCTTATCCTAGGCGCTTGCGGGCAAATAGGGACTGAACTTACCTTGGCCCTTCGCCAGAAATACGGCAACGAAAGCGTTGTAGCATCCGACATTCGTCGCAGCGACCTTGCCGAACTCCAAGACGGCCCTTTTGAAATCCTAGACGCCAGCGATGCTGATGCCCTGCGCGCAGTATGTGAGCAATATAAGATCCATACCGTATACCACCTCGTGGCCATGCTCAGCGCTACTGGGGAGAAATTCCCGATGAAGGCTTGGGACCTGAACATGCAAAGCTTGCTGCACGTGCTGGAATTGGCCCGTGAAGGAGTCATTCAAAAGATTTTTTGGCCCAGCTCCATTGCCGTTTTTGGACCGACTACTCCAAAGGACCATACCCCACAGCAAACCATTATGGAACCTTCAACGGTCTATGGCATCTCCAAACTTGCTGGCGAGCGTTGGTGTGAATACTACTTCAATAAGTACGGCGTGGACGTTCGTTCCATCCGCTACCCTGGACTCATTTCTTGGAAATCTCAACCGGGCGGCGGAACCACAGATTATGCCGTGGAGATCTACTACAAAGCGCTAGAAGAAGGTCGATACACGAGCTTTTTATCAGCGCACCGCGCCTTGCCTATGATGTACATG
>Ga0208785_1001475_pt1 | contig 10293 bp, 13 predicted proteins | sample DEB08_DNA_2_FD_185499 | JGI IMG/M metagenome (GOLD analysis project Ga0208785, IMG submission 185499) | Aqueous microbial communities from the Delaware River and Bay under freshwater to marine salinity gradient to study organic matter... | ecosystem: Environmental > Aquatic > Marine > Coastal ...
TGATCAAGCATAAGAAAGTTCGGAATATCATCTCCATCACTGTCACTCATTTTAATTTATAATGAATGGATTATAAAAAAAATAAAAAAAATTTAATCAAATAAAATTGTATAGAAAATAAAATTCAGCGGTAATCACGATTAAAAAGTAATAAATAACAAAATTTATATGCCAATATTGTAATTTTATCTTTGGATCTCTTCATATAAATAATTTTTTTATTGTACCTTTTTTGATATGAATAAAGATTCTTTTTTTTATCAAAATATATTCCACGATGTCCATGCTTATTTTTTTGATTCTCTCTTTTCATTGAATTACATTTTTTACATAAGACATTTCTAAATTTACCCGTTTTATGACAATGATCCATACATCTAGTTGTTATTGATTGACCGTCAGTTGTTAATAATATTTTACAATCATCACAATGTTTTGTATTAATATATCTTTCATAAACTTTATCATAATCATCTTTTAATCCGTAATGTTTCCAATTACTTATACGAGAAGTTTTAATACCAATTTCCGATTTACGAAAATTTTTCATGTATTCTGTGCGGTTCATTCTCTACAATTAAAATAAGTAATTAGTTTTTAAATCTAATTTACTGTCGGGAGTTGATCACTGCCTGAGCTGGACCCCTTGCGGCGAATATAATAGTTGCGACTTAGACTTAATGAAGATATATACGCCCATGGGATTGTCGCTTCTTAAATCAGATTCAACTGATAAACCCCACTGCTCAGAACTGAAGTCATCCCCAGATTCACCAATACCATACTTGACAGCGAGTCCATAGACACCACCACCTTCAGCGATATTCAAGTAAGAATCCTCCGCAGTAGCACCAGTAGTCATATTGTAATTTCTGTTCATGTTAACTGGAGATACAGATAGACGTTCCATAGAATACTGCGAATCTGGTGAAATTGCTTCAACAAGAGTCTTAACTATCTGTGGATCAACAACCTTTGAAGTTGTATTCTCCGGATCAACAATATTTGTTACATAGTCAAACTCAGCGGGATACTTTGAACCACCCTTGAGATACTGAACTCGGCGGATTGGAGCGAGTGCCGTAAGAGAGCTTCCATCACCACTGGGGAAAGTAGTTGCTTGTCCATCTTGAGTAAGAGTATTAATATTAGAAACGGGCATGAATGTAACAAAAGCAGATATAACATTCTGTAGAGCAAGTGAATACTGAATCTGAGCATTCGTAGAATTAATACTCGTGTATAGCGAAGTAATAGTATTGTATTCATATGCTCCTTCAGCACCACCGGGAGTTCCAGCGGGGATATCACTTACTTCACAAGTTAACTTAAGGTTTGATAATTCATAATGAGCATCACCAATACCAGCAGTAGATCCATTTGTGTTGAAAAGAACATTAGAATCTGGTTGAAGTAAAAATTCTAACTGAATACCACCAAAAGCATCTGGACGTAAATCAACCATCTGTCCAGACTGTAAGAATCCACACGGAACGTGGAAACTAAACTGATTTGTCTGAGTAGTACCAGCATCAGGACATTCCATCACAGCCTTGCGGAAAGTAGTAGCATTCGGGTAAATCAAGCATGCCTGCTGGAGGTGACCAATCTGATCTTGAAGCGACGATGTGCAAGCAAGGTAAGAATTCATAAACTTCGAGTAATGACGAATATTCTCACATACCATCTTGGAACGATTCGCACGAATAGTTAGAGATTCAATTAAATTGTAAATACCAAGACGATTATTCATTGTAACATTATCACCATCAGTTAGACGAGTTGGATTCGTAAGATTATCTTTGAAAGCAGCAAAATCACCAACAATTCTTAGAGTGCTTGGATCAAGCATTCCATCTTGTGCCGATACAGTGAATGATAGCACAGGGAAACCGTTCTTGAAAGATATCTTTCCATCTGCGGGAATATTATCTGGGCGAATCTCAATGTAACGACTTGTACTCATTTTATAATTTAATAATTATAAAAATATCAAAAATTAAATTAATAAAAAATTTTAGTGAAATACATTTATGTCAATACATAAAAGATTATTATTATTTCTTTTATCTCCACCCCAACTGTCTTTGTATTCTTTATTTTTCTTTTTCCATATTTTCATATAGATTTTGTTTTCTTCAATATTATCCCAATATTTCTTGCGAACTGGATTTTTTACATTAACACAATCATATTTATCAATATAATATTGTTCTCTAATTTTTCTATCTTTATCTTCACACTCTTCTAAAATTTCAACTTCATAATTACCAGATTCAATAATAATTTTTGATGAGCATGGAGATTGATGAGTTGGACATTTATGAACAGCCATTCTTTGTTTTAAATTTACAGTTGAACCGATATAGTTATGAGTTTCATTAAAAATACGATAAATTAACATTCTATAAAATTAATACATAATTAGTTTTTAAGTGTTGAAGTTCATTGAATAACCTCCACCGATCCATCGCTAATTACTAACCGACGAATATGGAATACATACGAGTTGAATAACTTCGGTTTAGTCGGAGCAGTTGCCGTCTGGTAACGAAGGATAACTGCTAAATCTTTACCCCTTAAGTCAAGAACCCCGTTCTGTCCGCCCGCCGAGAAACTTCTACCAAAGACAAAGTTATTCATGAATTCACTGAAGGACTTGGGTTTGATACCAGAGTTATCAAGAGTCTTCTCTAATTCATATAAGTGGAATGCGTCTAATGATTCTTTTGTAGCAATTTTTTTTGTAGAAATCTCTCTAGATGGAACACGCTTGCCATTAATGAGATATTGAATGCTAGAGAGTTCATCGCAAATACCAGTGTATGCCGAACGAGTAGATGCTAAGCATGTATCATGCTGTGTCTTAGTTGCGGCACTGGCATTTTCATAATTAGTGCCTTGGATAACATATGTTCCAGAACCAGAGATTAACTGAGACGAAGTGTAAACACTAGAATCTTGCGGAACAACTAAAAGTGCCTTTGCTCTGCTGTTCTGTGCGAAAATCTGGAATGTAGTCTGTCTATCAGTTGCAAGAATACTGTGTTTATAATTAGTTGCCGACATGATATCAAACTCAATTGCTCTGCCTTCACGAACCTTTGAAATCATACCAGATTCATATTGTGGATCTAACATAACTTGAGAAACAATTAAATTTACATTAGATATTGTATAACTAGCAGCATACGAAGCGGCATCGGCAACAGCAGTTGAATACATGACAAAATCTCCACTTGATATATCGCTCCCATTATTAGTAATTGAAGAAGCAAGAACAACTTCTATTAAACCTTCTCCACCATTAGCAGCCGCTGATAAATTAATTTCACTAATAGTTGCCGTCGCATCAAATGAACTAGCACTCCCGTTGTTATTATAATGGCAGAAATTAATAGTTTCACCAACAACAAATGGGAAACGAGCAACTCTATCAGCACCAGATAAATTATTCAATGAATCAACATAGAAAGTATCAGAACCGCTACCATTGACCCAGTCATCTGGTGCATCAGATCCATTTAATGAATGGAAAAATGGATTGAGTGGAGTTCTTACATCCCGAAGAACCGAATCTAACTGCTTAACAACATATTCTGCTTCATTCAAATCAATTTCAATGTAAAGACCCTTTGTCATCATAACCGGGAAAATAGAAACTGAATCAGCAAAGATACCAGTGTGAAGAGGTAATGTAATCTTCGCATTTAAGAAATCAGTATCAGAGAAAGCAGTTGCTTGATTACCCGAAGTCTTCTTAAAGAATGGATTAGTGATTGTGTTTGCCATAGCAGTCTTGCTAGTGCCTTGGTCACCACGATTATCGGGTTGGTGAACGGCACAACCTTCAGTCAAAGCACGCATGTTTTCAGTTGTTTTATCTTTATCATAATCATATTTGACAGATACATACGTTGCGTAATCAGCAATCTCTTCTAATAGTTGACCACGAGATCCATCATAGATACGAATATTCTTAATCAGTGTGGAAGTGCATTTATCCAACTGAAGGCGAGTTGGAGTTCCACCAGAAGGTAGAGATAGCTTTACATTAAACTGGAGGTAAGTTTCACGACCATCCATGAATTTAGTGGATGGATCTACGAATATCTGAACCTTCTGACCGGGAGAATAAGAAAGTCCATTCTCCGAAGGTATCGATATCTTCTTCTCGCCAACTCGTGCGGAATCATCGGCAGACCAATAAGCACTCATTTAATTTATAATACTCAAATTATAAAAATTATAAAAAAAATAAAATTAAAAAAGTTATTGTTATCACTGAACTCTTCCAGTCGCAACAGTTTCTTGGACGGGAGCGGCAATTGTCTGTTCTGTTTCTTGCTGTTGCTGAGTTTTTAAATCATCTGCTTGTTTATCTTCATCTAATTTTTCACCAACTGTATCTGTGATACCAGATGCTAAATCAAGAACACCACCAACTAATTTTGCGGGTGGAAAGAATGTTCCCACTAAATCTCCAATACTTCCACCAATCTGTAAAAGATTACTTGCTTTCTCCCAATTATTATTACCCTGAATGCCACCCGCTTTAATATCTTCATATAAATCCATGCCACCAAGTGCCGCTGAACCAAGAACACCAACTTTACTGGCGGCTTTACCAAAAGCAGTTTCAGCAACTTCTTCTCCCGCTTTTGTCATGCCTTTCGAAACAGCACCAGTAGCCCCTTCAGAAGATGAAGCAACTTCAGATACAGTTTCAGCATTGGGTGCTAATTCAGATACTGCTTCACCACCCGCTTCAGTTGTAGATGCTGCTGGTGCGGGTTCAGTATCTGGAGCAGGTGCTTGACGAGTTCTACGAACTGAACCTTCTGCTGGATTCGTTGCGTTTCTAGATGCTTTCCATTTATTGTATTCAGCAACTTTACCCGGTATATCTTTTGCTGTCCACAGATTAGTTGCTTGAGTTTTAATCTGATTAATTGTATCTGCTGTTTTTTGTTGTTCTCTTAAACCTTGGATACTATTCATTACATCATCATTGTGTTGTTTTACACGATCATTGAAATCTCGAACTGCTTGCATGCGAGCATTACCCATGGCAATGGCATTGCCGTTTGTACCATATAAATCAGCCATTTTATAAAATGGATAATATTAAAATTTTAAAAATTAAATAAATAAATTTATATCAATCGCTAAAAGATTGTTATTAGTTCTATAATCTCCACCCCAAGACTTTTTATAATTTCTTAATTCTTTGCGTCTTGTATTTTCATAATTTTTAAATGAAAAGTGAAACTTATTTTTATTAACACAATCAATTTTATTTATCCAATATTTTTCACGATCATGAGAAACTTTATCTTCACATTTTTCTAATTCATATATTTTACAATCGTCTAAATTTAAATCTTTTGAAGATAAAAATGGATTTCTTTTTCTGTCATATCTATGTTCAGTTAATCTTGTATTTAATTCTCTTGTAGTGCTCCCAACATATTTTACGTTGTTAATATCTTCAATACAATAGATGGTTACCATGTCAATAATATTAATTGAATTATATTTAAATCAAATTTTATCAATCAATTTCTAATTCTTCCGCTTCTTCTGAATCACGAGTTGGATATATTTTTCTTTCATGTCTCACATACGCTTCAGCAGGATTTTCACTGAGTTTCAAATATAAAAATGAATAACGATCTTTGTGCGCTTCATTATATAATTCAATAAATTTATCATGACCACCAACTAAATCAGCATACTCTTCTGCTATCTTTTCCAACTCTTTTTGGTTCTGCTGTTTGCAAATTATGACGTCGGTGGCGTTGTTGCGAATCATACCAGAAACAGCACGGAAACTCTGAACAGCGATTATATAAAAATCAATATAGTGTCTGAATCTTGTACTGAAGAATGAGACTTGATTTGTTTTCTTAAAATCTTTTGTTAATACATCATCCATCACAAGAGCATAAGTTGGTCTATCCTCTTTGTTTTCATATTCACCTTGAGACTTTTTAATATTCTCAATAATACTATCTTCATAATGATCCATACAATCGAAATGTTTTGATAAAATTTTACCTTTATTATCTGTATGTAATGTAGTTGAGACGAACTTCACAATATCGAATTTATCTTTATAAAAATCGGGATTACAGAAGTAATTGACGAGTAGATTACTCTTTCCGCTACGAACTGAACCGATAATTAAACAGAGTGAAGGCATGCTCGGTAAATTTGGATGAATATCATCAAACTTAGCAGAGGGTATTTCATCCTTCACTTTAAGAACTTTTGGAACAGTCTTTTTCTTCTGCTCCGACTTGGGTTGCTTCTTTGGCTGCTTTGACATGGGCATTATATATATTGTATATTTTTTTTTAATTAAAATAATTTAAACCAAAGGTAGCTGAGCTAAAACTTGGTCTCGCATATAAATTCTTCTTTCTAAAGACATTCCAGTGAAATGTGCCGAGAAATGTCCAATTCTCCATTTCTTTTCTGCTGGTAAATCATGATCTCTATAAAAAGATTGAATTACATTGTGTGGAATAACTTTCAGAGGAACTATTTCACTTGTATTCATCAATGTTACCATTCTAGCATGTGTTACCATGATATCTTGTTCCCATAATCCCGAAAATTTCTTTTCAGGGTATTTTTCACAGAGTTCCCATATGTCTTCTAGATAATCATATGTATCTTGATTATTTTTACAGACCATAATACCAGTGTTAATTGGAGACCAAACAACATCTTCACTCACTAAAACATTTTGTTTACAATTTACAAATTTATATGGTCTTAATAAATCTTCAAATTTAATATCTTCTCTTGTAATTAAAATATCATCATCAATCCAAACTATCCAATCATAATCTGGATTAGCTTTTATCTCTCTTTGTAAGAGTCTTATTTTTGACCATGCTGGTGCTCTTGATTCATCTAAACTTTTATTTTCTAAAACACATTTATAATTATGTCTATCACAATATTGCTGTAATTTATCAAACATTGGTTTTGATAAAACCGGTCTATCAGATAAACTGCAAAATAAAAGTTTCATCTATTTATATATTAATTATTTTAATTTTAAAGTTTTTAACTCGCAATTTAATAATTTCTTTAATTTAAATGTTTCTAAAATCTTAATATTTTGATGAAGATATAAATATGAACCCATGTTTGAGCCGAAGGTATTATTCTTATGAAGTGCGTCTTCAGTAAAACCGTAACCCTGAGGTGAAATTAATTTTCTACCATCTTTAATTGCGAATTTATTTTCATAGCAATTTGAGATAATAAAATCATCTCCAAGAAAACTAGCACATAAATATTTCTCTACTATATTATCACTTTTAAAACTATCGATACACTTAAAATAATTCGCATAATAAGGTATGAAATCATCAAATTGATTATAATCAAAACAAATACCAGCATAACCTTCAACCATTTCAGTTTTACCTTCAACTATTTTATAGTTTCTATTTTGATCGTAATCAAAACCAGAACCAGTTGTAATATTATCTTTTGTTTTTTCATCCATTAATTCATAAAATAAATCTTTATTGTAAACTGTATCATCATCTATAATGATTAATTTATCATTATATAATTGTTTCTTTCTTATGAAATCAAAACCACCAATGTATTTACATGCTGGTCCGTAATCATTGACGAAATTAAAAACGATTCTTTTATCTTTTTTACATAATTGTAATAACTCTTTGGGAACTTTAAATTTACCGAATCGCTTATATTCTTGACAAAGATTGATTACAAAGTATTTATATCTTATTTTCATTAAAGGAATAATTTTACATAAGTATTGTATTCTTGATGGAATAGTTGAACAAGAAAGAATAAAACACATTTCTATATTATTAGATTTTTATTTTAAGCTATTTACGCGAATTACTTATTCCACCAACTAGATATATTGCTATCGTGAAAATATGGATTTTTTGATGAATTATTTATTTTTTTCTTTTCATTGAATACTGTGAGTAAATCATGAATATCTTCTTTTGGAATATGTTGCTTTAACATGTGGTGACCAGTCGTTTGAAAGACCAATCTACCTTTCCAAGTATCATAGATACTTTTATTTTGTTTTTCATATGTTCTTCTTTCAACACTTTTCATTATCTTAAGAAATAATGGATTGCGATATGTTGATCCCATCACAGCGTTGTAAGGTAATTTATTTTTATCAATATGCCATGTCGTAAAGACTTGTTGCAAACTCTCTAAAGGTTTCATATCTTGTAATGGATAAACATCACAATCTAAATACCATCCTCCATGAATGAAAAGTATAAGATATCTTATGAAATCACACCTCTGAATATCATGTCTAAACTCTGTCCAAAGAACAATATATTGTGGGAAATATTCAACAATTAATTCTTCACAATCTTTAAGTGACCAGAGTTTATATTCATAGCCGTAATGATTTGCGAACTGCTGAGTCTTTGTAGTGTACTCTTTAAATTTTGGAATATCATTTAATTCTTTACCTTCTGCTCCGCTAGCAGTAAAAGACCAGAACACTTGATGTATTTTTCTTGGTATCATTTATAAATACATTCATTAAAAAAAAGTTAATTTAAATTTGCTAAATAAACAGATTGAATACTTTCCATGTTGATTGGATAATCCATTTGAAATAGTTTTTGATTGCCCGTTGTAATGAATGACCAATGCCTTCCATTTTTATTGAATCTATGTTGTAGATATTCAAATCTTGTTTTACCATAGATTTTATCTTCATAGAATATGTATCTTTTATCTTCAAATATAATTTCTTCACTCATTGATACAGAAGAATGATTTATCTTTAAATACTTCAGTAACATCTATCCCATTTATTTAATAATCTCCCATTGGCATCTCTCGCACCATACCCTTGAATTTTCTTTTGTAAATCCTTCTTTTGTTGGTCTATCATTTGCTGTTTACGTTTCTCTTCTTTACGTGCTTTGCGAAGTGCTTCATATTTCATAATCGCATCTAATTGTGCATTTTCCAAATCCTCCTTTGTGAATACAGAACCTTGCTGAACAATAGTTGGTTTAGAAGGTTTATCATGTATGACTTCATCTTCAAGTTGTTCTAAATCTTTCTGTGCTTTTTTCTTTTGTAACTCTTTTGTCTTATTTTCTATTTCTTTCATTTTCTTTTTTTCTTCGGCTTTAGCACGTCTTGTTACTAATGCTTTTTCACGTGCTAATGCGAGTTTCGCTTTATGTTCTTCAGATAATTGTCTTTTCTTTTTGGTCTTCTGTGGTTCGGTCTTCGGTTTTGCTGCCTTTAGCGTTGGTTTTGGTGTATCTGGTATCTTTTCTTCTTCAATGACTATATGTTCTTGTTCTTTGATTTTAAGATCAAAAATATCATTCTCTACTATCTTATCACGCTCTATGACTTCTGGCATTTCACATGGTAGATTATCAATTTCATCGTCTATTATTGCCGAGCTTGCGCCTTGTGGTTCTTCATCAGAAATTTCTTCTGGAGCGAAGTTTAATTGGACGCGTGGAGCAACTTTTTTACTCATTTATAATAGAAATCAATAAAAAAATTTCTAAAATTTAATTTAATTTTGTTTAAATATGTCTTTTGATGAATATAAAAAAATCTATCTTAGATTTACAAATTTGATTTAAATATAATAATTGTATTAGTATTGTTAAATATGGAAATTCAAGGATATGAAAACTATCTCATTTATCCAGACGGAAGAGTATTCAGTAAAAATAAAAATATATTTAAGTCACTGGGTATAACTCGTGGATATCATCATGTTGTATTATATAACGATGAAGGACTAAAAGGATTTTATATTCACAGATTAGTAGCGATTCATTATATTCTAAATCCAGATAATTTACCAACAGTAGATCATATTGATAGAAATAAATTAAATAATGATGTTTCTAATTTGAGATGGGCAGATTATATTACACAAAATAATAATAGAACATCAGAGTTAAAAAAAAGAGTAACTAATAAAAGCGGTCATAAATATATTAGTCTTAGAAAACAAAAAAATAGAGAAGATAGATGGTTGCTAAATATTAAAAAACATGATATTCAAAAAATATACAATGATAAAATTAATTGTATTGCTTATAAATTTCTAATGATTTTAAAACATAAGATGTGATTTACATAGCGGGTTTGGTGCGGAAATAGAGACAGACTATACTCTGCCCTGTTAGCGTTGTGGCATACTGTTCGTTCGCGTAGCAGAATGAAATATCAAACTCATTCACATTTAACTCAGCAGGATTATCTAAATCAAGAAAT
>Ga0208785_1001486_pt1 | contig 10262 bp, 12 predicted proteins | sample DEB08_DNA_2_FD_185499 | JGI IMG/M metagenome (GOLD analysis project Ga0208785, IMG submission 185499) | Aqueous microbial communities from the Delaware River and Bay under freshwater to marine salinity gradient to study organic matter... | ecosystem: Environmental > Aquatic > Marine > Coastal ...
GGAAGGTTGAGCGGTTCGGACAGCAAAATGTCGGCCGGGACGGTCCGGGTGATGAGCTCGTCGATGCCTTTCACACCGATCGTGTTGAGCATGACCGCCCGCTCGTGTTCGGTTGGCCCGATATGGCGAGGCTCGAACGGGTCCCGGTCGTTGGCATCGGCGATTGACGGGTCGGTAGACAACTGAACCTCCGGGGTCGCGAGCCTTGGTGCGGGTACAGCACGAAGGTCCGGCCCCGACATTAGCAATCGTCGCTCGAAGGTGTTGCCCGGTTCGGTTGGAGCGTCGCTGACGGGTTTACGGGTGGACGTCGCCTCGGTCGTGGAGGTTCATCGGCGGGAACGGTCCAAAGAACCCGTGCTCGTACAAGCCGTAGCCGGTCTGGTCGTTGTAGCGGAACTCACCGACCGAATCGACCACCCCGTACTGGGCCAGGCCCCGGATGTCGTCAACGTTGTAGGTCAACGCCTGCACGACTTCTTCTTCGCCTTGCCACATGCCATGTCGCCAGTCGTCTTCGAACCCGTAACCGGTGCCGATCGAGATGAAGTTGGTCAGCAGCGGTCGTACCTGCATGGTGAACGGGCCTTCTGGCGCGTCGGGAAAGGTGATTCGACTACCGGAAAGCAGTCGGGTTCCGCTGATCATGTCGTGTTCCCAGCTCGGGCGACCAAGCCAGTCCGGCAGCCGGGCCGGATCCTGCCAAACCCGAACCGCTTCCTCGAGGGGCCGAACCCCGTCGGCGCGTTCGTGACACATGTAAATGATGGAATGGTCACCGAAATCAACCGGCATGTAGTTCCACATTCCTGGCATGACGCTGATCGACTGCCGGATACCGTCCGGCTGCTTTTCGCCGACGGGTCGCACTCCCCAGGAACGGTCACGGCTGCCCCCACAGTGACTGGGGTCAACGGTGATGTCTTCTCCCGCGACGTTGAGCGTGCCTTCCCAACGTCCCATCTGCGCGAACCGTTGCGTGTCGAACACGACCGTGCCGCGACTACGGAGGTACTGCCGGGGTTCTTCAAACGCGGGGATAGACGCGGTCCAGGTCACGTCCATGGCGACGTCGGCCTCGTTGGGTTCCACAATGACCCGAAGTTTCTCCAACGGTTTGTCGATTTCGATACGGAACGGTCCGACCGAGACATCGCTGCGTTCAACCAACGGTTTGCTGGTTCGCATCACCCGTTGAGTGCCATCTTTCGTGACAGCCAAAAACGCGTCGGTGGTGCCCAAGTTCGGGTACTGGCCAAGCCCGAAAATAGCGAAATAGTCGTCGGAGGATGGGTGAAGGTTGAAGTAGTAGCGGTCGTAGAAGTTACGGTCCGAAGTTGCGGCGTGGCGGATGAACTCTGAGGTCTGATGGACCGGGAATTCATCCCATGCGGAGATGTTGCGTTCTTCGTTCATGGGCGAGACCGTAGTAGCTGTGAACCGCTAGGTCAGATCCGTGGGTTCGGCCGCGGGGCTTCCTGCGGGTAGCGTGGCCGTGTGACGAAGACCCGTGTTCCCGCAGTTGACGGCATGTTCACCGAACAAGACGGTGTGGCGTACCTGATCGGTTCGAAAGTTCCTGATCGGGAGTCGTATTTCTTTCCCGCCCACCTCGCGGGTGGAGACCCGGCTGCGGTCGGGGCCGAACTCGAAGAAGTGTTGCTTTCACCGAAAGGCACCGTCTGGAGTTACACCACCAGCTCCTATCAGCCCCCTCCACCGTTTGTGGCCGCCACCGACCCTTACGAGCCGATCACGATCGCCGCGGTGAAACTCGAACGAGAACAGATGGTGGTGTTGGGGCAATGCGTTGCTGGGGTCACACCTGACGATCTGACGATCGGAAGCGAAGTGGAATTGGTGATCGACACGCTCTATGAAGACGACGAAAACGAGTACACGGTTTGGAAATGGCGGCCGGTAACAGAAGGTGAGGGCTGATCATGGACGACATCGCAATTCTTGGGGTGGGGATGCACCCGTGGGGGAAGTGGGGTCGGAACTTTGTCGAATACGGCACCGCTGCGGCTCGTGAGGCACTCGCGGAGGCCGATGTCGACTGGCGAGATGTCGGTTTCGTTTCCGGGGCGATCACGGTTCGTTGCGGGTATCCCGGCTACGTCGCGGGTTCCACGTTCGCTCGGGCCCTTGGTTTCAACGGTGCGCAGGTCGCTTCGAGCTACGCCGCGTGTGCGTCGGGAGTGACCGCGCTGCAAGCGGCCCGAGGGCAGATCCTGTCAGGATCAACCGACGTGGCGTTGGTGGTGGGTGCCGACACCACCCCGAAAGGTTTCCTTAAACCAAACGAAGGTGACCGGCCCGACGACATGGACTGGTTGCGGTTTCATCTAGTGGGGGCTACCAACCCGGTGTATTTCGGGTTGAACGCCCGTCGCCGCATGGATCTGTACGGGGCGACCTCAGAAGATTTCGCCATGGTCAAAGCCAAAAACTCTCGTCACGCAGTGCATAACGAACGAACCCGGTTCAACAAAGAATATGGGGTTGACGACGTGTTGGCTTCACCGGTGGTTTCCGACCCGCTGCGTTTGCTGGATATCTGTGCCACCTCCGATGGCGGTGCGGCGCTGGTGGTGTCGTCGATGGAGTACGCCAAATCGAAAGGGATCACCGATCCGGTTCGGATTGCGGGCTTGTCCACGATCACCCCGACCTTTCCCGACACGGTCATTGACCTTCCGTACCTTGCGACCGACTCGGCGGGGGCAACTCCTGAACCGCTGCGAGGGTTCAAACAGTCGATTGCCGACCGGGTTTATGAAGAATCGGGCCTCGGCCCGGACGATGTTGACCTTGCCGAGGTGTACGACTTGTCGTCGGCTTTAGAACTCGACTGGTACGAACAACTCGGGTTTTGCCCGGTAGGAAGCGCCGAACAGCTGGTGCGTGACGGCGTGACGACGATCGGGGGCCGGCTTCCGGTCAACCCGTCGGGTGGTTTGGGTGCGTTCGGAGAAGCGGTCCCGGCTCAGGCACTCGCTCAGGTCTGTGAGCTGACCTGGCAGCTTCGGGGACAGGCCGGACCGCGGCAAGTGGAAGGTGCCAAGGTCGGTATTTCGGCAAACCAGGGCCTGTTCGGGCACGGGTCGTCGGTGTTGGTGCGGCGATGACCATTCACGAAACATTGAACGCCGAAGGCGTGTTGGAACTGGTGATGGAGAACCCTCCGGTCAACGCGCTACCGATCGCGGACACGTTGGCGTTGGCCCAACGATGCGATCAGGTGAAGTATCAACCCGAGGTCACCGCGGTGGTGTTGACCGCCACCGGCAAAGGCTTTTGTGCCGGGGTTGACATCAAAGAGATGCAGGCCATGGAGGGTCATGCCGGCATTTTGGCCGTCAACCGGGCCTGCGCGGAGGCGTTTCGTGCGGTCTATGAATGCGCCGTTCCGGTGGTCTGCGCCGTCAACGGTTTCTGCCTCGGTACCGGCATCGGTTTAGCCGGTTCGGCCGACATCGTAATCGCCGCTTCCGGGGTGCAGTTTGGGCTTCCGGAGGTTGATAACGGCGCGTTGGGAGCCGCAACCCATCTCGGGCGTTTGGTACCCGAAAAACATCTTCGTTGGATGCTGTACAGCTGCGAACCGGTTTCGGCCGAGCAACTCCACGAATGGGGGACGGTGCGTCAGGTGGTTTCCGCCGAGGATCTTCGGGCTACCGCTCACGAACTGGCGTCCACGATCGCTAGCAAACCCCCCGAAGTCATCCGAGCGGCCAAAGCGTCGCTGCTGGGTATCGATCATCAGCCCATGAACTCGTACCGCTTCGAGCAAGGTTTCACCTTCGAGCTGAACCTTCAAGGCCACGGCGATACCGCCCGTGAAGCGTTCCTGCGGGGCGAACGCGGCCCAAATTCGGCCGCCGAATAGCGCGAGGGCACGGGACGCCCCGTTGGCCGACCGGCCGGTGCCCCGCTAGGTTCCCGAACGTGTCGGAACAGGTCACGGTCTTCGAAGCGGTAGGAGGAATGCCGTACTTCCGATCCCTTGTGGAACGGTTCTACCAAGGCGTCTCGCAGGACCCGCTGCTTCGACCCATGTACCCCGCTGATCTGAACGGTGCGGTAGAGCGTCTGGCTCTGTTTCTCGGCCAGTACTGGGGTGGACCGGACACCTACTCGCTACAACGCGGCCACCCGAGGCTCCGGATGCGTCACATGCCGTTTCGGGTTGACCGGGCTGCTCGGGACGCCTGGTTGGGGCACATGGTGGCTGCGCTGGAAGCCGATCCTCCCGACGAGCCGGTTCGCTCGGCGATGATCGAGTACTTTCTGCGATCCGCTGAGTTTCTCCGAAATGTTGACGAATCCGACGATCCGGCGGGAGAACCGGTTGTCAACTGAGGTTTGTAATTTGGCAAATCCGGGCGAGGGTCCCGCTTTTCCCCCAAGAACTAGGGCAAACTAACCACCAAGTCGGATGTAGGTGTCCGATGTGGGACGCAAATTCGTTTGTGTGCCATTTGGATCCGCGATCGCCGTGGAACGAGCCAAGGAGTAAGAACATGAACAAGGGTGAACTTGTCGCCGCAATGGCCGAAGCCGCTGGCGTCAGCCAGAAGGACGCTGGTGCATGTCTCGACGCAATGTTCGAGATTGTCGCTGGCGAAGTCAAGAAGGGCAACTCGGTCTCGGTTACCGGTTGGCTGAAGGTGGAACGGGCCAAGACTTCGGCTCGTACCGCCCGCAACCCGCAGACCGGTGCAGAGATCGCCATTCCGGCTGGTACTCGTACCAAGGTTTCGGTTGGTTCGAAGCTGAAGGCTGCCGGCAAGTCCTGATCGGCTCCCTGATTTGTTGAGAGGGGACGGCTTCGGCCGTCCCCTCTTGACGTTTTGACCTGATGTCCGCTCGTTGTTTGGCGCTGCCGGGCTCTAAGTTGGGGAGATGACTGTGAAACTTGAACCCGGTAGCCGGGCGCCGCAATTCACGTTGACCGACCAGAACGGAAACTCGCGGAGTCTTAGCGACTTCTCGGGGCAGCCTGTGGTCGTCTTTTTCTATCCCAAAGCCAACACGGGGGGCTGCACCGATCAGGCCTGTGGTCTGCGAGACGCCGTACCGGATTTGGGCGACGTTCAGGTGCTTGGCATTTCGCCTGACGCCCCCGCAGCCCAGGCCAAATGGGACGCCAAACACGATTTCGGGTTTCCGTTGTTGTCAGACCCAGACCATACGGTGGCCGATCAGTACGGCGTTTGGGGCCCGAAGAAGCTTTACGGGCGGGAATACGAAGGGATCATCCGGAGTGCGTTCCTGATCGGCCCCGACGGGAAGATCGTGCAGGCCTGGTACAAGGTCAGCCCGAAAAACACGGTGGCGAACGTGCGAGAAGCGATCAGTTCGTGAGCGTCTGGCCTGCCCCGGACACGGTACTCCCGCATCGTCCGCCGTTTCTGTTTGTTGATGAGATCACCGATCTGGTTCCCGGTGAACGAGCGGCGGGCCTTTGGACGTTGACCGGCGACGAAACGTTTTTCGAAGGTCATTTCCCTGGCCGCCCAACCCTTCCGGGCGTGTTGATGTGTGAAGCCATCGCGCAGGTCGGGGCGTACGCCTTGTTGACCAGCGAACGCTACGCCAACCGGCTTCCGCTTTTCGGGGGGCTCGATGGAGCCCGATTTCGCCGTCAGGCGGTTCCGGGCGACACGCTCGCCCTTTCCGTCGAGATGCACCGGTTGTCGTCGCGGGGCGGCAAAGGGCAGGGTCAGGCCACCATCAACGGCGAGTTAGCGGTCAGTTGCGAGCTGATGTTCGTGGTGGTTGACCCGAACTAGTCGGTAGCAGGCCCGAGCACCAGCGTGCCGTTGTGTCCGCCGAACCCGAAACTGTTCGACAGCGCCGCAGACGGCTCCCAGGGAGCCGGAGCGCCCTGCACCACGTTGATCCGGGGGAGTGCCGGGTCTACGGCGGTAAGCCCGGCGGTAGGCGGCACCAGACGTTTCTGCATGGCCAACACGACCGCTACTGCTTCGATCGCGCCAGCCGCACCCAGCGCGTGTCCGGTGACCCCTTTGGTCGACGTAACCAACGGGCCGTCGGTTTCGCCGAAGACTTTGGCGATCGCTTCGGCTTCGGCAGCATCGTTCTTGTCGGTGCTGGTTCCGTGAGCGTTGATGTGTCCCACCTGATCGGGGCTGATCCCCGCGTCTTGCAGCGCCAACTGCATGCAGTTGACCGCTCCGGCGCCACCGGGTGCCGGCGCAGTGATGTGGTGGGCATCGGCGGTTGACGCCGAACCCAGCACCTCACCGAGGATCGTGGCGCCTCGTTCGACTGCCATGTCCCAGGCTTCAAGCACCAGCAGCCCGCACCCTTCGGCCATGACAAACCCGTCCCGGTCGGCGTCGAAGGGTCGGCTGACCCCACTGTTGGACAAAGCGGTCATGTTGGCGAACCCGGCGATGGCGGTCGGGGTGAACGGGGCTTCCGCTCCACCAGCCATCACCACGTCGGCGTACCCCCAGGCGATGAGCCGAGCGGCGTTACCGATGGCGTGAGTGCCAGCTGCGCAGGCAGTGACGGTGTTTTCGCAGGGACCCTGCCAGCCGTAACGCATCGAGACGCTGGCGGGCGCGGCGTTGGGCATCATCATGGGAACAAGGAACGGCGAAACCCGTCGGTCGCCTTTGGCGAGACGCACCTCGATTTGTTCTTCGAGCGTTGCGATACCACCAATTCCGGTCCCGATGAACGTCCCTCGCCGGGCCGGATCCGCGGTGAGTTCGCCCGCTTGGGCGAGCGCTTCCGCGGCAGCAGCCAACGCGAATTGGGCGTACCGGTCGCTTCTTCGAGCCTCTTTAGGGTTGTCGAAGAAGGGACTCGGGTCCCAGTTGTCGATCTGGCGAAAACCCACGGGGGCTTCGCTGACGAGGCCGTTCCAGAACGCGTCCTGACCAATACCGGCAGACGCAACTACCCCGAGGCCGGTGATGGCAACGCGACGGCGTTCCATTACAGCTTGGACACAACCAGGTCGTAGGCGGCCTGAATGGTGTTGACCCCGTCGAGTTCTTCTTCTTCGACGTTGACATCGAATTCTTCTTCGAGGGCCATGACCAGTTCCACCAGGTCGAGGCTGTCGGCGTCGAGCGACTCGAACGTCGCTTCGGGCACTACCTGAGCTTCATCAACCGACAGAACGTCGACTGCACACTTCTTGAAACGTTCGAAATTGTCACTCACTTGCATTACTCCATTGCTTAGGGTTCGTCGGCTGACCCAACGAACCGGAGAACTTTCGGCTTCAGGCTAGTCAGCCCATAGAGAAGCCGCCATCGACAGGCAATACGGTACCGGTGATAAAGGCGGCAGACTCGGACGCCAAGAATTCCACCGCGGCAGCGATCTCGTCTCCTTGCCCCAGACGCCCCACCGGAACGACCGAAAGCATGGCTGCTCGTTGCTCGTCGGTGAGCGCCATTAGCATGTCGGTTTCGATCGGTCCGGGACAGACCACGTTGGAGGTAATTCCCCGGCTGGCGAACTCTTTGGCCAAAGATTTCGACAGGCCGATCAGACCCGCTTTCGACGCTGCGTAGTTGGCCTGACCGGCTTGGCCGCCCAAACCAACGATCGACGAGATGAAAATCATCCGCCCCCAACGGTTACGCATCATTGACTTGGACACCCGTCGAGCAACCCGAAACCCTCCGGTGAGGTTGGCATCGAGCACGTCGGTGAAGTCCTCGTCGGTCATTCGCAGTACGAGGCCGTCACGGGTGATCCCGGCGTTGGAAACAAGGATCTCGACCGGGCCGAGGGTTTCTTCGATCTGGGACACGGCGGCATCAACCGAAGCCGTGTCGGTGACGTCGGCGTTGACCACAAGGATCCCGTCGGTGTCGTCCGCAGCCCCCGAACGCGACGTGATCGCTACTCGATGTCCAGCCGCGGCGAATCGACGAGCGATCGCCTGTCCAATGCCCCGGTTGCCTCCGGTAACCAGCACTACCCGTTCGTTCACCATCGGATCACCACACTTCCCCAAGCCAAACCTGCGCCGAATCCGGCCATCAGCACCAACCGGTCGGGGGCTAAAGCACCGGCCCGGTCAGCGGCGGCCATAGCGAGCGGAATGCTGGCGCTTGACGTATTGCCTGTTTGTTCAATCACGTTGAACGTCCTCTCCAACGGAATACCGATCCGGTCACACATTGCCTCAATAATGCGCATGTTGGCTTGATGGGGGAGTACCACGTCGAGGTCAGTCGGAGCGAGACCCGCCTTTTCGAGTGTGACTTCAACGGACCGACTCACCGCCCGCACCGCCCGTTTGAACACTTCTCGGCCTTCCATTTTGATCTTGTCGCCGAGATCGCAATACAGGATCGGGGCGAGTTCACCGTTGACGCCAAAATCGGCGGCGAGTAGTTCGCCTTGGCTCGGGTGGCGTTCGAGCACCGCCGCTCCGGCCCCGTCACCGAAAAGGATCGCGGTGCTGCGGTCGTCCCAGTCGACGATGGAGGACATGGCGTCGCTTCCGACGAGCAGTACCCGTTCCGGCCCTCCTGGGGTCAGCATCAGTCCGTAGGCGGTGACGTAGCCGTACGGGAACCCGGCACAAACCACGTTGAGGTCCATAGCGCCGCAACGCAAACCGAGCGCATCGGCGACCAAAGCACTGGTGGCCGGAAATGTCTTTTCGGGCGTGGTGGTGCAGAGCACGAGAAAGTCGATCTGATCGGCGGTCAGTCCGGCCTGTTGCATCGCTTCGGCTGCGGCCGCGGTTGCCATCTGGGCGGTGCGGCCCCCAACCCGGCGGGCACCAATGCCGGAACGGGAACGGATCCATTCGTCGGACGTGTCCATCCGTCGGGCAAGGTCGTCGTTGGTGACCGTCTCGGCGGGCAGGAACGTGCCGAGACCGGTGATGCGGGCCGTCACTGGTTGGTCCTGAGCCAGGCGATCGGTTGCCGGCTGGTGACCCGTTCACCCTCAACGGCCAGCACCCCTCGAATTTCACCGGAGAACGAACTTCGGACTTCGGTGGCTCCGATCATCCCGATGACCTGACCAACCGTGATGATCTGCCCCTCGTGCAGATCAGAAGCGGGAACAAAGATTCCGGCGCTCGGGGAAACCACCATGCGTTCGGTCGCGAACAACTGCTCGCCTTCGCCCGCAACAAGGGTCGGGGTTGAACTTCCGGTGGTGCTGGAAAGCGCAGTCAGCAGGCCATCGAGGTCGCCCGGGGCCGAAATCGAGATCCGGGCACCGTCGGCTACTGCCCGTTTGGCCAGCCCGGTGAGCACCGAACCCGGTCCGAGCTCAACGAACGTGGTGAAACCGTCGTCTTCTAGCGAACGAAGCGTTTGACGCCAACGCACCGGTGAGGTGAGTTGGGCGCCGAGGAGATCAGGCCACTCGGCACCGTCGAGATGGGGGCGGGCGTCGACGTTGGCATACACCGGTTGTTCCGCGTTCCGGAACTCGGTGGCGTCGATCGCGTTGCGTAACCGATCGCGAGCCGGTGCCATCAACGGAGTGTGGAACGCCCCACCAACCGGAATGCGCATCGCCCGTTTGGCTCCGAGTTCTTTGGCAATTTCGCAGGCCCGATCAAGGTCTTCGGGGGTGCCAGCAATAACAACTTGACCGGGGGCGTTGTAGTTCGCGATCCAGGCGTCACCGGCGGTTCGTTGACAGGCAACATCGACTTCTTCGTCGTCTAGGCCAAGGATCGCGGCCATCGTCCCGTTTTGCGCATCGGCCGCTGATTGCATCGCGGCCCCTCGTTCGTTGACGAGGGCAACAGCATCCGCGAAATCGAGTACACCGGCGGCACAAAGCGCTGAGTACTCGCCGAGTGAATGGCCGGCGTGCGCGCCGGCCTCGGCCCCGGTTCGGCTCACCGCGTCAAGCACCACCATCGACGTCACGAACGTGGCGAGCTGCGCATTGCCGGTCAAGGTGAGTTCGTCGGCGTCGGTGTCGAGTAGCAGCGCGGCGATATCACGACCCGTGGCGTCGGAAGCCTCTTCGACAAGCTCCCAAGAAGGATGATCGACCCACGCGCTGCCCATTCCCGGGGCTTGCGAACCCTGGCCTGGGTAGGTAAATACGATCATCGTCTGGGGCCTTTCCGGACAGCGAGAAGAGAGCCGATTCGTCGGCGGGTCTGAAGTCTGACCCAAAGCAGGTTCGAAGGGTTTCATATCTGAATGATTCCTTGAGTGGCCGAACGGCACGGTTTCATTGGTTTGTCGATGGACTCGCTGGTTGTCGCCGGTACGATGCTC
>Ga0208785_1001489_pt1 | contig 10254 bp, 12 predicted proteins | sample DEB08_DNA_2_FD_185499 | JGI IMG/M metagenome (GOLD analysis project Ga0208785, IMG submission 185499) | Aqueous microbial communities from the Delaware River and Bay under freshwater to marine salinity gradient to study organic matter... | ecosystem: Environmental > Aquatic > Marine > Coastal ...
TGCATGAAGCGGTTTCTGCCTCAAATCTTCAATAAATAAAAACTGGCCGCTCATACCCAAGTGAGCCGATAGCACCCAATCTTCATCATCTAACACAAACCAAAGAAACTTACCGCGACGCCTAACATCCAAAATAGTCTTACTAAGAAATTTGTCTATAAATTGCTTTTTTGTGCCTTCAAAATTACGTAGTGTTCGAGGATGTGATGTTTCTATCCGGCTAATCGTTTTTCCTATTAAGTGACTTGCCAAGCCACTTCGTACTACCTCGACTTCGGGTAATTCTGGCATTTTAATTCTTACTTAATTTTTCAAACGCTTCTTTAGCTGCATTTTGCTCAGCAGTTTTTTTACTTTTACCTGTTCCAGTGCCAAATTCCTGTCCATTAACTATTACCTTCGCAGTAAATTGTTTGTCGTGATCTGGCCCTGCTTCTGAAATTAGGTAATCAGCACTGCCAAGTTTTTTAGAAAACATAACTTCACTCAATGAGGTCTTCCAGTCAAGTGCTGCACCTAGGTCAACAGAATTTTCGATGATTGATGAAAAAAGTTTTAGAATAACTTTTGCTGTTTTATCCAAGCCATGTGACAAATAAATCGCTCCCAGCAAAGCTTCGAGTGAGTCAGCTAATATTGAAGATTTATCTCGACCGCCAGTAAACTCTTCGCCTTTGCCAAGCATCAAAAATTCACCCAAGCCAATTTCTCTCGCAACATCAGCAAGTGCTCGCGCATTAACAATTGCTGCTCTGAGCTTTGCCAGTTCGCCTTCGGCTGCTTGAGGATACTTCTGATAAAGCTCTTCGGTAATAACTATTCCCAAAACCGAATCGCCTAAAAATTCAAGTCGCTCATTTGTTTCTTCTAATGAATTTTCGTATGCGAAAGAGCGATGAGTTAGTGATTGCTTTAATAAGGTTTCAGGTAACTCGATACCGATTCGCGCGGTTAGTTCGCGCATTTCTCAGTTAAGGGTTTGTTACTTGACGACCGTTATAACGACCATCGTCGTCAGCGCGATGGCTTACCGTGAAAACGGTACGACCGTTAACTTCAGCCTTATTTATCTGAGGAAGCTTGCCCTTCCACTGTGAACGGCGCTTGCGGGTATTAGCGCGAGACATCTTTCGTTTTGGAACCGGCACTTTTAATTCTCTTTCTTTAAATCAGTGAGCTTGGCCCACCTTGGGTCTATCACTTCATGAACATGATCGGGCGCGTCCTCCAAACGGATTCCGCATTGGCCACAAAGTCCTAGACACATATCGTTGCAGAGGGGTCTTAGCGGCATTGCAAGGACCAGGGCATCTCGCACTGCTGGCTCTAAATCTAAAAGGTCACCGACCATTTCTCGTACCTCATCGGCTTCATCCGTGTGAATTTCTTTATCCGGATAGGCATAAAGATCCGCGATCTCACCAGTAATTTCTAACCGCACTGGATCCAAGCATCGAGAACACTCACCGCTGGCAACCGCCGTAACAGTGCCGGTAACCAAAATTCCATCCACCACGCTTTCTAGGAGCAGCGAAAGCTTGACTTCATCATCTTCACGAATCTCTAGTGCACCATTAGTGAAGTCTTTTTTTGGCGCTAGCGAAAGTTCATAGTGCTTACTTTCCCCGGCCGCCCTAGTTAGGTCGTGGGTGTTTAAAACATATCCTTCTAAGGGATCTAATTTAGCCACAAGTTTTATTCTGCCTCAGATTTTCCAGTCATTTTTTCTCTACCTCGTTTTACAGCATCTAAAGTTTTATTCAACGCTACTTCAAAATTTGCAAGCCGAGCATCAATGTATTTATTGGTCTCCAACCGCATTTTCTCAACTTCTACTTCGGCCATTTGCAATAAACCTTGAGCTTCTCTTTGAGCCTGAGCCAAAATTGAATGTTCACTTATCAAGCGACGTGCCTGATCTTTAGCTTTATCGATTAAGGCTTCTGCTGCCCTTCTACCTTCATCGATTACTGACTCCTTCGCTTCTAAAATTTCGTTTGCCACTTGTACGTCATCTGGTAATTGCGCTCTCAATTGTTCCAGCAATTCAATAAAATCTTGCCGATTGACCAATGCTCCATCTCGACTTAGCGGCACCGATCTGGCTTCTTTAACTTGTTGCATTAAGTTCTCAATTATTTCAATCGACTTCATATCTTATCTTCCAAACTTTTTTTGCAACGCTGTTTCAACTGCTGGTGGAACCCATTGAGAAACATTTCCACCCAGTGAGGCAAATTCTTTTACCAAGCTAGAAGATAAGAAGGAGTGCACTGGATTTGTGGCGATGAATAAAGTGTCAATCCCACCTGCTTGGTAATTCATTTGAGACATCTGAAGTTCATAATCAAAGTCGCTCACTGCCCTAAGTCCCTTAACTATCGCTTGAGCATTTATTGATTTACAAAAATCAACCAATAGTCCATTAAATGTTTCAATTTTTATATTTTTATATTTACTTGTTACCTCGTACAACATGGCAACGCGCTCTTCAATTGCAAAGAGTCCTTTTTTACTTGAATTGACCAAGACAGCGACAACCACCTCATCTGCTAAGGCAGCAGCACGCTCAAATACGTCTATATGTCCGTTAGTCACGGGGTCAAAAGAACCAGGACAAACTAATTTTTGCATGAGATCAGGCTACCGATCCATAATAAAGAGTGTTATCCCCATATCGCTTATTTTTTAATTCTTTAATCACTTTTGGCCAAGTAAAGGCGTCTCTGGTTGGTCGTTCTATTACCAAGATTGCCCCATGAGCCAAAAATCCCCCACGGACCAAATTTTCTATTACTTCAAATAGCTCTCGGTTATTTACCCGGTAAGGCGGATCAATAAACACCAGATCGAATAAGTAGCCATTTAAATTTTCTTGGGTAAAAGTTTTTGACTTCTGCTTTTGGATTTCTACTTCTACATCTAAATTTGCTGCATTCCTTTTTAAAGTTTCAACAGCTTTTGAATCAGCTTCTACGAAGAGAACGCTCTTAGCCCCTCGAGAAAGCGCCTCAAAACCTAAACCTCCCGAGCCGGAATATAAATCTAAAACTCGCTTATCAAAAACTGCTTCCCACCCAATCAAGGTTGAGAACATCGCTTCTCTAACCATCTCGGTGGTGGGGCGCGCTGAATCAGGAACCAATAGCCTTCGCCCTCCATACTTACCAGAAATAATCCGAGTCACTTTAACTCTTTTCCAAAAATTCAGAACTCTGCATACTATCTAATTCATCAATCGCTAGTTTTAAGTTTGGCAAAGTGGCTAAGGTTGGATCCTTTTCAAAGCAATCAATTGCCGCGGCTCTTGCATCAATAACAATTTCTTCATCTCGGACAACTTGCAATAATCTAAGTGCGCTTCTGCTTCCCGATTGCTGGACACCCAAAACATTTCCTTCTCGTCTTTGCTCTAGATCCAAGCGGGCGAGCTCGAAGCCATCAAGCGTGCTGGCAACTTTTTCTAAACGCTCTCTCGCTGATGTGTCAGCTTCTGCTTCAGTGATAAGCACACAAAGTCCAGGGTATTTGCCGCGACCGATTCTTCCGCGAAGTTGGTGCAACTGACTTACTCCAAATCGCTCGGCATCCAAAATAATCATCATCGTGGCGTTTGGTACATCAACGCCAACCTCTATTACTGTCGTTGAAACTAAAACATCTATGCCATCTTTGCCAGCTGGTCCCAACTTGAAACGTGACATAATTTGATCTTTTTCGATTGATGACATTCGACCATGCAAAACACCGACTCTAACTTCGCTCAATGGTCCCGCGGCTAACTTTGGAGCAACTTCAAGTACTGCTAGAGGCGGGCGTTTGGCGCTTGCTTCATTCGTCACATCTTCATCTGCGCTATCTCCGCCAATGCGTGGTGCTACTAAATAAACTTGATGACCTTTTTTAACTTCTTCTACGGCACGTTTCCAAACTCGATCTAAATGCTGTGGTTTCTCTAGCGCGGGAACCACATGTGTTTCGATTTCTGCTCTACCTTTAGGTAGTTCGCTCAAAGTTGAAATATCTAAATCCCCAAATACCGTCATTGCCACAGTTCTTGGTATTGGCGTAGCTGTCATCACCAAAACATGGGGCTTTAAATCGTTCTTAGCTTTTGCAGCTATCGCGGCTCTTTGCTCTACCCCAAAGCGGTGTTGCTCATCAACTACCACTATTCCGAGATTGGCAAATTCAACTCCTTCTTGAATTAGCGCATGAGTTCCGATAACTAACTGAGCACGATTTGAAGAAATCTCTGCCAAGACTTTGGCGCGTTCTTTTCCGGTTACAGATCCAGTCAATAAAACCACCGAACAAGAAACGTCCGCTGCGGTTAATTCTCCAGCTTTTGCTAAATCCCCTAATAAATTTTCAACAGTCCTAAGGTGCTGCTGTGCTAAGACTTCTGTAGGAGCTAGGAGCGCAGCTTGGGCTCCCGCATCTACTGCGGTGAGCATGGCCCGTAAAGCCATAATAGTTTTTCCACTACCAACTTCGCCTTGAAGTAATCGGTGCATTGGTTTAGTTTGAGATAATTCCTGAGCAATTTCTTCACCAATTTCTAGCTGGCCTTTAGTGAGTTCAAACGGCAACTGTTTGTCAAAGGCATTTAATATTCCATCTGGTTTAGCTTTATAACTCGGTGCAAGTTGATTATCATTTAGCATTCTGCGATTTACCAACACGGCCTGCAAAAGAAAAGCTTCTTCAAACATCATTCGATAAAGCGCCTGATTCGCTTCTTCTACGGTTTCTGGATTATGAATTGCCTTATAGGCATTCGCTAAAGAAACTAAATTACGCTTTTCTCTTATTTCAACAGGAATCAACTCATCGGCTTCTGTTAAGTCCAAAGTAGAGAGCACAAACTTTATTGCCTTAGCTACGCGCCATGAAGGAATCGCCCCAGTTGCCCGATAGACCGGAATAACCGCATTGGCGAAAGCTTCTGCTGCCTCGGGGTCAGTTTCTTCACCCAATTGCGCTGTCAACACATATTCGGGATGTGCTAATTGTTTTCGCCCACGAAATTCCCCAACTTTGCCAGCGAACAATCCTTGTGTGCCTGGAATCAATTTCTTTTTGTGAACTTGTGTTAAATGAAAAAAAGCTAGATCTAAGGTTTGTCGTCCATCAGTCACAACTACCTCTAGCCGCTTCTTACCGCGTTGTCGCATAGGAATTTCTTTGCAACTTGCAACTTCTGCCAGCACGGTCACATGCTCATCTACTTTTAGCGAAGCTAAATCTGTTAACTCCCCCCTTTCTGCATAGCGCCTTGGGTAATGAGAAAGCAAATCTTTGACTGTTTTATAGCCAAAAGCGCTTTCGATGGTTTTTGCGCTTCTGCCGCCTAAGACTTCAGTCAAGAGGCCGGATAATTTCGCCACTTGCGCTCCTAGGGTAAATTCGCCTTTGGGGTAATTGTGGACAACGCTTACCCTTCTAGTAGCCTATGACTCGGCCCAAAATTGGGCAGTTTTTTGAAGGAGAAATAACCATGAGTGCCAAGTGTGATGTTTGTGGCAAAGGCCCAGGATTCGGGCACTCGGTCTCTCACTCTCAAAGAAAGACCAAGCGTCGCTTCAATCCCAACATCCAAAAGGTGAGAGCCAAAATAAACGGCTCCTCCAAGCGACTCAACGTTTGCACTGGCTGCCTCAGTGCCGGCAAAGTTGTTCGCGCCTAATTATTTAGCAAAATGATCATGGCCTAAACGGCCAGTCAACTCAGCCCCATCCAGAGTAACTTTGGCTTCACCTTTGAAAACTTCTCCAATAATTCGAAAACCAGTTGGAATTGCTTTGTTGGAATCTATTGTCGCAAGAAAGGCATGATCATCGCCACCAGTTAGTACCCAAACCATTGGATCTTCACCAATTCCTAGTGCAGCCTCAACTAATAAGTCATCGGGGAGCAATGCGGTCGACTTTAAATCAATTTGAACACCAGAAGCTTTTGCAATATGTAAGGCATCTTGCGCTAAGCCATCGCTTACATCAATCATGGAGCTAAGTTGACTTGCTGCATTTAAAGCTGCTTGGTACTCAATTTGCGGTCGTTGGTGAGCTTGCACTAATAGATTTGGGCTGCGAAATCCTTTTTGCAACACGCGCAATCCTGCTTGGGCCCATCCAAATCTTCCCGAAGCAATTACTAATTCACCAGACTTTGCACCGCTACGCTCCACGGGTGCGGTCTTCAATTCACCAATTGCAGTGATCGAAATAATAATTTTTTCAGCGCGGGTGGTGTCTCCGCCGATTAATACAGCGCCTAATTGATTTGCTTCTTCAGCGATTCCATCAATCATGTCAATTAGCCAAGAAACTTCTGAATTGCTAGGTGCGGCCAACGCCAAAAGTAACGCTTTTGGCTGTGCGCCCATTGCTACTAAATCAGCTAAATTTGCAGCGGCCGCTCGATGACCAATGTCCTTAGCCGAAGAAAAATCTTTTTTAAAATGCTCATCTTCAATTAAAATATCAACGCAAGTTACTACCTCTGGTTGATTTAAATCTATGACTGCTGCATCATCCCCAATTCCTACCTTTAGAAAACTAGGATACGCTAATCTTTTTTTAATTAATTCAATAAACCCAAATTCACCTACATCTGAAAGCGTTTGATCGCTCACGGTTTACCTGAGCCCTCGTTTTCGCTCTAGGGCTTCTTTTAATAGCAAATCAATTAGTTCACTAAAACCGATTCCGCTTTCAGCAAAAGTCCTTGGATACATAGAAATCGGAGTAAAGCCGGGCATCGTGTTTATTTCGTTAAGATAAATTTCACCGTTATTTTTAAGAAAGAAATCAACACGGGCTAAACCTTCACAACTAATACTGTCAAAGGCTCTAATCGCTAGCGCCTTAATCTCACGTACTTGTTCCTCAGATAATTCTGCCGGGACTACCAGTTCGGCACCATCGTCAAGATACTTAGCTTCATAATCATAAAATTCATGAGTTTGCTTAACCTTAATTTCAGCTGGCGCACTTACTAAGCGCTGGCTTGCAGCTAGTACCCCGCACTCAATCTCCCTAGCCTCACTTACTGCTTCCTCGACTAAGAAGATTGAGTCATGTTTTAGCGCAGTTAAAATCCCCTGCTCCAATTCATTTGCGTCAGTTACTTTAGAAATCCCTACGCTTGATCCGCCTCGAGCTGGCTTTGCGAACAATGGGTAGCGTAATTGGTTAATCTCTGTCAAAATTTTTTCAGAATCTTTAGTAAATTCCTCTTCACTAAAGCTCTTCCAGTTACTCACCTTCAATCCGGCTTGACGAAACAGTAATTTCATTAATGGTTTATGCATTCCTATTGCAGAAGATAGGACTCCACTTCCAACATAAGGAACTTGATGCATTTCTAGAAGCCCTTGCACTGTTCCATCTTCACCCCAAGCCCCATGTAATACCGGAAAGACCACTTCTGCCGTTAGTAGCTCTAAAGGAGGGTTTACCGCTGCTGGAGCAGTAGATTTTTTAGCTATTACAGAGTCATCAATTTTTGGTAAAGATTGACTATCTTCAAAAATGAATTCTTCATTAAAAACAACCCAGCGACCTGCTTTGGTAATTCCAATTGGGATAACTTTATATTTATCACGATCAATTTCTTGCAAAATAGAGTTTGCAGATAGGCATGAAATTTCATGCTCGTTACTTATCCCCCCAAAGAGGATTGCGACTGTAACTTTTGCCATGTGAACAGCGTAGTGGTTTCCTGATTAATGTTCTTTAGTTAATGCTTGTGCTAGCAGAGTAGAAATCGCAGTATCTGCCTTAACCTCACCGGCCACTACCTTTGCGATTTGTTCGCTAATGGGGATTGCTACATTTAGTCGGCTTGCGATCTCCACCAACGGCTGCGCTGACTTAGCACCTTCTACCGTTCTCTTAACTGCTTCTTGAGCTGCTTCCACCGAATAACCTTCACCAAGTAATTGCCCAAATGTTCTATTTCTTGAAAGTGGAGACTGACTTGTTGCAATCAAATCTCCAATTCCAGCTAAACCTAAGAATGTTTCAATTTTGGCGCCCATAGCTAAGCCAAGTCTTGTCATTTCCGCTAAGCCCCTGGTGATTACTGATGATTGAGTGTTCTCGCCTAGCCCTAAACCAACCGCTATTCCATTAGCAATTGCAATTACATTTTTAGTCACTCCGGCAATTTCGGTACCGACAACATCTGAACCCCAAAAAGGTCTGAAATATTCACTTGCAAAGTAATGCGAAATCTCTTCGGCATTTGCTAAGTCGGTGCAGGCGATCGTAGTAGCGGTCGGTTGCCGCTGAATAATTTCTGTGGCTAAATTTGGTCCACTTATCACCGTTATTTGATTGTCAGCAATTCCTAACTCATCCTTTATTACTTCACTCATTCGAAGATCGCTTTTAAGCTCTAAGCCCTTAATTAAGCTAATTATTTGAACATTGGGTTGAAATAAGTTCTTCCACTCTTGTAGTGCACCTCTTAATGATTGGGCCGGGATGGTTAAAAAAACGTGGGTAGATTCTTTCAGCGCACTCTCGATGTCATTTGTGGCGCTAATTCGCTTTGGCAACCTCACCTCAGGGTGATAATTCTGATTTGTATGATTTTGATTTATCTCGTCAACTATCTTTTTATCGCGACCCCAAACCAAACAGTCATGATCAGAGTCAGCAATGACCTGTGCGAATGCTGTTCCCCAAGAACCAGCACCCACAATTAGTGGACGAATCATCTGTTGCTACCCCACTTGTAAAGTTCAGTTGGTGGATCTTCTTTTCTAAGTTGTGCAAGTAGATTAGCAATTTCGCGCATCAATCTTGCAGTACCGACTTTTAGGACCTCAGAATCAATTGGCCTTCCTCTAAGGTCATCTAAATGTAATGGTTTGCCGGCAATGATCTTTATTGTTTTTCTTGGGAACAAAGTTAATTTTTTCTGATAAGGCGCCATCATTTCTTGGGCACCCCATTGTGCGACAGGAATTAATGGAACATTTGCACTTAAGGCCACATTTACTGCTCCAGACTTTCCAGTCATTGGCCACAAATTTGGATCGCGAGTTAATGTTCCTTCAGGATAAATAACAACAGCTTCGCCACGCTTGACACTGGCGATTGAATAATTCACGCTTAAAGCTGCGGCATTAGAGTTTCGGTAAACTGGAATTTGCCCCGCATTTTTGATAATTTTTCCTAAAATTGGTAAGCGAAATAATGAAGCTTTCCCAAGAAATCGTGGTGGACGGTCGTTGTCCCACAAAAAGTGTGCGATAACCAACGGGTCAATCCATGAAATATGGTTTGGACAAACCACAATTCCTGAATCAATTCCTAGATTTTCTACCCCTTGATATTCACGCTTGGTAAGTAAAGCTAAGGGAGGGCGAACGATTCCTGCAATGGCTTTTAAGTTCTTGCCAGCGGAACTCTTTCTAGTCACTTTGGTCACTACTGAATTTAATCAGTAAGGCGCCCACCCGCTTTGAGCGAATAGGCGCCTTATTTAGGTTTTTGCTAAAAAGCTGTTATTTTTTGCCACCCAAGACAGTGTCTTTGAAGTCTTTTGCTGGACGGAACTTGGCAACCGTCTTTTCAGGGACGTTTACAGGATCTCCAGTCATTGGGTTGCGAGCGACGCGTGCCGCACGAGTTTTCTTTTCCCAAACTCCAAAACCGGCAATAGAAACTTTGTCTCCTTTTGCAACGGCAGTGGTGATGGCATCAAAAATTGCGTCAATAAGATCAAGAGCTTGACGACGGCTGCCTTCATAGCGCTCCTGCACGATGTCGGCGAGATCTGGTTTCTTCACTTGGCCCTCCGGGCTTTTTCTAACTAAGGCATTGGGACATCCAGTGCTAATGCAAAAGTTAAGGCCTTAAATAAAGGATTTCTCTACGCCACGCCGAAAAAGTCAATAAAATTGGGTTTTTTAGCCATATTTTGGCAAAAACGCTAAAATTAGCCTTGAGTTGCTGGCAAAAAGCTGGGCCTGGTGGACTCAAATTGATCTATTTTTTCAGCTTTTTGCATCGTTAAGGCCACGTCATCTAACCCTTCTAAAAGCCTCCAACGCACATACTCATCAATTTGAAAGTCAGCTACTAAGTCGCCGGCAGAAACAGTTTTAGTATAAAGATCCACAGTTACGGCTAACTTTGGGTCGCTTTCAACCAATTCCCATAATTTTTCAATCACTTCTTGATCAACCTGTGCGGTTAATAAGCCAGCTTTACCTGAGTTTCCTCTAAAAATGTCGGC
>Ga0208785_1001491_pt1 | contig 10233 bp, 5 predicted proteins | sample DEB08_DNA_2_FD_185499 | JGI IMG/M metagenome (GOLD analysis project Ga0208785, IMG submission 185499) | Aqueous microbial communities from the Delaware River and Bay under freshwater to marine salinity gradient to study organic matter... | ecosystem: Environmental > Aquatic > Marine > Coastal ...
GATCCTCGAGGTCATCAGGCCAGATCGCTCGAATAATTGCCTCGGCGTCCGCGGCTGATGGCGCTGGAAGAATCACTTCGGTCGTTGTTGTCACTGCGGCGACGGAGGTTGCTGGTCGCGCTGAAACCGTTGTTGTCGGAATGATGACACGAACCCCCGGCGGCAAACACAGTTCATCCTCGGGATACAGCATGTCGCGAGCCGTCGCAGCATTGGTTTCGAGCAGTGTGCGAGTTGACATCGATGCCCGGTCTGCGATGAGCGTCCACGAGTCACCTGGCCGCACGACATAGTACGAACCGCAAACGGGTACCGTCACAGCCGTCGTTGTTTCTGTTTCGCGGGCTACCGAACGGGACTCGCCTTCGGGCAATGACGTGGTCTCAACCGCAGGTGTGTTGTTCTGCTCGACCAACACAGGAACAGACGTATTCGAGTTTGAGTGTTCTAACGCAGACGACAGAGCTGAAGTCTGAGGCAAACCTGTTGATGTTGAACCATCTGCAGCCATAAGGCCTTCAGCGATGTCATTCGAGGTTGCATCCACCGCAGGCGCCGCTTCGCCAAGAACAGTTGACGATTCGTCGGCTGTACGACGGGTTGTCCACGCAACGGGCACCACGAGAGCGAAACCGACGACAATCAAGACGAGACGGCCGACAAACGGGTCAAGGCTGAGCAGTGACCAACGTTCACGTATCAAATCGGCTTGGCGAGATGTGACAAGACGTTCAATACCTGCAGGTCGGGTCGGCGCATCTGGTTCAACATCATGGGATTTCGCCTCCCACGACGCAGCTTCATCCCAGAAATGTGCCGCGTCATCTTGACGAATCGACCGGTTGTCACGGTGATCTCGGGCACTGTCGTTCTGGCGACGAGGAGAAGGGCGACCACTCCACATTGCGAAAGTCTGACTGGTTTGTCATCATTTCGCAACATTTGGAACTCCTGTCTCCCTTCGACCTTCCACGCCGACGTACTCTGACACCATGCAGACCGGAAACTTCAGACGGTTACTGACATCGCTTGTTCTCACAATTGGCATTCACGCCATTGCTCCACACCAGGTATCTGCCCAAGCCAGCGACGATGACGCGTACGGATCAACCATAGAGCTCGGCGAATACTTTGATGGACGAATCTGGTCTGTCGTTGGAATCGAGGCAAACCCGTCTTCTGATGGTCCGGCGATCGTTGCGGGAGCAGAATGCATCGACGATGACGACACGACGGCGGTATGTCTCGTCGGCCTCAACGATGACGGCACTGTTGACACAACATTTGGAGACAATGGCGTCGTCATTCATGCGCCAACCGACACTCTGACGCTCGGCGTTGTCAACCGCATGCAGTTCGACCCGCAAGGGCGCATTCTCGTTGCCTCGTTCTGTGACCGATACGAGGGAGTCGTGAAATATGACTACGACACGATGGACGCCTGTATCACGCGCTACCTCTCCGACGGCAGCGTCGACAACAGCTTCGGCACCACAGCGGACCACGTCGCTAACGCTCCCATGATCCGCTACCAAAACCCGAGCGCCCTGGTCTTTCCTGATGATGGCCGCATCATCGCCGGCGGCTATTGCTCATCGTCACCATGCCTCGTCGGCTTTACGCAAGACGGAATCATGGACGAAACATTCGGCGACGGCGATTACGAAGTCGGTGGCTCATGGATTCCAGACTTCGATGATGGAGGTCTCACCGACCTCGCCCTCCTTCCAGACGGCGGTTATGCCGGAGTTGGCACATGCAGTGATGACGACGCTGATGTCACCAGCATGTGTGTCATCGTCTGGAACGAAGACGGAACCCGACGGACATCATTTGCAGATAACGGGGTTCGATCGTTCGTGGACGGAGAGAACTCCCGCGGTGGATCAATCGTGGCGCTTGGCGACGGCACAGTAATTTCGAGTGGCGGCTGCAATTTCTTCCCAGGTATGGGCTCAACCTCGTGTCTCGTTGGAACCAATCTCGACGGCTCTCCGGCAACAAACTTTGGAACTAACGGAGTTGTAAAAACTCCAGAAATGAAAAGCATCAACGACCTTGTGCGCTTCGGCAGCATGCTGATTGCAGTCGGTCAGTGCGCCGGCTATTCAAGCGAGATGGAGTGCGTGCACCTATTTGATGAAGATGGCTCTCCAACGACTCAGAGAGTGCATTCAGAATTCTTCGGGAGCCCAACACCCGTTGGAGCATTTAGCAATAATCCGTATGCGGCAGTCACACTCGAACACCTTTGGTTCTCGCAACCTTGTGACAGCGGGTTCTACACATCGATGTGCCTCAGCCGCACCCGTTATCACTCGATCCCTGTTGAAACGACATCAACAACGATCGCTGAAGCAGCCGAAGAACCAACCGGGGCGAGCGAACCAGAGCCGGCCCAAGAGGAAGAAGTGGTCGCTGATACGGAGGAGCCGACATCTGCAGCAGATGCCACCGACTCATCAGAATCGTCTTCTAACGGTGACAGTGCAAGCGATGCGGCAGGTGATGAGAACCTGTCATCTGGAGGGTCCTCGACAACAATCGGCATTGTTGTGATCGTGGTCGTTGCGATCGGTGCTAGCGCTGGCATCGCCCTAACAAAACGCCGCCCTCGCGACTGACGACGTAACGCGAGCGTGCCGAGCCCAAAGGCCCGGCACGTCACTGGCGGAGAGGGTGGGATTTGAACCCACGGACCACTCGCGTGGTCAACGCCTTAGCAGGGCGCCCCATTCGGCCGCTCTGGCACCTCTCCGAACACTGCGAAGTCTACAGATCGACAGTCGTAGGGCTACCGGCGACCCGATAGGTTGTTAGACGGAACGGTGGCAGAGCGGCCTAATGCACTTGTCTTGAAAACAAGAGACCTTACGGGGTCCGGGGGTTCAAATCCCTCCCGTTCCGCTCTTCAAGCTCAGCGATTGCTGTGCCAAACAAGCGCTCGATCAGCAGCGTTTGCTCCGCACATTCCATGCGCCCCAGCCCCAGGCGGCGTTGACGAAGAACACAAATACACGCCTGGGATTCCTGTCGCATATGGGTTGGCGCTCACCCTCGGGCGAAAAACCGTCTGGAGCGGTGAACCCGCTCCACCAATGATGTCGCCACCAACAAAATTCTCGTTGTACTGCGACATCTCTGTGGTTGAACGCACCGCCATACCCACAACTCGATCACGGAACCCAGGTGCAAACCGTTCGATCTGACTCATGATCGACTCTGTTGCATCTCCGGAATAGCCGTGAGGCACATGCGCATACGCCCAAATCGGATGCACATTCCCACATGAACGACTCGGATCGGCCAAATATTGCTGCCCAACGAGGACAAACGGCGCATCGGGCATCTTGCCGTCGACGACAGCACGTTCACTTGCCACTACCTCTTCAAACGTTCCTCCAACATGCACCGTGCCCGCACGTCGAGGGGCCTCAGCCGACCATGGGATTCCTCCCTCGACCGCAAGGTCAACTTTGAACGCACCTGGTCCGTGAGAGAACTTCCGATACGCCTTCGCCACCCTCACCGGAAGTCGATCTCCAAGAATGTTCAACGCTGTTGTCGGCACCACATCAAGCAACAACATGTCGTGCTCGGGAAGATCCTCAACTGAAGTCACGCGAACGCCGGTTTCGATCTTGCCGCCGTGAGCAATGATGTCGGTGACGAGCGCATCGACGATCGTCTGCGTGCCACCCTTGGCAACAACCCATCCATGAGCATGCGCCGCCGCCGTCAGCGTCACGCCGACCGCACTCGTCAACGGACGATCAAGGCGCCAAAACGCGTGCGCAGCAACACCCGCCCACAGCGCACGTGCTTGAGAAGACTTCCATACCCTGGCGAGCGTCGTTGCCGGAGGGAGCACCCGAACGCCAAAGTTCGAGAGTGTGAGAGGGTGCCGTGGAACCCGAAGAACGGGTTGCGATATATCGGAGAACAACTCGTCAAAGCGAGCTGCTGTCGAACCAAACATTCGCCGCCACCTACGACCGTCACCACCAAGCAACTCATCAGTGACATCAAATGACCGAGCGAACGCTCCTGCCGAACCGTCGTCAAGGGGATGCGCGCAGTCAATCTCAGGGGAACACCACTCAATCCCTGGAAGATTGGCCTCTTGAAAGAACGGTGATGCCAGCGCCATTGGATGGGCCGCTGAACAATGGTCATGTAGCAACCCGGGCACTAAGTACTCAGAGCTTCGAGCGCCACCCCCAACAGTTGGGGCGGCCTCGAGTACCGTTACCGATACCCCGGCACGGGCAAGTCGCGCCGCAGCAGCAAGCCCATTTGGGCCACCGCCTACGACAATCGCCGTCGACATCTCGTCAGGCGTTTGCGAGCGAGATTCCCTCACCCTTTGTGTCGCGTCCACCATCACCAGGGTAGGCCTCGCCAACGGGTGTGTATCCCTCACGCTGCCAAGTAATCACGTGGGGAACAAGGCCATCAGGCAAGAACGGTTGAGTGTGATAGGCATCGTCATTGTGATACCAACCTTTCTCAACCACTCCCAGAGCAGCATCGATCACCCGATACTGCACCTTCTTTGAGAACAACGGCTGTGATTCGGTGAACACCACTCGGAGGTCACCGGGCTCGTAGTTGCAGCGCTCTTGGACTGCTTCGATGAGGCGCTCGTCGTTGCAGTGGGCGTCACCAAAGTTCCATCCCAACAACACGTTTCCGAGGAACTCGCCTTCACGAAGTACCCGGGTATCCATGTCGTCGTTGTGCCGCAGGTGCAACGAGATGTGCATTCGGCCCATCGGGTGCATCATCCTGAACGCAATTGCTTTCTGAATAAAGACCTCAGAAATTTCCTTACCGAAAATCGGAATGATCTGATCGATTTGATTATCTGCAGCCTTCACGATTCGCTCGTTGATGCGGTCTTCCTTTTCTTTGTCAACAAATGCCCAAGTGGTTGAAGCCCAGTTACCCGCGTACTGCTTCATTCCAATGAGGAATGACACATACTGAGGCCAGAACGCCCCCAACACGATGCCGAACAATCCGACGACCAGCACCGGAATCAATAGCAATGGTTCAATGTCTCCGACGCCCCAACCGTCACCGGCAGGGAAATTCGCGAACAGGAATCCCGTACAGAAAATGAAGAACACGTTCCACTCGAGAGGAACTGCCAAGGGGATCGTCGAAATGATGAACGTGTGAAGTGCCCAGATTGAGAGAATGGCAATCCATGTCATCCACGGCCAAGGCGAGAACAGCAACACCATTGGCATCACAAGCTCGCATGTCGTACCGCCGATATGCGCAATGAGGTGTGTTGCTTTTGATGGCCGAAGGTCGTTCGGATAATCCTTCACGGTCGCCATACGAAGTTTGCGCGAGCCATTCCAAGGCGTGTTGTTGATCATTACCGAAACCGTTGATGAGAAGCCGTGATTGAACTTTGAAATACCAGCACCCATCCAAATGATGACGATGAAAATCTTCGCGGCCACCACCATGTCGACCCATGATGGGAAGAACGCAAAGGCCAACATGGTCGGCACGTACTGCTCAGCACGGGAGGCCAGGAATACAGGCTTATCGCGCAGCCCCATCAGACAGATGAGCACGGCATAGACCACAAACGGCCACCGCGGCATCACGCCAGCTGTGCCTTCCGGCAAACCCGGAATTTGCTCACCTGAGAGGAAGAGCATCATGACAAGCCAGAAGACGATGAGTTTGTAGAGGCCGGTATCCCAAGGGGTACGACGGTTACCTTTCGTAAACGGCACATGATTTGGGTATGGAGGCACCCTCAACGTGTCATTCTGCCACCAGTACAAGCTTTGACCGATCGGTGGATCGAAATGGAACGCCATAGGGCCACATGTTGCGGCGAACCCAAGGATCTCCATCAAGACCGTCCAGACCATCAACTTCTGGTACAAGATCGGCTCATCCCACCAACCACCGATGTCATTGAACTCAAGACCCGCGGTGAATGAGGCAGCAACGATCAACCCAAACAACGCATAGAAGAAAATCTTCCACACGTAAAACATTGCCGTTTGCTTCGGGGTGCCAAACCCTGCCTCAACCCAATGAAGTTGGAGGAGCTTCATTCTCGGCAAGAACGGAATCTTTGGAAATTCGTCGAGATCGACTGGCGGTAAATCTGCGGTGCGGTAACCCATGTCGTTTCCTTCTGTGTCCTGTTATTAGTCAGTTAGTACTTACGTCCACGACGGATACGCATCTGCGAATCGCGTCGATGTTGCTCGCTATCAAGAATCTCATCGTCCTCGCCCGTGCGACGCCGTGACACCTGTGTTCCACTAATGCGACGAAGCTCGCGTTCTTTGACCCGAATTCGACCCCATGCCTGTCTGACGTCTTTTCGCCGCCGGCGCTCGATGTGGTCTTCTTCTGACTCAGACGTACCAGCGAGATACGCCTCTTCAATTTCATCAAGTCGCGTGAGAGCCTCGGCTGACGACATCTCCATCTGAATGCGCCCACGAGACATGAGGTACATCCGGTCACTGTATTTCAGTGCCTTTCGCGCATGTTGCTCAACGATTAATGCGCCAATGCCATGCTCTTTCGCCGCAGTTTGCACGGCGCTCAACAAACGGTCAACAATCATCGGAGCAAGACCGAGAGACAACTCATCTGCGAGCAGCAGTTCTGGATCACGACTCAATGCTCTGCCGAGCGCAATCATCTGCTGCTCGCCACCCGACAGCATTCCTCCGCGAATGTCGAGACGCGGCTCAAGAGCCGGGAACAGTTCGAGCACTCGCTCGACACTGCCGCCACCAATCTTGATGTTGTCTCGTGCTGACATCTTGGTGAAGATGAGTCGATCCTCTGTCACGAGGCCAATACCGTTTCGAACCCGTTGATACATCGGTGTAAACGTTGGAACATTCGACAGCATCACGATGCCATCGACCGGTGGTAACTGGCCCGCAACGGTCAGCAAAGTGGTCGACTTTCCGGCGCCATTGGGCCCCAGCAATGCAACGACCTCTCCACGTTTCACCGTGATGTTTGCGCCGGTGACAACTTCTCGACCGAGATAACCAGCCTTCAAATTTCGCGTCTCAAGCAGATTTGGAGTTTTCGCCTGAACGAATTCGCCGAGTTCGTCGACACCGGCCATCATCTCTGAGAAGGACAACATTTCGCTCATGATCAGCTCCCGCCCCCTACTGGTTGCCGTTCAATCCCAAGGTCATCATCAGACTGCTGGCCAAGATATGCCGCGATGACGGCAGGGTCATTCCGAATTTCTTCAGGTGTTCCATCGGCGATCTTGTTACCAAAGTCGATAACCACAACTCTGTCACAGACACCCATCACGAAGTTCATGTCGTGCTCAACAAGCAGAATGGCCATTCCCCAATCATCGGCAAGTCGGCGGACAACTCGGGCGAGTTCAGCACTTTCAACTGAACTCAAACCGGCAGCTGGCTCATCAAGGAGGAGCACGCTCGGATGCATCGCAACAGATCGAGCAATGGCGAGCAGTCGCCGCTTGCCGTATGAGAGATCGCTCACTTCACGGTGAAGATCCTCGTCAAGCTTAAATTCTTGAATTGCTCGAACTACTTCTGGTCCAAATTTTGGTATCACCGGCCAGACCAAGTCACGAACGTAGGCCGACAGGTTCTGAGGGTCAGCCGCGACACTCAAGTTTTCAAACACGGTGGTGTCCTCAAACAACTCCAACGACTGGAAGGACCGCGCCATTCCTGCCTGAACACGAGTGTTCGCGTTTCCTTTTGTGATGTCGGCATCACCCACCCTCACGGTTCCAGCGGCAGTGCTAGTGAACCCTGTGAGAGCATCGATCAATGACGTCTTGCCTGCACCGTTCGGCCCAATTAACCCAACGACTTGACCCGGTTCGATTGAAAAACCAACTTGGTTCACCGCCGTCACCGTTCCGTACTGAACCGTAAGGCCATCTACCTCAAGTCGCTTTGGAGGAACCGTCTCGTCATTACTTCCGTCGACAGTTTCCGAGACCTCAGCCAACTTGATGAAGTATGACTCACCAAACTTTTTCGTTCGTTTGAATACACGGTGTGCTCGAGCCCATTCAGCAGCAACACCGTCGGGGTTATAGAGGACCACCAGCAAGATAGAAATTCCGCTAATCAGTTGGACGTATTCGCCAACTCCACTCCACGTTGATTCCATTACCTCTTGGTTGAAACCAGCAGTCGCCATCATTGCGCCAACGAAGGCACCGAGTATGTGGCCAACTCCACCCACCAGCGAAAGGCCGGCATAGGTGATTGATGTGAAGTTCGTGAACGACTGATAACTCACCGAGGTCAATCGGAATGCGAGAAGAATTCCTCCGAGGGCCGCCAACGCAGATGCGAATGCAAATGCGAACAACTTGGCTGCCGTGATGTTGATCCCGAGTGACGCTGCCGCTCGTTCGTTCGTACGCACGGCAATCAATCGCCGACCACTTCGGCCACGTCGGACGTTCGCAACAAGCACTACCGCGAGCAACGCCATCGCTAACACGAAGATGCCGTACCGAGCGGGATAACGAATCGAGCTGATTTCGAAACCGAATAAGCTCGGATCTCCAACTGGGGTCCCAAAGATACCGCCGGTGAAATTGCCGTTGTTGAACAGCATCAACTCGATTGTCGTACCGAGTCCGAGCGTCACAATCGCCAGGTTGATACCTCGAGTACGAACGGCCGGCAATGCAAAAATCATTCCGAGTGGAACCGCCGCCGCCACCCCAGCCGCGAGCCCAAGAAGGAACGGGATTTGATACACGGCAACCAAGCGCCCTGCGACCCAGGCGCCAAAGCCAGCCATGGCGTACTGCGCAAGGGACAACTGACCTGCGTAACCAGTCACCACCACAATTGATAACAACACGATCGCAGCACACAAACTGACCGTCAGGGCATCAACCCACTTCGTGCTCTTCGTCAGCATGAGAAACACAATCATCCCCGTAAGGAAGATGGTCCAGTCCCACGACATGCGGCCATTACCAATCGCAGGCAATCGTCGCAAGTAGTGGTCGCGACTCGGAATTGAACGACCGCGGAAGACCAACATGATGATGATGACCACGAAAGGAAGCGACTGCCCGGCACCTTGCTGATCCCAGAATCGTCCAATCAAGGTTTGGCCCATTCCGAGGACATATCCCGCAGCCGTCGCAATCGGGAATGACTTGAAGTCAGCCACCAGCGCCGCAGCCAATGCCGCAAGCACCAGCGAGGTCATCGCAGTGACCTGCAACGTCATCACCGGCACCACGAGAATTCCACCAATACATGCGGCTGCGGAGCCAAGCCCCCAGTTCATCACCGCAATCTTGTTTGGTGAAACACCGACCGCTGCCGCAGATCGTTCATTCTCCGAGACTGCCTCAGTTTCAATACCGAAATTAGAACTTCTGTAGAGAAGCCAGAACAACAACGCTGACAGGCTCCCAATTGCCAGCAAAATCAGACGATCAACCGTGATACTGACATCGCCGTACAGGGTGACGCGATCTACCGGAAGTTGACTCGGTACTTGACGTGGCTTCGACCCGTACCGAATGACAACGCCCGCCTGCACAGTGACGAGGACCCCAAGGGTGGCAAGCAACTGAATGAGGTTGCTCGCTCGTTTTCGTTGCAGTGGCCGCAACACAACCCAGTGGGTAAGCACTCCTAGTGTGATCGACAGCAACACTCCAAAGAACGACGCCACCCAAAAGTTGTGTCCGTGCTCGTACTGCAATTCATATTGGAGGAAAACTCCAGCGATTCCGGTTGCGCCAAGGGAGAAGTTGAGCACACCAGTTCCCCGGAAGATCACAATCAGTCCCTGGGAGGCGAATGCGTACAGGGCCCCAACACCTAAACCAAGTAGCGCAAACCGAACGATTTCGTTCACGATGCTCCCTTCACGACGAAATTCCCCCAACCTCAAGTTTTGCGGTATGCAACGAATCTTGAGGAACCGTTAGTGAGAGTACTGAGGGTACGGCCTCCGACACGAGGCGGAACGTCACCGATGCGTAGTGTGAACGGCGTCGACCACTTTCGTGGCCGCAATCTCTACACACATTTATAAGGGGGAAATAAATGAGTTCCTTAACGAAGAAGTCCGGATGGCTTCGTCGTGTCACCGCAGTTGCAATTCTTGGAATTGGGTTTACTGCCTGCGGTGGAAGCGACGACGCTAGTGACTCTGCAGAGGAGACGGCCAACGAAGAAGAAGCTGCTC
>Ga0208785_1001496_pt1 | contig 10220 bp, 8 predicted proteins | sample DEB08_DNA_2_FD_185499 | JGI IMG/M metagenome (GOLD analysis project Ga0208785, IMG submission 185499) | Aqueous microbial communities from the Delaware River and Bay under freshwater to marine salinity gradient to study organic matter... | ecosystem: Environmental > Aquatic > Marine > Coastal ...
CGGTACGACAACCCGATCAGCGCCACGAAAGCCTCAAAAAACAAACCGTCTGGCAACGCAAAGACTGAGCCCGATGGCCACGGCCATCAGCCTGATCCTGCAGCAACCAACGCTTGCTGGCTTGACAGAATTGCCGGCTCAACTCGATGCACACCCGGAGCATCGAGGGCTCGGCCTCTTAAGAAATCTCCACGACATCGCTCGAACGAACCCGCAGATCAAAACCGCTGGGCTGCTCGAGCGGTTTCGAGACCATGCCGACCTCGCAACCCTTGAAAGATTGGCCGCCAAGGATCATTTACTAACAGATGGTGATTTCAAGCCATTTTTTGAGGAAACGCTTTGCACCCTGCAGGACCAGGCCATCGGTGAGTTGATTGATGGATTGGTCCGGCGAGCGGCGGTCGAGGAACTGGACGAGCTGGCCAAGCGGCAACTGGCGGATCTCTACAGCGAACGCCAGAAACTGCGGGAGCGAAGCCCCACGCCCTGAAATTCAGGCTTAATTTTCGCCCCAGCGTGTTATAATTGAGCGCTTTTTCGCAGTATTTCGTACACCTTCTCTTTTTTTAGGGGGCCTTCGTGTCTATCGATACCCAAAGCCAACAGTCTGAGCTTAAGCGGCTGATCATTAAAGGTAAGGAACAGGGCTTCCTGACCTACCGTGAGATTAACGATCATCTGCCCGAGGACATGAACGACACGGATCAGATCGAGACCGTCGTCAACATGATCAACGACCTTGGGATCGAGGTTTACGACGCGGCACCGGATGCCGACACGCTGCTTCTCAAAACCGCTAACAGCGACGACGAAGAAGTCGTCGAAGAAGCTGAGGCGGTGCTTACCACGGCCGTTGAAAGCGAATTCGGTCGCACGACCGATCCCGTGCGCATGTACATGCGAGAAATGGGCACCGTTGAGTTGCTCACGCGGCAGGACGAAATTCGTCTGGCAAAACGAATCGAAGACGGCATTCGCCAGAGCGTCAGCGCGATGGCATCAGCGCCGGTCATCGTCACCGAGTTGGTGAGCCTTGCCGACAGTGTCGAAAATGGTAAGTTGAAATTAACCGAGCTCGTCGTCGGATTCGTCGACCTTGCGACGCTGGACGAAGAAGAAATTCCTCAGCCTAACAACGCAGCGAACGACGACTCATCCTCAAAGGACGACTCCAATTCTGATTCAGACTCCGACTCTGACTCCGACTCCGACTCGGACAGCGATGACGACGACAACACCAGCAGCGCACCTGCCGGACCCGACGCCGCGGAGGCCAAGGAGCGCTTCGAGCGAATTCGCAAAGGCCTAAAGAGCCTTGAGCGCTGCCAGGCCCGATATGGCCTGGGCGCGCCGCAGATGGAAAAACATCAGACCAAGTTGTCCAACGAATTAATGGAGTTCCGCCTCGTGCCCCGTCAGATTGATTATCTGTCGCAAGTGATGCGTGAGATCGTGGACGAAGTTCGCCTTATCGAGAAAGCCATCGTAAAGATCTGCGTGCAGAAAGCCCGGGTCACCCGAAAAACCTTCATCTCCAAGTTCGTCGGGCGAGAGTCAGAGCCGTTCTGGATCCGCAGCATGATGCGCGGCAAGGAAGGCAATAAAGAAATATTGAAAGCGCACGCGGACGAGTTGGAGTCTTTGCGCGCGCGGCTGGAGCGGCTTGAGCATGTGGCGGGCCTTCGTATTCATCAGATCAAGGAAGTCAATCGCCGCATGTCCATCGGCGAAGCAAAAGCCCGACGGGCCAAAAAGGAGATGATCGAAGCGAACCTGCGCCTGGTGATCTCCATTGCCAAGAAGTACACCAACCGCGGCCTGCAGTTCCTCGATCTCATTCAGGAAGGCAATATCGGTCTGATGAAGGCGGTGGATAAGTTTGAGTACCGCCGGGGATATAAGTTTTCAACCTACGCCACGTGGTGGATTCGTCAGGCGATCACACGATCAATCGCTGATCAGGCGCGTACGATTCGTATTCCAGTTCATATGATTGAGACGATCAACAAACTGAACCGGGTCTCGCGGCAGATTCTTCAGGAGAAAGGTCGCGAGGCCCTGCCTGAAGAACTCGCCGAGCGCATGGACATGCCAGAGCACAAGATCCTCAAGGTGTTGAAGATTGCCAAAGAGCCGATCTCCATGGAGACGCCGATTGGCGACGATGAAGATTCACATCTGGGAGATTTCATTGAGGATAAGAATATCCTTGCGCCAGAGGATGCCGCGCTCACGAAGGGCCTCACCAGCGCCACAGACTCTATCCTTAATAGTCTCACCGAGCGCGAGTCCAAGGTGATCCGCATGCGCTTCGGCATCGGTCTCAACACCGATCACACCCTCGAGGAAGTAGGTAAGCAATTTGACGTGACCCGAGAGCGCATTCGTCAGATCGAAGCCAAAGCGCTACGTAAGATGCGCCATCCCACGCGCTCAGAGAAGCTGCGAAGCTACTTGGACTGAAAACAGAGTCCACTGGAAAAATCCCGAGCCCGCTCGGGATTTTTTATACCTAAACGTAAACATTCACGCCCAAGTAAGCCATGAAGATTGAAGGCCCGATTGGAGAAGTACAGCGCCGCATGGCGCAAACCAAGGAAGGTATGAGCCGGCGAAAGGCTACCTTCGAAGCCTTAGATATCCACCTTGGGCAACGCATTCTGGATCTTGGATGCGGAGGCGGCTCTCTTCTACGGGAACTCGCGCTTGCTGTCGGTCCTAAGGGCGAAGCCGTTGGTATCGATCCAAGCGAAGATCAGATTAACGCCGCAAAAGCCCTCTGTGAGGATCTAGGTAATGTCACTCTCGTCGCTGGTTCAGCAACCCAGACAGACTTCGAAAGTAAAAGCTTTGACTCGGTCGCCTCAATTCAGGTGCTCGAGTACATCTCGGACGTTGCGTCGACCTTAAAAGAAGTGCGGCGGGTTTTGAAGCCTGGCGGACGCTTCGCCACAGTATCGGTTTTATGGGATCACTGGCGATTCCATGGCCCTGAGGGCGCACTCAACAATAAACTGCATGAGGCCTTTAAAGCCCACTGCCATCATCAGAATCTTCCGCTCTCGCTAGAGGGCTTGCTTGAAGAACAAGGGTTTATTGGCATCCATTCAACGCCAATGGGGTTTTTAAACACCGCCCTGCACGAAAACGCGTTTGCTTATTTTGCATCTGAGGTGATAACTCGCTTTGCCCAATCTCAGGGTATTTCACAGGACGAGATTGACGAATGGCGAAAGCAACTGACGCAATCTGAGGCGGAGGGCCGATTTGGTTTTGTGAGCATGCCGGTGCTCACAACCGCCTGCGTTGGATAAGCCAAAACGTCGTGGTGGGACTAATTGCCCCGCACGCTTTGCTATAATTTTTTTAAGGGCCTGTAGCTCAGTTGGTTAGAGCAGGGGACTCATAATCCCTTGGTCGAAGGTTCGAGTCCTTCCGGGCCCACCATCTTTCATCACTCCTATCAGTGATTTGAGACCGCCCCGGTTCAGGAGCGTCTTCAATCACGTCAGCGGTGGAGCCCAAGTGGAGCAGAGTTCCTTCAGAAAAGACGCGAGCCAACTGATCGCGGATACCATTCTCTTAAGATCCGCGATCACGTAAAACGCTAAGCAGCTACTTCTTATCCACTGATTTTGTGTTGAGAAAGTGAACTTTCTTTGCAGCGCCCTTCTGATCGCCAAGTCTAGGCCGCGAGGTCATCTCGATTCCTCTCTCCTCGTTCAGCTCACGCTCACGGGCGCTTATCAGCGACAGACAATCCTGCATTCGGCTGACGGTTTGCGGTGAAAGAACCCTCGGCCTATTCCCTACCGGAGCGGTTTCCCGGGCAATATCTGTCAGGATGACGCGCATCTCTTGCAGCACGCGTGCTTCAATGGTTTTTTCGCTCATAGGTTCACTATATCGCAGAAGCTGGGCGCTTAGTTCTGGGATTTCACCTGATAGCGGCCAAGCAAACTTTCTCAGTTAAATCCGACCGGTATCTTCCGGGCCACGTTGTCGTTGACTTTTTAAGAAAGCCACCTATTTAAGAATAAAAGTAGGGTGCTTTTTGTTGATTCGTGTAAACCACTGATGAGAATATGGGCTGTGCCATCTTTAGATTGCCCGACCCTAAGCCAGTAGATTATCCACGTGCCCGACACCATTACGTTCGATTCGGATCGGTTGAGGTTTAATCCACCGGTTTTTCCTGAGAAGGTATTAAGGGAGATTCTCTCCGATCGATATGGCCTTACGGGCTCATTGAAGCACCTCGCCGGCGAGCGTGATCAGAACACCCTGGTCATTTCTGATAGCAGCGAGCAATTCGTACTCAAGATATCGGGTCCTGACGAGGCCCTAGAAACTGTTGATTTTCAGATCCAGGCTTTGCTGCACCTGCAAACAGTCGATCCGGAGTTATCGGTGCCGCGTCAAATACCTGACCGGTTCGGCAGACAGGCCAGCGTGTTGCACGACCGCAGCGGTCAGACGCACTGGGTCCGACTTGTAAGCTTTCTCAAGGGCGAACCGGTCGACAATTATGATCAACTGAATACCAACACAATCCAATCGATCGGCCAGGTAGCGGGAAGATTGTGCGCAGCGCTTAAAGATTTTGACCATTCGGCGGCGATGCACTTCATGCCCTGGGATCCGCTCAACGGGATTATTTTCTCAAGGGAACTACGAGATAGCTACCTGCCGGAAGTCATTCGACCCCTCGCAGAACAGCATCTGGAGCGTCTTGAGGCCGACAGCGTACTCAGGATAAAAGCGCTTCCCAGCCAGGTGATTCATCATGATGCGCATCCAGGCAATATCATTTGCGAGCCTGGTCACCCGGCTCGGATAACCGGCGTTATTGATTTTGGCGATTTGCTTCGCAGGCCCGTGATCATGGATCTTTCGGTTGCGTTATCGAACGCCCTCCGCCACAACGGCTCTATCCTGGAGGCCACCTCTGCGATGCTGCAGGGGTACACTGAATACGTGCCCTTGTCAGAGGCTATGCTGGAACTACTCTACGATGCCTTGTGTGCGAGCTATATTCTTTCTGTACAACTGCTTAACTTCCGGGCCCAACATCATAGAAACGATCCCGAAAAACTCCGCCAGGAGGATGCGGCTGGAGGCGTTAGTGCGGCGCAGCGCTTTCTTCGATTCGACCGGGAACGTTTTTCAGAGCACGTGCTCAAATATCAGGCCTCTTAACTCCTGACCCAAGGATAGTCCTGTGAGTGATGCTTATTCAAAACTCCTTGATCGGCGCAAACAGGCCTTGGGTCCAACCTATACCCATTTCTATGAAAAGCCACTTCATATTGTGCGCGGCGAAGGAATCTGGCTGTACGACAGCGACGGACGAGCCTACCTTGACTGCTATAACAACGTGCCATCGGTCGGGCACTGCAATCCTCAGGTCGTTGATTCGATTTGCGAGCAGACTCGAACCTTAAACACGCACACGCGTTACCTCCACGAGAACATCGTCTCATATAGTGAAATGCTGACTGCCACTATGCCAGAAGATGATTACGTGGCGCTTTTTGTTTGCACCGGGACGGAGGCCAATGATCTTGCGTATCGAATTGCCTCTTCGGTCACGGGGCGTAGGGGAGTCATCATCACAGAAAATGTCTATCATGGAAATTCGACGCTGGTGGCTGAACTGTCGCCAGGAGAAGGGCGATCTCACCCCTGCCCCGACTTCATAGAAGAGATATCCGCGCCGGACACCTACCGAGGCTCGGTCGACAGTGATTCGGTAGACGACGCCGTCGAACGGCTTAAGCGAGACGGCCATGATGTCGCCGCCCTCTACATCGAAGGCGCCTTCGAAAATCCGGGGCTGTTCTGTCCAGACGCAACTTACTTTAAATCGATAGCCGCCAAAACTCGTGCTGCGGGAGGGCTAATTGTTTTTGATGAAGTGCAGTCCGGTCTATGCCGTCAGGGCGAGAACATCTGGTCCTATCAAAACTCGGGCCTGGTGCCCGACATCATCACCATGGGCAAATCGCTTGGATGCGGCTATCCCCTCGCTGCGGTAGTCGTGCGGCGCAGTGTGATTGAGGCGTTTGGGAAAACCACAGATTACTTCAATACGTTTGGCGGTAATCCGGTAGCCACTGCGGCGGGAATCGCCGTCCTAAATTACATCCACGAAAACGACATCCTCAAAAGTGTTCATCAGACCGGACGGTACTTTCGCGCGGGACTCGAGAAGCTGAAAGATCAGCACGACCTTATCGGGGATATCCGAGGCAAGGGTTTATTTATTGGCGTAGATCTGGTGCGAGATCGACAAACCAAGGCGCACGCGTCTTTGGAGGCAAAACGCCTCATCGAGTTATTAAAGGAGGAAGGCATGCTCGTCTCCACCGTCGGGGTACACGGAAACATCCTGAAGATGCGCCCCCCTCTAATTTTCAATCGGCAAAATGCAGATATGGCCCTAGACATGATGGCGACCTCTCTTGCGGCGTTATAGCCTGAATCATCGCGCCCCTCTTTCTTTGACCCACTCATTAATAACAGCGTAAACACTCAAATGAACGGCGTAAAAAACCGCGTGGCGCTCGTGACGGGGGCAGGAAGTCCGAATGGCATTGGGTTTGCCACCGCGAAGCTTCTAAAGGGGGCCGGAGCAAGAGTGGCCATCACCTCCACAACCGATCGAATTTTTGATCGACGAAACGAGCTGGGCGGGTCAGACCACGAGGTGTACGCCTGGGCGGCTGATCTCACCGAGTCTGATGCAGTCACAGAACTACACCAACGGATCAATAGCGAACTTGGACCTGTCGATATCCTCGTCAACAACGCCGGCATGGTGCAGATCGGGCGAGACGAACCGAGCTCACCGTTGTCAGAGATGTCTGACGAAAAATGGCGCTACAGCTTGGACATGAGCCTGACTTCGGCTTTCAAGATGACCCGGGAGGTGCTGCCATCCATGATCGCGCGGCAGTATGGTCGAATCATCCATATCTCTTCAGTCACCGGTCCCTTGGTCGGCATCGCCGGCAGCTCTGTTTACGGGACTGCAAAAGCGGGCATGCTTGGAATGACGCGCTCGCTCGCCATTGAGGTGGGCACAAAGAACATCACGGTCAATTGCGTCGGGCCTGGCTGGATTCAGACCGGTTCAAGCGGCGAGGCTGAAATCGCCGCTGGGCATTTCACGCCGGTGGGTCGACCCGGCACACCTGAGGAGGTGGGTCACGTCGTCGCGTTCCTTGCGAGCGAAGAAGCGAGCTATATCACTGGCCAGATGATCGTTGTGGACGGCGGAAACACAATCCAGGAATACAAGGTCAATTTGCCTTAGCACTCGAGGCTGCCGAGCAGAAAACGCCTTGCGGCATGCGCCGTAGCGCCGCACCTCTGGTTAGGGGCCAGCTTCGCGAGAAAGCGCAATCACGTTGGCGCTCATATAGTCATTTAACGCATCTGTCTGCCCTGTCGAGAACCTTAATCCTTCTTTGGTTCGCCGCCAAAGGATGTCCTCGGCGCATCGCGCCCACTCGTGGTCGATCAGATAACGAACCTCAGTTTCGTACAGGCTGCCGCCGAATAAACGGCCCAGATCTTCGATACGCCTCGCATCAGAGAGAATGTTTTTTGCTCGAGTACCATAGAGCCGAGCCAGGCGATGCGCGTGGGCCTCAGAAAGAAAGGGATAGGCCTGCTTCAGCTTATCGACCTCCCGATTGAACTCCTGGTGCGGAAAATCACCGCCCGGCAAGCAGTCAGATGCCGACCAGGTCGGCGGCACGTTAGGAATAAATCGTGCGACCTCGTCCAGCACATCCTCGGCCAGTTTTCTGTAGGTGGTTATTTTTCCACCCAGCACACTAACCAGCGGGGGGCTTCCCTCGTCCGATTCCGTAACGATCTGATAGTCGCGGGTCACCGACTTGGCATCCGACTGACCATCGTCGAATAGAGGGCGTACCGCTGAATAAGACCAGACGATATCGTCTGTGCTCACCGACTCCTTGAAGTATTGACTCACGGCATCGCAAAGATAACGCGCTTCATCGTCCGCTATTTTAATCTGCTCAAGACTTTGCTCATGCTCGGCATCAGTCGTGCCAATTAAGGTGAAGTCTTGTTCGTAGGGAATCACGAACACGATCCGTCCGTCGGGGTTCTGCAAGATGTAGCTGCGGTCGTGATCAAAAAGCTTTTTGACCACGATATGGCTACCTCGAATCAGCCTGAGCTTTCGATGCGTTGTTCCCGCTATTACCGATCCTGCCAACCCGGCAACCCACGGACCTGCCGCGTTGACCAAGACACGCGATTGAAATTCCTGTTGTTTGCCGTCCGATGACTCGGTGCGGATAACCCAAAGACCGTTGTTGCGTTGCGCCGAAATGACGCGATGATGAACCAGGATACTTGCCCCACGATCAGCTGCGTCGCGAGCGTTGAGGATCGCCAGGCGAGCGTCCTCTACCCAGCAATCCGAGTATTCAAACCCGGCGCGAATGTCCTTATTTAATGGTTGGCCGGTAACGTCGGTGGAAAACGAGATGCTTCGCGTTGCTGGAAGATGTTGCCGTCCCCCCAGATGGTCATAGATAAACAGTCCAAGCCTTAGCAACCAGAAAGGGCGCATCCCCGCGAGCCGAGGCAACACAAAACGCATCGGATAGATAATGTGCGGTGCAAGGCGCCACAGCACCTCGCGCTCCTTGAGCGCCTTACGAACCAGATTGAATTCGTAATATTCAAGATAGCGAAGGCCGCCGTGGATTAACTTAGTAGATCCGGAAGACGTCTTCGAAGCAAGGTCGTCGGCTTCAGCAAGGCCCACCGCGAGCCCCCTACCGGCCGCATCTCTGGCAATACCGCACCCATTAATGCCGCCCCCAATAATGAACAGATCAAAGACCGACATGGCTACTCTGGGCTTTGGGTTTGGATCGCTATCAGTGCTCTGGAAAATTCGGCGAAACCCGCGCCTCCGAAACCCTGAGTAACATATCGCGGCAGGACCCGAAGCTGTTCAGAGAATGCCTGGATGTTCGCCACCCCGACGGACTGGTCAAAAAAGTCGAACATGGGGCCATCGTTAGGGGAATCCCCGATAAAGATGGCTTGCGAATTATCGGCATCGAGGTCAAAACCGAGACACCGCATGGCGAATATTTTCGTCATCGTTAATTTGTTGTAATCGCCAAACCAACCGTTCACGTGAATCGAACTGATCTTGGCAGTGGCTCCCGCCTGTTCGAATAGCGATACGATTTCTCTGACCTGTGGCTCAGGCACTCGCGGAACATCTTCGGCGATGTCGATTGCCAGATCGCTTTCACGATAGGCCTGGTCTGAAGCGATCGCCGACATTGGCACTGCGCGTACGATTTCTTGCGCAAGCGCTGCGAGTTTGATGCTTTTTGATTCCCGCTCCTCAGGGGAATCAGCATAAAACCGATCCATCTTTTTCATCGCCCGGTCATACCGAAAGTAGAACGCTCCATTCTCACCAACGACCCCCTGAACCGGCCACAATCGCGCGATGAGGTCACACCAGCCCGCAGGCCGTCCGGTGATAGGGATAACCGCAAGGCCTGCAGCCTGTAAATTCTCAACGGCTTGGTAAGCGGATGCCGTTAGGCAGCCCTCCTCGGTGAGCGTATCGTCTATATCGGTGAATACAAATCGAATGCGCCGCCAATCCTCTTTTGCCGCCTTATTGATCGGGATCATTAACCGCTTCTCACTTTGTATCGCTGTCTGCCTCAAGCTCAATCATCAACGGCTGATGATCAGACGCATCAGTTGTCGTGTTGACCACGATGCGTTTGAGTCCCGCACGCGCTTGGCCAGAAACAAAGAAGAAATCCCGGCAATGTGGACCCTCTGCCCACTGCTCTCGGTCGTGAACCCCACAGGTTGGAGGGTAGTCTTCTTCCGGATGAAGCAGTGTCCAGGCGTCTGCAAGATCTGTCGCCGCATTCTTCTTCGGATCGACTAGCGTTCGATATTCATCGGAGCCGGCAAGCATGTTGAAGTCGCCACATATGATCACATCTGTTGGGCGCGGTATTGACTGATAGGGACCCTCACCCGATGTGATCGGCGGCATGAGGTCTTCCTCGCGCGCCTCCTCATGAAGTTGACGCAGTCGCTGGACCTGGGCCAATCGTTGCGCCGCACTGTGGAACTCAAGGTGGGCGGTGATGACGCGCCATCGAAAAGCGCCATCACGAACGACC
>Ga0208785_1001497_pt1 | contig 10217 bp, 7 predicted proteins | sample DEB08_DNA_2_FD_185499 | JGI IMG/M metagenome (GOLD analysis project Ga0208785, IMG submission 185499) | Aqueous microbial communities from the Delaware River and Bay under freshwater to marine salinity gradient to study organic matter... | ecosystem: Environmental > Aquatic > Marine > Coastal ...
ATCGTTCATATGTAAGCAGCTGTTTATTCTTACGACCGAGGGTTGTTCGTTCAGCTACCCATGAAGCCTCATTTAGGCCCAGTTCAAGCTCTGTTGGGCCCTCCACGTCAGGATTTACAGTGAGTAAGTTCTGGACAGACAGATGTGTAGCGATTTCTTTAGAAATAGGGTCATCCTCTGCACTCTGAAAAAAAGCTATAAAATTATTCGTGCGGGAGGGATCTCCCCAAACAGATCTGAGCGTTTGAAGGATTGCTGTTTTTTCTCTCCCACCGGCATCCGGCCACAACTCCTTGGCAAACTCAAGCCCTAAAAATACTTCCCCATGCGGATCAGGGCCGACAAGATCGGAAAGCATGTTGGCTGAATCTGAAGCATATTTTTGCCCTTCTTCAGAGCCAAAGGATTGAACGGCGGTAAGAAAAGATGTACGGGCACTCTGATAACGGGCTTCTCCGCTCGGAGTAGTCGCTCTTGCCATAGCTACACGGTCTATTTGACGACCCCCGAACTTTTCTGGATGTATCTCCGGAACCGCCTGGACAGAAGCGGTTTCGAAGTAGGTTTTGTACCTGTGTCGGAGCATACGCTCAAGTGAGCTTTGATGTTCTGGTCTTAGTGTCTTAAATCGATTATCCTCCAATAAGATGTCTTCCGGACGAAGCTTGGAATCAGCGGCGAGGCGGGAAAAGATATAAGGCATATTTGCATCCACTGTATCCCGAACATCTATCGATGTAGCTGCAGAACTTAAAAAATTTCTCGTAGACTTAGATACACCAGGGGATTGCTCCCATTCCTTTATGATTGCATATAAGTTAGAAGAAGATGCGTCCAACGGACCAAGGGCTGTTTCAAAGGCCGTCGTCGTATCTGTCTTGATAGACTGGTAGAGATTATCCGGCATATCAAGGGAACCTGCACCCAACTTTTTTGCCTCCAGTCGCTTAATGAGATCCGCCTGACGACCCACAAAACGACCCTCTAATGATGCGCTTTGAATCATACGATCCAACTCTTCATTATAAGAGGAAATGGTTGGATATTTTTCAGGAGAATATATATGCGCTGTAACAAAGGAGTCAGCTATCTGAAATAACTCATCTACCCCTTTCTTGCGACTTGACTCAGAAAGATCACCATCTGCTTCAAAATTGTCCGACACAATTGATGCCCTCAATGCAAGCTCTTCGAAGTTGATAGCATCAACAGAATTGTAACGAATAGCCTCACTAACAAAGCCACGGAGGTTGTCCATGTCTTCGGTATATTGCATAACGTAACGCTTACGGATGCTATTACTGTAGAGTTTTTGATCTATAGCAAGGAAGCTGGGTTTAGCCTGCTCTAGGAATGGATCCCAATCGCTGTCTTTAAATGTTACAGTTTTTGCTTGCGCCGGAAGAAATGCGTTCGGGAGGAAACCACTACTCTCCGGATTGAGCTCCTGTAAGGATGTGCGAGCTGCGTTAAAAGCCTCCGCATCATTTTTTTCTAGGGCTAAATTTGCTTCCCCTTCTAATCGCTGAACTTCGAGCGCCCACGCGTTGTATGCGGAAGACACATCTTTCTGCTTCACCTGTTGCTCCCGCCTCTGCAACCGTGCTCCAAGGTCACCAGCGGCCCCTGCAACCTGGCTCAAAGCGCGGGAGGCAGCACCGAGGCCGCCGTCGGAAACAGGGAGCCCTACGCCGTGGCTGAGGGCGGACGGGAGGTTCTGTTGCTGTGTGTTATGACGTAGTGTGAGAGGCATAATTTAAGACCATTCAATTTGAGATGCAGTTAAAGCACCTTGGGCGACGCCCCCAACCAGGGTGCCGATACCCCCGATTCGGGTGGCTGAAGCCTGATTCTTGAGTGCGGAGGCTTGATATCGGCCTTCGGCAAGGGAGAGGGCTGAAGAGTAACGACCCATTTCAATAGAGCGGCCTGCACGCATTCCTGCGAGCTCGGCAGACTTGGATGATTGGAACCCTGACATACCCCCTTGGTATAACAAGTCGGCTTCTTCCTCCTCAGCTAACATGGCCTCAGAACGAAGGATGTCGTCGAAAGAGTAATCAAAGGCACCGGTCCGAACAGATTTCGCCTTCATAGCTGCAAGGGTAGCCTCCTTCTTGTCCTCCATGTAGGAGAGCTTGCGGTCCGTCTGGAGCAATGCCTCCTGCTTGTTGAAACGGGCCACACCAGCCTGAAACTGTTCGTCCTGAGCCTGGGCGATAGCGTTGTTCCGTTGGATCTGCGCACGATTGGCTGCAAGGAGTGGAGCTTGTTTGGCCTGCTGTTCCATCTCTGCCGCTTGACGCTGGGCACCAAGGTATCCTACGGTTCCCGATGCAAGGGAAGCAACTGCAGAAATACCCATAAAAATAGACGCAGGATCCATCAGTGAAAATCAGTTTTTAATACGCAGGAGACGATAGTGAGAGGATAGGCATTATCCTGAACAATGATCGGAGTTTCATCAACATCGAAGTTGGAGTCAAGGATGGTGTGTTCCTCCGTGAACCCTGTGAACAAAGATGTGCCCCCGGAGGGGGCAATGGGTTCCAGGTTGTTTATATCAAACCCAATCTTGTAGCCCATGCTCTTGTAGAGATAGGGACGGATAGAGTTGATTCGTTTGATATTTCCGTAAGCGTTCTTCCCCCGGATGTCGATGACCAGAGGATTAAGCTGAATGATGCCACGATAGGGAATGCCGACCAAAATGTATTGGGTGGCGGTGACTCCATCGGGGAGGTTGTTGAGTCCAGGCGAGGCATCCAGGTCTCCCAAGTCTACGCCATCCACAACAACACGGATTTGCCCGTCAATAATACAACGGGCAGGTGCGCTGAATTGGGTAGGGGTACCCAAAGACGTGTCCAGAACATAGGAATCCAGGAATCTTGCATTCAGTTTGAAGTCATTCACAAGTGTGTCTGTAAACGAAACAGCCATACGTTCCAGATGGTTCGCTCCGTCCCGTTCAACAATAATCCACACCTGGTCCTCCGAATTCTCTGTGTCGCCTTTTGGGACGACGGTGACATCTTTGAAAGTACCGCCAGAAGAGCTGTGTTTCGCCCAAGCATAGTAGTCGTCCTCTCGGCGGTAGGTTAGAGTGAACAAGTTCCCATTCTCTGTTACGATCCAGATAGCTGAGTTCGGGTTAAACTGGTAGCCCATGGACCGTATCGGGTCATCCTCAAAAAGATCCGGAACCAGCTTCGTAACTGTCTCGATAACAAACTGCTGGCTCTGAAAATCGAATTTGAACTCATGCAGCTGCTTGCCGCTAATATGGGGGAAGAACACAGACCCACCGATCCGCTTACCCTGGACTTTGGAGCCAATGGAGGTTTCCTGGGTAATCCGAATGTTTGAGGGAGTAATCGCTGCGGAGAACTCATTAGGGCGAAGCTGCCACTCATTGGACTCGGTGCCTACAATCAAGGTAGGGCCTGCTTCCAACCAACTGATAATAGTAGACCCTGTTCCCAACTGGTAAGTAATACCTGTGGTGTCCAGAACCTGCCCGTCGTCTTCGACCGTCCTAAAGTCCGTGGGGTCGTTCAGATTGGAGAGCCACACAAGGTTAGGATTGTTGCGGGAACCTGCAAACACGCGACGCTGCTCGTAGAAAGAGACTGCTGATGGGTAGTTGTCGGTATACCATGCTCCCCAACGAAACCTTGTGAATACGCCGTCGTTCTTAATGTCGTCCGTGAGTTCATCTCTGGGGATAGAGCCAAGAACGTCCACTTCCGCAGAATAAGGGAACAGGCTGTTACCGTTAATCCGAAGAAGTACCCACTTATCGACCAATTCTCCAAGAAGGAACCTTCCACTATCCCGTGTGTCATCGAAGAAGATTCGGGAAGATGTGACCGTTGCTGTGTGGTAAGCAAGGTTCCCAGGGGTCGTCTCAAACTGTTCAGGGTCATTGGTGAGATCGTAAACCGAGACATCTCCGGATGGGACTATGAGGTTGGATGCGCTCGACCGTATAGTAGAAGAATCCACTTCAACCACATCGAACTGACGTTGTGTGGACATATTGGCGATAATCATATCTGTAGAGGTCACAGCCCCAACAGGTTCGGTAAGTGTTGTGCTTCCGTTAGCTGTCCCCCCACTAATAGCAAAAGCGTTCATTGTGAACCGGGGTGTGCCAACATCTTTTCTAACAAAGGCGGACCTGTCTGAGACCTCCTTTAATCCGGAACCATCCATTACACTTATTGCGGTTATTGTGTTACCCCAATCATATATCTCATAGACAGTCCCCGAATCCAGATCCCCGCTATTCAACTCGTCGTAGAGGAACTCAACAGGGTGATCCTCAACCCCTCGGTAATCAGTAATCTGAGCCCATCGAATTTCTCCATCTTGAGAGTTGTATGCTGCGGAATCCACTGGGTCACAAACATTGGTAAATAACCGATCCCCGCCAATTCGTATCCAGGAACCGATGTTTGATGTGCGGAAGATCAGGGCGTCGGCACGGACGTGAACATCTCCGTCAGGGACTCCATCACGATCGGTCCATGGGGCGTTGGTTTCGTCTCCGATAATTGCGGCCAGCCGAACAGAGGGGTCTTCAATATTGACCACGGACTCCACGGGGTCCACCAGGACTTCTGAATCGGAGACATACTCACGAATACGAGCAAGGCCATACTGGTTTCCAAACTTGTATTCTGTATACCACTCATTGGCGTCTAAATCTACGGCGCTAAGAGATGACCAATCCGAAGCGGTCGATATTAACCGAATCCGCTCATCTTCATTGCTGATGGTTAGAATGGTATCCGTCCGGTCTATTTTCTGAAAGGGGTGGGAAGTGAACTTGATCTGCTCAAACTGCCAAGGATAAAGGCCTTCGGAACCCACGGCTCCTGCGTAAAGTGGGGTGTTAGATGAGTCCTGTAGATTCGATTGACCTTCGGTAATGGTTGGGATGTCGGCAATATCCACACCATTTGCTCCAAGAGTCCATCCGGATACCGGAACATCATCTTCGTCAGATGTGTTGGTGTAGTATACGTGACCAGCGGTAAGTGTCGGATGTCCGGCAGCGACTACAAACTCCCAATCCGTTCCATTATATTGGATATACCAATACTCCAATGTTTGAGCCACAGGGTCGTCATAAAGAATCCACTTGGGCTTCCCGTTAAGGGTTTCAGCATCCGTATTAAGAAAAGTTCCATTGATATTGGCGGTAACGCCAGATGTAGTAACATACTCGGAAGTAGCAGTGAGCTGAAGTTCGTCGTAGATCGTATTGGCGGTAAGTGAATAAGGTGGGTGTAGTGGGTGCGTGAACACCATGGTCTCCACTTCGCGGGAATAGCGGACGTTCATTATCTGGTCGTCCAGATAAGGCACCGTAATTGAGTTCCCGAACTCGTCGGCTGCGGCTACCGGGTCTCCGTTGACATCAACTCCTCCGCCACGAGTGTAAAGGAGAGTCCCGTCGGTCGAGTAGACCTGAAGAAGTCCGGCGGACAGCGCAATAAGGAAGCGGCTTTGATTGTTGATTGTGAACTCAATTAATCGAATATTGCCGCCCACCTCCTCACGGATCCACTGAAACCCTTCACGATAACGTGTGGGACCCTGGATCGATGGAAGAAAGTTCTCCATCTGCTGGAGCCCCTTCTTGAATTTATCGATGTCAATTCTTCCGCGAAGGTGTGGGCTCATAAGCCCACCGGTGAAATCTGTGTTTACCGTACTATACGTCGCCATAACCGTCGTGCGCTGCCAGGAAAGTTGAGTTGCTTGCGTTTTTTATGAAACCTGGCGCAGCCTCCTGGGAAGCTTTGGTTTTGGCGTGAGCGTAGGCTTCCTTGTAATACTGGTGCATCCGATCTCTGTCGGATAATTCCCCTGTGATTGGCTTCGCTACAATATGCGCCAGCCAGAAGACGGTAGGGGTGAACACATAGTCGGGAACCGTGGAAATATCGGTCACTTTGACATTGTAGTGTAGAAAAATTGTGGATTCGTTAGCGAGGATCTTGGTCCCCTCCAAACGATGATCGAGTCGGTATCCCTCGGTAGTGGTGAGCTTTCGGAATGAAGCGAGATCGGATGGAATATCAAAGGAGTATTCAAACTCCGTATCCGTTGGTGTGCCTGTGCTTGTGAGTCTGGATACTTTTCGGGTTGTGTAGAAATCGAATCTGGAAACAACATCGGAGATAGCAGACGGATAAGCCGCAGCCATTACTTTGGCAGGGGAGGTGTCAGCGGCATCCAATTCAGCCTGGGTCAACACACGGGCGTTGCCAAGCTCAAGGAGCGCACGATTTACCAGATCAAGATTTGTAGCCATAGGTGAAAAGTGTCCCCCTCCCAACCCAAAAGGAGGGGGACCGGTTTCAGGAGACCCTACGAGTTTTCAACGTAGAGAACATATCCTTCAACCACGTCGTCGGCGGCAAGTGCGCCAACACCGGTGGTGAGGAAGAGGGTAGTCGCAGCTGTGGTCGTAACCTGGTAAGGTGAGAACACTGTGGCGGCGGTGACGCCGTCCAGGAACACGTTTACGTTGGTATCCACAGGAGATGCGGTCGGAGTCCAGCCTATATCGGCAGTTGCCGAGTTGGAGAGGCTGATGTTCGTGATCGCACCACCAAGGATGGTTACGGTTTTGGCGAACTCAAGAAGCTCAATTTGGCTTCCGGAGGCCACCGCGCCAGCGGCGGTATACGAGAACTTCTTAACCCGAACACGCGCACCGGACTCGATGGGCTGGAGGGGAGAAGGGTTCTCGGCACGGGTCTGAGTGAGCTCAGTCCCTACATAGTCGAATGTAATTGCGGCCATTGTATTAGTTCCTTTCGGTTGAGGTTAGCTTTCAAGGCAACGGATTTCTCCGGCCACTTCACCCCACATACGGGAGGCACCAATGGACTGCTTGAAATACATATAAGGAATGTTCTTCTTTGAAGAATCCTTCCACATATCTCCCTTCAGGTCCTCACCAATCGTCAGCTTGAGAGCCTTCGGAGTGAAAACCATGCAGCGACGTTCATCACCACCAGAACCACTAGAGAGCGGAAGACGCTCACAAAGGATGAAACGATAACCCATATAGGTTGTCACGTTACCCTCAGCAAGGTTCTTACGAACACTGTAGTCGGCGTTGATAATTTCGTCCTCTTTGAGGAGGTCGTCCAGCTGGTAGGATGTGAGCAGCATCGGAAGAACGTCGTCCTGTTCGATGGCTTCGATACGAAGCATTGCGGTGCGAAGCCCCTTGAGCTTTTCAATAGTCAGACCGGAAGCAGTTCCGGTGGACCCATCGAAGTTAGCCCCAACAGAAACGCCCTCATAGTCACCGGAGACCAGAGTGTAGCGTCCGGCAGTTGCGGAGATTTTGTTGGACGAACCGTTGCTAAGTTCACCGATGCGGATGGTTATGTCGTTCTCGTCGTCAGATGTTCGAGCATAAGCGACGGCCGTAGAACCTTCCTTACCGGTGTAGGCGTCACCGAAATACTTATCGATAAGGAAGTCGTCCCGCTTGCGCTTACCGGACTTCAGAAGAGCGGTGCTGTAAGCGTTAGAGGGATCAGAGACAACCTTCATCAGGTCTTTCGGATCAATGTATTTGCCGAGTTCGTAGTGGCGCAGCGAGATGCGGCGATTGTCGTGAGGGATTTCAGACACAGGGTTGTCCCCATAGCGGGTGGTATCCTCTGTCATCTCCTCAGCTTCACCGATACGCTGCCAACTCTTGTACTCGGATTTTTGAGTATCACGATCCACAAGTGGATCGAGGATCGACTGATCCTGTTGGTAGGCTTGTTCAAAGCCTTCCTGGAACTGCCGAACGTAGGCTTCTTCGATAGCCGAAGCCCCTTGGCCATTATATACAGAATTTGCAGGCATTTTATTAAAAGATATAGATTAACGATATGCGGCGGTGCCACGTTTGTTTCGCTTAGCTACCCTTTCGGACTACGCTCGACCTTACGAGGTCATCGGCTTTCTGAAGCTGTCCATGGACTCCGAAGAGCTGCCCAATAACTGATCCCTAGAGCTTGAAGGTAAGTTTGTCAAGAGGATACAAAAAAAACCTCCCCGATTTCTCGGGGAGGTGAAAACCAACACAACAGATTAATCTGTTGGGTATAACTTTTGATACAACTCTGTGCGCTTGGCAAGCAATCTTTCGCGCTTACTTTTATCAGCAGGGGAAAGGGCGGCCAATTTGTCACCGGTAACAAAGAGAAGTTCGTTGTGCTCGGTATCAAAGTCCCTGATCTGAGCCTTAAGCCCTGCGACAGTCTCGCTTCCGCCAAGGGTATGGGAACCACTGGGAGCCCCGATGTCCTTGACCAAGGGAGCAAGGCGGTGGAACAATTTCATCACCGCAGGATGGTTCGCGACGATTGGGCTCCAGTTCATCAGCTCCTCCAGTTCGGGTATTTCCGAACTCAATGCAGCGTAGGCTTCATTGGCCGAGCGGTGGTTAATGTTGAAGTCATTACCCCAGTCCTTGCGGAGTTCATTGGTCAGGGTTTGAACGTGCTGACTGATCTGGGTGTCCAGCATACCTTCGGACTGAAGCGCATTCTCCGCCCAGACTTTCTGGAGCCCCTGGAACTGTCGATCCGTGAGACCAAGACCATGAGCAACTTCTTTCAGCTTGGTTGAGGTGGCTTCGTCGAAAGTGTATTCCTTCGCGTCGCCGCCGTCCTCAACCGTCAGGGACAATTTCTCCTGTGTAGTGTAACCGTCCGTGGTTTCTGGGCGAAGCTGGGTATAGAAGTCATCCCAGTCTGCATCCTTCCAATCCTCCTGCGGAACAGGGAGGCGCTTCTTGCCGAGAGCCGACTGTGCATTTACAGCCTGTTCAGCCAGGGATTGAAGGCTCTTCGTATTCTTGAACAAGTCTTTCTCCCGAAGGTCCTCGGGAAGACTGGCTCGGAACTGGCCGTAGATGTCCTCAGATGAGAAGTCCAGGGCCTGGGTTTCCGTGATTGCTTCGTCGGCGGCAGTTGCACCGCCACCTATACCCCCCGAAAGGGCTTCTTCTTCGTTTTCGTCACTCATGGTTCTTGGTCTCTTGTTCTAGTATGTGGATTAGGTTATAGTGGTCGTCTTGACCGAGTAGATTGAGATAGCTCATGGCCAAATGGCGTTTACCTTCGTTGAAAGCGGTCTCCATCGGGTCCTTGTTGAACTTAGGCCTCGTAACATTGCTGTCCCGCAGAAAAGCCTCAAAAAACCGCTTTCCATGAGGTGTTTCAAGGATCAATTCGAGGTCCTCCTTGAACTGCTGTCGTCTGCGGAGGGCTGTCAGGTGGGTTATTGGGTTATTCATTTACAGTGTCAAAAGTTGGCCCATTCCTTCTGGGTCAGTGGCTCGGGCGGAAGCGATGTCCTTCATAGCCCCTGCCATCTCGGGAGCGGCTTGCATCGCCATCTGTTGTTCTTCAGCCTGAGCGCGTGCTTCACGTGCCTGGTTCATGGCTTCCTTGGTCTTGACGACACGTCGCGGAATGTTCCGCATACGACCGTATGCTTCGAACAACTCGTTCATGTCTAGGTTTTCCAGAACCGTCGGGTCCTGCTGGGCAATCGGAGTAATATCCTGCATAAAGCCAGCTATATTGGAGATACCCGACGCATATTGGGCATGGGCTGCGGGGGATGTGTAAATAATTTCAAGAGGCCGACCATTGAGAGACGTCGGCATTTCGTCGAACACAGGGTCCCTGCGATCCTGGAGGAACTCCACCGTCTGCTCGATACAGGGGCTCAGGTATTCATTCTCCATGCGAGCAAGGAGGGGTCCGAGTTGTTGGAGCATCTGGCCGCGTTCATCCTGAACCTCCAGAATTGATTGGCGTTCCTTCTTCTGCTCCCGAATAATCTGGTCAACAAAGAAAGCCTTCGTGATCTGCTCACGGTAGTCACGGAGCATCTCAAGAGTCAGGTTCGGCTGGGAGCCGCTGACCAGAGGTTGTGGTGGGCTGGTCCCCATTTCGTGGTAAAGTATCTGACCATTCCCCGCCGTGATCGGTAAGAGGATGGAGCCCTCTTCCGCCACAAGCGGAGGTCGGTTGGCCTGTTCGGCACTCAGAAGCAACTCCTTCACCATCTTGTTGATGACACGGATCTGAGCCATACAGGTCGTAGCAGGGCCGCGCCCCAAAACTTCCCCGGCCATGACCAACCACCGTGGAACCATGAAGGGGAAGTAGGATTTT
>Ga0208785_1001498_pt1 | contig 10217 bp, 7 predicted proteins | sample DEB08_DNA_2_FD_185499 | JGI IMG/M metagenome (GOLD analysis project Ga0208785, IMG submission 185499) | Aqueous microbial communities from the Delaware River and Bay under freshwater to marine salinity gradient to study organic matter... | ecosystem: Environmental > Aquatic > Marine > Coastal ...
CCACTTTTGAACTATTTTGAAAAACTTTTTCAATATCATCTTCTTCAGCAACCAAAAGATTTCCCGTCGAAGATCCTGCAAAAAGTTTAATTCCACAACAACCCTCTAGATCTTTTAAACTAGCTAAATCATTTGCATTGTCTGCTGTTGCGCCAAAATAGAAAGCATAATTGCAGTACATTCTATTCCTAGCGAGATCTAATTTTCTTTGAAATTCTTTCATATTAGAAGTTGGTGGATTGGTATTTGGCATTTCAAATACACTGGTAATTCCTCCTGCTATTGCAGCTCTACTTCCTGAGTGCAAATCCTCTGTATCAGTTGAACCGGGTTCTCTAAAATGAGTCTGAGTGTCTATACAACCTGGTAAAACAGTTTGACCTTTAGAATTTATTACTTCTTTAGCTTCTTCAGTAATTTGTCCAATTTGATGAATCTTTTTATCTTTAATCGCAATATCAACATCTTTTAACTCTCCTTCGATGTAACACTGTCCGTTTTTGATTATTAGATCTAACATTTATAAAAAAAGTACTTATATTAAAATCAAGGATCATTCAAACATGAATAATAACCAGGTTTACATTTTAGAGGACAGAGCCATTCTTTATATAAATGGAGATGATGCTAAGGAATTTCTTCAAAATTTGATTAGTAATGACATTAATAAAGTAAATGATGATAATAGTTGTTTTGCTTCACTGCTAACACCTCAGGGAAAATTTCTATTTGAATTTATAATTGTCAAACATAAATCAGGATACTTCATTGATTGCGAAAAAAGTCAGGCTAATGATTTATTTAAGCAGCTTAGTATTTATAAATTAAGATCTAAGGTCGAAATATTAAATTTAAGTAATGAGTTTGTTATTGCAGTATTTGATAGTGAAAAATTTTTAAGTTTTGATAATGCTAAAGATGTTTTAGGTCATACAGTTAAATATAGAGAAGACCCTATTGTCTTAGATCCAAGACACAAAGAACTAGGAGCCAGATTAATCATAAATTTAGAAAAACTTTACCTATCACTTAAAAAGTTAGGATTAAAAAGTGCTGATCCAATAGAATATTACAAAATTAGTCATCAACTTGGAATAGTTCCAAAAGACTTAAATAAATTACAAAATAAATTATTTGGCATTGAGTGTAATTTTGAGGAGCTTAATGGACTTGATTTTAAAAAAGGTTGTTATGTAGGCCAAGAAAATACTGCGAGAATTAAATTAAAAAATAAATTATCTAAAAGATTATTACCAATTCAAGTTACTAAAGGTGACCTTCATCAAGATGAACCTATTTATAATAATGAAGTTGAAATAGGAAAAATATTAATTGAAAAAGATTTTCCTTTTGCTTTAATAAAATATTTAGATGATAATTTTAATGAAAATTTAAATTATTCCACAAAAAATGCTTCTTTTAAAATTATCAAGCCAAACTGGATTAAATCTTAGAAAACACAAATAATTTGGTGCGGTCGGAGAGAATCGAACTCTCATGGACTAAGTCCACACGGCCCTCAACCGTGCCTGTCTACCAATTTCAGCACGACCGCAATATGTCCCACAATAAATGCATGACATTTATCTTTCAAATTGATAAATTTCTGCATGGAATTTACACAAGAAGTTCAAAAAGCAACAGCTTCGATTTATAAAAAAATTTCAAAAGTAATGCCTGAAATTGAATGGTCAGTTCATGCACCCTTAATTCATAAGATTAATAAATTAAAAAAAGAAAAAAATGCAGTTATTCTTGCACACAATTATCAAACTCCAGAAATCTATCATGGGGTTGCTGATTTTTCTGCTGACTCTTTAGCTTTAGCGATTGAGGCATCAAAAACCTCAGCAGATATAATTGTGATGGCTGGTGTGCATTTTATGGCTGAAACTGCAAAACTAATGAGTCCAAACAAAAAAGTTCTTTTGCCAGATATGGATGCAGGATGTTCATTGTCATCCTCTATTAATGGTAAGGATGTAAGATTACTTAAAGAAAAATATCCAGGAGTCCCTGTGGTCTCCTATGTGAATACTTCAGCGGAAGTGAAAGCTGAAACTGATATCTGCTGCACTTCAGCAAATGCAGTTAAAATTGTTAATTCACTTGGTGTTAAAAAGGTAATTTTTTTACCTGATGATTATTTAGCAAAATATGTAGCCTCTCAAACTGATGTCGAAATAATAGCATGGAAAGGTATATGTATGGTTCATGATCAATTTAATGAAAAAGAAATTCACGAAATCAGAAAAAATAATCCTGGAATAAAAATAATTGCACATCCCGAGTGTCCCCCAGATGTAATTAAAGCAAGTGACTTCGCAGGTTCTACTTCTGGCATGATAAAATATGTTGAAGATCATCAACCAAAAAAAGTGATGATGGTTACCGAGTGTTCAATGAGTGATAATATTCAAGTTGAAAATCCAAATGTTGAATTTATTAAACCATGTAATATGTGCCCACATATGAAAAAAATTACTCTATCTAAAATTCTTGATTGTCTTGAAAATGAGACTGGTGAAATAATTATGGATCAAGAAACAATTGAAAAAGCAAGAACTTCAGTTGAAAGAATGGTAGCTATTGGAAGATAAATTGAGTGTCCAAAATTATTCTTAGTAAGAATTTTATAAGCAATACAGTAAAACTTGCCTTAAATGAAGACCTCTACCCTAATGGGGATATCACTTCAGAACTAATTAAAAATAACAAAATTATCAAAGCTAAAATTATTAGTAATGAAAATGCTTTAGTTGCGGGAATAGATTTTGCAAAACAAACATTTTTGCTAATTGATAAAAAAATTAAATTTAAAATTTTAAAAAAAGATGGATCTATAGTTAAAAAACATAGTGTAATTGCAATTATAGAAGGTAAGGCAAAAAATATTTTGTTAGCAGAAAGAGTAGCTTTAAATTTTTTATCTCATCTCTCTGGGATTGCCACTAAAACAAATCAATTTGTAAAAATAATAAAAGGAAAAAGCAAAATTTGCTGCACTAGAAAAACTATTCCTAATATGAGAGTCATCCAAAAATATGCTGTTAAAGTTGGAGGGGGAACTAACCATAGATTTAATCTGAGTGATGAATTTTTAATAAAAGATAATCATATTGCTAGCTCAAATATTAAAGAAGTAGTTTTAAAAGCTATCCAACATAAAAATAAGAGAAAAATTACAGTAGAAGTAGATAGTGTTAATCAACTAAAAGAAATCATTGGTCTTAAATTTGATACAGTGTTATTAGATAATATGAGTATCCAAGATCTTAGGAAAAGTGTTAAAATTATTGGCAACAAATATGAAACAGAAGCCTCAGGTAACGTAAATTTGAAAAATATTAAAAAAATTGCCTCTACAAAAGTTAACAGAATATCTATTGGTAGTCTAACTCATAGTGTTAAAGCGATAGATTTTAAATTAGAAATTTAACTCACAAATTTTGAAAGATCAGGTTTAAAATAATTTGGACCTTTCATAACTTTACCAGACTCATTGTAAATAGGTTTGCCATTTTGATCTAACTTACTCATGTTTGAATTCTGAACTTCTTCAAAACACTTATCTAAATTAATTCCAAAAGCATGACCAGCCCCATAAGTGACATATAAAATATCTGTTAAAGCATCAGCAACTTCCAATAAATCCTTTTTTTCCATAGCATCTTTTAATTCTGCTAATTCTTCTTTAATCAAGTCGTATCTGAGATTATTAATTTTTTCTGAACTGAATGCTGGATGATTTTTTACTTCTTGACCAAAAGTTTTCATAAAAATTCCAACTTTATCAAAATTTGTCATTTTGCTCCTATAAGTTTTTTAAAATATAATGTATATCTATTTTAATTAATTATTTAATTATTAATCAATGAAATTAAGAAAAGAATTTGACAGTATAGGAAGTATAAATGTTCCAGACAATAAATATTGGGGTGCATCTACTGAAAGATCTAACAAATTTTTTAATATCGGAAAAATCCTAGTAGATATTTCAATAATCAAATCAATTGCAATAATTAAAAGATCAGCGGCAATAGTTCATGCAAAAGATAAACAAATAAAAAATAATATAAGCAAAGCAATTATCAAAGCCTCTGATGAAGTAATTAAAGGTAAATTAGATGAAAATTTTCCTTTAAAAGTATGGCAAACAGGCTCAGGCACACAAACAAATATGAATGTCAATGAGGTCATTGCAAATAGAGCTATAGAAATTTTAAGAGGAAAAAAAGGAACAAAAAACCCTGTACACCCTAATGATCATGTAAATAAATCACAATCCACAAATGATGTTTTTCCAACTGCAATGCATGTCTCTATTGCTATTGAAACAATAAATAAATTATTACCAAGTTTAAGAATACTCGAAAAAGAATTAAAAAAAAAATCATTAGAATTTAAAAATATAATTAAAATTGGCAGAACCCATCTTCAAGATGCTACACCTCTATCTCTAGGACAAGAATTTTCAGGTTATCATACTCAAGTTAAAAAAAGTATAGAAAGAATTGAATATGCTTTAAAAGAAATTTACTATTTAGCTCAGGGTGGGACTGCTGTTGGAACAGGTATTAATTCCAAAAAAAATTTTGATAAAAAAATTATTAAAGAAATTTCAAAATTTACAAAACTACCTTTTAAACCTGCTGCAAATAAATTTGCTGAATTAGCAGCTCATGACTCGATTGTAAATTTTTCAGGTACCTTAAATACCTGTGCTGTTGCTTTAATGAAGGTATCTAATGATATAAGATTTTTAGGTTCAGGACCAAGAGCGGGTTATGGAGAATTATTATTGCCAGAAAATGAACCAGGATCATCTATTATGCCGGGCAAGGTTAATCCAACTCAATGTGAGGCAGTAACGATGGTTTGTGTAAAAGTTATCGGTAATCACAATGGTATTACCTTAGCAGGTACCCATGGACACTTTGAATTGAATGTCTTTAAACCTTTAATTGCTCATAATATTTTACAATCAATAGATCTAATTGCTGACAGTACCAAAAACTTTGCAATCTTTTGTGTTAAAGGAATTAAAGCTAATAAGAAAAAAATTCAGGAACATCTAGATAATTCTTTAATGCTAGTTACAGCTTTAGCGCCACACATTGGCTATGATAATGCTGCTAAAATAGCAAAAACTGCCTTGAAAAATAATACAACATTAAAATATGAAACTTTAAAGACAGGTTTAATTAACGAAAAAGACTACCAAAGAATTGTAGATCCAAAAAAAATGATCTATCCTGCGTAGATCTTAAAAAAATCATTCATTAATTTTTTAAAATTAACCTTATTTTCAATTAATTTATTTTGTTTGTTAAATTCATCAAAAAATTTACTTACATTTTGGTTTGAAACTTGATCAATTACTATATTTTCAAATGTGATTTGTTTTTTATTAAAATCATAATTAAAATCTAAATTAAGATTTGAAAATTCAGCTCTATATTTACTGCCAGTTTGAAAATAACTATAAACATCATCTATTTTAGAAATATCAATCTTTAATGAACCATTAATTCCAATATTATTTTGATCAATATAAATAGCACTATTTAAAAGTTCAATTTGAACTGCATTTATCCAGTTTAATTTAGATCCTTTTAAATAAATTAACCCCTCTTCAATCTTTAATTTTATATCTATATTTTTTAAGTCATCATTTTGTTCAGAGTTATTAAACATTAAACCAATATCTAAATTGATGTTTTCATTATTTAAAATTTCACTTTTTAATAATTCTAACACAAAAGAATTTTCTCTAAATATATTTTCAAAATTAATACTTTCTAAATTAAAATCGGCTGATAGATAAAAAGGTTTAAAATCTATAATTCCATTAAATTTATAATTGTCCTGATTTTTATTATTAGAAAATTTAAAAGTATCATTTGTGAGTTCATAATTAGAAGCAATATCTTTATTATTAAAAGTGAATTTAATAAATCCTATTTTTGGTTCTTTGCTATAATCAAATTTATTTTCAATAGAGGTTTTAATTATTTTTGATAAAATTTTTAAATATAATTTTTTTTCTTCATTATTATTTTCAATATCTATTTGATAAGGAATATTAAATATTTCACCCTGACCCATTAAAATATTTAATTTTTTTTCAAGATCATAATATAAATCATAATTTAATATTTTATTAACAAATAAAATTTCTTTTTCTAAATTTTCATAAAAGAAATTTGTATTTTTAATTAAAAATTTATTTTTATTGAGAGGAAATTTTAAAATTTTTGAAAAAAAATTTAAATTATTATTATCTACATTCAAGTTTGCACCATCTAAAATAATATTTTTAACATTTATTTTGTTTGAAAAAAAATTATTAAATGAAATAAAAACTTTTAAATTAATCAAATCAGCTATTTTATCATTAATATGAAAAAGTTCTGAATTTAAGAATTCAAAATGTGGAACTGGAAAAATTCTATAATTTAAATTATCACTTAAAAGAAAAGTAGAGTCGTATCTTTGGGAAATTTGATTCTCTATTTCTAATTTAATTTTTGATTTACTATAAAGATTAGGAATTGACAAATAACTCATCCCTAAAAAAAATATGAACAAAAATGTTATAATAAGTCTGTTAATTAGACTTCTTGGCTTTTTTTGATTTTTATTACCTATAATATTTAATTTATTTAAATATTTTTCTAAAAAATGATTTATATTTAAATAAATACTTTTTAAAATTTTAACTAAATAACTATGTTTTTTCATATTTATTAAAGCAACTTATAAAGAAATATTCATAATGATAAACTCTGATTATTTAAATAATTTAAATAAAGCTCAAAAAGAAGCTGTATTGCATTTAGATGGTCCATTGCTAATAGTTGCTGGCGCCGGATCTGGAAAAACTAAAGTACTTACCTCAAGAATTGCTAATATTATCAAAGAAAAGAAAGCGTTTCCAAATCAAATTCTAGCTGTCACTTTTACTAATAAAGCGGCAAAAGAAATGCAAAATCGAGTTAGTAAAATTCTTGGATCAGCGGCAACTGGGTTATCATGGTTAGGAACATTCCATTCAATTTGCGCAAAATTACTAAGAAAACATGCCTCTGCAGCAAATTTAAATTCAAATTATACAATTATAGATACCGATGATCAGACCAGATTAATTAAGAATATTTGTAAAGCTGAAAATATAGATGTTAAACAATTGGCACCTAGATATATCCTTGCAATTATAGATAGATGGAAAAATAAAGGATATTACCCAAATGAGGTTGTAATAAATAATAAAGATATTTATGAAAAAACTATCTTACCTATATATAAAATCTATCAACAAAAATTAATAGATTTAAATTCATGCGATTTTGGTGATTTAATTTTACATACTGTCAAAATTCTTGAAAACAATAAAGACATAAGAGAAATCTACTCAAATAACTTCAAATATATTCTAGTCGATGAATATCAAGATACTAATTATATTCAAAGTAGATGGTTAAACTTACTATCTGAAAAAAATAAAAATATTTGCTGTGTTGGAGATGATGATCAATCAATTTACAGTTGGCGCGGAGCAGAAATTAAAAATTTTCTTGAATTTGACCAAGTTTATGAAAACACCAAAGTTATAAGACTTGAACATAACTACCGATCTTCACAAAATATACTTTCTGTAGCTTCAAATTTAATTGCTAATAATCAAAATAGAGTAGGAAAAACTTTAATTACTACAATGGAAGAAGGTGATTTAGTTAAATTAAATTGTTTTAAAAATGGAAAAGATGAAGCTATTGGAGTTTCAGATGAAATTGAAAAAAAATTAAAAAAAAAATATTCTTATAATAATATAGCAATTTTAGTGAGAGCTATCTTTCAAACAAGAGAATTTGAAGAAAGGTTTTTAAAAATTGGTATGCCTTATAGAATCTTAGGTGGCACTAAGTTTTATGAAAGAGCTGAAATTAAGGATTGTATTGCTTATCTAAGATTAATTCATCAGGAAAAAGATGATTTAGCTTTTGAGAGGATAGTTAATAATCCAAAACGTTCTATAGGAGATAATACCTTAAAATTAATTCATGAGTATTCTAAAGAAAATTCATTGAGTCTAGAAACTGCCTCAAGAAAAATGGTACAGGAAAATTTAATTAAACCCAAAACTAAAATTGGATTAACAATTTTCCTCGATTTACTATTAAAATGGAGAAATGATTTAATGGTTAAAGGTATTAGTCACATTAAATTGTTACAATTAGTAATAGATGAGTCTGGATATTCCTTAATGTTAAAAAACAAAAAAGATGTCGATAATGAAAATAGACTGGAGAATATCAAAGAACTTTTGAATGCTATGAAGGAATTTGATAATTTAGAAAGTTTTTTAGAACATGTAGCTTTAGCAACTTCTGTTGATCAAGAATGGGATGGTGAAAAAATTAATATGATGACCATGCATGCCGCCAAAGGTCTTGAATTTGATGCCGTTTTTCTACCTGGATGGGAAGAAGGTTTATTTCCTCATCAAAAATCCATAGAGGAAAAAGGTCAAAATGGATTAGAAGAGGAAAGAAGACTGGCGTATGTTGGAATTACTAGAGCTAAAAAGAAAGCAATAATATCGTTTTCTATGAACAGATTTTATCAAGGTGATTGGATTGATAGTATGGCATCAAGATTTATAGATGAATTACCTGAAAAATTTCTAGAAAAAAATTCATTTTTCAATGAAAATACAAATGATGAAGAAGATTTTGAATTTAATCAAGATTTTGAAATACAAGAAGGCAGTAGAAGTCCAGGATGGATAAGATATCAAAAAAGAATTAAATGATTAAAGATAGAATCAAAAAGTTAAGACATTATTTTAATAAGTATAAAATAGATGGATATGTTATACCTAAAAATGACGAATATTTTTCAGAATATTCAGAGATTAATAGACTTAAAACCATTTCAAATTTTAGTGGGTCAGCAGGTATTGCAATTATCTTAAAAAACAAAAATTATCTTTTTGTAGATGGTAGATATACTCTTCAAGCAAAGATAGAGTCAGGAAAATATTTCACTTTAGTAAGCTATGATAAAATTATTAATTGCAAATTATTCAAAAATTTAACTTTAGGTATTGATTCAAAACTATTGAATTCATCCCAAGTAAAAAATTATTTTTTTAAATATAATAAAGTAAAAATAATAGATAATAATTTAATTGATAAAATTAAAAAATTTCCTTTAAAAAGAAATAAACCATTTTATTCATTAGATGATAAAATTGTAGGACAAAGTCATTTTAGTAAAATAACTAATATAGCTACTTATCTTCAAAAAAAAAAAGCAGATTATATTTTTATTTCTGCACCAGAAAATATAGCTTGGATTTTAAATATTAGAGGTCATGATAATCCAAACAGTCCTATCCCAAATTGTAGATTGATAATTAGTAAAACTAAAAAAATTTATTTAATTGCTGATAATTATAAAGTTAAAACACTTATCAAAGAAAAAAAAATTAATCCAAAACATATAGTTCATCCAAAAAATTTTCAAAATCTAGTTATTGGTTTGAATGGTGAAAAATTTATTATTGATAAAAAATCATGTTCAATATTTTACAAACAAATAATTAAATCTAAATTTAAAATTATTGACGATGAAGATCCTTCATATTTATTAAAAGCATTAAAAAATAAAAAAGAAATTAATCATATGGTCAAATCTCATATTCTAGATGGTGCTGCCTTAACTAAATTTCTTTATTGGATAAAAAATATTAATAAAAAAAAAATTACAGAAGTTGATGCACAAAACAAATTAGAAAAATTTAGAAAAAAAAATAAAGAATATCTATTTCCTAGTTTTCAGACAATTGCTGGTGCTGGGCCTAATGGAGCAATTGTTCATTATAGAGCGAAAAAAGATAGCTGTAGGATAATTAATAAATCTGATATTTTTTTATGTGACTCTGGTGGACAATATAAATATGGAACAACCGATGTAACTAGAACAATTTGTTTTTCAAAGCCAAATAATAATATAAAGAATATTTTTACCAAAGTTCTTAAAGGTCATATTGCTGTAGCAAATACAAATCTTAATAAAATTAATACAGGAAAAAAGATAGATATCAGAGCTAGAAAATTTTTGAAAATTAGTGGTTTAGATTATGCTCATGGTACTGGCCACGGTGTTGGTTTTTTTCTAAATGTTCATGAGGGCCCTCAATCTATTTCAAA
>Ga0208785_1001499_pt1 | contig 10216 bp, 5 predicted proteins | sample DEB08_DNA_2_FD_185499 | JGI IMG/M metagenome (GOLD analysis project Ga0208785, IMG submission 185499) | Aqueous microbial communities from the Delaware River and Bay under freshwater to marine salinity gradient to study organic matter... | ecosystem: Environmental > Aquatic > Marine > Coastal ...
TGTCACCGGTGCTGGCACTCTCTGAATCACTCAGCAGTATCCTGTACATGGTGACCCTGAGATTAGGTGTGAGGCCTGCGCCCCTCAATCTCACATTGGAACCACTTATGTCAGCGGTCAGTGTCAATAGGCTGTTGTTGCCCGTGTAGAATTCGTTGTACACCGTGATGAAAGCGTTGGATCCGTCGTGCACCACCAGTGCTTCCAGGTTGGACAGTTCCGTGTTGTCACCGGAGTTGACGCTGATGAAGTACTTGGCACCCCTGTAACTTGTGGTGCTGAACGTGTCTAGGTCCTCCGTGGCGCTGTCCACGTCTGCGTTTATTATGGTGCTGACGTTACCCGAGGTCGCCGCCGTGGTGGCATCACCCAGGCTGAGCTTGTACAGGCTGACCGAGTTCACCACGCTGGCTCCCGTGGCCAGCAGTCTCACGTTGCCCGAGTTGATGTCGGCGTCCACTGTGATGTGATCATTGGTTCCATCACCGGACTCCACCATGTGTGACTGTGTGACGAACGCGTTGGTGTCGTTGTGAACCACACTGTATCTCGCCGTTGAAACCTCACCGTTGATCTCGTCCCTGGTTATGGCGTAGTAGTAAGCGCTGTCCGCCGCGGATGTCACGAACTGGTCTATGACACCCTGGTTGGTCGATATGGCCGTGGTCGGTGATGGTACCGAAGCGTCTTCGGTTGTTGCGGATGCCGTTGTGGTCGTTATGTCAACGAAAGCACTGGTGCCCGTGTCGTATTTCTCATAGGCTCCCGTGGCAGTGTTGTACCTGATCATGCCGCCAACGCCCGACGGCTGTTGTCCCGATGTGCCCGAAGGCAGTGTCAGTGCGCCCGTCATGCCTGACAGTATCAACTGTGTGTCGTTGGCTGTTATGTTGTTGTGTGTGATGTAAAGATCGTCTGCGGTCTGTCCACTGGCCCTGTATATGTTGTTGGCCTCAATGGCCTTCCTGGCGTAGTAGGCGCTGGTCAGTGCGGATGTGCCCGAGAACCTCAGTCTGGCCTTGCCACCACTGACGTCAGCAGTGAACGTGCCCAGATCGGTCGTGCCTGTGCGCACCAGCGTTTCCGATATGGTTGCGTCCGTGCCCGCGGAATTGACAGTCAGCGTGATCTCTGAGTTCTGGTATTCGGTGTCGTTGTCCATGGCGATGCTGACGAAGTACTTGGCGCTCCTGTACTGGAACACGTCGAACTCGTCCATGGTCTTGGCGAAACTGTCAGCACCGATCATCTTGCCATACAGCACATTGTCATACTCACCCAGTTTGGTCTTCAGACCTAGGTCTATCCTGTACAGTATGGCTGTGCTCGAGGTGTTGCCCAGTGATACCGCGCTCAGTGTGACCGTCTGGTCTGATATTGCGGCACTGAATTGGTGTGTCTCCGTGCCCCTGCTGGAAACTTTCGCGTAGTCATTGAAGTACACTGTGGTGCCGTCGTGCACAAGGCTCATCTCTGACATCTGGTATTCTAGGTTGGTGTTGTCCCTGATCAGTATGATGTACTTGGCGCTCCTGATGTCAGTCTTGGTGAACTGGTCAAGTGTGGTTGCGGCTGATCCTATCGTGGTGCTGGTGGCTATGATCTTGCTGTTGGTGTTGGCCACCGTCTCATGGTGTTCTCCCAAGGCCACCCTGTAGCATCTTAGGTTGGTGTGTGTTGATGTGTTTGTGACGGCGGACAGTTGAATCTTATTCTCTGATATGGCCACTGAGAAGTCCACGATCCTTGTGCTGTCCTCGTTGACATCATACACGGAGATGTATGGTGTGGTGTTGTCATGTATGACGGACACTTTGTAGTGTCCTATCATGTTGTCAGTGGTGTCATCCACTTCTACATCGTACACCGCGCCACGGAATTCCGTCCTGTCGAACTCATCTATGATCGCTGATGTTGTACCTAGTTTGAAATAATTGAATTGTTTGACCGCTGTGTTGTTACCGCCACCGCCGCCTGATGATTCTGCGAATGTGATGTTGCCCGCACCGTCGGTCTGTAGTACTTGTCCGTTAGATCCGTCAGCGCTGGGCAGAGTGTATCCTGAAACCGTCAGTGTGCCCGTGGTAATAAGGTTTTCATCACCGAATGATATGGAGCCTGTGGTGTCTGTGATAGATCCAGCGGTGATCGACATGCTGGACACGTTGGCAGTGTTAGATACGTATGCTGTGCCTATCACATCTAGGTTTTCGTTTATGGTTATCTTGGTGGAATCATCTGAACTGATTGTGGTTCCGTTGATCTTGAGCGCGTTCAGGATTATGTCTCCAGTGCCGTTTGTGGTCAGTTCCAGATTGGAGTTGGATGCGTTCGTGGATATAGTGTTGTCCGTGACAGTGATGCCATCCAGCGTGGATGTGCCCGACACCGATAGTGCCGTGGTTGTCGTGGTTCCTGATACTTGAAGTGTTGTTGTTGGTTCTGAAGTACCTATACCTATTCTTGAGTTCGTGACGTCGAGGTATAAAAGATTCGTCTCGAATGCTAGGTCCGTGCCGTTACGCGTCAGGTTAGACTTCAGCACCGAACCGGATATACGACCAATGGCCATACCTGGTACTCCTTATAAAAATGTTAGTGTGGCAAACGCCACGCACGGTCTCCCTATCATTGCCGACCGACAGCAGTATGGGTATTTATGCGCCTAAAAAAAAAGGGCGACCAAAGCCGCCCTTTTGATTCTACTAAAAAGTAAAATTATTTATTAGTTGTTGGTCCTCACCACGCAGTTTACCAACTTGATCCCCTCGTCAGTTGACGTCTCTAACGCCCTACCGATCACGTGGAATGGGTTGATTGACTCACCCGCCGCTACTGCTCTAGCACAACCTTTCACGCTTGAAGTAACCAGTCTCTGACCCTTGGTCACAGCACCCGTCACCCTGACCGGAGTCCTTCCAGTCATCGCGATGAATGGGTGTGATTCGTTGTTGCCCGCCGCTGAGTTCATCATGAACGCTGGTTGGTCAGACACCACACCGAAAACCGCTTCTGACATCTCAGAAGTTGATTCAGTGATCTCTGCGTCGCCGCCCAGTTCAACTACAGCACCTGCCGTCATAGGAGCGTCTGCTTCGAAACGCTCGCCGATGTCCGCGTACTGCGCCGCTGTTGCTGTCGCGTGTAACACGTTACATCTCATGTCCACTAGGTCGAAGTCCGAGTTTGGAGTCTCCACGCCCTCGTTGTGTGTTGATCTAAGTGCAGTCCAGGCACCGCCTGAGTTGCCGTAGATCGAAGTGCCGTCATCAGCGAACGCGTCGTCCCATACCCAGTAGATGTCTTGGTCCAGCGCCGCTGATCCCGTACCCCTGTGTAGGTGCATGCCCGAGAACCTCGGCATGTCCGCCGCCTGTGAAACGTTGGCGTTCAGACCGATGATGGAGTCCTCAACCAAAAGGTTCTGTGTGTTAATGATGGTCTCAGTGCCCTGTACCGTCAAGTTACCTGGTATGACCACGCCCGTCGCCGTCGCTGTGATCACTGTGGTGCCGTCCGCAGTCAGGGTGATCGTTCCGTCCGATCCCGTGTCTGTTACTGTGACATTCGTGTTTAATTGTGAAATACTGTTCTGTGATAGACCCGCTAGTGAGTCGTCCACATATTTCTTGTTGGCCACGTCACCGTCAGCGCTTGGTGCCGATGTGGCTAGACCTGTTATGGTGTTCGCTGATGCTGATATCGTGATATCACCAACGCTAATACCGTTGTGTACTCTAAAGTTTCTTGTTGTCATGGTTCCTATGTCTCCCGCATGATTTGGTTGATTAATGTTTGGCCGTAAAAAAACGCCCTAACAGTAGTATTTACCATTAGGGCGTTTAGAATTATCGTTAAGGTCTAGTTTTGCCTGACTCGCCTTACGCCGCAACCAACGAGTACTGCGTCTTGATAGACTGTGTGCCCGAGTTGTTTGGCGTGGCCTGTACGTTCACTGTACCGCTGTCGTAAACGGCTGTGAATGTTGACAGGTCATTGGCACCTGTGTTGGTGATACCGAACACTGTGATATAGGCTGTAGTACCGTCATGTACCACCACCGCCTTCATCGCTGAGTATTCAGTGTTGCCTGAGTCCTGCGTCTGTATGAACACTTCCGCCGATCTGTATGTTGAGGCGTTGAAACTGAACACAGTCGTCGCGCTCGAACCTGACACAGAAACCGCCGTGCTCTCAGATCTAGCAACTCCACCCGTTACAAGTGCCGTGTTGTCCGCACCCGTGATCGCGAAAATCCTCGCGCCTGAGTGTGGCGCACTTGTGAAAGTGATGTTTGTGCCTGAAACACTGTAGTTCTCAGTTGGTTCCTGGTACACGTTGTCGATGTACACGAACACGTTGTTGGCAGATTCTGGAGCAGAGCTGAAGAAACCAGTGAACGTTGTGGTCGAACCGTCACCTGTTGTGGTCTCCTTGGTGAAGGTCGGAGCCGCACCCGCTATCGCGAAGTTGACCCAAGTTGAACCGTCCGTTGAACCCTCGTAAGCGCCTGATTCACTGTTGAACCTGATGATACCAGTGGCCGCCGTTGGTCTCTGTGCTTCAGTTCCTTTTGGAAGTAACAGACCGTCCGTGGCACTACCTATGTCTAGGGTGTAGCCCGGAGTGGCAGTCTTGATACCAATCCTGTCATTGCCCGCGTCACCAAAAAGTAGGTTGGCGTTGTTGTCACCCTCGAATCTGAAGTCCAGATCCGCACCTGATTCGTTGAAAGTGAATGTTCCACCGTCCAATGACACAGTTGACTGTGCCGTCAACGTGGTCACTGTGGCCGCCGCTGGTGTTGTTGTACCTAGGTTACCGTCGATGTCACCAAACGTACCTGTACCTGCTCTCAAGTTCGCGTAACTGTCGATAGTGACGTTGCCCGCTGTGGTTCCGTCTTCACCAGATGTCACGGCAAAAGCGAATTGATCTGCTGATTCATCCCATATGAAAGAAACGTTGTCGTCTGATCCCCTGTTGAAGAACAGACCTTGGTCGAACGTGTTGGCGTCTCCGCCTGAGTTGTTCTTGGCCAATTGGATCAGCGGATCTTCAACTGTTAAAGTTTGTGAGTCGATTGTTGTTGTGGTACCATTAACCGTCAAGTCACCTGTGATTGTGGTCGCGCCTGCAACTGTTAATGCAGAACTCACAGCAACCACACCTGTTCCGTTTGGAGTCAGTGTGATGTCACCGTTTGTGCTCAATCCTGTGATCGTTGATGCTGTGTTTGAGATCTGTGTAACACCGAACTCTGACACGCCGGCCGCTATCTTGGCTATCTGTGTGCCACCTGTGGTGAAGTGTATCTCGTCAAGGTCTGAACTTGGTTCAACACTAACTCTAGTGTCCTCGTCAGCGTCTTTCAACTGTGTACCTGATGCCAGGTTGGCCCAAGCACCGTTGGCGTAACCTTCGATCGTTGTTTGATCTGAGTTGTACCTGATGTCACCGTTGGCCGGAGAGCCCGGTCTCTGTGCGTCTGTTCCTGACGGTAGTCTTAGTGCATCCGTGGCAGACACGTGTAGTGTGGTTGCCGGCGAAGCCGTTCCAATACCTACCCTGCTGTTTGATACATCTAAGGCTAATAAATTTGTTTCAAAAGTAAGGTCAGTGCCTGATCTAGCCAAGTTGGCTGACAGCATCTGTCCTGTTATTCGTCCTATTGCCATTTTTTATCCCCTTATCGATAATTGTTGTCTTGCAAAACTGTAGATATTTATTTTAGAATGCCCATATCCGCGGTGTTAAATAACCATACTACATGAAAAGTGCGTATATTACTGTTGTGGGCAACCTGCCCGTAAGGTTCGATATAGATCAGGCCAAGCGATTGGGCCCTGTGATAGCATCCGCGAACTCGAATAAAAGCATCACATTCGACTACGCCACGGTCAACACTGAGACCAACCTACAGGACATGTTGAATTCCGCCAATTTTCGCGGCACAGAGATGCTGGTTCCAGAGCGACTGTTCAAGAAGTACGTGTTCTTTGATGGTGTCACATGCCTGCCTGAATTCCCGGGACTGAAGAGTTATGACATAGATCCCGAACGGTGCTCACCACAGACCCTAAGTCTCATGCTGGCGGTGTACCTGAGACAGACCATCGTGTTCCTGGTGGGCTATGACATATCCAATCCCGTTGAACTCACGAGGTTGAAGAGCATAGCACTGGCCAACCCCAACACCAAGTTCATGTACATCTGCAATCCACCTAGGACACACCAGTTGGACGACCTCGACAACGGGTTCTGTGACACATTCATCAAATTCCAGGAGTTAATCGACCGTGAACGAAAAAAATAAAGCGGTCGTCTACAAGTACAGCCTCAAACTGATGTGGCCCGCCATGTGCCGTAACCGTAGCGTGGAGATCCTCAAGGATCGTCCGGACCTGGTCGACCAGATGAACAAGTTCCGCACCAAGATCGACAACGTGCTGAAGATAATATGTCGTCGACACTTCCAGGTGGACGGCACCTACATGATGTCGGGAGTGAGACTGTGGTTCGAGTCTGGACAGGACTGCTATGACTTCATAATCAGGCAACCGGAGTTTGAATGGGAAGTACAGCCTGAATTGTCGGTAATGAATAGTGTCACCAGTCAACTACAAACCTTTGATATTGTTTACACGCCCACCGGCGTCACTATAGATTAATCAGCGAAACCGTGCATCACGACGATACGTGCGCCGTCATGCGCGGCCTCACCGAAGTCGATTGTTGTCCCAGATATGGTGTAGTTTTGATCAGGTTCCTGCATGACACCGTCCACGTACACCACTATAGTGTTCTCGTCTGAGGGTGTTATGCTCATCGTGAAACTCTGTGTTGAACCGTCTCCGGAGAATATGTCCTTGCTTACGTCGGCCGCATCGGCATCAGTACGTAGGTTGGTCCATGTGCTTCCATCCTTACTGACCTCATACTCGGAGGTCTCGGTGTTGAACCTTATTACACCTTCCTGTGGTGAAGGTCTGGCGGCTGTGTTGCCTGTTGGTAACACAACACCTGTGTCTGATGTGAACACGTATTGTCCCGTGCCCGCCGCACTCAACTCGAAGTCAGCGTTTGACGAACTGGTGCTTATGGTGTTGCCCGAGAATGTGAAGTCGCCGGTGTTGGCCACGTTGTTCTGTAGGCCTATGGTGCCGGTGTACCTACCACCCGATATGTAGACTGATTTGCCTGTGAAAGAAACACCATTGGGCAAGTTGGCTCCTATGAAATGTAGCACACCCGATTGGTAGTCAAAAAACCATTCGTCGTTGTTGCCTGAACCTGTTGCGAAAACTTGGTCTCCACCAGTGGCACCCGCGGCGTCGCCTGACGTGTGTATGTACACTTTGACTTGATACGTTGATCCAAACTCCGGTGGTATCCAATCCGTGAGTCCGGTCTTCCATGTTCTGTTAGCGGTCGCCGTAGCGTCTGCCGTGGTTTCGTTAGGATTGGATGTGGGATAAACAGTCACAACACCCGAGCTTGATCCTGGAAGTACTGCCGGAATGCTACTTGCTTGGTTCCATGTCTTGTCACCTCTCAGCAATAATGGAGAAGCTATGGCTTCGTTAGGAGCCAGTTTGTTGGCGTTGGTGTCCGTCTTGGTGGCACCATAACCGATCTTCTTCCAAAGGTAGTCTACTTTTTTTGCGTCAGTTATTGCCATTATTCTATGCTCAGCGCGGTTATGCTGTCTCCCGATTCCAGTTTAAATCTAACCAATATGTTGTTGCCAGTGGCGTTGGTGGCGTTCTCTGATCCCAGTGTCAGCGTGAACGTCTGGTTTGAATATGATGTTCCGTCTATGATCCTGTCTCCTGATGTGAAAGCACATCCGTTTGATCCATTACCACCAGCACCCGTGTTAGCACCCGGTACGCCTGAACCACCGTAAGTGATTGAAGCATCCAGCCAACCATTCAAGGTTGATGCTGAATCTATCGCAGTGCCTGGTGCGGCAATGAAACAGCCCGATACAGTTCCGGTCAGCCTCACTGTGAAGTTGGCCATCGTGGTCCTCCTGAACGCGAACGTGTAGTACTGTGCCTCGCCTCCGTCTCTGCCTGTGGCCAGGTCTGGACCCGCCGGTAGGTATCCAGAGCTAAGGTCTGTGGTGAAGTGTTTTATGGTGCCAAATCTCGCGATAGCCTCGTTGGTTCCCGCCACGGTGACCGCACCCGACCACGCGTGATCTGTGTAGTAGTTGGCATTGGAAGAATCAAACAGTGACGGGGTGTCACCTGACAGGGAACCAAGTCCGCTTATCCTCACGGCGTCATCGTCGAACGTTGCGCCTAGGGAATCTGATACGGTTATACCGCCTGCTGAAGGATTGTTTTCAATGTCCAATCCTGATAATGCAGAGGTATACACTTGAATTTTTGTTGAACTTTCGGAGTATGTAAGTTCAGTTCCGTTTGCATTTTTACTTCTTGCTTTGATTTGTTGAACTGATTTCACAGTCGGTGACGATGCTATGTTCACGGTCAAGTCACCTAGAGTATACGCTGATCCAACACCTGTGTCTGTGTTAGGTATGCCTCCTGTGAGCATAGAACTGGCACCATCTATATTAGCATACGTAAATCCTGTTTCAGCAATTACATTTCCGGATGTTGACTCTTGGTTTGTTCCTGGATCAACTTCGTGCGGATCTGCGGCATCCTGGTAGGCCTGACCTGTGAAGTTTAAAACTGTTGTACCACTGATTGTTAATGTTGGAGAGCCTGTGTTGTAGTATGGTATACCTGATACGTATTTGTATGTTCCTTGCGTTCCTTCACTGATAGTGCCTATCGTGGTAGTAGGTCGTGCCGTTATGTCATCCTTGACAACATGCACGTAGTTGGTGTCGCCCGTTGTTGTGTGTGTCAGTCTTTGTGCGTTCACTCCCACAGAGTAAGCAGATAGATTTTTCGTTATTTTCGCACTCGCGACCAGGTAGAAACGCTGTGGATAAGATGATACAACTTGGTCGTAGTCAACGTTTGAACTCACAACCAGGCTAGTGAATGTGCCGGTCTCGTTCTCTGCTGACGTGAAAGTTTTAGTCCCGTCATCGCTGGCGTTGATCTCCGCGGCCAATGTTCCTGTGGCACCGTTGTAGAAGTTAGATGCCGTGCTTGTGTCGATTGTCGTGGTGGTTGTGTAACGTCTTGCTGTGGAAGTTGTTAGACTGTCACCTGCTGTGAGTGTGTCTGCCGCTCCGGTGTTATCGTCAAATCCTGCACACAGTTTTGGTGAAGTTCCTTGTGCTGAGTCGGCTAAAGATATAGTTTTAGAACTCAGTCCAGCCGGAGCTGATGGCACCGCTTTCATCACGAATGTCAAGGTTTCCTCGTCATCCTGCTCTATGGTGTCGGGTGTTCCGTGTGCCCTGAATCTGAAGTTGATGTTGCCGTTTGACGCTCCGGTGTAGTCCTTGTCTATGGTGGCACCTATGCTTCCAGGTGATGAACCATCTTCTGAAACAGTGACTAGGCTAGACGAATCATCGTAATAATCATACACGTAATCGTCCGCGTTCTGTGAAGTGTTGGTGAATCTTGTCAGTGATCTCACGTTGCTGTCTAGATCAGTGTGATCATAAAGTGTGTATTGGTCGTTTCCAGACCCAGTGGAAACGGTCACGGCAGTTCCCGCTATGTTGGCCCTCACGTCCGGCTCCACTATGATGTTGAGGTTTGCTGAAAACGGTGAAGATGAGTGCCCATTTGCCAGTGAAACACTGGTGGTGTATGTCTGTGTTGTGCCCGCTGACTGTTCTCCTGAACTCAAATTGAATGTGTTTGAAATTGTCTGTCCTGTGTCTCCCGGCGATCCTGAACCCACGTTGACCAGTGTGGCACCCGCACCTTCGCCGAAGTCCCAGGAGTATCTCTGTGTGGCCGAGAAATCTGAATTTGAGCCCGGCAGTGTGGCTGTGTCGTTGGTGAATGTGACAGGGAATCCTGCTGTTGCTTCCTCGTTCACTCCCCGTATGGTGGAGTCTGCCACCGAGTACGCGACAGTGTGTGTTGAGTAAACTTCGAAGTTGGCATCCGCGCTCTGTGGTATCTGTTCTGGTGCCGCTGTCGAGTGCGAAAGCAGTGTCAATCTGATCCTGTACTTGGTGTCACCTGGTCCTGTGCCCGCCACCGAACTGTCATCCGCGGATGGTGAGTTGGTGTAGGTGTGTGCCAACCTAGAGCCCGATGCTCCA
>Ga0208785_1001501_pt1 | contig 10210 bp, 10 predicted proteins | sample DEB08_DNA_2_FD_185499 | JGI IMG/M metagenome (GOLD analysis project Ga0208785, IMG submission 185499) | Aqueous microbial communities from the Delaware River and Bay under freshwater to marine salinity gradient to study organic matter... | ecosystem: Environmental > Aquatic > Marine > Coastal ...
CTTCGAGGACAAAGAGGGCTACAGCGTCACTCGCGCTGGCACCGTCAAGGCTGTCCCTGGCAAGCCCGGGAAGTATTACTACGCGCCGACGATCTCCAGGCTGACTGGCCGCACCTACAAGAGCGAGCCCGCTATGCGTGTCGCGGCCAAGCGCAGCGGTGCATACAAGGAGTTCAGCAGCCGAGAGGCCGCGCAGGCTCACTCGCGTAAGCAGAGCGCCAGAGACGCGGCCATCACGGAGAAGAAGTACGCCCGGAAGGCGGGCACCAAGAAGAAGGCCGGAACCCTCCAGAGGCGTCGTGGCTAAGAGCCGGGTCAACGAGGCGGGGAACTACACCCGCCCCACCATGCGGAAGCGCCTGTTCGAGCGCATCAAGGCTGGCGGCAAGGGCGGCAAGCCGGGCCAATGGTCGGCGCGCAAGAGTCAGATGCTGGCCCAGCAATACAAAAGAGCTGGCGGAGGCTACAGAGACTGATGCCCCTGAAGAAGTCGCAAAAGTCCCTGAAGAACTGGACGGCGGAGAAGTGGCGGACCAAGTCCGGCAAGCCCTCGACCCAAGGCTCGAAGGCAACCGGGGAGCGTTACATGCCCTCCAAGGCGATTGCAAGCCTCTCAGCGGGGGAGTACGCTGCCACTACGAGGGCAAAGCGGAAGGCGACGAAGGCAGGGAAACAGGTCGCCCGCAACACCAAGAAGGCCGCTGCGGCTACCCGTGCGGCCCGCATCAACCCAGGTAAGAAGCGCGCAAAGCGCAAGGCAAAATGAGCAAGCGATTCGGAATCATCGTCAAGAAGACGCCCAACTTCGCCAGCAACCAACTGCCCCGGAACTGGAAGCACCACAAGGGCCAGTTCGACAAGGACGGTCGCCCGGTGTTCACCAACCGCCGGGAGATCGAGAACAGCATGGCCCGTGCGCGTGACAAAGAGGGCATCACCATCGAATACGACCAACTCTGATGACTGACATCACCCCCCAAGAGACTGTGGCGGCAGAGCCCGCCGTTGCGCCTGAGCCCCAACCTCAGGCCAAGTCGCCCGTGGACGAGCGTGAGGATGCGTACCTCATGCAGATCGACGGGGACGACCCCGATGTGACCAACGAGCCGACTGAGGAGATCCAGACCTCCGAAGCCGCTCCTGAGGCCGAGGCCGCCGTCGGGGACGACGCCGAGCCCGCCACCGAAGAACAAGCCAGCAACATCGACACGGATGAGCTGGCTGATGCCTGGAGCGTCCTCCGACGCGACGGGTTTAGCAAGGATGACCTCGCCGCCCTGAGCGACGACGCCGTCCTGCGTCTGGCTGCCCATCGCAAGAAGGTGCAGACCGACATCGACAGGAAGCTCTCTGAGTCCAAGACAAAGGACGAGGAGGCTGCCCAGCAGAGCCCCAAGGAGCCCAGCGAGCCGCAACAAGCAGAGGCCGCGCAGGGACAACCCGTTGAGGACAACCTGCTGCAAGCAGCCAAGTCGTTTGCCGACCATGTCGGGCTGGACGAAGAGGGTGCCCAAATCCTGGCTAAGTCCTACGAGGCGTTGCTTCAGCCGTTCCAGCAGCAGATCGCTGCGATGCAACAGCAGATGGCAGCGGCTCAACTGGAGTCAGCCAGGGCTCGACTTGCGAGTGACTACCCGCAGGTCGCGGACACCAAGAGCAAGGAATGGGATCGTGTGGTCGCGCGCATGAATCGCATGTTCACCAGCGGCGAGTCCTACGACACGGTAGAGGCTCTCATGGAGGATGCGATTGCGTTCGAGTTCCGAGACCAGATCCGGGCCGAGGCAGAGTCCGCAAAAACCAACCTTCGTAACCTTCGTAAGAATGGCGCACCGTCCAGGCCGACCGGAGCTACGCCGCCCGAGCCGGGTATCAGCAGCGATGAGATGGAGGACAGGATCCTCGAACTCCTCGAAAGCGATGCCCCGGATCGGGTGCAACGGGCACGGCTCCTGAGCGGGCGCTAGGGCATCTCACTAGGAGAAAGAGATGGCTTCTGCACTTAGCACCTTTACTGACTTCATTGACACCACCGGCCCGTCGTTCCTGACGAGCGCCGAAGATGTGGTGAACGAGGCCTGCAAGAACAACTACTTGCTGCGCCGCTTCCTTCGTGGGCAAGGTCCCTCCGAGACCGTTCAGGGTGGTTCCTCTATCAAGGACACCATCATGTTCGACGAGGAGAGCACCTTCCAATACTACGAGCCGAACCAGACCTTCACCTGGGAGAACCCCCAGGTCGTCGAGAACTGGGAGATCCAATGGCGCTTCTGTGTGGACCACATGGCCTACACCGACGCCGAAGTGGAACTCAATGTCGGCACCGGCATGTCCCGCGCTGCGCGTCACACCGCCTACAAGCGGCTGAAGCGCATCAAGGAGCAGCGCCTCTGGACCTCGATCCTGAACGGCATGGAGGACGCTCTGTTCGCTGTTCCGTCCAACAGCGCGATGGAGGCCACCACCGGCACCCGCCCCTACAGCATCCCGGCCTTCCTCAACGAGGAGACCAACGGTCTGTACAGCGGCTTCACCAGCGTCCAGGGTCTTGCCCCGGCGACCTACTCCAAGTGGGTTCCGCAGCAGAAGACCTACGGCTCGACCGATGTTGACAACGCTGACAACATCATCAGCAAGATGGACGAGCTGTTCCTCGATGTGCAGTTCACCCCGCCGCCCAGCCACCAAGAGTATTTCGATGACCCGTCGCTGAACGCGATGTTCATTGCCTGCTCGAAGGCCGGTCAGCGCATCTACACGCAGCTTCTGCGCTCCAGCCAGGACACCTTCGTCACGGCCTCGCGTCAGGATCCCGCCTACCAGTCGCCCAAGTACGCTGGCATCGACCTCGTCCACGCTCCCAAGCTGGATGAGTACACCGGCTACGACGGCGGCGACGGCACCGAGCTTGGCGCGACCAAGCAGGGTCCCCGCTACTACTTCATCAACGGCAACTACATGAAGTTCGTCTTCCACACGACGCGCTACATGTACCAGCACCCCGCGATGCGTCACCCCAACCAGCCCTTCACCACCATCGTTCCGGTGGATAGCTGGTACAACTTCGTCTGCCGGTCGCGTCAGCGTCAGGGCATCCTTTCGCCGTTCGCTAGCGAGTACACCGCCTGATCTTTAGGAGGACACACCAATGGCTAGTTTCTTTGGAATCGCCAAGCCCGGAGCGAAGGGCATCGACATTCGCACCCACACCGTCACCCTGAAGGCTCATGCGGCCATCACCAAGGGTCAGGTCGTGGCCGTGTCGCGGACCATCACGGACCTCAGCCCCGAGGGAACCGTGGTGGTGTTCGACACGACTGCCGCCCCCGGTACTGGTGCTGATGGCGTTGACGACATCAAGTGCGGCATCTTCGTGTGCGCGCTTGAGAATGTCGCCAGCGGCGCGGAAGGCAAGTTCGCCCTCTCGGGCATCGTGGACGCCGAGTACGACGGTGACACCACCGCTGTCGGTGACGCTCTCGCCGCGACCGCTGCCAGCCTCGCGCTGGATGTGGCCGCTAACGGCGAGAAGGTCATCGCTTACGCCCTTGAGGCTGGCGATGACGGCGATGTGAAGAAGGTCCTGTTCGACGGCCTCAACGGCTTCTCGGGCAACCAGGACGCCTGATCTGAGCTAGAAACGGCGCGGGGGCTTCGGCTCCCGCGCCACACCCCACCTGCTGCAAATGGCACACGCACTCATCATCACGGCGTCCCCGAGCGGGGGTCTTACCTACGGCGACAACGATGTCGTGCAAGTTCTCGACGGCCATGTGAACCCCGGAGGCGCGGTGACTGGCGCTGACAGCGGGTTCCGGTTCGTGTACTGCTCCGACAAGGATCACGATGACCCCGATGTGCAGGCGCTGATGGCGCCGTGGGAGGGCGACCTGATCGACCCGGACGACCCGGATCAGGGCCGTGTGCAGCTTGGGAAGCGGCGCTACACGGTGACGCTGGCGGACGCGGCGCACCTGACTTGGGTGGACGCGGACAGCGCGGAGGCCGCTGCGATCACGAAGACCTGGGCTGAGATTCAGGCGCTCACCGGAGACAAAGCGGCGGTCTGATGGTCACGGTCATCACGAAGACGATTGGGTCCGGTAAGGACTACGCTTCGTTCACGCTGGCCGAAGCGGATGTGGAGAACATCGGCACCTCGGCTGACCTCGTTGCGAACGATGAGGCGATTGTCTTCGAGGCTGACGCGGGGACCTACTCGGAGAGCGTCACCTTCCAGAGCACGCTGACCACGGACGCTACGCGGAATGTGACCTACAAGCCTGCCGCTGGGTCAGAGCATGGCGGCGTGTTTGGCGCTGGGGTTCATTTCAATGGGGCAAGTACTGTATTGACTGTCCGTGACAACAATACGGCCCTTTTGAATTTGTCTGTATACACCACAAGCAATGATGGCATCTATGTATATACCGCTGACGGAGTTCTGGTGTCTGGCTGTATGGGTTCCGCCAGCAACCGCCCATTCTTCATTGAGGACAGCGGGTCAGCAAGCAATCCTATTATAATTCAGAATTGTGTGTCTATGGACCGCATTACAAACGGCTTTGCCTTCCGGTTGTATTGCAATGCGGGCGATGTCCATGCAGGGATTTATAACTGCACGGCATTAAGCGCAACCAACGCCGCATATCACAATGTCGGCTCCGGTGACTTGTACTTGGACCTCGTGAACTGCCTGTCATTGGGCACTTCCGCTTGGGTCAATATAGGCGGCGGAGCTTTAACGCTAACTGGCTCCAACAACTTCGGCGGCTCGACCAACCCGTTCCCGGTAGCCACCCAGGGCTCGCCGTACCCAATCACCGCCTCAACCGCCTACGACCCAGGCGCAGGCGACTTCGCGCTGTATGTGGGCAAGAACGGGGCTCTGCTCGACTCGCCCAACAACGATGTGATCGACGGCGGCGTGGGCCCGTCCGTGAACAGCGATGTGCCGACGACGGACATCCTGGGCAACGCGCGGTCGGGCGCTACGGCGAACCCTGGGGCGTTCGAGGTGCCTCAGGCGACGGCGACCCTGACCCGAACCATCGGCCCCGTTGGGCGTGACTACGCCACCTTCACCTTGGCCGAGGCGGATGTGGACAACATCCCGACCAGCACGGACTTGGTGAATGAGAACGAGGCCATCGTGTTCGAGGCTGATGCCGCGACCTACGCGGAGAGCGTGAACTTCTCTAGCACGCTGACGACAGACGCCACGCGGAATGTGACCTACAAGCCCGCGGCTGGATCCGAGCATGGCGGCGTGTTCGGAGCGGGTGTCGTCGTGTCTCAGGTAGGCTCTATTCCGCTGACGGTAGCGGACAACTACACGGTCCTGGACGGCTTACAGATCACCGATAACCAGTTCTCGGCATTGCCTACTTGGACTGGTCGCGGCGTAGTCTGCAAGAATGTCCTAGCATCGCTAGGGGAGTCGTCGTCGTCTTGGGGACTTGCTATGGTTTCTAGCAATAGCTCAAGCGAGGGCGCTACATTCATCAACTGCAATTTCCGTCTAGGGAGCGCCGTCTGCGCTATCTATGCGCGATCTTTTACTTCACTCGGACCGACTAACTTCGCCGCTTACAACTGTTCATTCACGGGCAACGCGGCAAGTACGGCGCTACAACTTTATGCCTCTTGCATAGTGGTTCAAACACATGATGCTGGACTGGATGTTACGGCAGATGTCGTCAATAGCCTTGATATTACAGGAGGCCGAGCATTCAATCATGTCCCTACTGGATCAGGGCTAGGGGTTCTAACGCTTACCGGCTCCAACAACTTCGGCGGCAGCACAAACCCGTTCCCAGTCGCAATCCAGGGCTCGCCGTACCCCATCACCGCAACCACGGACACCGACCCCGGCCCCGGCGACTGGGCCATCTACGACGCCGCTACCGGCGCCCTGATCGACGATCCAGACAACGATGTCCTCGCGGGGGGCATCGGGCCTGATGCAAACCCGGATGTCCCCACCACGGACATCGTCGGCAACACCCGCTCTGGCGCCACCACCGACCCAGGGGCGTTTGAGATCTCAACCCTGACGCCCCCGGAGCCTCCTGGGCCAGAACTCATCACGATTATGCGACAGATCTACCAGCAAGACGCTTCCTTCTCCATCGGCGCGTCCTCGGCGGGTGTGGAGAAGATCACGCACCAGCTTGGCCCTGCGTCTGCGGACTACTTCACGATCAACTCCACTACCTCCGCGACCGTCTCGGTGCCGCGCACAGCGCACGCTCTGCGGGTCATCTGCGTCGTCGCCGCCAAGGCATGTGATGTCACGCTGGATCTGGACGCCAGCAACAGCGTGTACCTCGGCAGCATCGGTGGGGTCGCCTCGGTCCAGACCGATCTCACCTATTTCTGGAGCTTCGGGCAGGTCGTGAGCGATGGCACTTACCCGCGCGTAAGGATTGCCGACGACGGCTTCAGCGGAGACCAACTCGTCTACCTTTGGTGGCACCTAGCATGAGACAGAACTACAAACTCACGGCCCCGAAAGGGTCACTCAGCATCAGCTCGACGGGTACGGACAACATCGTCTACACCGAGGTCACGCTTAGTGGTTCGGGTGCGGTGTCCACGACCATCCCCGATACCACCAGCACCATCGTGATGCAGACGCAGACGGCGTCCGTCAGCACGGATGCGTACATCGAGTATGACGGCGGGGAAACGCTCATCGACAAGTGGGGCGGCAGCCTCATCGGTCCTGGGCAGTACCGCGTCTTCAACCTGTCCCAAGTGACGAGTGACGGCACCTACCCCAAGCTGAAGCTGGACGCCGGGTCCGCGCAGACCGTCCACCTCTGGTTCTACTCATGACCCTTCTCGTCTCCGACGCCATCGCCCACATCCGGCACACCCTCGCCTCCGAGGATGTCCCGAGCATCGGCGCGTACCGCATCCTCAACGATGCGGGCCAGTACATGGTCAACATGCACAACTGGCGATGGTGCGAAGGCGCGCAGGCCACTCTGTCGCTCACTGCGAATCAGGACTATGCGTGGCTGCCCGAGGACTTCCGCGAGATCGTGGCGATCCAGCCCACCAACGGGCTGAACGCGGGATTCCGGCTCACGACCCAAGAGCGCCTGCTGCAACTGCGGTCGCTCGCCGTCGCCAACTCGTTCGAGTACAACGCCGCCGTGGTTTACGCGCCGCGCGGCGAATCCGCGACGGGGACCGTGCTGATGCGGAATGTCATCGCCACGGACACCCTTACCATCTCGGACGCCTACAACCCGTCCACCGTGTTCACGGTCGGCACCGGCACCAACACGGCCACCAGCCGCTATGTCGCGCTGCAAGCCACCGACGCCCTCATGGCTGCGGAGATGGCGGCTGCGATCAACGACGCGCCCAACCTCTATGTGCGGGCGGATGTTAGCGGAGCGGTGGTCAGCCTGACCCACGCGCGCCCCGGCACGCGAGGCAACAGCATGACCGTGGTGGCAACCGGCGGCACCATGACCGTCGCCCTCACCGACACGGGCATCGACGGAGGCCCCCTGCGGCCCCGCCTCGAACTCTGGCCTACCCCGAGCCAGGACGAGCTTGACCGCCTGATGGTCTACTACCGTGGCGGCTGGCAGTCCGTGGACAGCGACAACGCGCTTGTCCCGATCCCTGACTGGGTGGAGACGCTGTACCTCACGCTGGTCCGCGCCTTCGCCCGTGGCTACGAGCGCGAGTCCGAGGCCAGCATTGAGTCGCGGATCCAAGAGGTCAAAGCCGGGCCGGTCTACGCTGCCGCCCAACTGCGCGACAAAGAGATGATGGCCCACATCGGGCCGATGCGGGGCGGCGCCGCTACCGGCGTCCGCGCCACCTACGACCACCTCTGGAACTTCACCTCCGTCGCCGCACCTAACTGATGGCCCAGCAGCGCACCCGGATCCAGTACCCCATCAAGGGGATCAGCGAGCACTTCGGCTTCTCTGTGCAGGAGGAGATGACTTGCCGAGACGACCGGAATGTGCGCTCGCGTGACCCGCGCACGGGCCGCATCAGGGGCGCTCAGAGGGCCGGACTGGGCCTCTACGCCGGGGGCGGGCAACTGAACGGGTCCAACCGCGTTCTCGCCCTAGCGGCCACCAGCACGGCCCTGTCGAAGCTGAACTTCACCGCCGACCTCGCGGGCACCGAGGAGTGGGACAACGCGGGCAAGTCCTTCGGGGACATCGCGGACATGATCCGTGGCCCCTACGAGTCCTATGTGGCGCTGACCAGCAACAACCGGGTCTATGTCATCAACGAGGACGGTAACCCGGTCCATGAGATTGAGCTGCCCGAGGTGGATCCCGCCAATGACCGGCCCTTCGGGTCGTGCGTGGCGATGGACGAGTTCCAGAACATCTTCGTCGGGACTACCCACGCAGGTAACGGGTCTGGCGCGGACTGCGCCCTGTACATCTACCGCTACAACGAAGACGACACCTACACCCATGTCTACACCTTCAGCTACGGCGAGACGGTGCTGGACATCAAGGCCGTCAAGAACCGCCTGTATGTCCTGACCGCCGAAGACCCCGCAGAGTTGAGCGCCCGTCCTGGCACTACAGGCACCGACGCCACCAAGGTCTACTTCCGCCTGCGGGTGTACGAAGACTACCTGCCGTTCAACGAGGCCCCGGTCGAGAACGACGACCTGCGCTATAGCTACGGGTTCCAGACGGCTCCGTCTGACGCGCAGCAGGGCGACAACGACTACTTCTTCTTCGCCAACGAGCAGAATGTCGGGCGCCTGTCGGTGACTGAGGACGGCATCGTTCTCATGAGCATCGCCAGCATGGACGGCATCAACCAAGAGTGGGGCGGCCTGCTCTGGCTGAACCCCAACGCAACCGAGGGCACGACCGACCTTGTGGACAGCAAGTTCGTCTGCACCACGGGGATGTACGAGAGTGCAGAGGCGACCCTGAGCGGCATCGGTCTTGATGGTCAATGGCTTGGCGATGCCGTGGACAACCAAGACGCGGTGCTCTGCTGCGGTGACCCGTTCAGCTTCCAAGAGCTGACGGTGACCTCAACGGCGCCCCTTTCCTCTAGCTACCTAGACTTGGTGGGGCGCGCGCAGGGCACCGGCCTCTTCGGCGCAACGCTCCGCCTTGTGTGGACCGGCACAGGTGCCGGGCCTAACTACATTGGCACCCTGGGCTCCATCGTTAGCTACGGGATCACAAACGCTCCGGGCGCCACCGTAGAAGACCGCGTCGATCAGCTTGTCGCTGCGATGAACTTCGCGCAGGCGCATGTCGAGGCGACCAAGTTTGCGGCGTTCACGCTGACGAAGAAGGATGCCAGCACCGTCTTGATCGGATGCCCGAGGCCCACGGTCAATACGAACGATAATGCCCCGGCAGACATCGACACCTACTACATCTACGCGGGCCTGATCGGGAACACTTGGGCGACCCCGTTCAATGCCAACACGACCTTCAGCGCAGGCGTCAATGTCCGCCGCGTCTTGGCCGAGCGCACGAACACCCTGTCCAGCATCGTCACGACCGGCGGCGAAACCTACACCCAGAGCTTCGAGGGCCGCTGGGGATACGCCACTCCCCAGTCGCTGCTGATCCGATTCGGCCAGGACCAGAACCACAACGCCTACATCCCGTGGGGCCGCGCCTCTGACAGCGCGACCTACAACAACAAGGCGGTCGTGTTCTTCCCCGGCGAGTACGACCCCGCCGACCAAGAGCAGTTCACCTGCACGGGCTACAGCGCCTTCGTCAGCGCCGCCGCGCCCCCGCTGGATGTCCCCGACTACTACGACGACGCGACCCTCCTGCACGCCCCTTTCGTCCTGATCGGAGGTCCCCGCGATACGGGCAGCACAGGCGACCCCAGCATCTGGCGCTTCAACCTCGTCTCGGTCGCCAACGCATCCGGTGCCCCTAGGGACCTCCATGTGATCGGAGTTTCGGGCAACAAGGTCGTCAAGGTGCTCGACTCCAGCATCGAGGACCCGGACAACAACGCCGTCATCAGCAGCACGGCGCAGTATGTCCAGATCGCCTCGGGCTACCAGAAGTGCTACATCGCGGACGGCGCCAACTACTGGGTGTACGACCCGCTCGACACCGACGCCAGCGCCTACGGCTCCGTCAAGAAGCTGCGCTGCACCAGCGTCGGCAACATCCCGCAACGCTGCAAGCTCGTCGAGATGTGGCACGGGCGGCTCGTCTTGGCC
>Ga0208785_1001527_pt1 | contig 10122 bp, 26 predicted proteins | sample DEB08_DNA_2_FD_185499 | JGI IMG/M metagenome (GOLD analysis project Ga0208785, IMG submission 185499) | Aqueous microbial communities from the Delaware River and Bay under freshwater to marine salinity gradient to study organic matter... | ecosystem: Environmental > Aquatic > Marine > Coastal ...
AAAAGGTTGGACAACAATACAAAAATGCAGTAGAATATGATGGTGATGTTGGGGATCTTGCTCCTCAAGATTTACTAAACTATGAACAACAATTCTTGGTAAAATGAAGTATTTTTTCGTCGGTTTTATAGCCGTATTTGTCTGGGAATTTGGTCATCCATACATTCCCGGCTTTGTTCCTTCGCATGATCACATCCATGAGTGTGCCTAATTTTACTATTGAGGGTCGCCCCTATCTTGGGCCAGATAAAACCTATGCAGAACAACGTAAATTACGTTTGCATGAATCAATTGATGAATACCTGAATGATGGTGAGGTTGATGTTGATCTCTTCTACAAAGATCTGAGGGAAGGTATTCAAAGTCTGATTGATTTTCATGACAAAATGAAACAAAGGGCTCAGGAAGGTATGGATGCCATTCTAGGTCATAGGCCAATTCCCGAACTGGACCAGATTCCTGGTCTGCCCAAGGGCAACCGCCTATAATGGCCATGTTGAGAGGCACACCACACTGATGATGACTAAAAACCCTTTCATCTTCGTCTTTCTTATTCTTTCTGCTTTAATTATGACAAAAATGGTGTATCAGGGAGAGAGTAAGATTGAACAGATGGAGCGTATCTCTCGCATCTGTGCTACACTTCCACAACCACATCCTGATTGTCAATGATTACTCAAGAAGATCGTGATTTCGTCAACATGTTGTTTGGCAAACTTATCAAACACGTTGACACCGACATGATCGATTTGCAAGACGATGACTCTTGCTGTGATCACATTCAATTCGAACAACTTTCACTCTTTAATTGATGAAGAACCTTCACATCGACCACATCGAAGATTCTATCCTGACTGGTGATCTGTCAGCGATTGAACTTCTTTATAATCCCAAATATATGTCGGTGAAGATGGATGGTTCTCCTGCAATTGTATGGGGAACTGATCCTGCAACTGGTACATTTTTTGTTGGTACTAAAGCTGTATTCAACAAGAAAAAGATTCGTATTGCACACTCACATGAAGAAATCGATCAACACTATCAGGGCCCTGTTGCCGATATTCTTCATGTATGTTTCAAGTATCTTCCTCGTACCACTGAAGTATATCAGGGTGAATTTATTGGGTTCGGTAATGGCACCGAGTTCAAATCTAATCTGATCACCTATCGTTTCTCCGAACATGTTTCCGAGAAACTTATCATTGCACCACACACATTTTACACTGGTGAGGGTGATCTGAGGAACATGGTGGCTAATCCACTATTTGATATGTTCGATCCCCACCCCCAGATCAGGTGGGTTCAACCGAGTCTTGACCGCCTGCGCGGAGAAGGTTCCGCGCCCAAAATTGATACGCGCAAAATCAAATTTCTGTCCAAAAAAGAGGCAGAAAAGCGTAAAACGTCCATCAATTTGTGCATTCAGCAGGGTATTCCCCTGACAGATGAGATTTTGTGTGCCATTCTGGGTGATATTCATCTCGTAAACCTCTATCTTATGGTTCTGGAGATGAAAGAGGAATTTATCGATAGTCTTATCATCACGGATGCTCCAGTGTCCCTGGTCGGCCCCATGAAGATCAAACAAGAGGGTTTTGTTGTCTCGGATGGCAAAACCACAGTTAAGTTAGTCGATCGTGAGGTATTCAGCTGCCTCAACTTTAACATGCCAAAGCACTGGGCAAGTTGAAGAATAGTTACAATGCACTCTGAGACCTAGCCACAAGGCGCTAGAATGCCTTTGTCAACCAATTCAGGACCAATGACACTCTACGATCACATTCTGACCATTTGGGAGGGTAAAACTCCTGATAATTTTGACATTCACTCTGAACTCTATTATCAGATGTTTTCCGAAATTTACGAAGAGGAAGAAGAATGATTTCTGGTTTATTTGTTTTTTCTTTCATGATTCTATTGTCATATACTCTAGAACTCACCTGGCCTGTTCGTAATCACAAATGATCGAATTTCAACACAAACCTCCCAAAGGATATTCATATGAATTTGAACAGTACAAAAGGAATGTGGTTGCTATATGGATTCGCAATCATTCTCAATTCAGTTACAACGGTGGTGCTCCTGTTAAATCTATCTGGGGATTCTACAATTCAAAAACAAGAGAGTATCATGCCCCAGTCAATCCAAAAAAGGTCGGAGATGTAGTGAACATCAATTCAACCACTCCATATTCAGCCATGCAACTTAATCTTAAAGGTTTGGAGGTATTCTTCGTATGACTCAACTGGAAAAGATTGTCATGGCAAAACAACAAGTTGAGAATATTCTGACTCTCATTGAAGATAATGAGTATGTAAGCTACATGAGTTTGAAATTAACAACTGTATGGTATGAACTGGATCGCCAGGAGTCGCTGCTGAAACCAGTTTGCGAAGTGGCACAGGGTGCTGGCACGGCCCCCTGATCCGATGTATATTGGCCATGTTGAGAGGAACACCACCCGATGAACGTCTATCAGATCGAAGTTGACCGCATTGAACCCAGTTGAGGGGCTGTCCACTCTGCCCCTGACTCTGCCCCACTCTGCCCTATACTAAGTTCATCAACACAAGACACCACATGCAACTCCAAACCTCTGCCACTCAGGTTGACTTCTTTCCCGTCGGAACTGGTAAGCGTTTTGTCAAGCGTATCATCTGGCATCCCTCTGAATTGATGTCTCAGGAGATGACTTCTTTCACCACTCGTACCAAATCTGATGCCATGTATGACATCAATCAGTATCTTGCAAATGGTGCCGAGGTGACTGATTTCAATCTTGAAGAATATACTGGTAAGGACTATTCTCCCGTCTATTGCTGATTTTCTGAATTCCTTTTTCTCTAATTCTTCAAACAAGGCACATGACTTTCACTGATGCACTGATTGCCGCTGGTTATGTCTTCGATGAGGACAACTATGATGGTTGCTTTGTAAAAACTGATTCCGACAATTTCATTCATTGTTACCAGGAAGGTGAGGATGAGGGTGAATGGAATTATGTCAAAATGACCGAGGATTTTGATGTTATCTCTGAGGTGACTTTTGATCCTGATTCTAACTTCATCGTCTGATTTTCTGAGTTCTTTCTAATTCTTCTTTCACAAATTCTCATGGGCACTCGTTCACTGATCGGCAAACAACTCAAGGATGGTAGCATCCTGGCTGCATATTGTCATTATGATGGATATCCTGAATACAATGGTCGCATTCTTCGGGATCACTACAATACCGCCGATAAAGTCAACAAATTGATTGATGGTGGTGATATGTCTTGCACCTGGACAAATGTCGGATGGAAGAATGAAACTCTTCCCGAATCTGGCCCACTGCATTATACATCCCGTGGTGAATCCATTGAGTCAAATCAACCCAAACTCTATAAAGATTTGAATGAGTTCCTCTGTGCCGCAGATGATAACTATGGGGCAGAGTATACCTATCACTATACAAATGACCAATGGGTGTGTCATGACATTCGCCCGAATCCTTATACCACAAATAATGTCATGGAAGTCAAAATCCCAGAGGGTTCGGTGAACTAAAAGGAAAAAGGCCCCACGGGGTCTTTTTTTTATGATACATATTCAATCACAGTAATTACATCATGACAGAAGAAAACAACAACCTCAAAGAAAGATACCAACTCTGGAGAACACAAATTAAATCATTACTCCAAACAACTAATGATGTGGTGAAAGAGTTTGATAAGTCCTTACTCATGAAAGAGGAAATCAGAAAGGAAAGATTATCAATATGTGATGAGTGTGAGTACTATAAAAAAGAGTATAATTTATGTCAAAAATGTGGTTGTAATATGAAACTGAAAACTAAATTGTATGCAGCCAAATGTCCCATAGATAAGTGGTGATGAGTATTACTTAATACACCATGACAGTAACAAATGAAATCCATTGCAAATACTGCAATATAACTCCCCCCAAATACCATTGGAGACCCTATACCTGGATGTATAAACATCAGTGTAATTGTAAGAAAAAACCCAAAGATTAGCATTTCAAGATATATTAAAAATGGATAAAAAAACATGGCTGGAAATGTTATCTTATTGAGAAGAATTCTCTGGATACTATCCAATAATACCCTTAGATAAACCTTTGAGAATACCTTTGGAAATGTGCGGGGCCGTTGTGAGTAAAGCCCGTCATAACACAGGAGAGAGTCTTTGTCAACCCCCAGATTTATCAGAGATTTCTATCAGAGATCTCGACTAGATTATGAACACATATCACAGATCTCGACTAGATTCGCATATATAGTGCTATAATCATCAAGTACACAAACATCTCGACTAGATTCACACATGTACGACGATTTCGCACTAGATCACATCATTGATGTGCATTATGAAAGTCTCGACGAGATTGACACATATGCACATAATCTCGACGAGGAATATGCACACAACACATACGATCTCGTAGAGCTTGCATACAAGCATTACGCATGATATAATGTACATCTAGATTCACACATCACATGTCATACGCAATGTCTGTCGCACAAAAACGTCACGTACGTGTCATATTAGACATGTATGTTTATGATGATCTGGAGCTTCCACAAGATGATGAGAATTGGTCAAAGCTGTTGGGATTAGAAGGAGACGAAGAGTTATATACAACAATTAAAGATGATAATTATTCATTTTAAATTTAAATAAACATTAATCAAGAGATACTGTGACAGTTCGTGGATTGGCAGTTGGGCCATCCCTGGGCCGAGGCCAATTCTCAAACTGTCCACTAATCTCCCTATTGGTCCCGTCTTCGTGTAATGTATACATGTTGACGGGATTTTTTCATGTTTGATGAACTTTGGTCCGAAATCAATGATGCTCAAGGTGAAATCTTTGACGTGATAGATTACAAGGAAGAATGGGAAGAAAAGGAGAACAAATTTGATGTAGAAGATTACATCAACTCCAACATCGATTATTGATCACAACTCACAAACAACAAACTAACAACAACTCCATGACCACAAACATTCAGAAACTCCAACTCCTGGAAATATTCACCGATGAGGAATTGGATGCCATTTATGATGCCATGGCAGACTTTCAGGATCATGGTGAGAATGAGGAAAAAATTGCCATGAGTGTGCAATCCAAATTGACTGCAATCTTTGCAGAAAAGTAAAGAGAAAAAACCAATTGGGGGGCTGGCACAAGCCCGCTTGATCTCTCCCCGAATCCATGGCATTGTGGCCACATACAAACAAACACACACAAATCTGATGACTGAAACTTACAACGGTTGGGCAAATTGGGAGACCTGGAATGTTGCTCTCTGGATTCAGAATGAAGAGGGTTTGTATAAAGAAGCAAAGCGTTGTGCAAACTATCAACAATTGGTCAATTTTTTGTATGATTGTGGTTTCACAGAAACCCCTGATGGTGTTAAGTGGGATGATGCCAATATTGACGGCATTGAAGTTAATGAAATGATGAAAGATCTTTGATTAAACTATTCATTTTTACCAACTGATTAACAACAACATGCAAGAGCTTAAGTTTCTGATTCATGGCGAACATCACCGTTCGAATGGTTGGGTGATGAGCGATTGTCTCTCCTATCTGTCAACAACAGCTGAAGAGGCAATTGCTACATGTAACCGCCTTAATCCACAGTTTCAGATTCACCACGTTGAAATTGAAGACTGAAAGCTTAAAGAAATGCCAGGGGCCAGTTCGCCAACTGGTTTTCCACAACGGTATCAACCGATACAGCAAAAAACGCCAAAGTGTGCAAGCCTAAGATCATGAACAAAACACAAGCAATCGAAACCCTGACCGCCCACTACGGCGGCGCCTATGTCGGAACCTTTGTGGTTCCCGCTGTCTCTCCTACCCTTGTGGAGTCCATCCAATGGGAGGGTGACGAGGGAAAGACCTTCCACAAGTGGGAGTGCGATCCCAACCCTGTCATGGTTGAGGATTCTCAACTGATCGCACTGGCGAAGCACTACGTGTGACGGTCGGGCTACCGGCCCACTTCACCACTGATCTGCCCCATGGGGGCCCTATACTGGCCACATCCAAACGAATCCGTTTCATGCTCTTTTCTTCGTTCGCCGTTCAGCCCACCGCTTGGCAGTCCTTTGACGAGCACGCTTGCCAGTGGGCTACAGACATCCACCACGCCTACCGCTTAGGTCAGGCATGGGATGAGCCCTGCATGATCTGGGCTGTGCCCCATAACGGCAACGCCTACCGTTGGTGCCGCTGTGATGAAAATACCAACGCCATCGCTGATACGGTGTTCGGCCGCTGAACCGGCCACCATCCCCTTGAAACCGACCCTCCAGGCCCTACAATAGCCACATGATCAAAAAACACAACGGAGCATTCCTGCTCAACGATACCGCTGCTGCCAACCCCGCCATTCAGATGGCGTTGGCATCCTACATGCAGCAGACCAAGCGGGATGCCGCCCGCTGCCAAGCGATTCGTGAGGGTCGCATCTCCAACGATGGACAGTCGGGGAGCTGGAACATCAGCGATCGTCACTGATCACCCCAGGCCCTACAATGGCCACAAGCGGATCAAACCGCACCCCTTCAAATCTTTCTCTTCTCTTTCTCATGCGTAAAATCGAAATCCAAATGAACAAAGCTATCACCGATGGCATCGATTGGACTTCAGATAACACTTCAGTGTTCACCACTGGTGATCTTTCCAGTGTCTATCTGCATGGTAATCTGATCGCTGAGATTGATAGCAACGGCATCAAGCTTTATGATGGTGACCATCAGACTGCTACCACTAAGTCTCGCCTGAATGCTATTCTTTCTGAGCACGGAATCTCTGGAGAGTGTGTGTTTCAGAAGAATTTTGAGTGGTTCATTCGTCTCTACAATGGCACTGAATTCTTCACCACTGAGTTTCGTTCTGGAATGCGGCTTGGTGCTCTCACCACTGCAGATCTTCTGGTCTGATTCTCACTCACTCTTTCTTTCTTAATTAACAACAACTAATGGCTATTTTCTCCGTCTGCTCTGACATCAAAACCAAAGAAATTCGTCTGGTTGAGCGTAACAGTCAGACCGATATTCAGCCTGCCCTGGGGCAACGCTACCCAGGCACAGCTGCATTCTTTGCTGGTGTCTATGCCGAGAAATATCACCAGGAAGCAATCGATAAGCTTCCCTCCTTTGAGTGATAATTAACCCACCAAACAGTTTCATTATGAAATTCGATAAGCTTGTCACAGAGATGATGACAGCAGCAGAATTCAGCTTGATCAGGGAGAAGAAACATCGCGTTTGGAAGCATCACACAGGAGCTGTAATTACGACCTCTAAGACAGTCTCAGATCACAGGGCTTTGAAGAACATTCAGCGGGACATTCGCAGGGCATTACAGACAGTCTGAGACACAGCCTAAGCATCATCAACCACACACAAGCTGCACCGTTAATTGACAGTTATTAGCGGCGCGGTTTGTGTTACTTAGCGCGGCGATGGGCCCCCCGTGTTTAAAACGGGAAGGATCCCCCAATCTATAAAGTGTTACCCAAGAGGGCTTTATGTTTCATCGAATACTTTTTCAAAAACCCCCACCCCATATATAATTCCAAGAGAATAAACATCGAGATGAAAAAAAATTCTGGGCCAATAAAATTAACCGTAGAGGTCGATCCAGTGACTCATGAGTATATGATATTACTTCCAGAGTATCTTGTAAATGATATGGGATGGTACGATGGGACGTGCCTCTCAGCGTCTCTAGATGGCAATGATCTTGTCATCGAAACGTGTGAGACGATAGATTGACAGCCACTATATAATACGTTAGAATAACTGAGTTCATCATTCCAACTATGGCGAAAGGATTTACAATTAAAGCGAAACCACCCGCAGCGAAAACAACAACCGAAGAGTGGGATTATGAGAAAGCCCGTGAGATGGTAAGGGGGAAGACGATTGTCTTCTGTCTACCAGGAAGGGGAGTATCATATACGTATCTTAAGAATTTTGTACAACTGTGTTTTGATCTGGTACAGGCAGGGGCCGCGATTCAGATTTCACAGGACTACAGCAGCATGGTAAACTTTGCTCGTTGTAAGTGTCTCGGAGCAAATGTTCTGAGGGGTCCCGATCAGATTCCCTGGGATGGTAAACTGAAGTACGATTATCAGTTATGGATTGATAGTGATATTGTGTTCAATACCGAGAAGTTCTATCAGTTAGTACTGATGGATCAGGACATTGCATCTGGATGGTACTGTACCGAGGATGGTCGGACAACCTCTGTGGCACACTGGCTAGAGGAGGATGACTTTGCGAAGAACGGTGGAGTCATGAATCATGAGACACTGGAGACGATGAAGAATCGTCGCAAACCATTCACGGTTGATTATGCAGGCTTCGGATGGATCCTCATCAAGCACGGAGTCTTTGAGAATAAGGAGATGAAGTATCCATGGTTTGCACCGAAGATGCAAGTCTTTGAGAGTGGTGATGTACAAGATATGTGTGGAGAGGATGTTTCCTTCTGTCTGGATGCAAAGGAAGCAGGATATGAGATTTGGTGTGATCCCCGTATCAGGGTCGGTCACGAAAAGACTCGTGTTATCTGAGGTACATGCAAATGGCTAAGAAAAAGAATCACTACTATAATATCTACCGTGGGCAACAACTTGTCCACGAAGAACTCACCGAAGAAGAGTTCATGGATCAAATGGAATGGTACGCTCATGAGTACTATATGACTCAGGATCCCACATTGAATCCTGGAAACTTCCGTCACGAAATGAAACAACTACTAGAGGAGTGAATTAATTATGGCAGTACGTGCAAAAGTCGGCCTAAACAAGACTAATTTCCAACCTGGCAAACCCAAAAAAACTCGTCAGGGATGTTCTCAGAACACAAAATATGCGGCGTCGTCCCGTAACTCGGCTCGTAAGCCTTATCGTGGTCAGGGTCGCTGAAGAAATGATTATGGAACCCAAAGAAGAATGGAACCAAATACATCCACAAGATCTTTGGGTTTATAACAAACTCATTTTAAATCAACGTCTAAGGCATCTCTGTGGACCTACAGGGGTGCCTGTTCCATTTTCTGGGGATTATATCGTTCGACCCAGTATGAACCTTCTAGGGATGGGCCGCTTTTCTCGCATAGAGACTATAAAAGATTCGACAGATCACTTCCATCCTGCAGAATTTTGGTGTGAGATCTTTCATGGCCCACATATGAGTGTGGATTATCAATATAAAGAATCAAAATTAGTCATTCTTGGTGAAAGAGATGCATCGGATCCTCTTTACAAGTGGAAAAAATGGACTAAAATTGACAAAAAAGTAAAATTTCCTTCAATTTTGAATAATTTGGTCGGTGCATATGAGTGGATTAATTGTGAATTCATTGGCGATCATCTAATTGAGGTACATTTTCGTCAAAATCCAGATTTTAGATACGGAAATTCGGTAGCAATACCCGTCTGGAAAGGTGAAAATATAAAAAAAAGAGAAAATTTAGTATTTGTTGAGGATCCAGATTATTTGAGAGAGGGATTTTATCTGGATACCCTATAAATACATAAAGTTCATGGTCGATTAATGGCAGTCAAGAGAGTTTCAAGGGCATTTAAGGACATTTCCTTGTCCTTTGAGCCTCATCCTGTCACAAAAGACCTACCAATTTTAAAAAATGAGAGAGCAATTCAGAGGGCTGTTCGTAATTTAGTTGAAACACACTTTAATGAGAGATTTTTTAATCCAGAATTAGGTTCACCCGTAGGAGATTTGCTTTTTGAGTTCGTAGATTATGGTGCTTCGGGTCAAATTCAGGAGCAAATAAGATCAGTAATCGAACAATTTGAACCTAGAGTAGATAATGTAGAGGTGGCTGTAAGACCAATGCCAGATTTGAATGAATTTGAGTGTGTTATTGCATATGATATTATCGGATTACCAGCTCCCACACAAGAATTCACGTTCATCTTAGAGGCAACAAGATAATGCCATTCACAAAATATACAAATTTAGACTTTGAACAGATCAAGGATCAAATTAAAGACTATTTGAGAGCAAATTCAGACTTTACTGACTTTGATTTTGAAGGATCCAACTTTTCTGTTCTAATTGATACCT
>Ga0208785_1001534_pt1 | contig 10097 bp, 8 predicted proteins | sample DEB08_DNA_2_FD_185499 | JGI IMG/M metagenome (GOLD analysis project Ga0208785, IMG submission 185499) | Aqueous microbial communities from the Delaware River and Bay under freshwater to marine salinity gradient to study organic matter... | ecosystem: Environmental > Aquatic > Marine > Coastal ...
TTTACGACCAAAAATGGAAGCTAAAGCTAATTTTGGTCAGAGGGGGTTAGCATATGCCAATACATCTTCGGGCGTAATACGACGAACAAGTTCAAGCACATTCATAAACTCTTCCATGTTCTCACAATCTACGGTCTTTTCATCACCCTGATTAGAATACAAATAAAATTTACGCTTTGAAGGGTCAACAACGCAGCGGGTCAGGAACTCGTCAGTCATGGGGTTCGTTTGATTACCTGCTTATTATAGACGGTCTTGGGAGCCCTGTCAACCCATTCACAGAGATAACCATTGTGTGGGGTGGGTGCAACCTTGATGATAGTTTGCGAACTCGGGTTTAAGTGTCACTCTCACATCACCAGCTATCACAATTCTCTCATCTGTATCTTCACCCTTGATTGTGCTATGAGTAATGGATGAAGGGAACAAAATAACACTTCCCTCATGTGGCGTAATGGTATAGTGATTGCAATTAAATTTATTAAAACCAAGAAGAATATTTCTATGGTCGGATGGTTCAAATATACCGCCAGTGTTCTCATTTATATTAGTTCTCTGACTAATACAGAACTTGTCTGATTTATCAGAGGACTTCAAATAATACACAAAACTTATATTCGCCTCATTATGAAAGTGGGGATTGAGTTTGGGAGTATCTTTATTATGATATCCTATCCATGATTTTGTGATGAAGTAACTCAATTTGGTGTGATCGACATTGAGTTCTTTCATATAGTCATCAATGTTCTTCTTCAGAGCATTGAAGAACATGTCATACTTACGGTAAGTGTGTAAAAAGATCCTCCCAGAATACTCAGGACTTTCATTCTCATATCCATTGAACCAATACTGTTTGAGTTCTGAGGTATGTTGTTTAAATTCATCATGACAATTAATATTCCCCTGATATACCATCAGAGGAAACACTTCGTGAACTTTACCCATCAATTGTTGTTCAATCTATATTCTCCATTATCGCCTGGATAGTCTGCTGTTGTCAATCCATCATACTCTGGAATATTCTTACTGACATCAATTCTTTCTGCATAAACATGGTAGAAGCAATCGATTGGCATACCGCCATTTGACTGTAAATAAATTTTATCTTCGTCCCAACGTTTTACAATCACACTTTGATGTGCTCCAACGGGAGTGAGACTCACTGTGATTGAATCAATATCAACAAGACCCTTCCAATAATTTGGGAGCTCAATTTCTTTTGCATTCTTTACTCTACCGCGAATATAAACATCAGCAGTTGGTCCTTCAATACAAATATATCTAAGTCTACTATTCTCTTTTGTTGGGTGGGGAATATCAAATCCTTTCTTACTTGATACATCTCCAAGTAAATTAGTCCAAGCAGTACCACCAAAAGCATTCGCAATAATTGTTCCCGTAGCAGTAATATTAGTTACTGTATCAATATCTCCATCAATATCTACATCTCCACCAACATCCAAGTTTTCCGTTATATTAAAATTATCTATTGTTGCTCTCGAATAATAGTATGGAGTACATGCTTCATCTGGATAATCATCTTCAGATAAGATATGAATCTTTTGAATATATTGGTTAAGATTAGATGCTACACCCCAAGCAGCTCTATCCTCACAGTCTGGTCCATCTGGGCGTGACCCTGGTGTAAATTCCATTGATGACATTAATTTTCTTCCTCAATTTGTTCTACTTTTTGATTGACCATGTCTCTGATCAATCCTTCAACATAGTTATGCTCAAAGTTAAATGAATATCCTTCATTGCCTGCAGGATAATCTTCATGAGACTCTCCCTCATATTCTACTATAAGATCGTCATCAAGTCTACGAGCTACAATATAGTAGTCGGCATTGATTGGACCACCTGCATTATTTCTTACAATAACTTGCTTACCCCATCTAACTTCTTTGACGAATAGTTCTTGCCAACTGCCAATCGGAGTCAGACTGATGGACATATCCTCTGGGTTCACAAGACCATCCCAGAATGAAGGAAGTTCAATGACACCGTTCTCTGGAACTTTTCCACGACAATAGACTGCGATCTCTGGACCTTCAATGCAAACATGGCGAAGTCTCCATCCTTTTTTATTTGGATGGGGCATATCAAACGGAAGGTCCTTCTTATTTGAAAGAACATGTCTTCCGCAATATCCAAATACATCTCCTTGTGCCTGAACATTAATGGCAGCAGTAACATTTCCTTGAACATCAACATTGCCCATCATTGCCGATGGACCTGATACTGATAAAGAATATGGATTGTTTACTCCAAAACAAAGTGCTCCAGGAACAATTGGTGAAGGCGAATCGCTATTTTGATTCGGACCAACCATCAAGGTTGCATATGGAAATGGAAAAATAGTAGCTTGACCAATCATTGCTGGTCCTTCAATATAAGCAGACCCTCTAATTTTTGCATCGCCAAGACCAAGTGCAATGGGCATTCCAACACCACAGCAAAATTGGCCTCCTGATGCCATGTCGTCGAATATAAATGACATTTAGTTACACCTCCTATTTTTGTTGTTCTGCCCAGAAAGTTTTGCCGCCAAGTTTACTATCCTTTCCTGAGACAGCATCGCTGACTCCACGAATAAGTCCCCCATATAACTTTAGATTTTCGTTAGCACATATCTCCATTTTAGCAGGAGTTGCTAATTTTAGAAAGCTCTTTGCAGTTGCTTGAATTTTTTTAGAATCAAGAATAATACTCTCTGAGGCATTTACTGTGAAGTTACCTTCTGTACCATCATCACCCTTTACAGTGAACTCTACATTATTTGCAATGAATCTAATATTACCATTACCTGCATTGATAACGATATTTCCGTTCTCACACCAGAACATCATAGAGTCCTGCTCTTTTTTATTATCCCTACCACAATCTACCTGAAAATTGCGAGGACTAATACTAGTAGTCCATCCCTCTCTTGGGCCATCATTATCCAGACTGAAGGTATGGGTTCCTTCCTTGGCATTCAATTGAGCACCAGCAGTTACGGCACCTTGCTTATCAATTTGACCAAATCTAATTTCACCATCATTATTACCATAACGGATGGCAGAATAATTTTGTTTGGCAGTACTATTACCCGACCCTGCTCTTGTATTTTGCCTGTTCTGTGGAGTTGCCATTTTTAATCTTAGATAAGTTCGTCAGGGGTGCCAGGAATATCTAGGCGTGGGTTATTACTATTAGTATCAGTACCTTGTCTCTGGATTGCGGAAGGTGCAATGGTGACTTCAGCATCAATGCTCTCCTGTAAGGTATCATAGACCTGAATAAGTTGGCCTGCAGTCTCAAAGTATCCAGCATAACGAACACCTTCCTTATAGAAGACTGCTCCATAATATGCACGACCATCAACATATCCAGTCTGCTTGAGACCAACCAAGTCAGTGACCTGAACCAGTTTATCAAGTGGAACTTCACCAGTCAGTGCTGCTACAGGATCCCTTTCAACATCAAACAATGGAACTGCCTTGAAATTAACTCCAGTGTTAGATGGCATACGAATTGTTGGATATTCAGTGAATCCAACACCCGGATTGAGAACTTTTACCCTTACAATCCTACCAAAAGTATCGCACTCATAATCAAGTTCGGCACCATTTGATGGTTCAATTACAAGTTCATCTACACCACAATTATAATTGATACCAGGGTCTTTTACAAGAACTTCCTTGAGTTTAATAAGTGCGGGATAACCTTCATTACCTTCATTTGGGCCAGCATATCCATTGCCGGGATCCTCAACAAGGATATCAGTTACAATACCTCTTCCATCAATCCTTCTGGGGCAAGGTGGGGCAATAAGAATTGCAGAGATTCCAATTGGATTTTCTGCCCAAGATTTAGTATTATTAGGGACCTTAAACATCTTGGTAATCTTAAGAGCAACACCTGTTGGATTTGTAAGGAAAACATCCCTCTCATTAGGAACATTTTCCATATCAACTTTAACAGTATATTTGCCCTTAGATAGATTTACGTAAGTAGAGACAGGTTGTCCTCTAAAATTACCAGAGGATGCTACTTTCTGATCATTGATAAACAAACTTCCAGTATTATCGCCAACAAACTTGATGACATATTGTCCATCTTCTGGGAAGTCTACATTAGACCAGACATAAGATTTGACACCAAGAATTTCTTGGTTCTCTTGATCAAGTGGAGGGAGATATGGGGAGACATTATTTTTATTCATAAAAGTTCCCCAGTCGGGATGATTAAATCTGAATATCTCTGGGCCACTGTAAGTTACATCACCAATTTTTCTAACAGTTGTTGCGTTTGAGTCTGTTCCAAAAACAAACTTTGCTCTGTCTCCATTAATATTATAGAATCTTCCACCATTAGAAGAAATAATAATATCAGTATAATCATTATCTTGATAATCTTCCATCTCAATAATTTGATTACCCTTAGTTCTCAATTTAATACTTGAGCGTCTGTCATTACTTCTAAAGATAACATCATATACTCTACCAACTTCTACCTGTTTGATTGTTGACTCGTTAATCTGTGCTCCCTTATATGTCTTATCATATGAAAACAGTCCAACAATTTCAACTCCATTGGCAAAGGCTGCAGCAGAAGTAACTTTAAACTGAACATCAACAAACTGAGGTTGTTTTCTTGGAGATGCCCAGTTTTGTGTGCTAAAGATCTGCTTTTCAATCGTATCATAAGTCAGAGTTGATTCATTAAGAACTTCAACATCAATCGTATGAGTTCCTTCAGACAAGAAAATCTTTTTAGTTTCTGGATTATTAATTGCAAATCCACCAAGTTTTGGATTGGTGTCAGTGAAACCAAGACCACCAGCAAGTTGCTCTACGCCATCAATAAGTATTCTACCACCATTATCTACTGTTGCTTTGAGTCCATAATAACCATCGAATGGAATATCAAGTGTCCAAGAGTTTGAAAATACAACTCCACCAGAATCTGTGCCTTTTTGTGCTAATGGTTTGATTGGAGAGATGGCATATCTATTTGTAAATAAGGACCATGTCTTAACATTTCCAGGAAAAGTATGGGATACAGGGAACCATTGATCTGTAGCACCAGAAGACCTAGTAGACCAAATTGGGTTAGGTGGACATCTACCGTCTTGAATTGGTGCTGGCTCTTGTGGAACAATAGGTTCTGGTGCATCAATTGTGAGTGCTACACCCATTGGATTTTCATTCCAAGACTTTGGAGATAAAACAGTAACCTCTGCGATGCTAGAAGAAACTCTTACCGCAAGAGACATTGGATTGCTGCCTTTAACTCCCGAGAAACCAAATCTTCCTCCTGGAGCTTGTTCCAAATCAGCAATGAGGGTGTAATTTCCTTTTGTAAAAAATTCTGTTTTACTAAGTTTTCCTGTAACATTGCCAGCAGGATTAAATCCATTTCTGAAGAGAGAAATTTTTTCTCCTGTTGATTTTTCAAATGTAAGTGTTACACGATCGTCAACTTCAACTTCAATCTGATAGTTTGCATCTTCTGGGAACTTTAAATTAGACCATACAATTCTATGAGTTCCTGCGTATGGATTATCTTCCCTATCTGGTTGTGTTGTATCAAACGGACATATTCCATACTGAGAGAAGAATGAACCTCCAGCAGGATTAGTTCTCCAAAGTCTTCTATTTGCTCTACCAATCCAATCAATCGTATTAAAGACTTCTATATTTTCAATAGTGGTCTCGCCAACAGATTGAATTTTTTTAGGTTTTGGGTCTCCTTTAGTTGAGATAATTGTTAGGTCTGCGTTTACATCTTTACCATGTCTATCAAAGAAATTGATCTTTTTATCACCTGCTAACTGAGGACTCTTAGATGCTCCTGAAAGTTTGATAGGTCCGTATTCACCTGGGAAAAAAGTTGCTTTGCCAGAAACACTTCCACTTTTCTGGAAAGAACCACCGGACTTCTTCCTACTCAACAAAAGACTTGGTCTTGACCCTTTGTTGTCAATCTGAGCCCTGGTTAAAGCAGTTCCAGCAGTTTCTGGGTCATCATTATACCCAAACTTGATAGCAACTTCAACATCACTTCCACCATCTACGACAAGATAAATTCCAGCAGACTTCTGAACGAATTTTGCATTAGCATTTTGTTGATTATTCCTAGAATCAACTTTTATCTTTTCATAGAATGGAATATTAAGAAGATCAAGTCTTACTTGATGGACACCTTCTTCATAATATTTTTTAATTTCAGTTCCTGCCCCTCTAAAGTCATCAAGGTCAGAAATAAATTGGTTATCAATATATAATTTTGCTATATTATCTCTTGTTCCTCTGATTTTATATTCACCTGTTGTTGGGAAGTCTAAGTTCCATTCATAAGTAAAGAGAATTCCAGAAAAATCACTACCTCTTACATTTGATGGTGGTTTTGGTGAAATTGCATACTTATTCTGAAAATCTCCCCAAGCATCACCAAAGTTTACATGATACCAACCCCCAGTTGTTGTTGGGTCATTACTATAGATAGCAGATGGTTTTGTCTTTCTAGTATTAAAGAACCCACCCTCTAATGCTCTAACATCATCTTGAAATTCTTGAACTTCTCTAGCAATAGGATCTCTTCCACCAATATAAAGAGTTGGTTTCCATTCACCTAAATTTTCACCATTAGGTCCCCAAAGATTTCCATAAGAAATAAACTCTTGATCGCAAAGAAAATATTCTTCATAGTCTTCTGGACGATCATAGTATTGATACAAATATGTCTCATTTCCGCCACGATATCCACGAATAGAACCTGTTCTTCTAAAGTTCAATCCATAACTAACTGATCCTGGAGATCGAATAACAAGTTCCTCCCCCTCAATAACAAGTTCACCTAGAACTGCTGTCAGAACACTACCTGCTCCATATTGACATTCATCATTTGCAGTTACCTGTGGTGGAAATGCGTATCCATGGCCTGTTCTTACAACATCAACTGCAAGCAAAGATCCATCTACTCCAACGATAGGATTCCCTACTGCACCAATTCCACCACCTCCAGTAATCTGAATCTTAGGAGGACCACATTTGACTTTTTGATTAATACCAGCACAGTTATCGGAGCCCTTTACATCATCTGTAGTAAGAGCATTGACATCATTGATATTTAAATACTGTAATACTTTATCACCAGACTTAAATATAAAAACTGTTCCTGGATCTTTTCGGGCAATCTCATTTGCTTCACATACAGAAAGTCCCTCGACGAATCCATTGTCGCCATCAATATATCCAACTCTAATGTCTGAGTCTTTATTTAAAGGACCGAATAACTGACTACCCATTTTTTATATCTGCGTATCTGTATTTATTATGCTAGACCAGATATTCTTTTTTGAATTTGCTCAATCGTAGATGCATCTGCATTAAGATACACTGATGGAGTATCTCTAGGTGGAGTTGCAAATGGTTTGGGAGGAACTTCCTGAGGTGCTACATTATCACTTGCTGCTTTATCGGAAGTCGCATTGACATTTGGTGTTTGAGATTCTTCCTGAGAGTTAGATCCAGTAGCGAATGTATAAAAATCACTGACTGGAATTTTTGGAGAAACATCACAACCAAAGATACTAAATTTCAAATTGCTGAATGAAAGTGCTGATGCTATGTTTCCACTGATACCATCAATGGAAGGAACTGCTCCTGATGCACCAGAAAGGCCACTTTGGACAAGATCAATTGTCTTGCTAATTTCTTCCAAGAATACTCCTACTTTGACAATAATATTATCAACAGTATTGGTAATTTCATCTCTGTTTGCTGCAAGAACATCTCCAGTTAAAGCCTCAACATAACACTGTGGAACTTTAGGAATTTCATCATTCGGTGTTACTGTGCTGCTATCAAGAGCATCTAACAGACCTTTAAGACCGTTTCTCAAGATTCCATTTAAAAGATCGCACAATTTAGCAATAATTTTTTCCCACAAACAAACTAATAGTTTAGTAATTTGCTCCTTAAGATCTGACACCATGTGTCTCATATTTGGGAACATTATATTTACAGTAGGAGCAATTGCCTTGTGAACTTCTTTCAGAATAAACTGCAATACTTGATCTAATATTGGTTTCATGTATTTTGCAATAATACATGCAGCACCGCTAATTAATTGATCAATATCATTTAACACATTCGTTGCGGCATCGACATATGTTCTAGCAGTCTCTAAAACTTTATTAATATCTTTAGTAAGATTGTCCAGAATAATCTGGATGTTTTTCATCGATGATGTAACACTATTATATGGATCGGCAAGAGGAATCTTTCTAGTTTGTCTTTCATTCTTTTTAACATCAGCAACTGATTGCTGATGAACAGCATCAGCATTCTCTTTTGTTGCTCCTGGTTGTGATGGTGAAGTAGGACTTTCTGCTGCTTCTTTTCTTGCGGCAATGCCATCAGCAACTGCCTTCATTACGAAGTCTTCTCTTTCCTGACCAGTCAGGCCTCTTGCGTCTGCTTCTGCTCTTGCTGCTTGAGCATCTCTCAGTTGTTCTCTGGTAAGAGATTTATCTGGTCGTAATCCAAACTTATTAAGTTTAACTCCTGGTGGAGGTGGATCAGTATCATCTTGTTGATCCAGAGTTTTTGGTTTGGTGATTACCAGGTCAGAATCGGGAACTGTTTTATTGGGATCAGTTTCTCCTTTAGATGACTCCGCATTTCCACTAGTAGGGCCAAAGTTGGAATCAGTTGTTCCAATGATAGTCTTTAGTTTAGTTTGGGCGTTATTGCCCAAGACTCCCATAATGATAGGGACTTGTTGATCAACTCCATCAAGAAAGAAACCAAATACAAAGTTACCTTGTCTTAGGTTTGGAGTTTGATATGAAGCCTGCTGACCACCACCTGCCGTGACAGGATACATGACCTGCGCCCAAGGAAGTTGATCAGAAGGAATAGTTTCCTCTTGCTGATCATGATATCCTATAATTCTGACTTTATGTCTTCTTGACTGACCTGGTATTTGGCTTGCAGATTCATGCTTTCCACTTGCACTGTTATCTCTCCACCAGGAGTCGTCAGCAATCTGACCGACCCACCAGTTAAAATGGGCTCCAGCAAACCCTGATGTGAAAAGCGATCCTCCTTCCATTAGTTATCAGTCTTCGTAAATTCTACACTCGTCTGCATCTGGATTTTCATCGCAGTACATTTCAAGTGGTGTTGGGTCATGATCTTCATCTGGATGATTTGCTTGATACTGCTCTAAGTGATCGAGTTCATCTGATACATGACGACGCATCTGTGGAGATAATGTTCCGTTCTCCAGAATATCTTTGTCATCATTAATATGTTGTTGAATGCTTCTATCTGACATTTTAGTTTACCTTCCTTCCGTAAGAATCTCTGATGAGATTTAGTTTAGTAAGACAACGATCAGGTGTAATGTAGTGACATAAATCCGATATAATATATAGACCACCAGTTTCGTGGTTAGGTTTTTGATTCTTTTTATCCCTACCTGCTTCTGGTATGTCTATAAAAATTGTGTCTCCTGCGTTAAGACTGAAGTCTCCAGGTATTGTAACAGTTTTTTGGATAGTAAACAACTGATTGTATCTCATTATTGATTGATTCAAAATATTTTCTGGATCAAAATTTGGTTCCTTAGATTTATTAATTTGATTTTCAGTCGATCCAGATGGAAGAGAACCTTTATCTTTCAACATATATGTTGTTCTTGTAAACCTACCGACTGCTTCATTATACTCTTCATTAAGTTTTGGTAATTCTTTTCCTGCTAACTTTAAGTCAGACTCAGTTTGGTTTATATTTTTTTCAATCACTTGATACTGACAATTAAATGGGTCAAATAAAACTACTCTTGTCGAATAAGTTCCACTTTCAAGTTTGCTTTGCACATTAATAGTATTATCACTCTGTAGTTCTAAAATCTTTCCATCATATCCTTGCGGTATATTTGCTCCTTTGTCATCTGGAGTTTCATTAAAAATGAGTTTTCTCTTTACTTTTTGTTCGATAAGTTTATCAATAGATTTGAAATTAAATCCCTTGCTAGTTTCGTAAAAGAAATACCCAGCAGTTTTTCCTGGAGATGATGTATTGGGAACTCCTTTTTTA
>Ga0208785_1001535_pt1 | contig 10095 bp, 4 predicted proteins | sample DEB08_DNA_2_FD_185499 | JGI IMG/M metagenome (GOLD analysis project Ga0208785, IMG submission 185499) | Aqueous microbial communities from the Delaware River and Bay under freshwater to marine salinity gradient to study organic matter... | ecosystem: Environmental > Aquatic > Marine > Coastal ...
GTCCGCAGGGCTTGACATCGTCGACGCTCAACTCACTGCCGCAACCGATGCGGCACGTGCTGCTGGCCGCCTCTGAGACCTATCCCCGCGACTCGCGATCGCGGCATGCCCCCACCAAATGTCGCCGCCGTACGGCATCACGGCGCGTCGCCTCGGCATGCCGTGAGCAGAACAGCAGCCTCCGCACGCCGATCACCATCACCGGTGAAATAGATGTGCCCGTGCCGGACAACCGACACGGGCACACCCACAACCACCCACACGGCGGCCAATCTCACTAACGGCTAACGCGCCACGTCACACCACCACACGCCGACGGATCACCAACACCGCCAACGCACCAGCAGCCACCACCAGCACCGCCCACGGCACCGACGACGAACCCGACCCAGTCACCGGCAACGCCACTTCACCAGTCACCACAACACCAGCCGACGCCACCAAACCATCAACAGCCAACACCACCGTGTGCGAACCAGCCGCCAACGTCGACGGCAACGCCGCCTGACCCTGGAACGACCCATCAGCACCCACAGTGAACGTGCCCATCAACGTCGGCGACGACATCACAACCAACTCACCCAACGCACCCGGTGTCAACCCATACGCCAAAGCCGACACCTCACCATCAGGCCCCAACTCCAACACACCACCACGCAGATCAGCCGGATCAGCCGGACCATCAGCACCACCCAACAACAGGGCCTGCTCATCCGTCACCAACAACAACACATCCTCAACAGGAACAGGCAAATCAGACGTCCCATCCGCAGGATCAGTCACCAACCCAGACAGATTCGCACCCGTCTCAGTCTCCACCACCCGCACCGGCACATCCGACCCCTCGGGAGCACGCAACGACAACGCCTCAACCAACGCCACCGCCTCCGAACGAATCTGAGCCACCTGCTCCGGCGTCCTCGACGCAGCAGGCACAGAACCCACCTCATCAGACACCCGCACCAACTCCAGCAACGGAACCCCGGTGTCCACGATCCCATCCGGAGTCCCATCCGCTCCATCAGTGACGGAGTCATTGGTGTACGTGGTCGGAATTCCGTAGTTATCGGGCCCCCACGTCCTAGAAAACGGCACCGTCTCATCAGCCGAAAAATCAATCTTGATCATCAGGAGCCGTGCTTCATCACTTACCGACTTTGTAAACGCGACTGTGGCACCGGACTCATCGCTGTCAACGCTCAACGCAACAGGATTACCGCGAAAACCAAAGCCCCTATCGAAAAGTGGCACGTCAGCTTCGTAGTAATAATCGAAATCCACCACACCATCGCTGAAGAAGGACGTGTCCTGCGCCCCAGCAGCGGTGACTCGGTAGAGATCCACCCCGTTGATGCCACCCAAGGCATAAATGTTTCCTGAAGTCGCATCAATAAAGCCGATGTTCGGCGCCATATTCGATCGCGCGCTTTCGGTGGTGAGCACTGCGTAGCCATCGCCGCCGAAAGCCGTGTCCAACGCTCCAGCCTCGGTGAAGCGAACCACGGCACCAGTATCGGCCTCCTGCGGCAGTCCATTCGCGCCCATAATGACCACCGGGCGGTCCTGACCGTCGACCATCAGCGTCATAAGTTGGAGGTACGACCAGCCACTCAATCCCGTTATGTCGGTCGATCCGTTGCTACCGAACGAGGTGTCAATAGTGCCATCTACTGCCAGGCGACTGACTCGGATCAAATCGGGACCGCTGGCGTCCGGGTCGTCGTCGATGCCCGCGGCCAGCAAAATTCGACCTTCTGAGTCAACGGCCATCTTCGACTAGCCGACTCCATCCACATACGCAACACCATCACTTGCAAACGACGAATCAACTGTGCCGTCAATTTCAGCGGCAGAAACAAGAACTCCTCCTGCCAGCGAAGCGGCCGCAACGACGATCCACACTGCGGCTCGGGCCGGAGTTTCGGGAGCCCTAAATCGCGCGCTGTCTTTTTTAAACATCCACATAAATTATGATCTTACCAAACGTGCAATTGTCGGACCACCGGTTGTTTTAGTTACGTGATGATGGGCGCGTGCGCACGGGCAGCGTGTACAGCACCGCTGTGGCAATCGCGCCCATCACCAGCGCGAACGTGATGCCCGCTGTGAACCCGGCGCCGTCGATGATTGCCCCCGCAATCGGCGGTCCGAACAGGCCACCAATACCGGCCCCGGTGTACGTCGCCCCCAAAATCGTCGCCAAACCATTCGTGCCGAACAGAATCGACAGTGCCGCGGGAGATAGCGCAATGAATCCGCCATACCCCACACCAAGCACCACGGCGAACAGCACCAGCACCCAATATCGGTCACCCGCCACCAGCCACAGCGTGAACGATGCCGCCATGACGAAGAATGAGAACTGCATCAGTCGCACCGGACCTACCAGCGCCCCCAGCGCACCAAGACCAAGCCGGCCGACAATCGACGCCGCCCCGATGAAGCCCACAATCGCTGCCGCCGCACCCGATGAGATACCGCGATCAGTCGCGTAGGTCTTCACGAACACGAACGGTGTGAACAGCGCCATCGTCGCGATCAACGACGCTGCGTAGATGGTGAGAAAGCGTCGATCGTGCACCAAGGCCCGAAGGTCGAACGTGCCGCCATCGCCCACCATCGGCGGACGCACTGCCCCAATTGACGCCAGCAGCATCGCCACGGTGCCACCCACCGCAAAGATCACATAGGTGGTGCGCCAGCCATACGCATCGATCAGCCCCGCCGCAAGTGGCGCACACACCAGCGTGCCTGCGCCGATACCCGCCACTGCCAGGCCAAGCGCGACCGTGCGACGCCGCGTAAACCAGCCCCCCACACAGGCCACCATCGGCACATACCCACACGCTGTCGCCGTGCCCACCCCCACGCCATACGTCACGAACCCCAACCAGATGTTCGGTACCGCGGCCGTGAGCAACAGGCCCACTCCCAAGCTGAACGCACCGACCAACATCACCGGCCGCGGTCCATGACGGTCGGCGAGGCGCCCCGTGACCACTCCGCCAAGGAAGTAAAAGCACGTCGTCAACGAGAACATCAGCGCCGTCACGCCCTTACCGGTGCCGAACTCGGCGGCCATCGAATCAAAGAACGCGCCGAACGAATAGACGATGCCGAAGACGGTGAACGTCGACACGAACGCGGCGGCGACGATTCCCCACCGTGCACCCGGCGACAGGTCACCTGGTTCCTCAACCACGGCAGTTGGCGTGTCCCCCACACCGTCATCAGACCAGAAACATCATCGACACTGCTGTGTCGGAGCGGGTGATCGCGAGCGACACGATCATCAAGGCAAGTGCCGTACCCACGCACTCCGGGGCCAACTGCAGCGCTCGCACACGAGTCCGTCACACGTAAATCCGGTGGACGCGTTGTGATGCTGTTGTGTAAACACGACGACGGTGGAACACACCCGAAAACAAATTGTCCGGATGTGTAACACCTGGGCTACTCCGAACGATGACATCACCGTGACGCCAGATCGCTTGTCCACTCTCCGTCCCCGCTCTCACCGCGCAGGGGCATTTGCGGCCGTGGTCGGGCTCGTCGTGCTCGGTGCGGCCGCCCCCGCCAGCGCTGCCGACGATCCGTCGGTCACCGGCGATTTACCCGCTGTGACACCAGCGGATGGCACCCCACCGATCGTGCCTCCGTTCGATGGCACCGGCACCGCCCAGCGGGTGCTCATCACCCTGTACGACGGCCTCGACGTCGACATTGCCGACGACGTCACCCTCCAATTGGTTGATGCTGGAGCACGGGTCGACAGCACACTCGACGCCGTCGGTGTGATCGAGGCAGTACTGAGCGAGAAGCAGATCTCCGTGCTCGCCGACCACCCCGCCGTCGCATCAATTGAAATCGACCGTCGAGTGCGCCTCAACGACGATGTGGTCGCCGGTGATACCACCGATGCCGCAGCCCTGGCGCGCGCCCGTGACCTCGGCGAACTGCCCGATGGGCCGGCCGGCACCCCCATTCCGTACCGCTATCTCATCGGTTACGCCGACGATGCAGCCGCTCACGAACGCGATGCGGTCGTGTCCGCACTGGGCGCCAACATCCTCGCCACCTACGACCTCGCCTTCGACGGCCACCTCGCGGTTCTCACCGAAGGCCAACTCGCCGAAGTGAAGACCATGCCCGGTGTCGCCTGGGTGGACAACGATGCCATCGTCACCTTGAACGACACCCAGTTGGACCCACCGTGGGGTGTGGACCGCAGCGATCAGGTCAGCCTGCCACTGGACGGCGCCTACACCGACCGATCCACGGGCAGCGGCGTCACCGCCTACATCATCGACACCGGCATCACCCCCCACACCGACTACAGCGGTCGTCTCGCGACCGGCCGTAACTTCATGCCTAACGAACTGGCCTCGGCTACCGACGACTGCAACGGCCATGGCACACACGTGGCCGGCACCGTCGGTGGCACCACCTACGGCCTTGCCAAAGACGTCAGGTTGGTGCCAGTACGCGTGTTCTCCTGCTCAGGCAGCACCTCAACATCCACAATTGTCTCCGCGATCAACTGGGTGATTGGTGACCACACCACCGGGCCCGCGGTGGCCAACATGAGCCTCGGCGGCGGCGCGTCATCATCGCTTGACGCCGCCACCGCATCGCTCGTTGACGACGGTGTGATCACTGTCGTGGCCGCCGGCAACTCCAACAACAATGCGTGTTACTCCTCACCCGCTCGCGAACCCTCGGCCATCACCATCGGCGCGACCACCAGCAGCGACGCCCGCGCCTCATTCTCGAACTATGGGTCATGTCTCGACATGTTCGCCCCCGGCCAGAGCATCACCTCCACATGGATCTCCTCGGCATCGCCATCGAACGCGACCAACACAATTTCCGGCACCTCGATGGCCGCCCCGCATGTCGCGGGCGCAGCCGCCGTGCTGTGGGGTGAAGACACCACCGCCAACGCCGCCGCCGTCACCTCCACCCTGCTCGCATCACGCACGGTCGGAAAGGTGACCAACGCGGGCGCGGGCAGCCCCAACTATCTGCTGTTCCTTTCGCCCGGCGACGGCATCGCACCCGGTGCCCCCACCGACGTCACCGCCGTGAACAACAACGGCACCGTGACCGTCACATGGGCAGCACCGGCCGACAGCGGCACCGGCGAAATCGCCTCGTACAGCACTCAAGCGCGATCCACCACCGGCATCGCCTCACCGGCGACCTGCGCATGGACCGCGGGCCCGCTCACCTGCGACATCGCCGGACTGACCAGCGGCACGTGGACCATCACCGTGACTGCAGCGAACCCTTGGGGGTCATCGCCTGACAGTGCGCCATCGAACCCCATCACCATTTCGGTCACGAACGACGATTGGGCCGGTGCGCGCACTCTGAACGGTGCCAGCGGCACGCTTACCGACAACAACTCAACAGCCACGGTCGAACCCGGCGAACCGTCCCTCGATGCCGGCACCGGTGGCGCCACCCGGTGGTACTCGCTCACTACCACGGGAGCCGGCACCGCGGTGATCGACACCGTTGGCTCGAGCTTCGACACCGTGCTCGGCGTGTACACCGGCTCGCCCATCGGCGCCTTGTCCCGCGTGACCTACAACGACGACCACTACATCGACGGGGTCTACTCACTGCGCAGCCGCGTCCAGTTCGCCACCACCGCCAGCACCACATATTGGGTGCGGGTCGCCAGTTGGGGTTCAGCCCGGGGTGACATCGTGCTGAACTGGGAGGCCACCACCGCATGCGGCTACGCCCCGGTGCCCAACGACAAATTCTGCGCCCCTGTCACCTTCACCGCCACGACCGATGCCAGCACCGTCAACATCACGAACGCGACCGCGGCGCTGGAAGCCGGCGAACCCGGCGGCGGGTACCGCAGTATCTGGTACCGCTACATGCCGGACGACGACGGCACTCTCACACTCGACCGCACCGGCACCACCGTCAACTCCCTCCTGCAGATCTACACCGGGAACAGCCTCAACACACTCAGCCCGGTGAACGGGTGGGCCGGCCTCGACGGCGATCCGGCAGCGACGCCCACCGCCGAGGTCGACGTGGTCGCCAAACAGACCTACACCATCCGCCACGCCGCCGCAGCCGACACCGCTGGCGTGCTGGCCACCGCCATCGACCTCACGGTGGACACCACCCCCGACGTACCCGCCGCACCGGCCTCTCTCAGCCTTGCCGAATCAGGCAATGCGGTCATCGCCACATGGACCGCGCCCGCTAACGACGGTGGGGCACCAATCCTCGCCTACGACGTTGCTGTGGACGGCACCTCAGTCGGCTGTTCGACCACCCCTGATGTCATGACATGCACTCTTGATGGTCTCGGCCGCTGGGTGGAGCACACCGTCACGGTGACAGCGCGCAACAGCGCAGGAACCAGCGCCGGCCGTAGTGCGACCATCGTGCTCGGCAACGCCAACGACACGTTCGCAAACGCCAATGAACTCACTGCGACCTCGGGAACCGTCACATCGTCGAATGCATTCGCCACCGCCGAAACCGGCGAACCCGCACACCCATTCGGACCCTTTGCATCGATGTGGTTCACCTACACCCCCGATGTGCCGGGCCGCCTCACCGTCACAACGGTCGGCTCCAACTTCGACACCATGCTCGGCGCCCACATCGGTGACCGCGTCGACGCACTCGCCACTGTGGCCACCAACGACGACGCCGGCGGTGCGCTCACCTCTCGCGTGCAATTTGAAGTTGATGCTGGCGTTGCCCACCACATCGCGGTCGACGGCTGGAATGGCAGCCGCGGTGCGATCACTCTGAACTGGATATTCGAACCAGCTGCCGCGCCGGACGCACCCTCTGGCGTGCGCGCCGTGAACATCGGCGACGGTGCCGTGGCCGTGACATGGACCCGCGGCGATTCCACGGTGCCCATCACCGCCCAAGTCGCCACCGCATCGCCCGGCGGCGCCACCTGCACGTGGGCGTCGGGGCCTGATGCGTGCACCATCAATGGGCTCACTATTGGCGCCACCTACACCTTCACCGTCGTCTCATCGAACGCCATCGGAGCATCGCCCGCCTCGAAGGTGTCGGCACCTCTCACCGTTGCCGACACCTCGGGGCGCGTCGATTTTGCTGCCAGCTGGGGCCAAGACCGCGTCGACCAGGACGCCTTGCCACTCGATGATCTCTACGCCACCCGCACCCGTGGTGACGGCACCGTGGTGTACGTGGTCGACACCGGCATCCGCCCTCACGATGAATTCGGCGACCGCCTCCTCGATGGCTACAGCACCGTGGCCGGCGACAGCAGCTGGGTTGATTGCCATGGCCACGGCACCCATGTGGCATCCACCGCTGTGGGTGATCGATTCGGACTCGCCGACGACGCCGTGGTGGTGCCCGTGCGCGTTCTCGACTGCGGTGGTGGTGCCACAACCTCGGGCGTGGTCGCCGGCCTCGACTGGATCCTGACCCATGACGCCGACGGCCGACGTGGCGTGGTGAACCTCAGCCTGGGTGGCCCGGCCTCTCCCGCTCTCGATGATGCCGTGGCCGATCTTGTGGCCGCGGGCTTCGTGGTGGTCGTTGCCGCGGGCAACGAAAACCAGAACGCGTGCAACGTGTCGCCGGCACGTGAACCATCAGCCATCACCGTGGCTGCAACCAACAGTGCCGACGCACGCCCCTGGTTCTCCAACACCGGATCATGCGTCGACATCTTCGCCCCAGGTGTCGACATCATCGCGGCCGGTATCGGCTCGGACGATGACACAGCCACCTACAGCGGGACATCGATGGCATCGCCTCACGTGGCAGGAGCGGCCGCGATGATTCTTGCTCTCGACCCCAGCGCAACCCCTGCGGACGTGCGCGCCACCTTGGTGAACGAATCGATCGACGGCATCATCAGCGACGCCGGTGTGAACAGCCCAAACCGCCTGCTGCGTGTGGGCTCGCCCGCACCGGTCGCGGCGCCCGTACCAAACGCACCGACCAACGTGCGCGCCGCAGCCGGCAACGGATCGGTGACCGTGTCATGGACCGTCGACGACACGCATTCGATCGCACTCGCCAGCCACACGGTGACCGGTGAGCCGGCCAGTGGGTGCACGGTGGCTGCAGACCTCACCTCATGTGTGATCGACGGACTGGCCAACGACATCACCTACCGATTCAGCGTTACCAGCACCGATATCGACGGCACCACCTCCGCCGCCTCCGCCGAGGTCACGGCCACACCTGTTGCCCCGGAACCAACACCCGAGCCGTCTCCAGAGCCCGAGCCGACCCCTGAACCTGCCCCTGTGGAACCCGACACGGCTGATCCGTGGAGCGCACCGATCACCGCTGTGTCGCCCGATCGTCTGCTCGACACCCGCAGTGCCATCGGCATCGACCGCGTCACACCACTGGCTCATGCTGAACGCATCGAAGTTGTGGTCGCCGGTCGCGCCGGTGTGCCAGCCACCGGTGTGAGCGCTGTGTCGCTGAACGTCACCGCAACATCCACGTCGACTCGCGGCGGGTTCGGTTACATCACCGTGTACCCGTGCACCGCGACCGTGCCCGACACATCCAGCGTGAACTTCGCCGATGGCGCAACGGTCGCCAACTCGGTTCTCACTCCGCTGTCTGCCGACGGCACAGTGTGTTTCACCGTGTACGGCTCGGCACACATCATCGCCGACGTGAACGGTGCCGTGATGGCCAACAACGGCTTCGAACCGGTCACGCCTACGCGTCGCGCCGACACTCGCAGCGGCCTCGGCGACGTGCCTGCCGTCCGCGTCGGCGGCGACTACATCTTGGAAATCCCAATGCTCGGCCGTTCAGGAGTGCCCGGCGACGGCGTCGATGCAGTCACCATGAATCTCACGGTGACCGATACCTCGTCGCCAATCGGGGCGGGATACGCCACCGTCTACGACTGCGGCACCACACCCAATTCGTCGAACCTGAACTTCACACCTGGCGACACCGTGGCCAACGGCGTGATTGCGCCGCTGTCCGACACCGGTTCGATCTGTGTGTACGTGTTCGGTGCCGCACACGTGATCGTCGATGTGAACGGTTGGTTCGTCGACGGCGAGGGCTACCAGGCCCTGCGGCCCACACGTTTGGCCGATACCCGCACACCGGATGCCAGCAGCCGAGTGGGCCGCGCCGATGGCACCGGAGCACCCATCGAGGTGAAGATCACCGGCCGTGCCGGGATCCCCACCGATCGGGTCACCGGGGCATCACTGAACGTGACCGTCACCGGCGCCACTGCCGCTGGCTACGTCACGGTGTATCCGTGCGGCGCCATCCCGAATGCGTCGAACGTGAACTTCGATGTTGGTGACACCGTGGCGAATGCGGTGTTCACCCCGCTGTCGGACACCGGCACCATCTGTGTGTACGTCTACGGCGAGGCCGACATCATCGTTGACGTGAACGGCTTCGTCCGGATCTGACCCAGCCCGCTCCCACACCGGCGCCACAGCCGGAATCTGCGCTGGCGCACCCCATCGACACGCGGCCGAACATGCCCGGCAGAAAATCTCAGAAAAAATCTGTCGAGATGTAACACATCGACGTTGCGGTGCGATCACGCCTGTATCCGCCCACCAATGGGCGGCCGAACACAAGGGAGAAACACCATGAACCGCATCTTCATCGACATCGCGAACCGATACCGCGAACTCGGCACCGACACCGACGACACCGGTGGCGTGGCCGCTGAGTACGGCGTTCTGCTCGCCGGCATCGTCGGCGTCGTCGCCATCGCCGCCGCCGCACTCGGCGGACGCATCGGCGGCCTGTTCGACAGCATCCTGCCGTGAGTCTCGCTTGCCGTCCCGGCCACCGCACCGCGAGCGGTCGGCCGGGACGGGACGGGGACGACAGTGGCGTCGCCGCCGTCGAGTTCGCGCTCGTGCTGCCCCTCATCGTGATGTTGGTGTTCGCGGCCATCACCGCCGGCACCATCGCCACTGCCCAGCTCGACGTGAACTCGACGGCGCGCGATGCCGCCCGCGCCGGTGCTCTCAACAGCAACGCCGCCTGCACTCTCGCCACCACGCGTCTCGCCGATGCTGGCAGCGCCCTCGGTGCCACCAACTGCACCAACATCGC
>Ga0208785_1001543_pt1 | contig 10079 bp, 9 predicted proteins | sample DEB08_DNA_2_FD_185499 | JGI IMG/M metagenome (GOLD analysis project Ga0208785, IMG submission 185499) | Aqueous microbial communities from the Delaware River and Bay under freshwater to marine salinity gradient to study organic matter... | ecosystem: Environmental > Aquatic > Marine > Coastal ...
TTCACCAAACTTCCACCGAAGTATAATCCCACTATTGATGACATAAGGTGTGTATCGAGAGGGGTAATCACTACACCTGCAAATGCTCTGTCCATTAATACTTCTTTCTTCTCTATGAGAAACAAAAAACCTGGTTTAAATTCTGTCCATGTTAAGATGACAGGAATATCCATAAGTACAGGTACTATCTTAGGCCATGCAATAACAAAGAATACTGCTGTTAAAGCTATGATTCTTCTAGTCCATTGGAATCCTTTGTTCTCATAAGTTCTTGCACTCTCAACGGATTTCATTTGGAAGTTTGCACGTTCCATTAACATCTTTTGTTCTTCTTGTTTTGCCTTAATGCTTTGTCCCCAAATGGACATTACTCCACCAAGTAAGCTAGAGCCTAGCATTGTAATCATTTCTACTGGTAATCCCCCTAACATTTTATTCCTCCCCTGCTAGTCTGTTTAAGTTATCTAAAAAAGTATTTATCTTTTCTAATTCTCTTTTGTCTTTTATTCCACCTTTGAGCATTTTCTGTATAGCTGTTGTTTGCATATTTTTAACTCTACTCTTTACTGATTCTATTAGTGATTCTGGTGTATATCCTAATTTTACAATCTCTTCATACGCCCACTCAGGAACAATAGGACCTTCAAAATCAAATTTAAATAAATTCTCTGCTATAAAATCAGCTAATTTATCTTTTGTTAAAGCCGCATTTCTATCACTAACAGAGTAGTTATAAATAAGTTTAGTAGTCATTGCTTCTCTTAAAGAGTATGAAGACATAAATCTAGCAAACCAATCCTTTAGTTGTCTTTGTATTTTAGCATTTTGGTCACTAGTATAAAAAGGATTCTTAGAATTTTTTTCAAACCATAGTTCAATAGCACCGTGTAGCGAATTAGGTGTTAGCTTTTTCCATGCATCTCTTACCTCTGATGTTGCAGGAGGTATTCCGAAAAGTGCACTTTCATCTTTTGTTACTAGCTTACCTAGATTATAATTTAAATAGTAGTCTGCTAAAGTTAATCCACCAAAAACTATATCTTTACCAAAGTCATATCCTGGAAAACTAATAAAGTCCAAAGGATTTATATCTGGAGCGGCAACAGTCGCAGTTAAGTCTAGTCCTGTGACACTCGAAGGTACACCAAAGATAGCCCAATCAGGTAATCCTGCTTGTAATAAAAACATACTCAAAGTAGGTATGTTACTATCAGTTAATTTGTTAGTCCAACCTACTACTTGGTCTGCAGATTTTACAAACAATGCACCGGTAAGTCCAGATACTACTGCACTACTAGCTACCATTCCTAGCAGTTGTGCTGAATCCCCTCTCTTAGAATTTTTAATTGCTTCTATTAATTGAGCGTGATAGTTGTGCATAAATGTTTTAAATAAACCTGCGGCTCTACCTACTGTACCTAATTGTTGATAAATAAAAGGTCGCTCAGCTAAATCATATCGAACCATATACTTATCTGCTAATCTCCACGCCTGTTCTATGGCTTTTTCTTCAGACACACCTAGTCTTTTTAGATGATGTCCAAACATTAATACAGCATTAAGTCTAGAGTATTGTTCAATATTAGAAGCTAAGGCTCGACCAGAAGTAATATTTTTAATTCTTGTTGCAACATCTCTTGCATCTGAAAACTTTCCTTGCTTGTAGTATCCTTCACCTGCAAATTCTCTCAAGAAGTTATCATTAATAGTTCTGTTTCTTACAGCAGTTTCTATCATTTTCTGTGAAAATTTATCAGGTGCTACTAATTGTTTTTGCATTAAAGCTACAGTTAAATATGCATCCGATAAGGCAGTCACATTATCTTTACCTGCTAACTGAGATAAGTGAGCAAGTTTTGGAGGAATCATTTGATAAGGTTGTAATCCCTGAGCAATAGCAAATCTTGCGTTTAGTTGTAGTAAATAAAAATGGTTAGCTAATGCTGCAGTTTTTGTATATAAACCTTTAAATGACGGAGAGATAGACCTTTCAATTGCTTCTACTGCAGAAGATATTTTAGTAGCGTTTAACCCGAGAGCATTTTCTACGTATTCTTTTCCTGCTTTTGTAGATTTAGGATACAACATTTCTAGTGTTTGTCGTGAATCGGGTCTAACTCTACTTTGAGCAAACTGTCTTATATTATTTCTTAATCTAAATCCATTAGCTGTTTTCACTGCACCTTCAACGTATAATTTTATAGCCAAAGTATAGTCATCTACTCCTGCTCTTCCAGCTTTTGTACCTAGAAAACCCGATACGTTACTAAACTTTTTTCTAGGAAGTTTGTGTATATTAAATCCTGCTTTACTAAACACTTCATCATACTCTTTTTTAATAGCATTGACTATAGTGTCTTTTGATTTTGTTCTTTCTAGATGTTGTAGTACATTACTGAAAGCCGCAACAGTATCGTCACTACCTTTATTTCTTTCTACCAATTTGTAGTTGACTTCTGCGTTAGGTATTTTTTTCTTCAATCTTTCTGCTAATAACTTTGCACCGACTTCTGTAGTTGTTGGTAGTGCATCTATCAATTCTTTATTTACAGAAACATACACTCTATAATTTCCTGTGAAAATATGAGGGAAAAAGTTTGGTCTTCTGCTTAGTGCTGCAATTCTATAGCCACCGTATTGTTTGGCCATAGAGTTGTAATACTTACGAATTGTTTCAAAGCCATTCATTACATCACGATAAGCTAATACTTGTTCATTACTAAACCCGAGTTCATTTAGATAGTCTCTACTAGCTACACCATCCTTATCAAATTTATTAGACCTTTTATCCTTAGATGTACTAGACCATATTTCGTATTGTCTTTCTATATCAAAAGTTTTTGTTACTAAATCTTCTTTTTCTTTACTTGATAATCTGTTAAATCTAACGAGCATACCACCTTCAGAAGGTTCTAGTTTACCTTTTCTTAAAGCAGTTAATCCTTTTGTCGATACTATCTTTGCATTGTCTAGTACTTTAAGTACCATATCCTCTACAGAAATACGATATAGATTATACTCATCGACATATCTTTTAAAAACAGGATATTCATTTAAAAATTCTTTTGGTAGTATTCCTTTTCTAACTTTCATGAAAAGGCTATCTTTTAAATCACTATATGCCCTGATAGGTTTTGGAACTTTTACTTCAACTTTTTCACCTGTCTTTTTATTCTTAACAATTTTTGTTTCGTAGTCTAATCTAACTGCATCTAATTTAGCTTGAGTAGGTGTTCTATAATCTGTTCCTTCCCTATTAACTCTGTTTACAAAAGTTTGATTATGTACTAAGAAATCATCCAGTATGTCTAATTGTTTTTTTAATTTACCTTGAGATGCACTTGTACTTCTTATCTCTGTTTTTATATTAGCAATTCTTTGTTCTGCTTTTATTCTTGTATCTGCTTTGGTATTCTTATTCTTTAATACCTTTTCTAGTTTAGCTAAGTCTTTTTGTAATGCAGATTTTTTATCGGCCAATAGATTGTATGAGTCTATGGATGCTGATAAGTTTTTGTTTACTACGTCTACATCTTTTTCAAACTGTCTTACAAATTTTGATTGTTTAGCTTTCTCTACTACCTTTGCAGTTTCTCTTTCTAAGAATGTTTTTTGACCATACCTAGGGCCAATACCTCCCAAAGCTGCAAATGTTAAACCATTAGCTAATCTCTGTTCTAAATCACCTTCAGCAGAACCATATCCCAATGCCCCTAAAGAAGTTATTCTACTTAATGGTGCAAGACTACTGGCTAAATCCATATACTTACCTAAGACTGCTCCTTTTGCACCTGCAGTCAGAGATTCTACAACACCTTCATCAGCTTTTGATAATGCGTCTATACCTCCAACAGCAATCGCACCTGCAAACGGTGCTAGTTTAGGTATAGCAGATACCAAGGCTTGTGGCCCACCATACATTGCTATCAGTCCAGGAGACGCTCCTACACCTGCATAAAATTTAGTCCAAAAGTTGTTGGGGATTTTGCTGTCGATTTTTTCAGCTTTTTTGAGTTCTGTATTTTCAGCTTTTTTTAAAGCCTTATACATATTTTTGATAGTGCTTTTAGGTTCATCATCACCTAACTTATCTTGTGATTCTATGTCTTGTATAACACCTGCCTTTACTTCATCACTTAAAAACATTCCGGGAATGTTCGCTAATGTTCCTAACAGATGTTGTCCATAAACCCCGTGATAACCTTTTTTTAAAGCTAAAGCATTATTTTTTAAGGAGTCCACAAAACCTATAGGTTCTTCTTTTGTTGAACCGCCTGAGGCTGTATCTTTTTGTATGTCTGATTGACTTTCTAGTTTACTCTTTTTTACTAAATCTTCTTTAATAAAAAGTTTTAATTTATCCTTTTTTTCTTGTGATAAATTATCTGTATTAACAACTAGGTTCTTGCCATCAGACGTTTGATATGATATCGTTGGCATACTTTTAACCTATAATTTCATCTAACTGTTCGTCTGTTTCTATTTGGTAATCTGTTTCTGTTTTTTGTACTGTTCCTGATTGTTGCTTCCAAGCACTTAATGCATTATTTAGTCTCTTTTGATATTCTGCATCAATCTCATCTTGTGTAGGTTTCTGTAGATTTATATTAAATAAGTCTTGTTCAATTGTTCCATCAATATAGTCTCTATCTACTAACCCTTTTAAGGTACTATCATTCCATGTTTCACCATAGAAACCTAAAGTCTCTGTGGGTACAGTCGAAACTTCACCCAATTCAAAGCTAGGTGCTGTTGTACCAATTTCTTCTATCTTCTTTCTAAACTTCTTAGAACGTGGGTCAATGTCTAATAAAAAATTTGCACTATTATTTCCTATATTAACAGACTTCTTTAAATTTTCTGCAACATCAGTATAGTATTGGCCTGACTCTCTCTTTAAGTCGACCATATCTTGTTCTTGTAACTTTACTAAATCATTAGGGCTTAACTGGTCATACTGTTCTTTATAATCTAGAAGGTCTTTATCTTCCATTTCCATTAAAGTTTCAATTCCCTTGTTGCTTAGGAAAGTAGCAAATGTAGGGTCGCTTTGTTGCTCCACTACTCTCATTGCTTTTACTGCTTTCTTCTCTACAGTATCTAAATTTTGTGCTATCTCTCTTAGATTCTTTTGACCTTCTGTAGCTATCTCTAAAGCATTTTTACTAAGTTCTTGGTAGCGACTACCTGCACCTAATAATATATTTCTAAAACCTCTTGAACTAAGCAGACCCATCTTCTTTCTCCTCTCTAGACATTAGACCTTTTGATTCTTCTTCCATTTCTTCAAGGTCTTCTACGTCTTTTTTCTTTAATTTTAAATCATCTAGTTTACTTTGTAATACAGTATTAATTAAATCTTTTGTTTTATTTTTCTTAGGTGGATTAATATTAATTTTTTCAATACCTGCACCTTTACCTATAGCAAATATCATCTTACTAACTCTTGGTGTTAATAATAAACCTACATCAGGTGTAAATGCACCCTCTACAAATCCAGTAAATATAACTGTTTTAGTTAAAGATTCAACAGAGATACCTGTCTTTAAAAGAAAAGCTATTCTTTCCATGACAGCTTTATCTGTTGTTAATTTTTTTAGTATATGTAAACCTGCATCCTCTACCTTTGCATATCTTGGTGGATTTTCCCAAGGATAATTTTTTGGTGTATCTGTTAAAGATTGCCCAGGAATTGGTGCGTCAAAAGGATTTGTTCTTCTAAGTGCCATTATGCTCGTAAACCTCTTATCATTTCACTAAGTGTTTGATTTAAAAAACTATCAAAAGCATCTACATTAGACTGTGCCACTTGCCCTACTTGTCCTGCTTCTTGAGGTTTTTCTGTAACCATCATTAAATCACTAAAATTAATAGCAGATTTTATTGATGCCATTTGTTCTATAGGGTCGAATTGTGTAGCTTGAGTTGCACTTCCTTTATTAAGTAATGCATTACCTACTATTGTTCCTATTGTTCCCCACATATTATTGTCCTCCTCCTGTCAGTATGCTTCCGATTATATCGAATCCAATACTTCCAATCATTTGATTCAATGCATCTTTTGAAGATTCATTTAATAAAGATATTTCTGTTTCTCTTTCTAAGGCCGCCATTGCTACGTTATGGGCCCTATCTCTAGCATTTTCTGATGCAGTGTTTACCCATGACGCTTCATCTCTCCATTGTTGCCATAATGCAGATAGTGCAAAGTTAGAAATGTTTAATAAGTTTTGTGCGTCTGCTTGGTTGGCCGCATTAATACTTGCCGTGTTTGCTGTATTGACTTGTCGTCTCCATGTCACATTAGACTGGTCAATAATTCTTTGATTTTCTACATTAAATCTTTCTCTTTGGTCTTGTAATTGAGCATTGAACTGATTGATTGTTGCTTCTCTTTGTGCATTAGCTTCTGCTACACCAATAGCATTTTGTGCATTTTGTGCAGATATTCTATTAGTTTCAGATACTGCATATTGATTCATGGCATCTTGTCTTGATGCATTATTTGTATTTATCTGGGATTGTAGACTTGCAAAGAACTGGTCAGTTTGTGCTTGACTTTGTGCATTAAATTGTAATGATGCGTTTTCTGCCGCTTGGTCAGTTAGCAAAGACTGTTGTCTTAATTGTATGTTTGTTAAACTTGCTTGTTGTCTATTGGATAAGTTCTGCATATCCATTTGGAAATACTGTTGAGCATTTAAGACTGCCGCTTGTTGTCTGTTATTTAAGTTTTGAAATACAGCTTGTTTATATGTGTCAGCATCAGCTTGTGCAATCGGAATAGATGATTGTAATACACCTGTCGCTAGAGCCTCAGCGGCAATACTAGATGCACTTAAACCACGCTGTTGCATGGCGGCATCGACTAGTCTTTTTGCCCCTTGAGCAAAAGCAGGAAGAGGTTTACCCTCATCGACTGATTGTTGAATAGCTTGGGAAATATTAGCGAGTTGACCTTGAACGGTTGCTTCGGGTGGTAAGGCTTGTAAGTCTTGTTGAGCGGCCACCATCGGTTGTGTGACAACACCTGTCTCTGCTACCATTTGAGGTACAGCTTGACCTGTGACTGCCTGATATTGTGGAGCAGATGTTACCTGAGCCTGTTGAATTTGTGCGGCACTGGGTACTTCTGCTGTAGGAATTGTAGGTGCTACAGTAGGTGTCGGAGTAGGTGCTTGAACCTGTCCTTCTAATCCCGGAGTTGTTTGTAATGTACTTGGTGTTACTTGTTGTAATGCTAAACCTGGAGTTACTGCCGTACCTGTCGGTAATGTAGGTTGAGTAACCGCAGCACCGACTTGAGCCTGTACATATTGAGAAGGGTCAGTTAAAGTTTGTGTTGTTTGTTGATTTGTTTGACCTGTAGTGTTTAAATACTCTTTGAATCTTGCAGCAGTTCCTGTATCACCAAATTGTATTGTACTACCATCGGGTAATTGTACGGGTGTTACCATCGCTCCCCCAATAACAGGACCTTTATCTTTCATATAGTCGACAAAACCTTGTCTGTATTGTTCAGGAACATTTATATATTCCTGAATAGGGATATCTAATTTATTTAACTCTGCCATTAATTACTCCTATTAATTAAATATGCTTCCATCCACATAATTTTTTCTTTTATCACTGCTATATCCTGTTGCATTTGGGTGACTGCATCGACTTTGGTTTCGACTGCATCGAGTCTTTCTGAAAACATACCCCAAGTCATACCAATCGTTACAAGAAGTACGATATAAGGTAATAATGTTTTCAGGTCTAGTTTCATCCGTTTGCCACCTTCATTTTAGATACACGTTCACTTTGTTCATCCCATGCTTTGGCTAATTCTTTTTCTTTAGAATAGTCAGGTTTGTTTTTGTTAATGGCAATGACTTCATCGACTGTCATGTTCATCCACTTTTGTCTTTCTTGAAAGTTTCTTTCTGCCCATGTTTCTAATCTATCCAGTAGAAATTTATTATGTGTCGCTAATTCTTTATTTTCTGCTTTTAATACTTTATTGTCTTTGCGAAGTTTAGCTACTTCGTCTTCTAGTTTTTTTAATGACATACGTTTCTCCTGTATATTAATTACTGAGGGCATTGAGTGGGTTGTTTAATGCTTTGTTTATTTTATCTGATATTTCTTGTTCTAGAAGTTTAAAGTCATCTGCTATTTCTCTTTCATTGGCTTTAACCCTATCTTCAATATCATTAACTATCTTATCTATATTTCTAATATCTTCTTTCATTAATTTCATATCTGCTCTTAAATCATTTTTTAAAGATTGGGCTACATCATTAACAAGGGAAACTTCTTCTAATACAGATGATATCTCTGATTTAACAACAGCTAATTCTTCTTCAATATATCCTAAGTCAGGGGCAGTATAATTCTTTATCTTTTCTTTCATGTCCATATAATCTTTATAGACTTCAAATGCACCATAAAGTCCACCGACAAGTGTAGATAGGGCAATAATAATCCCTACCATTTTTCCACCTTTAAACTTTAATCCTGCAAATTCTAGTTCTGCCATTGTAAATCTACCATTTGTTCCATAATATAATCCTGTGCTAAACTATAGGGTTTGGCATAAGGGTCATTAAGTTGTTTGCTATCATACATAATTTCACTAATGTATAATTCAGCATCTTGTAATTGTTTTGCCTGATACTTTGCAAATCCTTCTGTATCGGACAAAGAAGCCATGACTGCTAGTTTTGTATTATTAACAGCAATTGTATCGGCAGTCTCCATTACCTTTGCTAATATTGTTTGTGCTACCTTTTCTTTGGTAGATTTAGAGGTTGATTCTTTTTTATTATCATCCTCAGATTCTTCGCTTTCTTCTTGCTCTTCTTCTGCTTCTTGTTCTTGTTGAGGTTCAGGTGAAGTCTCTTCCATTTCTACTTCAATGATTTCTATTTCCATATCCCCACTTTCATCCATGGTTGATATTTCAATTTGCATATCGCCACTATCAGATTCAGTAACTTCAATGTTCATCTCAAATGAATCAAACTCTGTTGATACTTCGACTGTAAAATCTGCTACAGTTTCAATAATAGGTTCATACACATCTACCATAACAGGTGGTATATAAACAGAATCAGTTTCATACTCTGTTGTACTAATAGATGATTCTATTTCTTCTATAATAATATTAGTAGTCTGTGTTATAATCTCTTGTAGCTGATTATAGACAGCATACATCTTCATATCATCAATAACAGGTCCGTACCATCCACCCCAATACCCATTATCCATACCATAGAATGTGGCTAAGGCTTGAGCATCTGAACCTAAAGTATTACTGGGTACAGTTAAAGATGTATTGTAGGTATTCCAAGTATTACCAATAGACCATGTTGTTGTCTTGTAGTAATCTTCACCTGTTGTTGGGTCAACCACTTTTAGTGTGATGCTAAAGGTGTCCAAAGTACCACTATCACAATGTCCACCTATTTGGTTTGTACAAGCATAAGCATCTGCTTCACCATACAAAGTAAAACCTTCGTTAATCTCATCAAAAGTAAAGTAATCTGTTAAATCTTCTGTGTAAGTAACAGAACCTCCAGTATAATCTGTATGAATATGTCCTGTTGTACTTGTGTTATTATATGTATGGTCGAGTACTCCACCTGAAGAAGAACTCGGTAAACTTCCTAACAACATATTATCTGTTGTTTCTGTAGATACTATTTCATATGTTGTTGTTGTAATTGTTTCTGTTGTTTCTACTTCTTCAACAATTGTTTCTGTATGAACATATGTATAAGTTGTGTCTTCAAAATCACCATTGTATTCTATCGTTGTATCACTTAATACAGATTCTAAAATAACACTGGTAACTGTTCCACCATTAGGTCCAGTATCACCTACGTAATATTGTTGTTCGTATGCGTTAGAGTAAAATGAGTAGCAACAAAGAACCCAAAGTGATGCCACTAGTAATTTTATTTCTCTTATCAATTTTCTCTTTCTCTATGATTGCATGAGGTTTGTGGTGAGGATGACTATCCCATCCTGCTTGAGCCACTTCCCCTATTGTTCCAAAATAAGGACAAGGTGTTCCTGCCATTTCCATCGCA
>Ga0208785_1001550_pt1 | contig 10065 bp, 27 predicted proteins | sample DEB08_DNA_2_FD_185499 | JGI IMG/M metagenome (GOLD analysis project Ga0208785, IMG submission 185499) | Aqueous microbial communities from the Delaware River and Bay under freshwater to marine salinity gradient to study organic matter... | ecosystem: Environmental > Aquatic > Marine > Coastal ...
TTTGGACATCAAGGAGATCGCCACAGAGGCGTTCAGGGATGAACTTAGAAAATATGGTCTAACAGTCTACGCGGAGAGCAGGGCAGACTAATGAAAGGCACTTTGGAATTCGTACTAGAGTCGGCGAGGGCGGTTATGGCCTCCCTTGCCATGAGCTACGAGATAGAGACCGGCCATGTGGTGAACGAGGCCGAACTGAAGTGTATGGCGGAGAACATCTACTTCGAGGGCAGGGCTGAGCCATTGATGGGCAAGGTCGCGATAGGTCATGTTGTGATGAACCGTGTGGCTTCTGACAGGCACCCCAACACCATCTGTGAAGTGGTACACGAAGGACCACACAGGGAGAGCTGGAAGACCCGAGGCAAGGCGGTTGCGGATTCAGAGAGAAAATTCTTTCCGATAAGGAACAAGTGTGATTTCAGTTGGTACTGTGATGGTGAGAAGGACATCATCTGGGTTTCATACATGGATGGCACGATCATCGAGGCCAACATGACGGCATGGAGGGATTCGGTCCACATGGCGTTGATGGTTATGAACGGTGACCTGAAGGACAACACGAACGGAGCAGACCATTATTACAATTACCATATCGCCAGCCCATACTGGGTTGGGGCGATGACCCACACAGTTTACCATGGTAATCATAGATTCATGAAGGAGCAAAGGTAGGTTGACGCCTACAGAAAGGATGTTAATTTAAGTTATGAATATTTTTAGAAAGGAGGTCAGATGTATTTAATGAACATCATAATGGCGGGTTTGTCAGGAGTGGTTCTGGTAGGAATTATGTACGGTATCCAAGGTATGGCGAATGCTGTTAAGAAAACAAAAAAAGGCAAAAAATAAATTGAAAGAAAATGTTAGGCCTCCGGGCCTAACTAGAAAAGGAAAAGATGAAGATTACAATTGAAATAGACGGAAAAGGTCTTAAAAAAGTAGGTAAAAAAATTGTTAGACCAGTTAAGGAAAATGCTGGACCAATTGGAGAATTGATTGGGTACTACGCCCTAGCATCTTTGTTGGTGTTTATATCTTTTATGGGATTTGCCTACGGCGGAGGTGGTGCCTGGATAATGAGTATCCTATTAGGCGGTGCGGGTTTGTTTTGTTTTTATTGTGCCTTAACCTTATCTCAACCACAAAGATATCAAAGATATAAAAAAGTTAGGAAAGAAAAACAAAGCAGTGACGAACAAAAACAAGATATAGATAATGAAGAGGAATGGAGAAAGGATCCTAGATTTAGGTAGGTACAATTGATATGACACAACCTTGGAAAATTATACAAGAACTAGAGGCAGACAATTCGAGACTGAAGAAGGAGTCCATAATAAGAAGAGAGTCAGATGCGGAGAACATCAGGTTCTTCAACGGTGTTGGTGCGGCATTGGATGGCTTCAGGACATTCGGAGTCCAGCAGGTTCCGGTTGCCAAGAAGGATGGCACAGGCATCACACAGACCGAATTTGATGATGTTTTGAGACAGTTGGAGTCAAGAACTTTGACAGGAAATGCCATGAAAGATGTAATCCAAGACCTTTGTGATAGATCAAACATGGAAGAATGGAACGACTGGTACAGAAGAATTTTAATTAAAGATCTAAGATGTGGTGTCACACACAAGACAATCAATAAGCATTCTACGATGAAGGTTCCTGTGTTCGAGTGTATGTTGGCGGATGATTCAAAGAAGCACGAGAAGAAGATGACGGGTGAGGTCTATGTTGAACCCAAGTTGGACGGGGTCAGGGTGATAACCATCTGTGACGTTGACAAGGATGAGGTCAAGATGTTCTCAAGGAACGGCAAGGAATTGACCAACTTTCCAAAGATCTTAGAACAGTTCGATTCAATGCTGGACCAGATGTCCGAGAGCATGGTGTTCGATGGTGAGGTCATGAGTGATGACTTCCAGACCCTGATGAGGGAGATACACAGAAAAGGCGGGGCCAAGACAGATGATGCGGTATTGAATCTGTTTGATTGTATGCCGTTAGAATATTTCAAGGAGGGATCGTATCCATACGCCCTGAACACCAGGAAGGAACTCCTACAGAGTTTCACATACGGACCAAACATATCTATCGTGGAGTTCGTTGCGATGGACCTAGACGATGACGACGGACAGAAGCAGTTCGCTGATTACAACAGGCTCTGCATAGACAAGGGATTCGAAGGCATAATGGTCAAACCCATCACAGGTATCTATGAGTGTAAAAGATCCGCATTGTGGTTAAAGGTCAAACCATTCATAGAAGTGAGTTTAAAGGTCGTAGACACAGAAGAAGGCACGGGCAGGAATGTAGGCAAACTGGGTGCCCTGATAGTGGAAGGTACGGACATGGACAAATTCATCAAGACCAATGTGGGATCTGGTCTAACAGACACGGATCGAGAGACATTTTGGAAGGCCAAGGACAAACTGATTGGCCAGATTGTAGAAGTTAGAGCAGATGCGATAACACAGAATCAGGACACCAAAGACGAGTGGAGCCTCAGGTTTCCTAGATTCCTTAGATTCAGAGGCTTCGAACCAGGGGAGAAACTATAATGACAGACAAGATAAACATGGTGATCAACCTATCCATCCTTGCCTTACTGATCTACCTTGCGGTACAGGTTCACGAATTACAGAACCCACCCAAGTATCAGCCGGCCATGATGGGCTATGATAACTCATTGGAATTGAAATACAACATCCAGGAGTTCTTGAACAACGCCTTGAAGGAGGCAATCAACCAACAGGAGACGCAGTAATGGACAGACTAGACGAGATACTTTCCAACATAGACTTGGAAGAGGAGAAGACCGAGATCAAGGAGGAGTATGTGGACGACTGGTACTGTCAGGACTGTGAGCATGGTCCAATGACGGAGGGTGACACCCATTGTTCCAGATGCGGATGCAAGAACGGCGAGGCCTATGCCGTGGAGGAGACCGGTTGGGAAGAGGAAGACGAGATGGAAGGCATCGAGGAGATCTACTAGATGGAATACTCATCACACGACTGGCGCAAGAACACCGATGACGCGGTGGTCATAGATGCCAACACCTTGAACAAGATGCCGGTAAACGACAGCCTTGTTAGATTCAAGAATCCAAAGACCTTGAAGGTGGAGGAGGTAGAGGTCAGCAGGCTGGTCAGGGTGTTCGTGAACAACCAGACCCATAACAGGAAGAGCATAAAATGACCGACGACAAGCAGAAGACCTTCAACTACATCAAGCACGGGTTCACGGCGGACGATGTGTGGATAAGACTGACCCCACAGAGTAAGAAGAGCATAACCCACATGATACAGGTCTATGACAAGCCGAACGATCCCAAACAGAAGTTCGTTGAGATCCGGGAGACCTACAGATGGGGACAGGCCTACATGGATGGATCCAATTTAGATTACCCAAGCCTCTTGATGCCACAACAGGGTCAGACCTATTGTAATCCAGAGGATGGACACGGCAACGAGTTGGACGACCTGTGTGCCGTTTGGTTCGACTACGACGGAGATTGGACCGACGAGGAGAAGGAGGCGTTCGAGGACAAGTGGTACAATGGAGACCCAGACGACGATGACGGCAGATCGGGCATGGGTTGGTTGATGGACTACCAGGACACCTGGAATGTGGAAGACGAGAACATAATCATAGATGGCGAGGTAGAGGACATCAAGTACGACATCGTGAGCAAGAAGGAATACAACAAGGTCTTCATAGAAGACTACAAACCACAGAAGGAGACAGACAATGGTTGAGACAATGACGCAGGCGACCAAGGACAGGATAGCGGAACTGGAGAGACAGAAGATCGAGTTGAATGATCAACTGGAGATCTTGGGCTATACTGGAAACCTGGTAAAAATGCACCAGATCGAGGAGCAGATCTTCGAGATCGAGGACACCATAAAGAAACTGACCGCTTAGAAGTTCCATTCTACGCGACTTTTCAGGGGGTTGACCGTATGGTAATCCGTGTTATACTGATTTTATAAACATTTAACAAAGGAGTTGAAAAATGTTAAAAGACATAGAAAACAAAATCCTAACATTCGCAAATGGATTAGGAGGTATCACTAGAACAGAGATCGTTCATGGTACTTTATACATCAAACTAGAAAGAGATTCCGACTGTGATTACATCCACAGAGAGATAAGAAATCATTACAAAGAGTTCATCAATCCAGAAGGTGGCGTGAATATGTATGCCGTGGGCGACGAGTTCGCTTTTGACTTCGTGCCTGAGGACAGGGAGACACCTGTTTTCGTACACGAGGACGAGGAAATCAAATTGACAGAACAGGAAGAGGCGGAGATAGACACTCTGCTAGATCTTCAGAACGATGCGAAGGAGGGCAGATAATATGGATCAATTTTGGATGACGATAGTGGCGATAATAACAATGGCGTGGTTCTTCTTTACCATGAATGGTGTCATAGACATCTTCACAAGCCGTAAGAAATGGGCAGAGGAGAAGGAGAAGCGAGAGAAATACTGGAACAGCCGTAAAAAGTATTTCCTGAGCGATGAGGACAAGGCCAACATCGAGAAGTTGGACACGATGATCGCTGAAATGAAATCAATCAAGAAATCAATAGGAGGTATCTAATGTACGATTCAGAATATGATGAAGTGAAGAAGATATTGGATCAGAACGAGGTCACTGACCTGGACCAGATCGAGTACGGTTCAGAGGTGTACGAAGACCTATACGACTACTATGTGAACTCGGGCGAGATGCCATATGGTGTCATGAAGGCCCGAACAGGCATGCCGGATGAATGGATCATAGACAGGGTGTATGACCTAGGCATCATCAAGGAGACGGCATAGTGATAGACCCGTTCACTAGATTCTGCCTGCCGAGATCACTACAGGTTTGGATCAACGAACACGACGCACCCGATAGGGAGTCGGCCATCATGAAGGATGTGCCAAACACGCCATTCAACCATTTCATGGCCAACCAACTGAAGAGGTATGTGAAGATCCGTAGGAAGTACCGAGGATCAAGTTCAGAGACATACCGTAGGCCAACCGCCTACTGCCACAAGGCACACGCGGACAGGTTCGCGGTCTATGTGAGGGAGGCGTCATGATGAAGGCCATATCAACCAGCGGACTACCCTTGAAGATACAGGCGGAGTGGACGGACACAGACTACTGGAACAGGCGGAGCAACTACAACGACGACCTAGACGTGGTCAATGTCAAGGGTTGGCAGATCAGGATCAACGGCAAGAAGTACCCAAGGGGTCACACGGATGGCGAGGGCTACCCAGACTGGACCTACAGGTACACACCACGAGAGGGCAACTCAGAGGCGGGCAAACGAAAGGCCATTGAGAACGCCCTACAGGATGCGAGGTTGACGGTTTGGTAATCTGTAATATAATGAATTATGTAGGTGGAGAATATCGGCAGTCTCTTAAATGTTGCGACAGCATAACGGCCTACAAAAAACCAAGAAGGGAGAAACAAATATGAAGACTTACTATTTTTGGGTCACAATAACAGGCAAAGGCCCAATGAAGGTCGCGGAGGATGGCAGGACAGCCAGCGAGGCCAAGCAGATCGTGGAGAGCAGATTTCCAGGTGCTAGAGTCATGTTCGCAGAGGGATTCTGATGAGGAAGACTAAACATAAGTGTTCGGTGTGTGCCAAGACTTTCCAACACCAGAAACCAGACACACTGGTGGGAATGTTGGGCATCATACCGGTACAGTTCTGTAGAGTGTGTTTTCCTAAAGTGATGGCACAGAGTGAGGAACTGGACCTCAATGACACAAGATTGAAAGTGGTTTAGATTGAACAGGATAAAGGCGAAACATCTCTTGATCGGTGGACACAGTTGGTCCTTCGGACGAGACTGGATCCAGGAGATCTACGATGCAGAGAAGATCACCAACCTATCTTTGCCCGGAGCAGGAAACAGATTTATATCAGATTCCGTGATCTCGCACCTGTCTAGGGAATCCACAGTCGACAAGGTTCTGGTATGTGGTTCTGGATTGAACAGGATAGATATACCATTACCAAAAAAATTAAGACCTAACTGGCAATCAGATTCGTTTCAAGGGGAAACAGAAGACGCCATTTACCATACCAATCACATGGCTCCTTGGAGAGACAAGGATGTCAAGATACCGATCGACACAGAGTTGGTGAGGATGATGTACCAAGAGAAGGATTATAGATCGGTGAAGGCGCAATCCCTTATCGGCCTACTTAACCTACAGAACTTCCTCAAGATCAAGGACATGGACTATAGATTCTGTTTCATGTATGATTATACCAACAAGGATTTTGACCACAATCACCTCACAGGTGAAGGTCATGATGGGTATTCAACCATGGGAACGGTGGACAAGGACAATGTGTACCTGGCACAGATTGATCAATCCCGTGTTCTTATGCCACATGGCATCGATTGGGCTATGAAACAAAAAGAAGACCTGTTCCAAGATTCCATACATCTCACAGATGATGGATACCGCAAATGGGCAAGAGAACTACTGAAATCCTACCAATGATGGCACAATATCTAGTATCACTGTGGTCGAGAGAGGCACAAGATGTAGTGGTTGACCGTATGGTGATCCGTGCTATAATGAATTATACAAAAGGAGTTGAAAATGACAAAAGAAATATTTGAGAAGAACAATCCGCACCCGGACATAGGCAAACAGAAATTCCGTGTTAGGAAGACCTACACGGCATGGGTGGAGTATGACGTGGTCGCGGACTCTAAAGAAGAGGCCGAGTCGGCCGTGATGGATGTGTGTGGCATCGAGCGGATCAAGTGGTCCGAGGGCTACTACAACGATCATCCGGTGGAGATGTACGCCAATGATCATGACATGGACTATTCGAGCGACACCGACTTCACCAAGAAGATCGCGGAGTGTGTGCCATACGAGGACACGTCAACCATAGACTACTCGGATCCGGACTGGACCGAGAATGAGTTTGAATGGCAGAAGGAGACGGCGTAATGGGAACGAGATTGGCAGATATAATTTTGGACAGGCAGGAGGACTTCTTGTACGAGGACGAGCGAGCGATGAGATTGACACCATATGTGATGGCGGAGCGACTGACACAATGGGAGTTCGACAGCATCATGTCAGACACCCGTGAGGGCGACTACGGCACACTGACCCACATCCTGGAACAGGGCTTCAAGGGTTTCCACAACATGGAGCCATCAGAACTGATCAAGGAGTACCAGGAGGCCGAGGAGAAATGGTATCACCTGTACGAGACGGGGGCTCTGGCCTATTCACCATGTGAAGAAGATCCTATCCACAACCTAGAACAGGAGGCGGTATGATGACTGTGGCACACGGATTCGGAATGCTGGCCATGGGCCTGTTGGCGATCCTGATCGCGGGCACGATCATATTCAAGATAATCAACAAGAGGGAGGACGAAGATGACGGATATAATCAATAAGGTACCAAACCCACCATTCCCGGTGGAGATCATAGACACGGTGCCGGTCGAGGTGGCGAACCCATACTCGGGCGAGAAGGTCATGCTGGAGCCCATAGCGGTTTCGGTGTATGACTGTATCAAGGGTGCCGAGATGTTGGAGGACTATGACATGGTCCAGAAGGGCGTGGACTGGTTCATAGAACACTACCCGGAGGCCTACCAGGTGCTATTGGATTAGATATGCTGATATATGGAAACACACCCCGGGACATCATGAACATGATGTGGAGACGCAGATACAAGGTATTGTCGGTGATAGCGGTCATAGTGATCGCACTGATGCTGATGGGTTGTTCCATAGGCAACAGGAAGGTGTCACCACCGCTACAGGCCCTGGACAAGTTCTGGGACACCCTGGGATCGGGCAAGGACAAGACCAAACAGAATTCAACAGGAGTTGAATAGAAAGGACGACTATGGACAAGATAAAGGAATACGCCTTGATCACCATTACCGCATTGGCATTCATGCTGATCACGGGTGTGGCCAAGTCTGATGAGAAGACATACACCCCGCAGGAGACCCTGACGGCATTCGCCGAGGTACCTGGCAAGTTGGGCAACCACTTGAAGAACGAGTGGGTGGACATCAAGGACTACCAGGCCAAGAGCTGGGCAGAGGCAAAGGCACAGTGGCAGAGCCTGATCAACAAATTCGTCAAGACTGAGAGCACTCAGTAATGATGAACAGGATGGGGGAGGTACTTCAACTCCACCTGCCCCATCTTATTTTACCAACAGGAGTTGACGGAATTCAAAGGCGTGTTATAATATACAAGAATCATTAACAAGGGAGGAAACTAATGATCAACAAATATGTAAGAGTAGAACAGGGCTCATATCGAGGCAAGGATATGTCAGGCCGTGTGTTCCCAATCATCAAGGACTACCAGAAGTTCGCGGGCGACAAGGAGGGTGGCTTCGTCACCATAGATTGCTCAGAGCTGGATGGCTTCGAGGGATTGGACAAGGCCAGAGTAAATGTACCTGGCATAACAGATCTAACGATAACAACCGAGGGTGAGTACATCATCAATCGTGACCAACTCAACAAGGCCACGGCGGAGATGCCCAAGGCCCGGGAAGGCGAGGAGACGGACGAACAGGCCATAGAGCGGATCGCGGCCAGATTCTCGATCCTGGATGAGATGGCAGAGGCAGTAAGCACATCTAAAGTCAGGGCGATGATAGTGTCGGGACCTCCCGGCATAGGTAAATCCTATGGTGTTGAGCGGGCTCTGGAGAAGAGATCCATGTTCGACGACATAGCCAACCAGAAGCGGAAGTTCGAGATAGTGAAAGGTGCCATGAGCGCCATCGGACTCTACAAGAAACTATATGAGCACAGCGGAAAGGGCCATGTGGTCTGCTTCGATGACTGTGACGCGATCCTGTACGATGACCTGGCTTTGAACCTATTGAAGGCCGCACTGGACACGGGCAAGAGACGAACCCTACACTGGAACACGGAGAGCAGAACACTGATGGCGGAGGGAATGCCCAACAGTTTCGAGTTCTTTGGCGGTGTGATATTCATAACAAACATCAAGTTCGACAATGTGAAGAGCAAGAAACTACAGGACCACCTACAGGCCCTACAGAGCAGATGCCACTACCTGGACCTGACCATAGATTCGATGAGGGATCGTATGCTCCGTATCAGACAGATATGTAGAGCTGGCATGCTGGAGAAGTATGCGATGGGCTCAGAGGCCGAGGAAGAGCTGATACAGTTCATATTCCGGAACAAACACAAGCTCAGGGAGATAAGTTTGAGGATGGTTCTCAAGATCGCTGACCTCTGGAAGATGGCACCGGACAGGTATCAACACCTGGCGGAACAGACCTGCATGAGGCCAGGAGCATAATGCGAGAACTCAATTATTACACAGGGGTCGTCACCGCGGTTGTGGCGGCCTCGGTTCTAGCACTATATTATGGCGGTACCGCGATGATGTGGGTACTTTACTGGATGGCGAATCTAATATGAACGAACGAGAGAAAGAAGATCTACAAAGGACCATAGACCGGATCGGACCCGAGGGCATGAAGCGACTGGGCACGAGGATATGGATAGGCATCGCGGTGTTCATAGTGGCCCTGATCCTGTTCTCGGTCATAATGAATCATGTGTGTCCGGGCAACATAGGAGATTCCTGTTCATGATGGAATTCATAGTGTTCGCCACCATATTCACCCTGATCGTACTACTGACGGGAGGACCCGCAAATTGGTTATAGCAACAGATTTCACAGAATTCTCAACCTCCCTTGAGAATGGTGTGGGCAGGAATTCAACTCCCTTGCCCACATCTCAAACACAGAGCTCCTATAGTTTAGTGGTAGAACATATCCATGGTAAGGATACGGCTCAAGTTCGATTCTTGGTTGGAGCACCACAAGGGCGAATGCCGAAATTGGTAGACGGGCACGGTTCAGGTCCGTGTGTCGCGAGACGTGAGAGTTCGAGTCTCTCTTCGCCCACCACATTCTAACATCATTTATTGGTAATTGGTAAGGGTCAGAGTCGGCCCGCGCCTAGAAGGCGATGCGTCCGCAAAAATTTCCAA
>Ga0208785_1001552_pt1 | contig 10058 bp, 9 predicted proteins | sample DEB08_DNA_2_FD_185499 | JGI IMG/M metagenome (GOLD analysis project Ga0208785, IMG submission 185499) | Aqueous microbial communities from the Delaware River and Bay under freshwater to marine salinity gradient to study organic matter... | ecosystem: Environmental > Aquatic > Marine > Coastal ...
TGCATCTACATATTTCTTTTGGTTGAAAGTTTTAGCTCTTATAGCCTTCCCACGACTTGTTAAAATATTTGTTGTTAACATTTCTTTTGCACTAATTTCAGATTGACTTTTTATTAGGGCACTTACTCGCTCTATCAAGTCTGGTGAAATTGCTTGACCAGTCCTGCTGATTGAAACCAATTCAGAAAATAGCTGATTCAAGTAAGCAGTATTCTCTTCATCTGCAAGAATATTTATTTGATTACCACGAACTAAAATTTCACATCCCGAAAAAAGTTCTTCGATCTTTTTTAAATTCTCATCGTGGGTGCCAAAAAGTGCCACCAAATTAATTGAATTTGGAACCGTTACTTTAGATTCAACTTGAGAAACTAAGTTAGACATCCTGGGCGTTCGCCCGCATCACTCCTAGATAACTAATTGAGCCAACACTTTATCGGAAAACTCAATTAGCCGGCTGGCCAGGACATTTGCCGGCCCCCTAATAAATGACCATGCAGGTGAAAAACTGACTGACCGCCCCAATTACCCGTATTAAAGACAATCCGATAACCCGCCGACAAGGCTAAATTGTCAGCCAACTCGGCAATAAATCTGTTTAGCCGACCAGCAAGTTCAGTATCAGCTTTTGCTAACTCAGCGAAGTTTTCATAATGCTTTTTTGGTATTGCCAATACGTGAATGGGAGCTTTGGGGTCAATATCCGAAAAAGCCACAAATTCATTATTTTCTAAAATTTTTTCAACAACAATTTCACCATCAATAATTTTACAAAATAAACATTCAGTCATTTTGACTCCTTGCTAAATTAAACGCGACTGCTGCAGCGACCGCTCCGGCTGTTGAGCCTCGCAACACAGTTTTACCAATGTTAATTGATTTTGCTCCGTGCGAGGTGAAAATACTTTTTTCATCTTCAGTTAAACCACCTTCAGGCCCAACTATAAAGAGTATTCTTGAGCTTTCATGCGCTATCGATAGCGCATCCTTTGCTTCGTAATCTAAAAGATAGATCTCCTGATGACCCTTGAGCAGTTCAATCACTTCTTCAATCCCTCTACAGTATGAGATCTTCGGGAGCCATGCTTGCCTTGACTGCTTAGTTGCAGCTGCCGCTAGATGCTGCCATCTTTGTAAGACTTTTTCAGATTTTGATTCAATTCTTGCCACTGATCTATCAGCCGACCAAAAAGCTATCTGACTCACTCCGACTTCACTCATTAATTCAACAGCGAAATCAGATCTGTCCCCTTTTAAAACTGCCTGTAGAACAGTAATTTGCTTTTTTGTTTTAGAAATCTGCTCGAAATTATGAACTTCAACTTCAAGTTTTTTATTTATAGAAACTACTTCACCGGCTGCTACTAAACCTTCGCCATTAGTTACATAGACCTTCTCACCCAGCTTTACTCTTCTTACAGAAATTGCGTGATGTGATTCTTTATCATCTAGCGTTATTCTTTGATCGCCCTGTGTAAAATTTGAAAGAAAATATGCGCTCTGCATTTTCATCGGCTAAAAGCATCTTTTAACCGCCCAAAAAAAGATGATTTTGTAATTTCTTCTGGTTTAAATTCGATGGCAGTTTCATTGCGAAGACTTGCTAATTCTTCAATAATTTTACGTTGAGCGGCGTCTAGATTTGTTGGAGTTGCTACCAGTATTTCGATCAATAAATCTCCACGCGAATCGCGCCTGACTCTTGGCATTCCCTTGCCTCTTAGATTTAATACTGTGCCAGATTGGGTGCCTGGCTTGATAGAAATTTCTTCATCGCCCTCTAGGGTTTGTAAAGTAAAACTCGTACCTAGAATTGCCGCAGTCATTGGTAAATTGATTACACACTGCAAATCATCGCCGACCCTATGAAATGTGTTGTGTGGAATTAAATTAATTTCTAAATACAAATCCCCAGATTCTCCACCGCCTGGCCCTACTTCACCTTGCCCGACTAGCTGAATTCTGGTTCCGTTATCAACACCAGCAGGTATCTTGGCAGTAATAGTTTTTCTGGTTCTGACCCTTCCTTCGCCGGCACAATCTGCACACGGCGAAGTTAAAACTGTTCCGTACCCTGCGCATTGCGGACAAGGTCTACTGCTTACAACTTGCCCTAAAAGTGATCTTTGAACTGTCTGTACATCACCCCGGCCTTTACACATCGAACAAGTTGTGGGATTCGTGCCAGGAGCAGTGCAAGCTCCATCGCAATTTGGACAAACAACCGCTGTTTCTACAGTTATATCTTTGGTAATTCCCGAAAACGCTTCGGCTAACTCAAGATCTATTTCTATTAAGGCATCTTGACCACGTCTAGATCTGGATCTTGGCCCCCTTTGGGTAGTTTGACCAAAGAAAGCGTCAACAAAATCACCTAAACCACCAAATCCAAAACCACCGCTGCTTCCTGTGCTTCCCGAAAAACCTAGATCGTACATTCTTCTTTTTTGATCATCACTTAAAGTTTCATACGCAGTTGTAACTTCTTTGAATTTTTCAGCAGCTGTTGGGTCTGGATTTAAATCTGGATGTAGTTCTCTAGCAAGTTTTCTATAAGCTCTTTTAATTTCTTCGCCAGACGCATCATTTGCTACCCCTAGTACTTCATAATAATCTCTAGCCATTCAAGCCTTAACCATTCGATAAAATCTTTTCCAAATAACGTGCAATCGCGGTAACACTGCTAATTGTATTTGGATAATCCATTCTAGTTGGGCCGACAACTCCCAATTGTGAAATCACTTCTTTACTAGAGTATCCACTACTAATCACGCTCGCTGCTCTTAAGTTTTCAAGTTTATTTTCGCTACCAATACTTACTTTAAGATCTTGTGCACTCGAAAGTTCACCTAATAGCTTTAATAGCACCACATTTTCTTCAATCTGATCTAGCACCGGTAGTAAGGCTTTACTGAACTCAGCATCCAATCTAACCAGGTTTCCTGCTCCACCAACAGCAATCCGTCTCTCCTCAGGTTCAATTGCCGTATCTATAACCAGCTCGGTAATACTTTCTACAAATGCTTGTTCTGCTTTACTAAATTTCAAGGATAAATCTTTTAAGTCATTGCCAATTTCACTAAATTTTTTGTTGAGAATTAATCCTTTAATTTTTTGTTTTAAGGTTTCGATAAATTCAGCTGAGATATTTTCTTGTGTCTCTAGAACAGACTGTTCTAATCTGCCGGTATTAGCCACTAACATAATCATTACTCTTTTTTCATTCAAGAGAACTAAATCAAAGTGACGCAAGATTGACTTGGCTAAAGATGGATATTTGACTAAAGCTACTTGCCCGGTCATTTGCGCTAAAAGACGTACGGTTCTTTGCATAACATCATCTAGATCCACCGCACCGGAGAGAAACTTAGAAATTGCACTTTGTTCGGCAGCAGACAATGCGCGAACTTCATTTAATCTGTCTACAAAATATCTGTAGCCTTGCTCGGTAGGAATTCGCCCGGCGCTGGTATGGGGCTGGACGATTAAACCCTCTTCTTCTAAAAGCGCCATATCATTTCGAATGGTCGCTGGAGAAACTCTTAAATTGTGTCGCTCAACTAAAGCTTTTGAACCAACTGGTTCTTCTGTAGCGACATAATCGTTAATTATCGCTTGTAAAACTGCAAATTTTCTATCTTCAGCCATAAGTTACTCCGGCTAAAGATTAGCACTCTTCAAATTTGAGTGCCAATTTTCAAGGGGTTATCTGCGCAATCAGGGAATCTAAGAGTAATCGACCCTTTGGTGTCAACTCTAAATTATTTGATCCTTGCGAAACATAATCCAGATTCTCCCACTCCGACAGTACCGAAGTAGGAGCCAACTCTCTTAAATCTGATCCTCTAAGTCTCATCAAGAGCATCGTCTGCTCCAAATTTTTTTGATCAAAACTTAAGTTTTCAAAATCTGCTATTGCACTTTTCTCATTAACTAATTTTTTTGCATAATTAGCCGGGTGTTTAACGTTCCACCAACGCTTGCCATCTATGTGTGAGTGCGCTCCTGGGCCATAACCCCACCAGTTTTGATTATTCCAATAGAGCAAGTTATGTCGACATTCATGGCCAGGTTTTGCCCAATTAGATATTTCATACCAAGCTAAATTATTTTTCTCCAAAATATCATTGGCTATTAAATATTTATCAGCCTGATCATCTGAACTTATATTACCAATTTCTTTATTATTAACTTTTCTAAACAAAGCAGTTCCCGGCTCAACGGTGAGTGCATAGGCAGAAACATGAGGGGGGTCAAAATCGACAAGTGATTCGACTGTGGAACTCCAAGAATCCAATGTTTCACCAGGAGTTCCATAAATTAAATCAAGACTAAAATTGTGGATGCCACCATTTTTCAATAACTCAACCGAATTTTTAACATTCTCAGGATTGTGCGTTCTGTCCAAAATTTGTAGTATCTTTTTATCGGCACTCTGCACGCCAAGTGAAATTCGATTGATTCCAAAATCTTTCCAAGCCTGAATTTTTGAACTTGTGAGTGTATCGGGGTTAGCTTCGAGTGTGATCTCAATATTTTCTGAAAAGATAAAGCTGTCATTTAATTTTGAGAAAATTTGCTCAAGATTGTTTAACGGAAGTAATGAGGGCGTTCCGCCTCCAAAAAAAATTGTTTCAACAGCTTGATTTTCAGGCAGTTTTTCTAGTGAATATGTAATTTCACTAATTAGCGCCTGTGTCCAGAGGTCAATTGCATCAACTTGTTCAAGTTCACTGGGGGTATAAGTATTGAAATCACAGTAACCGCAACGGACTGTGCAAAAAGGTACATGAACATAAAGTCCAAATGAAGCGTTATTTTGAAGTTGTTTCATTGTTAGTCTTCAAAGCTGCGACGAATGCTTCTTGTGGAACTTCTACACGGCCCACCATCTTCATTCGCTTCTTACCCTCTTTTTGCTTTTCTAGCAATTTTCGCTTTCTACTGATGTCACCGCCATAACATTTTGCTAAAACATCTTTACGCATGGCTCTAATGTTTTCCCTGGCTATTACCCGCGAACCAATTGCTGCCTGGATGGGCACTTCAAATTGTTGTCTGGGAATCAAATCCTTAAGTCTTTTCGTCATTTCTACTCCATATTGATAAGCCTTATCCTTGTGAACGATTGCACTGAAGGCATCTACCGCCTCCGCTTGTAGCAATATGTCAACTTTTACTAAATCAGAGAACTGCTCCCCAGCTGGCTCATAATCCAACGAAGCATAGCCACGGGTACGGGATTTTAATTGATCAAAAAAATCAAAAACAATCTCAGCCAGTGGGATCGTGTATCTGAGTTCAACTCGCTCCTCCGATAAATAATCCATATTTAACATGTTGCCGCGTCGCTCTTGAACTAGCTCCATTACTGAGCCTATGTATTCGCTCGGGGTAATTATCGTCGCTTTTACAATCGGCTCATAAATTTCGCTGACCTTGCCTGCGGGAAACTCACTGGGGTTTGTGACTTCTTTTTCTGTTTTATCTTCCATAATTACCCGATACTCCACATTTGGAGCGGTTGAAATTAAGGATAAATTAAATTCTCGCTCTAATCTCTCTCTGACGATTTCTAAATGCAAAAGACCTAAAAATCCGCAACGAAATCCAAATCCTAAAGCTGCTGAAGTTTCTGGCTCATAAACTAAAGCGGCATCATTTAATTGCAGTTTGTCTAAGGCATCACGTAGTAATGGATATTCGCTTCCATCAATTGGATAAAGTCCCGCAAAGACCATAGGTTTCGGGTCGCGAAAGCCGGCTAAAGGTTCGGTAGCAGGCTTTGAGTAATCGGTAACGGTGTCGCCCACCCTTGATTGTCTTACGTCTTTAACTCCGGTAATTAAGTACCCCACTTCACCTACACCCAAACCGGCTGTAGCTTTTGGTTCTGGCGAGATGACACCAATTTCTAAAAGTTCATGACTAGCACCACTAGACATCATTTTGATTCGTTGTCTCGGATTTAATTTTCCATCTACAACTCTCACATAGGTAACTACGCCGCGATAAGAGTCATAGACTGAGTCAAATATTAACGCTCGTGCCGGTACCTCAGCTTTACCCGTTGGCGCAGGAACCTCAACCACAATCAGATCTATTAATTCTTTAACGCCTTGTCCAGTTTTAGCACTAACTCGCAAAACATCCTCTGGATTGCAACCTACTAACTTTGCTAATTCCTGTGCGTACTTTTCAGGCTGTGCCGCCGGTAAATCAATTTTGTTCAATACCGGAATGATTACCAGATTTTTCTCCATCGCTAGATATAAGTTGGCTAAGGTTTGTGCTTCAATTCCTTGAGCTGCATCAACTAAAAGAATCGCTCCTTCGCAAGCTTCTAAGGACCGGCTTACTTCGTAAGTAAAATCAACGTGGCCTGGAGTATCAATTAAATTTAAGACATAATCATTTTGATCAATACCTTTCCAAGGTAAGCGAACAGCTTGAGACTTAATAGTGATGCCTCTTTCGCGTTCAATATCCATGCGATCTAGGTATTGAGCCCGCATACTCCTTTCATCTACCACCCCTGTTAGCTGCAGCATTCGATCAGCCAAAGTTGACTTGCCATGATCAATATGTGCAATGATGCAAAAATTCCTAATTAACTCAGGGGCAGTGCTCCCGGCGGAATTTGAAGTCGTATTCACTTGCCCAATTATCGTTCTGGGGCTCGCTTGCTTGTAACGGCAGGCCAGGCGCTAACCTTAGGAGTCGACCTAACTAACCCCGAATTACAGAAAGTGATGTGCAACCCGTGGCGAATATCAAGTCGCAAATTAAGCGCAACCGCCAAAATCAAAAGGCTCAGCAGCGAAATAAGTCAGTAGATTCATCTTTAAAATCAGCAATAAAAAAGTTCAATGAAGCTGCAGCAAAAGGTGAAGATAATCTTCAAAAGATGGCCCAAGAAGTTGGCCGTCAGCTAGATAAAGCGGCAGCAAAAGGTGTCATCCATAAAAATCAAGCTGCTAATCGCAAATCTGCTGTTGCGAAAAAAGCTTCAAAAGCAAAAAAATGATTTTTAATTCGTACACATGCTTCTAACAGTGTGCTCTAATAAAAATCTTTTTTGCGCTGAATCTAGATAGTTTCCTGCTAGCCCCGCTTTAAGTGAGGCGTCCACTTTTGATAATTCAATTGTTGCGTCTGCCAGTTTTTTTGGTGTCCAGTTCTTTAAATAATTTCTTAAAAATTTAATGCGAAATGGATTTATCGCTAATTCCTTGGCAATATCTACGTCACCCATGCCTTTGGGTGCTCCAGCAATTCTCACTAAATATCTAACATTTGAAGAAATTGAGCTAACTATGGGTATAGCAGAATTTGGATCTTGCTCCAAAGAAGTGTAAAGCAAATTTAGCGCCTTTGCAGTTTTCTTATTTAATATTGCATCAGCAATCTCATAGCTACGTATCTCAGCTACTCCTTGGTAGTACTGCAAAACATCGATCTCGGTAATTGGATCATTTACTACGTCGGTAGCAAGTTGAGATACTGCTGCGGCTAGCTCTCGTAAGTCCTCACCAATTGCAGATTTTAAAATTGTCACTGCCTCATCTGTAATTTTTCGTTTTTTAGACTTAAACTCAACCTTTATCCAACTTTCATAATCTTCACTTTTTTTAAACTTATCAATCTTCAATTCACGGACTTTGGCATTTCTAATTGCTTTTAGAATTCCTGCACCGCCCGTACCTCCGCGGTGAATCATGATCAAGTAATAATCTTCTAACTCATCAAATTCTGTATTCTTTAAAAAAGTGACAAAATTACTGTTTATTTTGTCTTCTGCAATATTTAAGTTATCCAAAATTACTAACTTTATGCCACCAAATAGGCTCGGCGAGCTAGCTTCTAAAAATCTGGACCAAGCGTCATCGTCACTAACGTTAATTTGAACTTTTTCAAGATCTTCGAATTTATTTTTTAGAGCATGATAGCTAGTATTAATTTCTCGATCTACCAACAACTCTTCTGTTCCAGAAATTAGCAATGTTTTACTGCTCAATTATTTTCTTTCTTCTAGAAGGCTAATTCTAATCAGATTTCTATATTTGTAGCCAACTACCGCGCTCACGGCAGTAATCAATGCGAAGAAAGTGACAGAAGAAAATGAAATCTGGGCGAATGGGAATTTTGCCAAACTGTTTGCCACAAACTCTATCCATATTGCAGCTGGTAAAGCCAAATAAATAAAAATTATTGACAATGGTGGGGCCACCGTAGCGCTAATCAATGTTAAGAAGCCAAAAACCGTTACCCAAGCAACCGTAGGCATTGCCAATGCATTTGCCGCGAGTGAAATCAAAGAAATTTCGCCCACCATAAAACCAATCAGCGGATAGGTAACTAGTTGGGCACTAAGAGTCATAGTAATTAATAACATTAGAAATTTGGGCGTTTTAGGAAGGTGCGCTACCCATAATTTTTGGATTTGCGGGGCTAACAAAATTAGTCCAGCCGTTGCTGCAACCGAAAGCATAAAGCCCCAATTGGTAGCGAGAAATGGGTCTATTAGCAATAAAAATATTATTGAAAAGTTTAATGCACCAAAACTCGTTCTAGGCCCACCAAAAGTGAGTGACCAAATCCCAATTAAACCCATCACTGTTGCTCTCATTGCACTTGGTTCAAATCTCACTAAAAATAGAAAAACAATTAATAACAAAAGGCTAAAGCTAAAAACACTTTTTCGTCTTAGTGTAAGTGCTCTGAAAAACCAGATAAAAACTGCTAAGAGAATTGCGATATTCCCACCACTGACTGCAGTTAAGTGAGTCAAGCCTGTTTTTCTCATTGCCTCGGTAAATTCCTTACTTTGCAGGCGGGTATCCCCGGAAACCAAACCTGGGATTAATCCAGCTGCACTATGGTTCACAGACTTAGCTACTTGAGAAAAATTCTCTCTGAATCTATTAATTTCTGAGTAAAAATAACTAGGGTGCTGCGAAATTGAAGCTTCTTCTACTCTTATTAAAAAAGCTTTATCGTCTCGATATGAAGCTGCAACTGGCCCCACAACGACTACTGTTGCACCATAAGTTAATCCAGATGGTTCTTGCGAAAAAGTTAGAATTATTGGTAGTGAAGCGTTCCAGGTAGTCTCTTCATCGCTGATGAATTTTGATTTTGCTAATACTTCCCAATAACTTTGGTCGGTGTAAGGATTTTTATTTTCCCGCACCTGGACATCACTATTTGTTATTGCCACAATTTTCACTGAAGACTTAGTCAAAATTAATTCTTGAGTTATAGCTTGATCTAAAGTTTTCAATCTTAAAAATATAAATAGCGATGAACCTATAAGCAGTATCATTATTAGTAAAATTTCTATAAAATAATCTTTTTTAAAAAATAAAGAAACAAAGCAAATAACTAAGAAAATCCCCATGATTGAATAATTATTGAAATTCAAAACTACAATTAGATTAACCCAGATTATTGCTACCAAATAAACTAATCTGAGGTCAAATACTAGATACAAACCAATGGCTCAATTTCTTTGTATTTAGCATCTCCAATACCTCTAACTTTTTTAAGTTCAGAAATACTCTTAAAGCCACTATTCATCTGGCGCCAATCAATTATTTTTTTACTCATAACTGGGCCAATTCCGGGCAAACTATCTAAAACTGTTTCATTTGCATCATTAATATTTATGCATTTTTCTTTATTGGCTTGACTACTCACTTGCCGACTAGAGATATCTGTTTTGATTTCAGCAACTTTCCCAATAAAGATTTGATCTCCATCATTCAAAATTTGAGCTAAATTAATAGTTAATTCTCGAGAAGAAGTTTGACCGCCAGCAATCTCTAATGCTTGAAATACCCGGGAACCGCTCGGCAAGCTATAAACGCCTGGATTTAAAACTTCACCATAAATGTGTACATAGATTTCACCGCTTAGAGCCTGAGGACTCAAAGTGGGGGCGTTAGAAACTACCGTGATCTCGTTAGTTGCATCAGTTGAAGTTTGTTCATACTTACCTGCAGACCACCAAATCCAGGTAAGTATCGCGGTAGCGAAAAGAATTAACAAAATTGTGA
>Ga0208785_1001583_pt1 | contig 9942 bp, 20 predicted proteins | sample DEB08_DNA_2_FD_185499 | JGI IMG/M metagenome (GOLD analysis project Ga0208785, IMG submission 185499) | Aqueous microbial communities from the Delaware River and Bay under freshwater to marine salinity gradient to study organic matter... | ecosystem: Environmental > Aquatic > Marine > Coastal ...
TGAACCGCGCCTGCATCACAAAGCAAGGCCGCAAGTTCGGCACGCATTCCGTCAGTGCGGTGTTGGGAGCAAACGACAAGGAAGGCACGCTGCGGCCAATCGGTCAGCTGCTGGTAACGACGCTCGACAGCATAGAGCCACGGCACTGCGAACTCGCTGCCATGCGTGCAGGATTGTGATGAATAAGAAATTGCCTAAATTGCACCCATGAAGGTTACAATCATGAAGGCGTGCAAGCTGCGCGGCAACAACTGGAAGAAGGGCGATACGCCCAACGTGGACAATGAGTTTGCTGCGGAGCTGAAGGAGAAAGGATACCTCGACGCGCCCAAGAAGAAGACCGAGAACGAATCTATAGAATCAGAATAAAATGGCCATTTTTAACGGAACCAATTTGGGCGTCTACATCGACGGCACCATCATCGCAGCAGCAACGGACTGCTCACTGTCTCTCAACATGGAGACCATCGACATCACTACGAAGGACTCAGCAGGTTACCGCGAGCTGCTCGCAGGTATGCGCTCAGGTTCCATCAGCGTCTCAGGTTTGATTGACTACCAATCTGCGGACAAGGACACTGTCGACTTGTACACCGCATGGGAAAACCGCACGAGCTTGACCTTGAAGTTCAGCAGCGAAATCTCTTCAGACACCAGCTTCACGGCGAGCGGTTTCTTGACCAGCTTGGAGCAGTCAGGCGGCACAGAAGACACCGCTACTTACAGCGCTACCTTCGAACTTACTGGACAAGTAACTGACGCTACTATCGTATGATAGAAATCAACGGCACTGACTACCCTGTGCGCTACTCTATGAAGGCGCTCAAGAAGTTCGAACGCAAGGCGAAGGTCAACGTGTTCAGCTTGTCCGATCCGTCGAAGCTTTCAGCCGAGGCCTGCGCCTTTCTCTGCTTTGTAGGTGTAGAATGCGGCTGCGACTTCGAAGGCGTGGACTTTAACATGGAGCTGCCTGAGTTCGAGGAGCACATCACGTTGGCTCACGTCACCCAGTGCTTCGAAATCTTGGGCGAATACAACGACCAAAAAAAAGCGTAAGCAAAGACGCCAAGCCTGTCGGGTGGCCTGACGTAATACGAATGGGGATGGGTGTGCTGCACCTGTCCCCTTCTTCGTTCTGGTCCATGACGTTTGGTGAGTTGAGCCTTGCGCTGGAGGCGAACAGGGAGACCGAGGAGATGAAGGAGCGCTTCGAGTGGGAGCGCACGCGATGGCTGGCCACCATCTACATGCAACCGCATCTACGGAAAGGCCGTAAATTGCGACCAAAGGATTTGATGCAATTCCCTTGGGAGCGACCAAAGCAGAACGCAAAGAAACTGACTAAGGAAGAGCTAAGAAAAGTAATTGAAGAGCGCGACAAATGGCAAAGCTGAATGACCTCATAGTTACGATAGGCGCACAGACTAAACAGTTTGACAAGGCGCTTGGTGCGAGCATGTCCAAGATGCGCAACTTTGGACGCAGCACGAAGCGGCTCGGCAAGAACATGACTATGGGCCTGACGGCGCCCATCGCCGCGCTCGGATTCACAGCCGTCAAAGCATTTGACCAGCAGGCCAAGGCCATTGCGCAGGTAGAGGCAGGCCTCAAGTCTACAGGCGGACAGGTAGGCTACACCTCGAAGCAGCTGCAGAAGATGGCCAGCGACCTGCAGAGCAAGACGCTGTTTGGTGACGAGGAGATTTTGAAGGACGCCACGGCGCAGCTACTTACGTTCACGAACATCACGGGCGAGCAGTTTGCACAGAGCCAGCAGGCGGCGCTCGACCTCGCCACGCGATTGGACGGCGACCTTAAAAGCGCGAGCATCATGTTGGGCAAGGCGCTCAACGATCCAGTGGCAAACCTCAGCGCCATGAGCCGCGCAGGTATCCAGTTCAGCGAGGACCAGAAGGAGGTCATCAAGGCGCTTGCTGAAGGTGGCAACATGGCTGAAGCTCAGAGCATCATCTTGGAGGAGCTGAGCAGGCAGTACGGAGGCAGCGCCGAGGCAGCAGCAAAGGCTGGCACGGGTGGCCTCAAGCAGCTGCAAAATGCGTTCGGCGATTTGCAGGAGGAATTCGGCAAGGTCATCATGGACTTTCTGCCGCCAGTGATTGACGGCCTCAAGAACATGCTGGCTGCTTTTCAAAACCTCGGACCCGAGGCCAAGAAGTTCTTGGTGATTGGCGCAGGTATAGCCGCCGCGCTTGGTCCGCTGCTTGTCATCTTGCCTTCTATCATTCAAGGCTTCATGATGCTCATCAGTCCTGTGGGATTAGTAGTGGCTGCCATCGTAGGCCTCGGCATCGCAGTAGTCACCTTTGCCGATGAGGTAGCTGGACCAATCGCAGAGGTGGTCAACTACTTCATAACGCTGTACAACGAAACTGCAGCGGTCCGCGCAATGGTAGGAGCTATAAAAGGTACGGTTCAAACCGTCTTTGATTTCTTTGCCTTTGCCGTCAACAATGTAATCGCAGCCCTCAAAGACTTGGGTGCAATCATATCCGCGATTTTCGAGAGACGCTTTAGTGATATTCCATCCTTGATTGGCCAAGCCTTTTCTGACGCTGCTGATCGCGCTATTGAGTTTGGAAAGAAAGCAGGCGAGAACATTCGCACGGGCATCGAAGAGGAGTTGAAGCGCGAGCCTATTGAGCTGGTAAACAAGGACGCTTTGGCTGAGCAGCTTCGCACGCTAGGCGGATTGACTACCATGTTCTCAGGTATGACTGCAGGCGGTGCGGCTGACGCTGCAGGTGCAGGCGGTCCAGCTGTCGCTGTGCCTGCCACTCTTAACATCGTGGACATCGACATGCCTGAGGACATAGTCGAGGAAGAAGATATTGACGCTGTCATTGCGACTGCAAAGTTGGTGCAGGACCGCGTCGACGCTATGGCGCAAAACATTGCAGGCTTTGTGGATAGCGCCTTCAGGCAGATTGCAGACGGCACGGCTACGTTTGAGCAGGTCATGACCGACATGTTGAAACAGTTGGCCATGCAGCTGGCCTCTCTCATTGCTCAGTTTGTAATACTGTCAGTCCTCATGCCTAGTGCAGGCATAGTAAAAGGCGGCCTTGGCAAATTCATAGGCGGCGGCTTTGGCATTCCAATGATGGCCAACGGCGGCTTGTTCAGCGGCGCTTCGCTTGCGATGGTGGGTGAAGGCTCAGGTACAAGCTCCATCAATCCTGAGGTGGTGGCACCGCTCGACCGCTTACAATCCATGATGGGTGCACAGCAGGTGCAGGTGACAGGCCGCATCTCTGGACGCGACATCTTGCTGACCAGCGAGCGCAACGCAATTGACCGTAACCGTGTAAGAGGATACTGATGGCTGACCCGATACGACTGTTTGCAGAGTTCAAAGACGACGAAGGCACCGACTGGCGCCTGAACATCCATGACGCTGACTACGTTGGCAGCGCGGTCGAGTTCAACCTCGGCGCCGACGGCTTCGTGCTGCGCTACAGCGGCAACAACGAAGACCGCCACCAATCGGTCATTGGCAGCGAGGTGACCTTTACCTTGACGGAAACGGAGACGGCACACGAGACGTTTATGGATTTGCTGGCGACGTCAGCTGAGCAGCGCTTTAGCGTAAGCATACGCAAAGACCCTGACGGCACCGATGACTTCTACTGGGGCGGCGTGTTGTATCCTGAACAAGTAATTCGACCGTATGACGCGCAGCCGATACAGAACACACTCACAGCAGCCGACGACCTAGGCAACCTGCAAAACATACTGTACGACAACGACGGCACAGCGTACACGGGTCAGGCGTCAGTAGTTGAACACGTGTTGAACTGCCTGAACAAGACGCGAGCCACGCACCTCTGGAGCACGGATGACTTCCTGTATTACGTCAACGACTTCAACAGCTCGGATTATGTAGGCAGCAACCAGCTGAACGACACGCGCATCAGTCATTACGGCCTTTACAATCCTGACGACAATAATGAGAATCAATACTTCAGCGCGTTCACGGTGCTGGAAAACTTGGCCAAGGTCTTCAACGCTCGCGTCTTCCAGTCTCAAGGCAAGTGGTGGTTCCTGCCTGTAGGTGCGCAGAAGTACAGCCAGACGCTGACCGTAGAAGGCACGCAGAAGGACGGCACGGCGTTGACGCAGCAGGGCCTTAGCGCAGCCAAGGCGTTCAGCAGCACGTTCCAACGTCTCAAAGGTTATGAGTACACGTATCTGACGCCGCTCAAAAAGGTCAGCAGGACGCGTAGGTATGACGGCAATTGGCCTATCATTTTGGATAGCGTATACACGGAGGCGGAGTTTGGCACTACCAAACCTGATACCGACATTGACTACAACACTGGGACCGTCTTTGCTGTAAGCGGCACGCTCATTTACAGCTACGACGGCGACGGCACCAGCACGGAAAACGACCGCGTTGGACGTGTACGTTTGCAGTTTATGATTAAGGCAGGCACCAAGTACCTGCAGCGCTTGGTGACTTACTCTGGATCGGAGCTTGTCTTCTACGGATTCGGTGACGCTACGGACTGGCCGTACGAATACACAAGCCACGTATATGGCGCCACAGCTTGGCAAAGCTCAGTGGCCAACTACAACATCGTCAGCGACATATTTGACAAAAACGAAGGCGGCACGATTGAACTGCCTTTCTACATCTTGACGCCTGCACTAGCGACCGACGAGACAGGCCTCGACATCATGGTGAAAATCTTTGGCGTGGACGATGACGGAGCCAACAACACGAACCTCGTGGCTACATCGGGAGCTGACTACAACATCAACGTCCTGCGTGCAGACATAGTGGAAGGCACAGCGCTTGGCGACACGGTTGAGTTTACGGCTACGAATAGCGACGACGCACGCGGAAGCATTGACCAAGGCGAAGTCATCTTTGGCGATGAGGAAAGCGTCAACGCCGATGGCATCATACGTGTAATTGTAGGAGCCGACGCAGTCAGTACGGATTCGTGGGACAGCTTGAACGACACAACGGCCAACCTAGGCTTGAACCGTCTGGGCGTGCAGGAGATACTGGCAGGCCAGCGCAAGGCTACCAAGGTGCAGCGCGGCGAGGTATTTGGCAGCGACATCTACATGTGGCAGGTGATTGACGACAGCAGCGAATACTACGCGCTGTTTGAGATGACGTATACGGCGCGGCCTGTGTATACGCAGCTGGAGGCCTTCTATCTGACGCAGGACTCATCGACGGTTACCACGGCTATTGGCGACGCCATCAACGTACATGATCCAATTATCAATGACCCAATCGTAGGCATCACTGGACGCGCTGAAGCGTTCAACCGATACGCAGGCAACGGTTATGCGCAAATTGGCAGCCGTGACCAGAGCGTTGTTCGAGTCATCGCAAGCCGAGCCGCTTCCACGCAATCTGTGAACGATACGGACCGGCACATATTCAACACGTGGTCAGGCGCGAATGGCTTTGGCAGAATTTTCTTACCACCGATTGCAGAGAGCGAAGGCCGTGCCATTATGTTCCATAGTGACGGCACGATAAGCGCAAACACCTACGTGACGCTGTTGCCTGACCCTAGCGATACGAGTACAACGATTGACGGCGCAATCAGTTACGATTTCAATCGCGCTTATGATGGCATCACTATCTTGGGCCACGAAGATGGCAACTGGTATATTATTCAAAAGAAGGACAAATGATTTATGAGATGGCGATGGCATTGCTGCCAATCATTGCAGGTATCGTTGGTGTTTGGGTGAACCTCAACAGCACGGTCGCACGGCTTAAGAGCCGCGTGATTCAACTCGAGCTGCATCAGGACGAACTGAAGCGCGACATCAAAGAACTTTTGCAGGCCGTCCACAACATCGAGATAATGTTGGCCAAATTGCACGCCGAATGATTTTCATTATCTTGGCTACGGTATTTGCGAATATGGTGTACAAAGCGCGCGAATACGGCCGCGCCGACATCGCCGATCTGATTATCGCAGTTGCCGCCCTTGGAATCGTTTTCTCATGAGATACTTCAACTACCATGAATTCGACAGCCCCGACGCAATTGGCAGCGGCGAGCACATGATGGACGAAGATTTTTTGGAGATGCTCGACCGCGCCAGGCACTTAGCCGGCGTACCGTTTAAAATCAACAGCGGTTACCGTACCAAAGAACACAACAAGAAAGTCGGCGGCAAACCGAACAGCGCGCATACCATGGGCTGCGCTGCTGATATTCATTGCGTGGATTCCAGGAAGCGTTGCTACATCTTGGGCGCGCTATTAGAAGTCGGATTCAACCGCATAGGCATCGCAAAGACGTTCATACACGTCGACAATTCGTATGATGCCAGCCACGACGAAGACGTAATTTGGTTGTATGATTAAACCACACCGGCCAAGATTAACCGCGCAGCAGGTAAAAGCCCTGGACTTCATCCGGGCAAACGAACGGCGCATCTTGGTCGTAGGTGATTTGCACTGCCCTTTCGAGCTTGACGGTTATTTCGAGTTCTGCGTGGAGCAGTACGAAAACTTCAACTGCAACCACGTCGTTTTTATCGGCGACATCCTCGACAACCATTACAGCAGCTACCATGAAACCGACCCGAATGCGCTGGGCGGTTCGTATGAGCTGCACGAAGCTATTAACCACGTAGCAAAATGGGCTGAAGCCTTCCCGGTTGCAGATGTGATCATCGGCAACCACGATCGGCTTATCATGCGCAAGGCGTTTAGTTCGTCCGTCCCGAAGGAATGGATTAAGGATTACAACGAGGTGCTGGGCACGTCCTGGAATTGGTGCGACCGCAAAGAATACGACGGCGTGCAATACGTCCACGGCGAAGGCGGCACGGCCAGGAACAAGGCCAAAAACGATATGCAAAGCACGGTCCAGGGCCATATTCATACGCAGGCGTACTGCGAATGGATGGTAGGCAACAGCTTTAAAATTTTTGGAATGCAGGTAGGTTGCGGTATTGATCGGGACAGCTACGCGGCTGCATACGCCAAGCACTTTAAAAAGCAAGCGATTGGTTGCGGCGTAGTCCTGGGCGGCCATACGGCAATCAATTGTTTGATGCCTTTGTAACTTGCCGTCAAATTCTTAGACATGGGAGAACTTATCCAAACTTACTGGGCCGAGATTATTTTAGCCCTGATGGCCTTTGTAAAGGTTATCGTAAACCTGACACCAACCGAAGCTGATAACAAGGTATTCGGCTGGCTCGATACGCTTATCAACGCTATTGTCGCCGACCGACGCAAGGAACGTCGAGAGGCGCGGAAAAATGATTAACTTGCGTCCTGTGTAGGGATTTGCATTTAGTTGCTTTTTTCATCAGGTTACATTTGTTTTGATTCGAAGGGAGGCCGAACGCGGCTTCCCTTTTTTTATGCCGCAAAAAAACTTCGAAAAAGTTTGCGTAACGAAATAAGTTGCGTACATTAGCACCATGAACAACGAACAAAAGCAAAAAACCATGAAAATAGAAGCGCAGAATTTGACGGTTGGAATGGACATCAAATGGGGGCCGATAGGCTATAAAATTACGAAGCTCGAAAAAACCACATTTACGAATGGAAAACCTGCAATCGAAGTGTTTGGAACCTATCATGAGCATGTAGTTGGTAAAGGCAAATACCGAAAAACAATTCCCGCCGGAAAAAAACCGCAAAAACTTAAAAAATTCCATGCGTCTACAGCAATAGCCTTAGCATAATGAAAACGGGAGCGGCTACGGTCGCTCCCTTTAATACCTAAAACAATGTGGAGAGAAGGCTACGACTACCCCAGCGACGACGACGACCAGGAACAACCCGACCTGCTCGACCAAGCCGACGAAGCATACGAACGAATCAACGACAAATGAAGATTACAAAACCTATCTGCGTACGTAGCAGCGTACACGTAAAGCCAACGCGCGACTTTAACGCCTGGCAGGAAGAAATGGCCGAAGAACGCCGATTCGAATTACTTATGAGCAAATTCAAGGCCGATCTGATTGCAGCCTACACAAACCGGAACAAATGACGAAGACTCAAACACTTGAGCTGATTGATGAGCAAATCGACCGCACGTATGATCAGCACGACATGGAATTGATAGACAAGGCCACGCTGAAACTCAAACTTAGTACGCTGCGGTTGATTAAAGAATACGTTAAACAAATCACATCCCTACAATGAGCGCAACACACGAACTGAAAGCGTTATCGGACAAATACGATATGCGCGCTGACCATTTCCACAAAGACCAACGCGGCTTTGTCATCATGACCCGGCGAGGCGTGGAACACGTGCAAGCCAAAATAAAGGCCGTGGTTCGCTTTGAAATAGTCCCGGAATGGTCTGACCCCAGCGACGGGCGATATGTCATTAAAGCGTACGGAAAATGCGAACTGGGGCAAGTAGAAACATATGGCGAGGTGAGCAAAGGCAATAACCGGAATGCTTACCCCATCGCAATGGCCGAAAAACGCGCTTTGTCCAGGGCGGTTTTGAAGCTCGCAGGCTTTTACCAGCATAACGTTTACGGCGAAGACGAGGTGGAATGATGCAAATCATTATACGTTTAAACAGCTATTGTTGATGCAAGATTCCACATTATATGCCTAAACAGCTGTCAAGAATTTACAAGCAAAATCAACATGAACGACCTCGACGAGTTTTTCGAATCGGTTGAAGCCGACCAGGAAGCGCACCAGGATAATTTGCGGGATTACGCGCTGCATCTGCTCAGTACGTCGACCATGAAGGACGACGACGAAGGACTTACCGACGAGATAATCGAAACCGATCCCACGCCGCATCGATGGCGCGAGATTTTCGAACGACTACAACTGAACCAATTGCGGGCGATTGACCTGCCGAATTGGTCACAAACTGAATTCACTAAATCCTATAAAAAACATGGAATTAATCTTTGAAGGCGTAGTGCGCCGAATCAACCAGCCGCAGGAATTTGCAAGCGGCTTCCGCAAATGCGAAGTGCATATCGAAGTGCCGGACGGCGAATACAGCGACATCTTACCCGTCGAGTTCATTAAGGACATGGCCGACGAGGCGTTAGGCCTTACACCGGGCGAACGGCTGAAACTGCGCTGCAACATACGCGGCCGTGAATGGGACGGCGGCGAAAAAGGATACCGCGCGTTCCTGAGCTTGACAGTTTGGAAATACGAGCTGCTCAACCCCACGATAAAGGAACAGGTAATGCAGCAGGCAAACGCACAACCCGCAAAAGCCGATGACTTCCCGTTCTGAATTGCGCTGGGTAGTCAAGCTGCCCGAGTACAAAACGCAGGTACGGTTTGAGAACCTGAAAAGTTGCCAACGGTACTGCCGCGATCTGCACCAAAAAAAGATTAAGTATGAATGCACCTTCTATTATGAACCTCAAGGACTTTCTGAAAGAACACTTTGAGAGCCTGGACGAGGCGGCCGATATGATGGACGTATCGAGGCGAACCGTGGAAAATTACATCTACGTCAACCCGTGCGGCATCTTGAAGCACAGCGCGAAGTTCGTGCAGCGCAAGGACGTAAACCCGCTCGACTTGTTCGACGCAGTAGCCGAGAGCATGGAGCAGATAAACGAAGTAAAGGCCAAACAGTGAGCCGCAAGTACGTGAGCATACCAATCGACATTTGGAATCTTGGCGAGCTGCACCCAAACGAACGGGTGCTGCTGGCCGAGGTTCTGAACTTCGAAGCCCAGGGCAAAGAATGCTTTGCTTCAAACGCGCATTTTGCCGATTTGCTGAACGTATCAGAGGCGACCGCCCGGGGCTACATTTCCAAGCTTTGCAACGCCGGTTTTTTGGTTCGCGAAGGCGACAGGTACAACCGACGACTGCGTAAATCTGCGCAGACGAGTGCGCAAATCCGCGCAGACGAGTGCGTAAATTCACGCAAACGAGCGCGTAAATCCACGCAAACGAGTGCGCAGAATTCAGCACATAA
>Ga0208785_1001584_pt1 | contig 9939 bp, 9 predicted proteins | sample DEB08_DNA_2_FD_185499 | JGI IMG/M metagenome (GOLD analysis project Ga0208785, IMG submission 185499) | Aqueous microbial communities from the Delaware River and Bay under freshwater to marine salinity gradient to study organic matter... | ecosystem: Environmental > Aquatic > Marine > Coastal ...
ACTACACAAGAAATCCAGTTTGTTTTGAGTAGAGAACTTCTCAAACGAGGTATTTCTTTACCTTTTGAATTTGGAGTCGAGCGTCAAGGATACCCTACCTCGGTTAGAAGTGAAGGCTTTGATTTTACTTCCTTCTCAACCTATCGGTCTTCAATTTTTAAGGATAGTGAAGGAGTGAGCGCTTATGAATTAGTTTTTGATATCCCTCGTAAAAATGCTTATCTCATCAGGGATGTTTTGGGTCTTATGGCTTTATCTGTTTTCTTCACCTTAATTATTCTTGCCACGTTTTCGGTGGCGATTTACCAACTTTTTACACAAAAGAAGAATGCGGAGATTAAAGCAGATTTCATTAATAATATGACCCACGAGTTTAAAACTCCTATTGCAACTATCGGTCTTGCAGTGGATGCTTTGAAATCTACCCTAAAGGATGAAATAGGAGTTAGGTATTTAGGTATGATTCGCGATGAAAATAAACGAATGCTGACTCAGGTTGAGAATGTTCTTCAAATCGCACAATTAGAGAGGGGTCAGATCGACCTCGATATATCTGAAATTTCACTGCATGAAATTATTCTGGCAGCTAAGAAACGTGTTGATCTAATCTCAAATGAGAGAAATGGCACAATTGTTGTAAAGCTTGATGCGGTAAAAAATGTGATTTTAGGAGATACGATGCATCTCACACATGTTTTTATCAATTTATTGGATAATGCGATCAAGTACACCGATGAAAATAAAGCACCTAAGGTGTATATTTCAACCAGAGTAATTGATCACAGAATTGTAGTCGAACTCTCCGATAATGGAATAGGGATGAGTCGAACTACCTTGAAACAAGCTTTCGATAAGTTTTACCGGGAAACCAGTGGAAACTTACATTTAGTTAAAGGTCATGGCTTAGGTTTAGCCTACGTAAAACAGATTATTGAAGCGCATCAAGGAACAGTTCGAGCAGAAAGTGAGAAAGGAGTTGGAACTACATTTTATGTTGAATTAAAACTAAAATGATCCAGATATGGCTGATGCTAAGAATATCTTACTTGTCGAAGATGACCCTAATTTCGGAATTGTTCTAAGAGATTATCTCAATCTTAATGGCTTTCAGGTTACTCTAGCAAGGAACGGTATGGAAGGGTTTGATAAATACAAAAAGGGAGATTATGACCTATGTATCCTAGATGTGATGATGCCATATAAAGATGGGTATACGCTAGCTAAGGAAATTAGAGAAGATAATACATCGGTTCCGATCATCTTTCTCACAGCAAAATCTATGAAGGAAGACGTTCTTCAAGGGTATAAGGTAGGAGCAGATGATTTTTTAAATAAGCCTTTTGATTCGGAGGTTTTGCTCGCGAAGATTAAGACCTTATTAAAGCGAAAAAGTTCTCAGACTACCATAAACCAAAAGCAAACGGATTTTCAAATTGGAGATTTTCATTTAAATGCAAAGTTGAGATTCTTGACTTACAAGAAAGAGGATCCGATTAAACTTTCCCCAAAGGAAAATGATTTGTTAAAGTTGCTTGCGCTTCATCTTAATGATTTGATGCCAAGAGAGTTAGCTCTTACTCAAATTTGGAGAGATGACAATTATTTTACCTCACGCAGCATGGATGTGTATATTGCTAAGCTTAGGAAATATTTAAAGCAAGATCCTAAGGTCGAGATTTTGAATATTCACGGAGAAGGTTTTCGTTTAGTAGTTCACACCTAAATTATCAAGCACATTCATTGGGCTTAATCCACCTGGTTTAAACCAACGAAATTCTGGTTTCTTTTTGTACCAGGTAAGTTGACGTTTCGCAAAGTTTCGACTGTGCTGTTTTATTTTTTCAGTCGCTTCATACAGACTACACTTCCCTTCGAAGTATTCAAATAACTCCCTATAGCCAACCGTTTGAAGAGGTTTTAGGTCTTTGAAAGGTATGAGGCTTTGTGCCTCTGTAAGTAGCCCCAATTGAAACATCAGATCGACACGATTATTGATTCTATCATAGAGTAAATTGCGCTCCCAATCGACACCTATTTCAAAGATATTTTCAAAAGGTACTGGTCTTTTTCTGTTTTTAAATGAACTGTAAGGTTTACCTGTTTGCAGACATATAGAGAGGGCTCTCTCTAATCTTCTGCGGTTTTGATGATCAATATGCTCAGCACTGATTGGATCTAGTTCTTTGATCTGATGACTTAGCTCCTCTAAGGATCGTTTAGATAATTGCTCCAAAATGCTTACATCAATTTTCGGAAAATCATCTAGACCATACAACAAAGCATCGCCATATAACGGACTGCCACCAACAATAATCGCAGATCCATACTTGTCTAAAAGTGATGAAACTAGGTGCCCTGCTTCAGAAGCATAGCTCCCAGCAGTTAAAGGATTATGTATACTATGAGATTGAATAAAATGATGTGAAACCTTCGACAGTTCATCTTTGGTAGGTACAGCCGTTCCTATACTCATTTCTTTATAGCACTGTCGACTATCACTTGAAATAACCTCTGTTCCTAATAAGAGTGCTAGCTCGATAGCAAGAGAAGTCTTTCCAGATGCGGTTGGTCCGCCTATATGAATGATAAAATTATTCAATACCAAGGATTTCGTAATTCTTTTTCGATCGATACGTTGAGAGTATGAGTTCGTTCAGTTTATTTGGGATGACAGGAGAAAGTCTTTTCTCGAGTACTTCTTTATTGGTCATTTGGAAGTTTAGATCGTAAAACCCCATTGCTTTAATTCTTTGATTTTCAATAAGAAAAACAGAGTGTTCTCCTTCTGTTCTCCCTTTATCAATGAGTAGACTTAATTCATTCGGAAATGGAATCGTAGAAGAAGCATTTATTTTTAGATTGAATCGCTTTTTAGGTTTTAAAGAAAACTGAACTTGTAAAACCCTGATCGCATTGTATAGCTCGCTCTCGCAGAGTTCCGTCTCTATTCGTTTTACAGATTTGTAAATAGAATTTTTATGAATCGAAAGAGAAGATAATAGGTTACTCACATGATTCTTTATATTTTTTGCGTGTCCGCATTCCAGTAGCTCGGATTTAGTATTGTAGAGTTTATAAACTCCAGTAAGTTCGGGTAATTTTCGAACAAGATGAATGTGTGAAGGCTTAAGGTATGATTCCTTCTCACTATAGGTTAAATAATCAAGTTCTTTTTCAGCACCCTCTTTGCTGATTAGAACTTTTAGCAAAAGAGCGGTTGCCTCAGCATCACCTAATGCTCTATGCCGATCACTTAAAGGTATTCCTAGTTCTTTGGTTAATTTACCTAGCTTGTAACTCTCTAATCCAGGGAGAAGTTTTTGAGATAATTCGACAGTGCAAAGCGTTTTTCGTTCATAGCTGTACCCCAGACGTTCAAATTCAAGTTGTAAGATTTTATAGTCGAACTGGGTGTTATGTGCGACCAAAATAGCATTCTCGGTTAGCTCAATGATACGCTTAGCGACTTGATAAAATTTCGGAGCTCCTTGAACCATTGAAGGCGAAATACCTGTTATTTTGCGCACAAAAGGTTGAATAGGTTTCTCAGGATCTATTAGACTATGAAATTGGTCGATAAGTTCGTTTCCTTCATACCGAAGAATCGCAATATCTATAATACCTTCTTCATTGAAAGCTCCTCCAGTACTCTCTATGTCGACGATGGCATAGTTCATCGACTTCCGAATAAACTACTGCCGATACGAATCATTGTGCTTCCTTGATCTAAAGCAATTTGATAATCTCCACTCATACCCATGGATAGGGTAGGGTTCTCACCAAAATTGGATTGATACTCGTCGAATAAACGCTTTAACCCTTTAAATTCACGACGAACCTGATCTGAATCTGATGTAAAAGTAGCCATACCCATAAGCCCACAAGGATTGATCCATTCAAGAACCTCACATTCGATTATAGCCTCCTTTAATTCGTTTGAATCAAAACCAAATTTTGTGTCTTCTTGGCTAATATGAATTTGAAGTAGTATGGGGATACAACGGTTGATTTTAGCTCCTTGCTTATTAATTTCTTTCAATAAGTGCAAGCTATCTACCCCGTGTATAAGGTGTACAAAAGGAGCGATGTATTTGACCTTATTTCGTTGTAAATGACCAATCATGTGCCAACGAATATCGTTAGGTAAGGCTTCATGTTTCTCTACTAATTCTTGCACCTTATTTTCTCCAAAATCTCTCTGTCCTGTCTCATAAGCTTCTTGAATCAAGGAAATAGGCTTGGTTTTTGAAACGGCAATAAGCGTAACATTTTGGGGTAGTTCTTTTCTGAAATTTTCTATAGCAACAGATACATTCATCACCTAAAATTCGAGTTTGTCGATAATTGCTTGAGCTACCTCTAATGCCTTTGCACCATGCTCAAAGCTAACATTAGGCTCTTTTCTGCCTTCTATAGCTAAAGCAAAATCATTGTGTTCTTCAGCAATCGCATTAACTTCGGTCGTTTCAGGGCTTTCGAAGTAAATCTGCTTATTTTCCCCTTCTGCAGTTTTAAGAATCATATCAAAGGGTTCAGGATTTTCCGGGGCCTCTTTTATACGTACGACCTCGGTTTTCTTGGCAAGAAAATCAATGGTGATATAGGCATCCTTTTGAAAAAGACGTGTGCGTCGCATATTTTTCAAAGATATTCTGCTAGCGGTAAGATTTGCTACACATCCGTCCTCAAACGCAATTCTAGCACTTGCAATGTCTGGCGAAGAGCTCACTACTGCAGCTCCATTGGCATCGATAGATGTAATCTTACTTTTAACCATTTGAAGCAGTATATCAATATCGTGAATCATTAGATCTAATATCACAGATACATCATTACCTCTGGGGTTAAATTCAGCAAGGCGATGAATTTCTATGAATTTAGGCTCTTTGATATAGGAAGCAGCCGTCGAATAGGCCGGATTAAAACGCTCTACGTGCCCGACAACTCCAATAAGATTTCTTTCTTTGGCATCTTTGACCAGCTGAAATGCTTGATTTACACTCGTCGTAATTGGTTTTTCAATAAGTAGATGAACGCCATGATTAATCGCCTTTTGAGCTACCTCAAAATGAAAAGGTGTAGGGGTAACGATACATGCTGCGTCAATTTGACTTAGCAGCTCATCTATAGAAGAAAAATAACGATAGCCATTTTTGGTTGCTATAACCTCTGAAGTTTCGGTGTTGGTGTCGAAAAATCCTATCAGATCATACTTGGAATTTTCGGCAAGAAGTTTAAGGTGGATTTTTCCAAGGTGGCCAGCACCAATTACTCCGACTCTAATCATAAGTCTTAAAATTTGATCAAAAATAAACATAAAGACGTTGTATTTTCGCTCGAAAGCTTTGAAGTATGCGATTAGATGCTCCAAAACATAAGGGACAACGTAGAGCGATGGTTTCTTACCTCAAAGACAGAGGTATATCCAATCAAGACGTTCTAGAGGCTTTTGAAAATGTTCCTAGACATTTATTTTTAGATTCTACACTAGAATCACATGCCTATGAGGATAAAGCCTTCCCTATTGGGGCTGAGCAAACGATATCCCATCCATATACAGTAGCCTTTCAAACCGAGTTGTTACAGGTAGCCTCGGGTATGAAGGTTTTAGAAATTGGCACTGGGAGTGGTTTTCAGACCGCAATTCTAATGGCTTTAGGAGCAGAGGTTTATACCATTGAACGACAACTAGAGCTCTACCGAAAATGTGATCGACACTTTTCGATTTATCCTCCGGGGCCTAAAAAACTGATTTATGGGGATGGCTATAAAGGCTATTCGAAGAAGGCACCCTATGACCGAATAATTGTTACAGCAGGTGCTCCTGAAATACCAAAAGACCTATTGAAACAATTGCGTATTGGAGGTCTTCTAGTGATTCCTGTTGGTAAAGATCAGCAGAAAATGATCGCACTTGAAAGAAAAGGAACTAAAGAATTTCACCAGACCGTCTACGGCGATTTTCAATTTGTACCGCTGTTAAAAGAAACAGCCGGAGTTAAGAAATAATCGATTATCTGATTTTTTTGATTCGATCAAGATTGCGTTTATTCTCACGATCTTTGATCGTTTCTCTTTTGTCGTAGTTCTTCTTTCCTCTGGCTAAAGCTACGGATAGTTTCGCCCACCCTTTATCGTTGATGTAGAGTTTCAAGGGGACTATGGTTAAGCCGTCTTTAGTCACCTCTTTAAATAGCTTCTTTAATTCCTTTTTTTGAAGCAGTAACTTGCGTTCCGCCGTAGGTTTATGATTATAAAAGCTACCATGGGAGTATTGGTCGATATTCATATTAACGATGAAAAGTTCTCCTCGGTCATTAAACTCACAAAAACTCTCGGTAATTCTAGCTTTACTTTGACGGATCGATTTGATTTCTGTCCCCCCTAAAACTAATCCAGCTTCAAAAGTCTCCAACAACTCATAATCGAAACGAGCGCGCTTATTTTTGATCGAAACAGTATTCTGGCTCATAACCTAATTGCGTTGAACTGCAGTTTGAAAAAGATGCTCAATGTAAGTCGCTGTATTCTTGGCGTATTTATCGTCCTTGGTAATAAGGCTCTGTGTAATTCCCCCTTGAAGAAGCGAAAATAATTGTTTAGCGAAAACAGAGGGAGGAAGGCTAAGGTAGAACTCTCCGTTTTCTTGTCCTTTGCTTAAAACTTTAGTAAAAAGGGCTTCAATTTGTAGAATTGCCCCATTTACAAGTGATTGTATTTCAGGAATACCGGTACTTTGCACTCCGAAACTCACAATGGGACAAGAGCCTATTTTTTTAACAAAATCAGGATATGTTTTATAAAAGCCTAGAAGTTTTCGAATGGTTAATTGGGCAGATTGCTCGGATTCTATCAGAGATTCTAAAGAAGATAAGAGAATTTGAGCCGAATAAGTGAATACCTCTTTGGCTAAATCTTCTTTGTCCTTAAAGTTACCATAAATCGCTCCTTTGGTAAGTCCAGTAGCTTTAGTAAGCATACTAAGGCTAGTCGCTTCAAAGCCGTGCTTTAAGAAAAGCACGGCTGAAGTTTCTATAATAAAAGCTTTCGTCTTTTCCGCTTTGGTCATCTTGAATTAAAAAAGAAAACCTAATGTACAAAATACTAATCGGTATTTATCTTTCTTAATATCACATTTTCGTCAAAAGCATCGATTAAAACAGCATCACCAGTGGTGATTTCTCCAGATAATAACTTTTTAGAAAGCTCATTCACTACTTTTCGTTGAATAACCCGCTTTATAGGCCTTGCTCCAAAATCAGGATCAAATCCAATTTTAGCAATAGCTTCAATGGCTTCATCACTAATCTCTAGAGTGATTTCTTTGGTTTCTATCTTTTCGATCACTCGATTAAGCTGAATTCTTACAATAGACTGCATAGCTTTTGACGATAATGGTCTAAAGGTGATTATTTCGTCAATTCGATTGATAAATTCTGGTCTTAAGTATTTTTTGAGTGCAGTAATGATCTCTTTTTCGATGAACTCCATTTTGGTTGGTGATTTTGCTTCTGCATCGTGCCATAAGTGACTGCCTAGATTACTAGTCATAATAATCACTGTGTTTTTGAAATCAACCACATGACCTTGACTGTCTGTTAATCTTCCATCGTCTAAGACCTGAAGAAGGGTGTTAAATACCTCTGGATGTGCCTTTTCAATTTCATCTAATAGCACTACAGAATATGGTTTTCTGCGAACAGCCTCGGTAAGTTGACCGCCCTCTTCATATCCCACATATCCGGGAGGTGCTCCGACTAATCGGCTAATACTGTGTTTTTCGCCGTATTCACTCATGTCGATACGAGTCATAGCGCTTGGATCGTTAAATAAAAATTCGGTAACCGTTTTCGCCAGCTCTGTTTTACCAACCCCGGTGGTACCTAGAAAAAGGAAGCTTCCAATAGGCTTGTTCTCATCTTGCAGTCCAGAACGACTTCTTCGAATTGCATCTGAAACAGCTTCTATTGCATGGTCCTGTCCAATTAATTTTTTCTTTAATTCCTCCTCTAGATGTAATAGTTTTTCTCTCTCAGAGGTAACGAGACTTTGAACAGGGATTCCGGTCCATTTGGCAACGACCTCTGCAATATCTTCCGAAGTCACTTCCTCTTTGATGAGTTGATTGCTATTAGGAGTGCTTTGTATTTCTAAATCTTTTAAAATCTCTTCTTTTTCCTTGATTTTACCGTAACGTATTTCAGCAACTTTTCCATAATCTCCATTGCGCTCGGCTCTTTCAGCCTCCAGCTTTAATTCTTCAATTTGATTCTTTGTTTTCTGTAACTCATCAATCACTCTTCGTTCTGATTCCCAAATACTGAATAGACTGTTTCTCTTTTCCTTCAATTCTGCTAAATCGAGATGAATAGACTTTGATTTTTCTTGATCACTTTCGCGTTTAATGGCCTCAAGTTCAATTTCGAGCTGCATGATTTTTCGATCGAGAATATCGAGCTCTTCTGGTTTTGAATTGATCTCCATTCGAAGTTTAGATGCTGCTTCATCCATGAGGTCAATGGCTTTGTCTGGTAAAAAACGACTAGTGATATAACGCTCAGATAAAATCACTGAACTGATTACCGCTTCATCCTTAATTTTCACCTTATGGTGAGCTTCATATTTTTCCTTTAATCCTCTTAGAATAGAAATGGCGCTTTCAGTGTCGGGTTCTTCGACAAGTACCTTTTGAAATCTTCGTTCGAGAGCCTTGTCTTTTTCAAAGTGTTTTTGAAATTCATCAAGAGTTGTTGCTCCAATAGTTCTTAATTCTCCCCTAGAAAGAGCTGGTTTCAGAATGTTAGCTGCATCCATGGCGCCAGATCCACCGCCTGTACCTACCAAAGTGTGAATTTCATCAATGAATAGAATGATTTGACCATCAGATTCTCTAACTTCTTTTACTACCATCTTAAGTCGTTCCTCGAATTCACCTTTGTATTTGGCCCCTGCTAGCAGTAGCCCCATATCTAGACTGTAGATTTTTTTATCCTTTAAGTTTTCAGGAACATCACGGGCCACAATACGCTGCGCCAAGCCTTCGATAATTGCCGTTTTACCCACTCCGGGTTCTCCTACTAGAACAGGGTTGTTCTTACTTCTTCTTGATAAGATTTGCAGTACCCTACGTATTTCATCATCTCTCCCAATAACCGGATCAAGTTTTCCGCTATCGGCGAATTCATTTAAATTCTTGGCAAATCGCGACAGATAGGTACTTTCTCCATTATTAGAGCTAGAGGGGTTCTGTGTCTGGTTTAGTTGTTCTTCTGTAATACCCACATCCTTCATAATAGAAGCTGCTGTACCTCCTTTTAAAAGAAGTGCTATGGTTAAGTGTTTGAGAGTTGCAATTTCTACACCTTCCTTTCTTGCTCCTGCGAGAGCACTAGTTAAAACCGTAGCTGAAGAATTACTCATCACTAGATTTGATCCCTTAGTTTTTCCTGAATGATTAAGACTTGCATCTATAGCTTTTTGAAATCGATCGAATTGAGATTTTGAGCCTATCCAGTATTCGAATTCGTTGGTATTTTTATTGCTGGCTGCTTTAAGTAAATGAATGGGTTCTACCGAAGTATGATCTAAGCTTTCGGCAATTATTTGGGCTTCCCCGATGCTTTCTTGAACCTTTTGGCTAAATGAATTTATATCAATCATGTTCTTTTTTTCAGTTTTAGGGTCAAACAATAAGCCAAAATGAAAGGATAATTAAAATATGTCATTATGTCTTGAATTAGAGGAAGTTAAATGACAATACGTCAGTTAATAATCTTTGTAATTTCTGTTAAAAACTGTCGTTAACCGAAGAATTTTAAAGTGATCACTGTTGTATTTTTGCTAAAAATAAATACTATGCAGCGCGATCAACAGATTTTTGATTTAATCCAAAAAGAGCATTCAAGACAATTACAAGGTATTGAACTTATTGCTTCAGAA
>Ga0208785_1001586_pt1 | contig 9935 bp, 17 predicted proteins | sample DEB08_DNA_2_FD_185499 | JGI IMG/M metagenome (GOLD analysis project Ga0208785, IMG submission 185499) | Aqueous microbial communities from the Delaware River and Bay under freshwater to marine salinity gradient to study organic matter... | ecosystem: Environmental > Aquatic > Marine > Coastal ...
GCGGCACCTTGAGTTGATCCAAAAACTGTTTTCTGTTTTTTGCTAGCCGCTTTCTTGGCTTGGTAGGTGCTGCCACGTTTGCTGTTGCAGGGCCGGCAGGATCCGACGAGGTTGTCGCGGTCGTATGCGAGGTCTGGGGCGCGGTCGATCTCGATGACGTGGTCGGCTTGTGTGCTGGGTCGTGCGTGGCACCAATGGCATGTCGGTTCTTCTTTGATGACCTGCGCCCTGAGTTTCTTCCAACGTTGGGTACCGTAAATCCGACGGCTGTACTCACTCATCGAACAGACTCATTTGTTGTTCCAATGAGTTAGCGCGTGTTTGCGGGTCATGATGACGCTCCCAGTAAGTTCTCATTCTGTGACAATTTGCACAAACAAGGTCGCACTTGTCTGCTTCGTGTCTTATCTCGGCCGCGCTTAGTTTCATTTTGCCAGCGCGAGACAGTTCGAACTCTTTGTGTGATGGGTTTCTGTGATCCCATTCCATACACGGGTGATTCCATTCGGTTACTTCTAGGCCGCAGTCGCAGCACGCCCCACGCTCAAACTTGAGCTGAAGCACAAAGTTGTAACGCTCCAATCGTGCACCGTTGATGAACTGGCTGCGTTTGCGTGGCTTGTCGACTCGTTTTAGTTGTTTGCGTTTTGCGCGCGCATAATCCCGCTGTTGTTGCAATCGTTGTTGTTTTTTCTCTGGCGACATTTGTGCCCATCGTTTTCTAGATCGGGCGGCAGCCGCAGCGCGTTCTTCAGGTGTTGTCATGTGTCCACCATGCACGTCTGTGCCGGCCGTGTTCGCGGTCGCGTTGCTTCATTGTTTGGCCGGCCCATACGCCGTGTAGTTCGCCAACGCTGTGCAGCGCAGCTGCCTCGAGCGCGCATTGTTTGGCTACTGGGCAGCCGGCGCACAGTTTGCGTGCTTTCTTGATTAGGCCGTGTTGGCCTGTGGTCGGGAAGAACAGGTGTGTTTGGCCTCGGCAGGCTGCGTTGTCTTGCCATTGGGTCACCGCCTGATGCCGTCGCCGTTGCACATGGCGCACAGTTCGACATCGTCGGTTGGGTCGTGGCCGGCTAGCCAGCCGTTGCCGTTGCACCCGGTGCATAGCATGGGGCGGTCTCGCCAGATTGTGGAGCGTTCGACCATTTTGCCGTGGTCGCAGCTGCATGGTTGGCAGGCTGTGTAGGTGTGGCCGTGGTGTTGGTATTCGGGTGCTTCGATCCAGCCTGTGTCGTCGCACATGCTGCAGTCGTTGAGTGTGCCGACGCCGCCGTGGCGTTGTAGTAGCGCCTCGAGTTGGTACAGGTTTGGCCATTTGGTGTGGCCGGCGTTTTGCCAGCTGCGCCATGCGGCTCGGGCTTGTTCTTGGCTGGCTAGTTCTAGGCGTTTGACCCATTCGTCTTTGACGCGGTCGTGGCCTTTGAATGGGGCCGGCGAGGGTGCCATGCGTATTTGCCATGCTTCGAGGAGGCTGGTTGCTTCGTTGATTTGCATCAGCGGCTCGCTCCTTGCCCCTCCGTGGCCTCCGGGGGCTGCGTCGCTGCTGGGGGGTGAGTGGTGGGGGATTCTAGTGGGTTTGTCAAGTCCCTGTTTTTTCCGCTTGGATGCTGGGCCATAGCGGTTTCACGTTTTTCGGTAACGACGGTACCGAATCGGCCGGCAGCTTCTAGTTCGTCGATGCTGCAGAGGATGTTTCGCAGCCCGTCCAGCAGGTAGTTGTCAGGTTCGTCATGACAGAGCCGGCGTGCGTGGTGTTCCAGCACCTCAAGCGCGCCGACAAGGCCGGCGTAGCTGGTGCTGGTGCCCAGCCGCCGCCACACTTCGGGTCGTGGTTGTTTCATTTCTTGTTGCCTCCGGGGTTGTTGCGTAGCCGGCGTAGTACGGCCGGCCAGTCTGTGGGTCGCCAGACGTGTGCTTCTGCGCCTGAGTAGGTGAGCAGGTCTATCCAGCGTTCCTGTTTGTCGCTGAGCCGGCCGGTCTGGCTTTTCAGTTCGGCAAACACAAGGCCGCGTGTCTTGTGGACTAGGACAAGGTCAGGGAAGCCGGCAAGTCCTTGCAGCGGTGTCGCCCATTTACCAGCCTGCGTCAAGGCCGGCCTTGAGTGGTAGTAGATCCATCCGAACCAGTCGGCGGTCTCGGTGACCATTTTTTGCCACTCTTTTTCCGACATTTTGGTGTTGAGCTGCGTGTGGAATGTCATGCGCGCGACAAATCCTGCAGGCGGTCGATCTCGGATCGGCATAGGTCAAAGCTCCCTGATGCCTCCGGGTTCGGTTCAATCTTGTGGCGTTTGCACAGCTGATGATAGAACGCCAACATTTTTTCTGTTGGCGTGTCGCGTCGATCGGTGCTGTTCGGTGCTGTGGTGCGTATTTGTGCGTCGGGGCGCTCCTGCGGGCTTCTAGGGGCGCCTGACGCCTTCCTCATTTCTTCACGGCTCGCGCGTTTCGCCGGGTCGGAACCTGCCCAGCCGGCGTTAGCCAAGGCGCGGCCCACGGCGCTGGTTTCGCAGTTCTCAACATGGCTGGTGGCGTTCACGCCGCGTTGGCTGGCGTGTTCTTCTGCCCACCCGGTGGAGATCAGCGTGTCGTCCTCGAACAGCGATGCTTTGAATACGCACCAGCCGTCGCCGTGGTGTGTCATCTCGGTGATGACGCGGCCGGTGGCTTCGCGTGCGCCGACATCGGCAAGCCACCGCGCTAGCCGGGTCGCTACCGGTTCGTAATCGTCAAGATTGAAGCCCATCATTGCCTCCTGAGGGATTCCCATATGGTGTGTCGTTGACCGTGCCCGTGCTGATCCTTGCGCCGGGACTTGCGTGTCCGGTCTGTGGCGCGGATCCAGCCGTCGTTCGCGGCCTTGTTGAGTCGTGCAGCCAGCCCCTTGGTGACTTTGAAGTCACGTCCGAGGGCTTGCCACACGTCGTCTGCTGTCCACTCGGGGTAGAAGTAGCAGCAGCGATGGATAGCAGCGTCGACGGCCTCAAGTTCGGCCGGCGTCCACTTGTTGGCGGCTTTGTCTGATTCTGCTATGCCGCGTTCGTACGGTGTGCCGAACAGATCCATGTCAGCACCAGTCTCCGCTCATGTACCACGGCTGCCAAGTACACCAGCCGATGCGTTCGGCTTCGTGAGCGATCAGGAACGCCCACATCATGTTCACCGATGGGTCAAGCAGGTCGTCGCGGCTAAAGCCTTGCGAGTTGATGGTGTCGCCCCACACGGCCCAGTTGATCTGCATGAGGCCGTAGTCGTTTGTGCGGCTAATCACGTCCGCCTGGCATCGGGACTCTTGCCACATAATGCGGTCGACAATCTCGAGCTCGTCGGCGTCGAAATAGATGGCGGCATACCCCGACCACTCCGGACACTTCGCATCGGAAAGGATGACGATGCTAGTGGCCGGCACAGTCGACAGCAGCCGTGCGGTCGTGGTGACTGTGGTGGAAGTGGTCGGGGTTGCCTGCGGCGCTTCTGAGGTTCCCACAACAACAGCGCCGGTCGTGCTGGTTACAGCTGCGGCTGATGTGGTGGGTAGTAGCGCGTCGTGTTCGTAGTTGCTCGGGTCGTCCAGATACGCCGGGATGAGCAGGCCGGCGATGGCGGTGGCTAGCAGGGCTAGTCGGATCATGGGGAACCTCCGTATGTGTTGTGGGGTTCCCATCATGCCATCAGGCTGTCACACGTTGCAACTATCCGAACAAAGCCGTCCACGTTTTGGGGCCAACAACACCGTCGACATGCTCGCCGGCGTCGCCTTGGAATTGGCGCACAGCTGCGTCAGTCATGCGTCCGAAGTCGCCGTCGACGGGGCCGACCTTGTAGCCCTTATCAGCGAGCGCCTGCTGGATCAGTCGCACACGCGCTTTCGCGGAGCTGCCGCGCTTCGTGCTCGCACCGGGGTAGGCCGGCGTGTCGGTGACTGCTTCCAGTTTCGGTGGGCCGTCGGTGAGCCGGCCGTCGATGTCGTTAGCCCAATGCCACGTCGTTTCGTTGACCTCAAGGTGGATGTGGTCGTTACGGCCGCCGGGTGGACGGTTGATCCAGCCACGGCCTACCTGCCAGTAGCGGCGCGCCCAGTAGTCGTGGATCCGTTGGATGCCGAGCGTGTCAGCGTTGGCCTCCAGCCACGGGATGATCACACTTTCGACTGATTCGCGCATTGGCACATTCGGGTGGTCGTCGTCTTGTCGGTACGAAAGGTCAAGGCCGGCGCCGAACGCGTGAGATGACCAGCGTGTGCCGCCGCGGATCTTGCGCCGGGTGTAGCAGCCGAGATACCACATGCCGTATGTCTGTTCCATGTAATGACGAATCGCTACAAGGTTCGGGCTGCAGGTGTTGAACGGTGCAGCTGGTGTGCGGCCGTCATGCCAGTTGGTGTACTTCACGACTTCTTTCCAATAATCGGCTCGACAGGCTTGCCGCCCTTCGCGGCGATGCCGTTACCGACCGCGTAGCCGACGATGGTGCCGAGCATCCCGGTGCCGGCCTCGTTAGCGATGCTGTCGGCGACCATCAACACGGCGATGACGATCATGGCGACCATCGCGATTAGCGCCTTCGGTGGGTTCGTAAGGTTCATGAGTTCTCCACTATTGAAATGATGGCCCCCACCGCGATCGCAGCGAGGATGATAACCATGACAATCATGCCGGCTCGTCGTCTGCTGGCTTCTCTTGGCCGACCTGAGCGTCGATCCATGCTGACCATTCGTCGGTCGTCATCGGACGCACCTCGTCATCGACCTGTACGTTGACGGTGCCGTCAGGCGCGGCGGCTTCTAGTTCTTCGCGTGTCCAATACTCAGCCATTATTGTATCCGTAAACCCTAATCGTCCCACCAGTCATCGTGCCGACGCTGACCAGAACAGTAAAAGCTGTGTACGAAGTGGTATTCGACAAGAACCCGTTAACGTAACCGCCTGCCCGAGTGGTTTGCATCCCTGTAAAGCTTCCGCTGATAACTGTTCGACGGTTAACATACGGATTGAAGATGTCAAGGTTTAATATGGTTCCACTAGGGTCGTTTGTGCCTGCAACATTGAAGTTTGCAGCGTTGCTTGATCCTGTGCCTGCCGGTGTCCACGGACTCGCCCACGATGTGAAAACCAATTGTGAGTAATAGCCGGTCGTAGTGGAACCCATCTGTAACTGCAACTCGCCCGCTGTGCTTCCTGCTCCGCCGTTGCATGTCACACGGTAGTTGTCAAACGTAGACGAGAACGCGCCCGTGACGGTCACCGATGACACAGCGCTACCGATCGTTTGCGACTTCACCAAGACTAGGCCGCTGGACTGGTTGAGATCGGCAGCAGTAAGAACGTCGCCAGAGGTGTACGGGAACGCCATGGTGTTAGCCTAGCCCAGCCGGTTCTCGTCAAGTACCCCTAGCACCGTCGAGTCCAACGTAAACGACTGATAGTCATCAGCCGACAGAAGATCCAACACAATGCTCGTACCCGACGCCGTCGCGCGTATCTGCCGGCTGTAAATCAAACATTTGTCGGTGACGGTGCCAGCGGCGCCGGTCGGTGTGTAAGTGATCGTGCATGGCTGCCACAACGCGGTCTCGGTGTCCAGTAACAGCTCGAGCTGTGTCGCGGAGCCGGTCGGTGTGTTGGCAAGGTTGGCGCTGGTGAACTCTAAGCGTTGCGCAATAAATCGGCTCGTCGATAGCCGGTTGACCATGTTGGTGGCGCCGTTGAGTGTCGCGGTGTCGGTGCTTGCTGCATGACCTGTTGCGGTGTATGCGCGCGCGCCGTACAGGTCGGCGCTCGTCGTGTCCTGGACTGTTTGAGTGATGCCACCGTCGCGTGTGCTGATAACGGTGTTGACCAGTTCCTCGATGTTGTACCCGGTGATTACGTCGGCGGCTGGTAGTTCGCCGGATCCTGGTGTGGCACCTGTGAACACAAACACGTTGAGCGTGTCGGAATAAAACGTGGTCGCGGATCTTGTAAGCGTGTTGCCGATGGTGACTGGCCAATAAACAGCTGCGTCGATAGGCGCCGGATCGTGTGTAATTTTTTTGCCGTACACAACGCACAGATCGGCCGACATAACATCGTTCTGCAGCGAATCGGTGATGAACTGCACATTGGTAGATGTGATCTGCATCGGCACCGCTGTGTTGTCGTTTGCTAGTTGGCCAACACCTTTGCTAGCCCCAGTCGTTCCAAGCTTCACCATGTCGTCGGTGCCTGACAGTTTCAGGCTGATTGTGCCCTCGATGGCGTCACCGGGGCCTGTTCTTGGTGACGAGCTGTAATCCTTCGGGCTGAGCCGGCCGACGACAGCCACCCAGTCAAGCGCGGTGATTTGCACCGTGGATTGGGTGCCGTTGTCCGCTAACTGAAAGTCGTCAACAATGCCGTGAAACAGGATTTGGTCGCTGCCACCGTTCACCGTTGTGGTGATGAACACGCCCTGACTAAACCAGTCGACGCTGTCATAGGTGCCACCGGCGTTCGGTGTCAACGCGCCGTCGTTGTTGTCCAGCGTAATGATGGCGCGGTTCGGGTTGACGCGTTGCGGCCGTGCTGCTTGTTGCACCGTGAAGCCAAGCGCACGACTAGTGAAATCGGTTTGGTTGTCAATCTCGCCGATCTTGACGGTGTGCGCGAGCGTGAGTGTCACGACCGGATCTGCCCAGTAGTCGGAATCGGCAAGCTGCCAGATTGGCGGCCGGCGCGCTCAAGGACGCGCACTAGTTCGTTCGGGTCGGTGCCGGCTGGCATGTTGACGGTCACGTTCATGTCGCCGCCGCGCACGCCTGAGCGGTTGCTGGGGCCGATCTGCACGCTGCTGACTGGTGTCGGCAATGGTGGCGCTGGTGCGAAGTCGCCGCCGCCGACCATGCCGGCTGCAGCTGCGATTTCGGCTGCCGTGAGTGTGGTGAGCGCGGTGTTTGCGATGGCGTTCAACACTTCAAGTTGCGCTAGCACCGCGTCGTATTCGCCTTGATCTAGTAGCGCGATCAGTTCTAGCTGTTTCGTAGCCGGGATGTTGTCGAGCTGGTCGATGACTTTGCCGAGTTCACGGTAGATGTCGCGGCTGGCTTCTTCGGCTTCGCGGCTGCCTTCGCCGTATTCACGGACGGCTTCGGCCGCGTCAAGGATGGCGTCGCTGAAGTTGTCGACGGCCTCGTCGTTGTCGAAGATGCCAAACAGGTAGTTGAACTCGTCGATCAGGTCGGTGTTCATGTCGCTGATGAACTGCTGCGCTTCGTGGTGACGTGCCATCGCGTCGTTTGTGCGGCCGATCGCAGCGGTCACGTCATCAAGCGTTGGGTGCAGCTCGTCCATCAGCCGCTCGGCTTCTTCGTAGTCCAGGTTGGCGAGCTGCTGCTGATAGGCCGCCTCTGCGATGGCTTCGGCCACCTCAAGTTCGGCGTCGGCGTACCCTTCAATAGCCGGCGTCACTTCATCTTCAACGATTTTGGCCTGTTCCTCAAACACGTTGGTGAGCTTGTCGATTGACACGAACGGGATCTTGTTCGCCACGTCGATCAGCGTGTTGATGAAGTCAACAAACTTGCCGGCCAGCCATGCCACGGCGTCGCTCACTAGGTCAAATGCAAACTTGACGCCTTCAACGATCTTAGTTACCACGCCGAAACGCTTCTCAAGGAGAATGAGGCCGGCGATCAGGCCGGCGATGGCTAGCACGATCAGCACGATGGGGTTGGCGGCCAGCACAGCGTTGAACAAGGCTGTGGCGGCTGTGGCAATGCCTTGAGCAACTGCGTACAGCTTCAGCGCCGTGTTGTAGGCGATGACGATGCCGGCGACGGTGGCCATGGCTGCGCCGATAGCGATAAACAGCTCGGTGTTCTCCGCGACGAACGTGGCTACGTCCTCGAGGATGGGCAGCAGTTTTTCAAGAATGGGCAGCAACGCGAGGCCGATGGATTCCTGGGCGTTTTGAATCTGTATTTGCATCAGCTCGAAACGGCCGGCAACGGTTTCGGTGTTGCGTGCTGCTGCGCCGCCGAATGTTTCGGCGAGTTGCCCCATGACTTCGTCGGCGTCGGCGCCTGACGCGATCATGTCGGTGAGTGAGCGGTCTAGTTCTTTGAGTGGCCCGACTTCGCCTTGGTATGCCTCCTGCAACGCCTCGGAGACTGATTCAAGGTCGCGCCCGGTGCCAGCGGCCACGTCCAGCGCCAAGTTCATCAGGTCTTGTGCTTCGGTGACGCTGCCGGTGGCGCGCACAAGATTGGCGAACGCCGGCCGTAGTTCGGTGTCGGACACCGCTGCAGCCATCTCGGTTTTGGCGATGTAGTCCTCGACGGCGGCGACTTGTTCTTGTGTGGCGCCGGTCGTTATCTGCAGCTGGCGTGCGAGTTCGTCCTGTTGTTTTTGGTCGTCAATCGCGGCTTTGGTAGCGACGGTGGCAGCAGCGGCGAGGCCAGCAACAGCAGCGGTGGCCGGCAAGAACGCCTTTTTCATAGCGAAACTGACTTTTTCGCTGGTTTTCTCTAGGCGCTCGAACTCCTTCATCGCCTTTTTCACGCCGTCGGGCGCGAACTCGGAAACGATAGGGACGTTGATAGCCATTAGCGCAGCTCCTTGTTGAGTATCACCATCATGTCATCTATGGCTGCTTCGACTTGCCGTACGACGACTGGCATGGCGTCCTCCGCGCCGGGCCACATGGTGCGCGACGCCGGGCCACCGCGCTGGTTCAACACGTTGATGAACTGGCGGCCAGCGTCCGTAGTGCCGTTAGAACGTCGACCAGCCATGTCGTAGATCGCACCGGCCGCGTTCTTTTGGCGCAGCGTCAATAGTGGGATGTTGTTCGGATCGCGCGCACCGCGCACCTTGGATCCCCTAAAAGCGACCCTGATGCCGCGTCGGACTGCTTTCGGGTCAAAGCCGCCCTTCCAGCCCACCCAGCCCGATAGCGGCCGTACAGCGGGAACGAGGCGCCTGGCTGATTCTTCGACCGGCTGCGCGGCCGCTTTCATGTTTTTGACGACTTGCTTCTTGAGCTCAGGGTTGACCGAGTTGAGCACCTTGATGGCATCAGCGACGCCATTCACTTCGATGCTGCTGCTAACGGCCACGTTTCGCTTTCCTGTTTCGTTCGTTGATTACGTCAACCACAGTAGTCAGGTCGAGTATGTCAAAGTCGATGTTCGGCGGCCACCAGCCAAGGTGTACGAGGATCTCGGCTAGCTGGCGTCGCCGGGTTCCTCGCGCGTAGGGCGGTCGTCACTTCCCACGACCTCGAGTGTGACAATGCGACGTAGGTAGTCGTCGAACACGGCCGGCACGGTGATTTTCTGCGCTTTGCATGCCTCGTAGGCAAGGTATGCGAGATCTTCCATGCCGAGACCGTCGGCCATTTTGCTGGCCTTCGTTTTGTATTTGCGTTCCCACGCGACGATGGCCCACAGATTGGTGGTGACATCTTGCGGGCCATCGCCGGTGTCGACGCGTAGCGTGAGTTGCACGGTTGCCTCCTAGTTGTGCAGTTGGTTTGGTCAGGGTGAAACGGCGCGGGTGTAGCTACCGCCGGTAAGAGTGATGTCGACCATCGACAATTCCCCTACGCCGTTATTGAACGGTGTGAATTCCGCGAAATACATCCCTTGGACTGTGTAGACAGGATTGTCAGTCGCTGGTGTGGCGCTGTTCTTGCCGACGATCACGTCGACGCTGGTGCCGAGGATTCCTTCGAGGATTTCTTCAACTTCGCTGGCGCCGTAGCTGAGGAACAGCGTGGCGGTCACTTCGCAGACCTCGAGGCCGGCGGTGTAGGTGCGCGCCGTGTCGTCCAGCGCGGTGTTTTCGAGCGCTTCTTTGGTGATGGTCAGCGTGCAGTCCTGCAGCTGGTCGCTGAGGTCGTTGGCGTCGACCGACAGGTAGGTGGCGGTCAGGTTGGTGGTGGTCATGTCAGGTGCTCCTGTGGGTTCCGAGTCTGATG
>Ga0208785_1001590_pt1 | contig 9924 bp, 10 predicted proteins | sample DEB08_DNA_2_FD_185499 | JGI IMG/M metagenome (GOLD analysis project Ga0208785, IMG submission 185499) | Aqueous microbial communities from the Delaware River and Bay under freshwater to marine salinity gradient to study organic matter... | ecosystem: Environmental > Aquatic > Marine > Coastal ...
GGCGATACAGCAGAAGAACCAGCAGCTGAAGAAGCTACTGAGACTACTGCGGCCCCTGCAACTACTGCTGCAGAAGCTGAAGAAGCAGCTCCATCAGGACCTGATGGTGTTTACAAGATGGCAATCTTTTCAGATCCACAAACACAAAATTACTGGAATTATCTTGATACAGAGACAGACGTCTGGACACAATATGTAATGTCTGGACAAGCAGTATCTCTATTCGGTATATCATATCCTAACTATCAGTTAGTTACTGGTGTAGCTTCTGAATTAGTAGAAGCATCAGTTGATAATGGTGACGGTACTTGGACTTATACAGTTCCAATAACCGAAGGATATGAGTGGAGTAATGGTGATCCTATTACTGCAAATGACATGGTCTGGACATACAACACAGTAATCGATTTAGGACTTCTCAGTAACTGGGAAATTTCTTATCGTAAAGCTGTTGGTACAGACCCTGCTGCAGAGGATTTCCAACAAGGTATTGTTAGTCTCGTAGCTGTAGATGATTACACAGTTGCAATTACACTCAACTATGATGCTGGGCTTTCTGCTTGGCAATATCAAATCGCACAAGCTCCTTTCTTGAATGAAACATATTGGTCACAATTTGCTACTTCAAGAGAAGCATTGCTTGCTGCTGATGGTGCTGCTGCTCCTGTAGCTAGTGCATTTGTTTACGACAAAGTTGAACAAGGTGCATTCTACACATGGGCTTATGATGCAGATACTATGTGGTTTGGTGGAGATACAACAATTTACAAGAGTGGTACAGTCGTAGAATGGGACAACGGTGTTGCTCCAGCTATCAGCGATTCATTCGGTGATACTACAGGTGATTCATTCACTTATACTGCAGGTCCATATGTTGGAACTGTTGAATTCACTCTTTACAGTGATCAAGATGCTGCTTACTTAGCATTCCAGAACGGTGAAGTAGATTTCGTTCTTAACCCATTAGGTGTTAAGAGAAATCTTTTCGACCAACTCGCAAGAGTACCTGGAGTTGAAACTGTTGCTAACTTAGGTAACGGTATGCGTTATATGGCATTCAACACCAGAATTTTCCCTGGAAGCGAGAAGTCATTTAGACAAGCTGTTGCTTGTATTTCTGATAAAGAATTCGTATTAAATAACGTTCTACAAGGTGTAGCCGTAAACATGGATGGTCAAATGCCAGAAGCTTTGACTGCATGGGTTGCTCCTGTAACAGGCGTTCTAGCAGATTGTGCTGGTTTATCAGCTGAAGAAAGATGGAATAAATCCGTCGAAATTCTTCAAGCAGCTGGTTGGACAGCAGCTGACTGGGGTTCACACCCAGGTGGTGCAGATAGAGCTGTAGCACCTGTAGGTATAAAAGGACCTGCTGGTCAAACACCTCCTGCTGACATGTTGCTTTATGCACCAGGTGCAGGATATGATCCATTGAGATCAACTATGTCATTATTCATTGCTGATTGGATGCAACAGCTTGGTTTTGATGTAACAGCTAGACCAACTGGATTTAGCGTTATTGTAGATAAAGTTTTCACACCAGAATTATGTGAAGACTGGCATTTCTACATGTTAGGTTGGGGCTTAACTGCATTCCCTGACCATCCAGAATCATTCTTTGCTTCTTACAACGACAGTTGTGAAGGTGGATATAACACTCCTGGATTTAATAATGCAGAGTTTGACGCATTAGCTGCTTCATTTAAAGAAGCAAAAACTGTTGCAGGTGCAATTGCAATCTCGCAACAAATGGAAGCTATATTGTTCGAAGAACTACCTTACTTGGTATTATTTAACGTACCAACTCTTGAGGTATACAGAGACACAGTTGAGTTCCCATTCACTGATGTATTGGACGGATTAACTGGAACTGGTGGTGGTTATCCATCATTAGTAAAAGTTTCTAGCTAATAGAAATTAGAAATAAAATGGCGGGTTAAATAACCCGCCATTTTATAATGTAATAAACAATATGGCAGAATATATTTTTAAACGAACATATCAGATGACGATAGTCTTCTTTTTATTTCTGATATTTTCTTATTTACTTTTTAATGCTATACCAGGTAATGCTTTTTCTAACTTATTATTAAATCCGAGTTTACCTCCTGATGCATATGAAAGAGTTATTGAAACTTATGGTTTAGATAAACCAGTTCTTGAAAGACTTCAGCTTTATATTGTTAATTTTTTTAAAGGTGATTTTGGTTATTCTTACAAGAACTTCCCAAAAACACCTATTGAATTAATAGCTGAAAGACTTCCAAGAACTTTAATGCTTTTTTCATTGGTAAATATAGTCGCTTTTTATACAGGCTTTTTTATAGGTAAAGTTTTAGCTTGGCGAAGAGGATCAAAATCTGAAACTTGGATTACTGTGACTTCAGTTTTTTCATATACAGTTTTTTATCCATGGTTTGCATTAATGATGTTATGGATATTTGGATACAAACTAGGCTGGCTACCAATAGGAAAGTTTTTATATCCTGAAAAGTGGTACGACGCTCCATTTGATAGTGATGTAGTATTTACTTCAATGATAAAATTTACAATTATTGTTACAGTATTACAATTTATCGCATACTTGTTAACTCGTGGAATTGAATCTTTAAATACAAGAAAAAATATAAGATTTGGAAGTTTAATCGTAATATTTATTGGAAGTTATTTTTATTGGAATTCCGGATCTGCTCTCATTAAAAAACCTTATGCAGCTGATATCGCTTTTCACATGATATTACCTGTAATGGTAGTTACAATTGTAGCTTTCGCTGGAACTGCTCTATTGACAAGAACAACCATGATGGAAGTACTTAAAGAAGATTACATACTAACCGCAAGAGCTAAAGGCATTAGTCAAAAAAGAATACGTGATAGACATGCAGCAAGAACAGCCTTATTACCAGTTGTTACTTCATTTATTTTCACAATCGTGACTATTATTGACGGGTCTGTTTTAACCGAACAAATATTTTCTTGGCCAGGAATGGGTCAATTGTTATTACAAAGTGTTTTAGAGGAGGATATTCCTGTAGCTATGGCTACATTCTCATTTGTTGGAATATTTGCATTAATCGCCCATTTAGTTGCTGATATTTCCTATTCATATTTAGACCCAAGAATTAGAATCAAATCTCAAGGTTAGTTATGTCGAATCAAAATGAAACAAATTTAAGAAAAGAATTAAGAAAACAAGCAATTAAACGTAATTGGAAACTTTTTAATCAAAGTAAATTAGGTATGATTGGGCTGTATATTGTGATTATTTTTCTATTTTTAGCTTTACTCCAACCGTTTTTATTTATCACTGGAATATGGAATAGGGCTATTTACGATCCAGTAGTTGGTTATGATGAAATCCGTCAAAATTTAACAGTAGTTGCTTGTCCTAAAGAGTTTCCTACAGAAAAATATGAAACTGCTGCAGATTGTCCAGCTAGAGATGAAGTGAATATTAAAACTTTATATTTAGCAAAGGATGTGGAAGTTGGTGATACTTATGAAGCATATATTCAACCAGCACCACCTTCAAGTAAACATTTACTCGGAACAGATTCACTTGGAAGAGATGTCTTTTCTCAAATTATGGAAGGTAGCCAAGTTGCTTTTGTATTAGGATTACTCAGTGCAACTTTGGGAGTTGGAATATCAACTCTATTAGGAACAATAGCCGCATTTTTTGGTGGCAGAATTGACAGATACTTAATGAGACAATCAGATCTAATACTTATGTTGCCTAGCTTGCCTTTACTTTTTATAATTTCTGCTTTTGCTGAATTAAAAGTTTGGCATCTAGCTGTTGTATTAGGAGTATTAGGTGGCTTGGGGGGATCAGTAATAACTATTAAATCTCAAGCTTTACAGGTTAAAGTTAAACCATTTGTTGATTCAGCACGGATTACTGGCGGTTCGAATATGAAAATAATGTTTTCTCATGTATTACCAAATGTAGCACCTCTTGCATTACTTTTTATGGTCTTTAGTGTAACTGGAGCTATTGCATCTGAGTCAGTTTTATCATTTCTTGGTTTACTTAATATTGATATGAGTTGGGGTATTATGATTTACCTTGCACAAACTGATGGATTTATATTTTCTGGTATTCGTTATTGGTGGTTAATTCTACCTGCTGGTCTTGCTGTAACTCTTTTAGCTGGTGGCTTTTATTTAGTTGGTAGAGGTTTAGATGATGTATTTAACCCAAGATTAAGAAAGAGATAACTATGAGTAAAGAAGTTTTAAAAGTAACAGATTTAAATATGCATTATGAAACTTTGTCTGGCAATGTGACTGCCGTTAAGGACGTATCATTCACAGTTCATGAAGGGGAATCATTTGGACTAGTAGGAGAGTCCGGATGTGGTAAAACTTCTGTAGCTATGTCACTTCTTCAATTACAAGCAGACAATGCAAAAATATCAAGTGGAAGCATTAACCTTGATGGTAAAGAATTAGTTGGACTTAATGAATCTGAATTAAGAAAAATTAGATGGGATAGTATTTCTATTGTATTTCAGGGAGCAATGAATGCATGGAATCCTGTTGTTAAAATTGGTGAACAGATTAGAGAAGCTATCAGAGAACATTACCCTAGCAATACCAAAAGTCAAAATACTGAAAAAATAGAGAGTTTATTTAAAATTGTAGGATTAGATAATTCTATCATGGATCGTTACCCTCATGAGTTATCTGGAGGTATGAAGCAAAGAGCAGTTATTGCTCTAGCACTTTCATGTGATCCAAAAATTGTAATTGCTGATGAACCTACTACCGCATTAGACGTTGTTATTCAAGATCAGATACTAAAAGAAATTAAAAAAGTACAAGAATTATTAGGTTTAAGTTTGATTTATATTTCTCATGATATAGCAGTTATTGCTGAAATGACCAACAAAATGGCAGTCATGTACGCTGGAAGAATTGTTGAAATTGGCCCTACTTCTGAAGTTTTTTCTAATCCTAAGCATGCTTACACAAGACTTTTGCTTGAATCAACACCATCAGTAGTAGGCGAAAAAAAGAAATTAAGGTCTTTAGACGGAGAACCACCAAGTTTAATTGATGATATGAAAGGTTGTTCTTTTTCTCCGCGTTGCCCTGAGCCAACAGAAGATTGTAAAAAGGGGACTAAAGAAATGGGTTTAATCGAAGTAGCACCTGGTCATTTTGCAGATCAGTGCTGTGTGGAGTGTGGCTAATGAAAAAAAATCTTATAGAAGTAAAAAATCTAGAAAAATACTTTGAAGTTTCTGGTGGTTTTTTAAGTAGAAAAAAAACAACTGTTAAAGCAGTTGACAATATTTCCTTTGAAATACCATTTGGTGAAAGTCTAGGTTTAGTCGGGCAAAGTGGTTGCGGAAAAACAACAACTGCAAGAGCACTTTGTTTATTAGATCCAAAAACTGGGGGAGAGGTAAATTTCTATAATAATGAATTACAACAAATGGAAAGTATTGATAATTTAGAAGGAGAAGATCTTAAAAATTTTAGAAGAAATATTCAAATGATTTTTCAAGATCCGTATGAATCACTAAATCCCCGTTGGACAATTAAAGACATAATATTAGAACCTTTAAATATTCATAATATTGGAGAATTAGCTGACAGAGAAGAAGCTGTAGTTGAAATATTAAAAACTGTAGGACTTACACCTCCAGCTAATTATCTACCTCGCTATCCTCATGAATTGTCTGGTGGACAAAGGCAAAGAGTTTCAATTGCTAGAACTCTTATTATGAAACCAAAATTTGTTGTTTGCGATGAACCAACTTCGATGTTAGATGTATCAATCAGAATTTCAATAATGGATTTAATGTTAAATCTTGCTAAAGACTTAGAAGTTTCTTATCTTTATATTACACATGATCTTGCAGTGGCAAGATATATGTGTAATAGAATTGCAGTAATGTTTAATGGTAAAATTGTTGAAATCGCAGAAACAGAAGAACTTTTAAGTAATCCTATACACCCGTATACAAAAAGATTGATATCATCTATACCGGTACCTGATCCATCATACAAACGACAAGTATATGATTTAAACTACGATGAATTGGATTCAATTATTGCTATGGACACTGAACAAAAAGGGATGGTTGATATTGGTAACCAACATTATGTTGCTACCCATAATGTCAAAGGTCTTCTTTGAGTTTTAAAGATATTTTTGTCTTACCAAATTTAATTACACTTTTAAGATTCTTTACTTCATTATTTTTATTTATTTTTTTCAATCCAGAAGAATTTAATCCAGTTTCTCTAATTTCTATTATTGCAGTAATCGGATTAAGTGATTCTTTAGATGGAGTTGTTGCAAGGAAATATAATTTAGTAACTAAATTGGGTACAATATTAGATCCATTTACAGATAGAACAGTTTTTATTCTTTTATTACTTTGGATGAGTAATTTTTTAAATAAGTCATTTGTTTATTCAATATTTGTTAGAGAGTTTTTAATCCTTTTAGGTTCTATATATATATTGTTAACCAAAAAAGAAATAAAAGTTTCCGGAAAAGGTAAGTTTGCAACTGTTTTATTATTTATTACTATTTGCTTATTTGTTCTTAACACTCTAGTAGAGGTGCCTTTTTTAAATGAATTTTCTTATATAGTTATATTTTTCTATTTTTATGTTGCATTTGAATATTTATACAATCTAGTATTTAATAGTGGATAATCATACTAAGCCTTTAGAAGAAGATAATTCAAAATCAAATTTTCCTTTATATATATTATCTTTACTTAATAATGAACTTACTTCAACTTCATGGAAATTAAATATAGGAAATTATTCAATTGGAAGATCGTCCGATAGTTCAATTATTTTAGATGACATAACAGTTTCAAGATATCATGGTGAGATTGAAGTTAGCTCCAGCAAAATCTCTATCAAAGATAAAAACTCTACGAATGGTATTTATTTAAATAACGAAATAATAACTGTAAGCCAACTAAATTCAGGAGATAAAATTCAAATAGGGAAGTATATGTTTTTATTGACTAAGGTTTAATAATGAATATTGGTGAGGCTGTTAAACACATTCAAAAAATTTATCCATCTGTTTCAATATCACGAATTAGATTTCTAGAAAAAGAAGGTTTAATAAAATTAAATCGAACTAAAGGTGGAACAAGGGTTTTTAGTAACAAAGATATTGTTAGAATTAAAAAAATTATAGAACTTCAAGAAACTAAGTTTTATTCTTTAAAAGCAATTAAAAGTAATCCACAATTGTTAACAAATAAAGAGACTTCTAACTTAAAAATTACAGAACACTCACATCATAATGTGTTGAAACAATCAGGTTTGTCTGAAAGTGAATTTTCAGAACTTTTAAATTACGAATTTGAAATTAAAAAAGAAAAGTATGATGCTCTTGACCTTGATAGACTAAAATCTTGGTCGTATTTTTTTAAATTAGGTTTAGAGCCAAAACATTTTTCTGTTCTTAAATCCATTTCCGAAAGAACTGCTGATTTTGTTGAGCTGTCAACATCTTTACTTGAAGAATCTGATTTTGATGAAAAGCAATTTATCTTAAGCAATTTTACTAATTTAATTAGGAGTTATTCATTAAAAAATTTATCATAATTTTTTTACAATTTATTCTAATTTCAAATATCGCTTATTCAAAGGAATTAGAAGATCAACTTTTATCAACCGATATATACCTTAGTTACGATATTGTTAATCAAGAAATTATGTATGAAAAGAACATAGATATGAGGATTTCACCTGCTTCACTTACAAAATTAATGACTGCTTTAATTTTGTTTGAAAATTATGCATTAGCTGAAGAATTAACGGTTTCTTTACCTTCAAATTATATCTATGAAGGTAAAGTAGCTTATTTAAAAAATGGAGATAAGCTTTCAACAGAGCAACTATTAGAATTTCTTTTGGTTTATTCTGCTAATGATTCTGCGTATGTTGCAGCGTTACAAGTTAGTGAAACTATCGAGGATTTTGTTTTATTAATGAATAAAAGAGCTAGGCAGCTTGGCATGAATGGTACAAATTTTAGTAATCCAGAAGGATTGGATGACAATGAACACTACACTACACTGAATGATTTATTGACTTTATCAATCTACATCATAAAGAATACAACTCTAATAGACATAACAAGTAAAAATTCATTTATGTTTGAAATTGATAATAATCTTCAAAAATATAGTTCAACAAATTTACTTTTAAAAGAAGGCTATTCAGGCTTGAAAACTGGTTGGACTTCCAACGCTGGATTAACTTTTATTGGGTTAAAAAATGAAGGAGAAAGAAGTATCTTAATAATTGTCAATCGTTCTATTGTTGATGAAGAGAAAGTGTCACATTTTAAAGATACAAAATTGATTTATGAAAATTCAATTTTAAATTTTGGCATTAATGAGATAATTAGTATTAATAGTCCAACATATATACAAAGAACTGCAGATAAACCTTACTTGTTTACTTCTAAAGATAATTGGACAATATTTGGTGAATTAAACAATAGTTTCCAATTATCTAGTCAAATTATAAATGAACAAATTTTACAAATTAAAATATCTGATTCAGTTTTGAAAAATATATATATAGAAAAAGAACATATTGAGATTAAATACAATTTTTTTAAGTCAAATTTTATATCAAATTTAATTAATAAATAAATCATCAACAAATATTTCAAGGTACTCTTCTTGTATGGATAAAAGTATATCTGTAGAAGTTAATGGTATTAGGTTAGAGGACGAAACTGATAATCCAATTATCCTTTTACTGGATCCCATCTCAAATCGTGTACTTCCTCTTTGGATTGGTACTATTGAAGCTGTTGCAATAGCATATGCTCAAGAAGGTGTAGTCCCTCCAAGACCACAAACACATGATTTATTAGTTAATATCATTGAGTCTTTAAATGCTTCAATTTCAGAAGTATGTATCGTAGATTTACAAAATAAAACTTATTTTGCAGAGATTAGAATTATAACAATAGACGGCGAAATTTCTTTATCCGCACGACCAAGCGATGCTATTGCACTTGCTCTAAGAACAAATTCTAAAATTACAGTTAATACTAGCTTGTTTTTTGACAATTCAATTGAACTTTTCATCGAAAACAAAGAAGAAATCAAAGAATTCCAGGCTTTTATAGAAAATATTTCCCCTGATGATTTTTTGTAAAACCTTGATTTAAAGCATATCTATAGTAAATTTAGATTATGCAACAGGGTTACACAGGTCCAGAAGTATGTAAAATTACTGGTATTTCATATAGACAATTAGATCATTGGACTACCACAAATCTTATTTCCGCTTCTTTAAGAAATATTAAAGGCTCAGGTTTTCATAGAATATATTCATTTAATGACATAATTCTTGTAAAACTTGTTAACAAATTGAGAACAGCAGGAATTAGCTTACAAAAAATTAGATTAGCGCTTAAAAATGTTAATAAAATTTTAGGTTCAAAAAAAAATATTTCTGATGTTTCACTTTTTTCGGACGGTTCTTCAATTTTTGTCGTTACAGAGAATGACCAAATGATTGATTTGCTTAAAAGAGGACAAGCAGTTTTTGGTATTTCATTAGGTCCAGTTCACACTGAAACGGAAGCAGAAGTTTTTTCGTTGTATCCAGAAAAAATTTCTGCCTCGAATAAATGAAGTTTGCTCATAATTCTGAAAAAATCTTTTCTCAACATTTAGATTTATTTAATATAAAATGGCTATACGAACCAACAAGCTTTCCTTTAAAGTGGGGTAGTGGTTCTATTAAAATGATGTTTACACCGGATTTCTACTTACCGGAATTAAATACTTATGTAGAGATAACTACAATGAATCAAAAATTGATAACTAAAAAACAAAGGAAAGTTAAGCTCTGTAAGAAACTTTACCCTCAATTTAACTTTAAATTAATTAATGAAAAAGAATATTTAAC
>Ga0208785_1001595_pt1 | contig 9899 bp, 19 predicted proteins | sample DEB08_DNA_2_FD_185499 | JGI IMG/M metagenome (GOLD analysis project Ga0208785, IMG submission 185499) | Aqueous microbial communities from the Delaware River and Bay under freshwater to marine salinity gradient to study organic matter... | ecosystem: Environmental > Aquatic > Marine > Coastal ...
ACTAGAGGCGCACCAGACCCAGGTTCTCCATTAGGAGTAAACAAACCAGCATCTTCAGTTAAAGCTACAGATTTAGGTGACATAAAGCAATCAAAATCATACGTTAAAAAATATGAAGAAGCTTATCCAAAAATTTTAAAAACATTAATAGCTGATGCAGGACAAGTAGTAGACAATTTAGCTAAAGCAGACCCAGCTCTTATTAAAAAAGCAGCTGCAAGTGCTGCTATAATCGCTAGTAATTTTGCAAAAAGAAATCCTAACATCTCAGCAGGATTAATGTTATACTCAGGATTAGTAAATCGTAATAAAAAAGAAGAGGATTATTTTAAATAATGAGTGCTGAATATAAAGTTATATTAGAAAAAACTGTATGGACATTTGTTGAAGCATTTATATCTGCATTAACAGTTGCTCCATTAGTTGGTGTAGATGCAGAAGCTATACAAGTAGCTGCGTTAGCAGGTGGTGCAGCAGCGTTAGTAGTTGTTAAAGAGTTTGCTAAAAAACAATTAGTTAAACCTGTTAAAAAAGTAAGTAAGTAAAAATGGTTAGCGAATACATAACACCTTTTAGAAAAATATCAGATAAAAAAACTGTATACGATACTAAATATAGAAGTTCATGGTCTGCTAAACCAAACACACCTACTATAGGTAATCCGCAAGGTAAGGTTGGTCCGCAAGGTAAAGTTGTAGGTAATACACGTGGATTAAATAAACCTGTTATAAAAAGTACTGCTCGAATAGGTAGTTCTTATAAAATTCCAGCAACAGGAAGACCTGTTGGTTTACAACAAAACAGAGTTGGTGGTGCAATAGGTAGAGACTTATACAAAATAATAGCTAGTCATAAGGAAACTCCTACTGGAGTAAGAATGTTAATGCATCAACAAAACTTAGCTAAAGCTGCAAAAATATCTAAAGGTATAAACTTAGTTGGTTTAGGATTAATTGCTGCTGAAGGTATTTATAAAGGTGTTAAACGTGCATTAGGTCCTGAAGGTACACAGTTTCATACTGGTACAGGTCTTCCTCTTTGGCAAGATAGAAATCCTAGCAACAATAAAACAAAGTTAAATCCATAATGGCTAAAACTAAAAAACAATATTTAGAAAATATAGCTACACTTAGAGCTACAGGTCAAGGTTATGCTGGACTTGGTAAAACAGAATTAAAACGTAGACAATATCAAGCTAAAATGTTAACTAAAAAAGCTGATACTCAAGCTACTCAATATGAAAGTTGGGCTAATGCTATAGCTAACAGTAGTTATATAGATATATTTAATGATGAAAAATGGGCTAGAGAAAAAGCTGCAGGTTATCGTAAAGTAGAATCACAATTTGATAAACAATATAGCAAGCTTATGAAAGGTAAAGTTACTGGTCAAAAAGTAAAACCTTCTCCTGCTAATTTGCGTTCAAAAGGATATGCTAAATATCCTATAGGCAAAAAAAATAAACTAGGTCGCTAAGACTTTTTAATCGTTAAATTCTCTTTTTAAAAAACCTTTAAGTAAATCTCTGTAGGCTTTACTATGTCCACTAGATTGCCTTCCATCATATATATCATGGTGCCATTTACATAATATTGCCACATTATTTAAATCAAACTTACGTGACTTACTACCACCCATACCTATACCTTGTATATGAGCTAGCTCTAACCATTTATTATCGTTACAATATGCCCATTCACAGCGTCCTCCAGCCCTTTTAAGAGCTTCTTCTCTTATTGGTGATAAACTTTCCATCATACTTTATACATTGTATATTTTAATGTAATCTCCTCTCCTGCTTTTATAGGTTTAATAGGGAACAAATGACTGACTATTGTGCCATCGAATCTTTTAATTTCACAGTTAGGTGTTTCACTATGATTAATAAAACCTCCTAAAGGTGTACGAAATACTTCTCCTACTTCTTCGTACCATACATGTGTTACACCTAAAGAAGTTTCTAAATCTTTTATTGCTTTAAGTGTAAACAAACCTAAGCCATCTATAGGTGACTTTTTAATAGTCATATAACTAGGCAAAGGTCTGTATGTATTGTTATTCATTAGATATTAAAGTACTTTCCTTTTGGTAAATTCCAGGCTTTCATTACATCAAGCCACCTAACTCGTAAGTTATCTGGTGAACCTTCGTATATTGTATTAGATATCTTCATAAACATACCTGTTGTACATTTATTATCTTCATAATATATCTTTGATTCATTGTATGACATTAGTTTTTCTATGTAATCTAATGTACGTTGTGTTACTTCACCATGGTCAGGTTTACTTGTTGGTCGCATAGCATTGTCTATCAGTGTAAAGTTTTCACCTGTAGCTACAGTAATACGTCTAGGACATAACTTAGATTTACGTATAGTATTCATTGAATGAGATAGTGTTATGTCACATGTTAATGTTTCTCTGTCAATACTATAACTAACCCATATAGGTGTATTATTATCTGTTACTCCTAGTAAACGTTTACCTCCAAATCTATCAAGACTTGCAGCTAATTTTATTTTTTTATTTGTCCACCTTCTAAATCGTTGTGTATATTCTTTAGGTGTTCTGTGGTATACAGCTTCTTTAGATGCAAATTTAGTTTGCATTATTCCTCCTCTAATTGTCCTAGATGAAAGTTATAATCTACGACAAACTTATCCATTAAAAACCTAAGCTTTGCCATGTCTGGTGGTATGTTAAACACATCACTACCACATGCCTGGTCAAATTGCTTTGCCCATACTTTCATAAACTTAGGATTATTAAATATATTTATTTTGTTTATATCAATTTTCTGGGATGCCATTTTCTAACTCCTTTTCTAAATCATTAATACATTCGTCACAATATTTAATTCTTGTAAAATTAGTGAAGTATGCTTTGCCACATATATCACATTGCAAATTAAGAATGTCATTAATATTTTTTCTTGCGTTATTAAATAAACTCATCTACGTGACCCCATACTTTCTCACAGTAATCACAGTAAACTTGGTCAGTTACTACGCATACTTTTTGTAGTTTGTAACCACAACATTTCATTGTTATATCCCTTCCAGCAGTGTTTACTACTGTTCCAATGATGCCAACCGTCATTATAAACTAACCAAGAAGCCACTGCTGTAGATACTTCTTTATCAGTTCTATTACTAACTATACTAAGCTTAGGTTTTAACCAAGCCCATGTGTCATCATTAAATTGCCAGAGTCCAACATCTGCAGTACCATTTGTGTTCTTGCCTACTGCATCAGGTTTTCCTGAACTTTCACAGTAAATTACATTTAGTGCTTGCAAGATGTCGTCCTCCTTAAAGTACCTTTGTACAAGGTCTGTATGTTCCAACACATGTTCGACTTTAGAAGTCACTTCCATACAGTCCCTGTACTCTGGTAATGTATCGGTTGTAATCAACAGAGGTATCATACAACCGACTAATACTTCTATCATTAGCTAATGGTAGCAGCTTTCTTAGTAGGTAATTTTGTACAGTAGTAATGTACTAACCCACGTTTCTTACTAGGTAAAGTAGTAATTTCATAACCTTCTGCTCTAAGATTATGTATTATTCCACCAAACCTGTGGCAATGTAGTTCTGCCACAAACTCCCAATTACTAATTGGTTCACTGTTTATAAACTCGGTAAATACCCAAGCTACAAGTTGTGTTTTTGATTTGATATATGCAGGTACTTTAGTACCTCTAAAGTATTCTGGTATCATTCAATACCCCACTCTGCAGGTATATCACTGTTATCTAACCACCAAGACTTACGCCATTTCCCACTATGTCCTCCGCATATTACAGGGTCATTAGTGCTGCAGGTAAAGTCTGGACTTTTATCTGACCGTTTACTGTTACGATTATCGTACACCATCTGTCCACAGAATGGACATTTAAGGTCATCACGATATTTATTCTGTTGTTCCATCTTTTTAACAACTCCTCCCAGCACGTCACCAACTGGTTGTACACCTGGCTCTGTGCTATCGTTTACTTCAAGTCCTACAGCATTAAGCTTTTCTTCTATTGACATACTGTCAAAAGATTCTTGCGTAACAACAGTAGGCATATCAACAAGTTTTTCTATGTAATTAAAATACATATCTAGCTGTTCATCTGTCCATGTTGTTTTGTCTGCAGGTAACTTCCTTAGTTGTGCATACTGATTTGCAGAACCGAGTATCTTGTTAAGAGTCTCTGGTGATTCTACATTAGCAGTCATACCTTGCACTGTCTCTGCTATAAACTGTACATCTTGACTCATGCTTGAGTACCTAAAATACTATCCATGATTGCATTATGTGCAGCTTTATCTTCAACTGATAGTTTGTTTTCTTTCTTACGCATATCAACCTTAGTTACTTCAACTTTGGCATCTTTGTCAGCCATTTCCTGAGTGTAACCATCAGGTGCTACTGATGTAGCCTCTTCTTCTGATTGTTTACTGCCTGACCATAGTTCTACACCAAGGCCAAATCTCATACATGCACGTTTAAATGCATCTGACTCAGCGTCTTTTAAGTTAGTACCATCATTAAACTTGGCATTGCCTAGCTTGAAGGTATCAACGTCACCGAAGCCATCGTAACTACCCATACCTTCTATGGTTATAGTTCCTTTAGCACCGACTATTCTTTTCTCTCCATTGTATGTACCGTACACTGGTTCACATGCCCATGTGTATGTAACACCACTATCACGTAGTCTTTCTACATAATGTGCGTGTGGTACGTAATCACCAAACTTACCAGCTGGTGCTTTTCTAACTATCTCCTGTGGAAAAGGGGATAGTAAATCAACGTTATTGTTCATAACATTCCTTTCTTATTGTATTGCCTGACGCTTAGCGCGTAGTCGAAGCGGAAGGCAATGAATTACTCTTCTTCTAAGTCTAATAGCCTGCGTAAGTTATGCACACCACGTTCAAGTGGTACTAACTTAGTTTCGCCTTGGTCATTATTTAGTATAAAGTATGGTTTATCACCTAAACCACTGTATTCTATACTACTTAATTTCCATTTAGACTTGACAATTAAGTCTTTCATACTATACATTATACCTATTTATTTATTACTTTCAGTAAGTTTTACTAAGTATTCTGCTGTAACACCATGATTAGGTTTAGCAAATAGCAGCCATTGACATGGTCTACCCATTGACGCTAATTGTTCTAATGCATAAGTATTATAGCTTTCAGTACTACCATTTACCCATAAACGTATATCATTAACATACATTGTTGTAGGTGTATGGAAGTGTCCAGCAATTGCATAATCAAAATCAGGCATTAACCCTCTTGATGCTAATGCTTTCCAACCTAATAATTTTTTACCAAAACCATACCATGGAAAACCACTATGGCCTCTAACATTATCGCCATGCCATACAAAGAATTTACATCCTTCGCCAACATCTGCAATGTCGAACCAATGGTTATCACCTTCGCTATCAGGTATTGTCCATGACATTCTTTTTTCATCTCTATATATCATTGACATTATCTTGCCTAGCATTCTGTCTGCATTACTATCAGGATGATAGTCTTTTCTTGCACGACCACCTAAGCTGCCATGGTTACCTATAACCCAATGAACTTCTACTTCATTAAAATTAGCAAGTAATATGTCAAAGAATTGTGTCAATATTCTAGGACCGTCAATAGTTACTTGGTTATATAATGAAGCATCTATAAGATGTGTTTGACCAGGAAATATTAGCTCACCTTCTACAATATCACCAGCAGCTAACACTACGCATTTATTAACTGGATGTGCAGAACGTTGAACATTTGTCAATTCAACTATCTTATTTGCATATTCAATTACACGTTCTTCAGCTACTTTTGTGTTGTAATCTGGCGTTACTTTCGCTAGTTGTACATCAGATAATACAGCTATCGCTACCTCTGCATTTTTATTTGCTTTATGTAATTTAGGTTTAGGAATATTTGGTTTATCCCATGTACGTAAATTGGTAGATACAGCTTGATAAACTGCTTCAATCATATCAGCTTTTTTATTTTTAGCTTTTTCTAATGATTTAAGTAATTTAAGATTATCTGCTTTTAGTTCTTGAATCTTTATAGACTCTGCCTCAGCCAAAAGTTTTTCTATATCTTTATTATTCGGCATTGTCTATAAGATGTGCAAAGTGATTGCGTATTGCAGTTTCACTAATTTTGATACCATAATGTTCTTTAAGCAACCTGCTTACAACAAATGGTTTTATTGGTCGACCAGCTAGAACTCTTTCTTCTATACCATTCCAAAATGGTTTAGCTTCATCAGTAATTCTTTCTGATACACGATTAACTTTTCCTGTCTCTGCTTCAGTCAACAGTTGTTCTATATCTATCATAGGTTTCATTATAGATTCATTTATTATTTATACAAGTATCTAATAATATAGTCCAATAGTAATACTCGTTGACACTCCAGCTTGTTCCTCGCTTCGTCCGCACTCAGATGTGCGTTCCTCGCTTCGTCCTACGCTACCGTGCAACTCGTTTGGTATGCGTAGCAGTGTTCACTATAGGTTGATTGTTGACTTTTGAGGTTGTACCCGTTGCAGGTTCTCCCTGCACTCTATTCTGCTACTGAGTACAGCTTTAATTAGTGGAAAGGGACACCAACAGACTTGCGTCTTTACTGTATCCATACCACTATAGCACTGTATTTAATTTAAGTGCATGTTCCTTTACTTCCTCAATATCTTTGAGGTTTATAATTTTGTTTTGTGTACATATGTCATAGCATTCTTTAAGCAAGTTAAAACCACTAGAAGAACCACCAGTACTTGAACCGAATACATACATGTCACTAACCCATATACGTCTTGCTGGCATAGTAGCTAACCAACGTAATGCAGGGCCATCTACAACATTGCCTCTACCACTGTGTTTAGAAAGATATCTATCATCAACACGCATACCATTTCTAGCAATAACATGTAAATCACCTGAATTGTAAGAACCATTGTACATAGCAATGTTTACTGCAGGTAATAATTGCATAATATCTAGTATATCTTGACCATCAAAATCCATAGAACCTGATACATCTATAAGAATTGTACCGCCTTTAACATTCTGTTTTTGTTTGAATATTTTCTTGTCGATACAGTATCTGTTAATGTACTTAGGATTGTAACCAAAGTCAGATGCACGATATTGTCTGCTGTTCTTTAGTCTACCTTGTAAATTAACAGTTAATGGTGGTTCATGTATTTGCATGTCACCCCACTTACCTATGCCATCAGTACTTCTATATGTCATATCTTCTACAAGTTGTTTACGCATACGTTTTTCTAGATTATCTATATCAGAATCACCAGTATTTGATTCATATTGCTCAGCTTGTTTTTCTTCACAAGGTTCGCATTTAGTTTCATCATTACAAGTTTCACCATCTTCATTTGCATTAGTACAATCTTCTAACTTAGTACCTTGACCTTGTTGTTTAGAAGTTCTAACTTCATCTGGTTTAGGTTTATCAATAAATTCATTAAGAATAATTGATAATTTTTCTGCTAGTTTTTGTACTTTACGATAACTAGGTGTTTGATTCCATTTATGTGTAATTAACATACGTATATAAGTTTCTGCTGTGCTAATAGCAAACTTAAGTTGTGCTTTACGTAAATCAGTAATGTCACTACTTTGGTCTGCTTTATTTAAATAATTTTTAGCTATTGCAAATAGTTCACCATATTCATAATTGTTTTTTCTATTCTTAGTTAATGTATAACTAGCCAAAAGAAACAATATAATATCAGCAACTGAACCAGTAAAGATTAGCTGCTGTATTTTACTTTCTGCTTCTTCACGACACACTATAATTTCATCCATAGGTAAATTTGCTTTATATTCTAACAAATAATTAATACGAACTTCTTCTAGTGCATGTATAGCGTCTGCACGTGTACCACGCATAAGCTTACCCATAGTTTTAGGTGACCATTTAGCATGACCTAACTCGTGTCTACGAATCATTCTGCTGTGATTGACACCACAGTATTCACATTCCCTATCCATAGGAACATACATCTGTTTGTTTAGATTATCTGTTCTAGCTTGAGAATCATGGTCTGTAGTTTCAAGTACATGCCACTTATCACCAGTTACAATTTCTGGATATGGATAAGCTTTTTTACTATACATTAGTCAACCTGACTAAGTTGTATTGCGTCAACAAGTTCTGCAGACTTTTCACCGAATACTAATCTACCAGCTGTTTCAACTGTAAATCCTTTGTCTTGTAAATCAAAGAACTCTTTCCATGAACGTACAGAAATACGTTCTTCTGGGTCGTCAACTAGTGTTGTTTCGCTAATGACATTGTGCCATTCTTCTGGGAACTGTTGCATTGCAGTTGGATGTATACTATCGACATAGATTTTTACAGGGAATCTATCTTTCAACGCAAGTGGCAATGATTCTGGTGGACTGTTAGTTGTAGCAACAACTTGAAAACCTTCAGCAGGTCTCACAGTTTCCTTAGTATCATTGTTTAGTGTCAACATAGCTATGTCTTGGTCATCCAATATAGCATGCAAGAATGTCATAGCATCTGGTGATGCATGGTCAATCTCATTGATTACCAATCTACCGCCATTACGCCATGCTTGTATTGCAATACCATCATGCCATTGAAAACCACCATCTGCACTAGGTTTGTAAAAACCTTCTAAGTTAGCAGAAGCAGTATCTTCTGTCATGGTTATTTGATATACGTTTGGTTTACCATCCATATCCAATGGTGTGCCTTGTTTAACAGCACTATATGTTTTACCTGTACCTGGAGGGCCAAAGAGTAATACACGTCTTGACCTACCTAATACAGATTGTATTAATTTCCAACAATCAGTTTCTGACATTGTTTTCCTTTCTATATTATTTCCTCATTAGGTATCCATTGACAATATATATCAATAGTACCTAAATCATTTTTTCTTTGTACTATCTCAAACTTACCTTTATCTTTAAGTTGAGATATATTTTTTTGAGTCATAGACTCTATATTTGCTTTAACACCACTAATCCATTTATCCTTAGTACCTATTATGTACCAGGTATTTGGTGATGACAAAAGTATTTTAACTTTGTCATTTGTTAATAGAGTTGGTGATTTACCTTTTCTATTATTTTGTGGACTAGGTGGTACAGAAGCACGCATTTCGTTAGGCATTGTCATTATCTATCTCCTTTAAATAGTTTTCTGCCTCATCACCTACTGCAGACATTGACTTACTAAGATTAGTAATTGTCATATCTTTTAGTTTTTCAACGTCATCTTTTAATGTACATTGAATAGAAGTAGGTTCCATCATTAACCAGGATTTATATATACCAGCATGTTCTGCATGATTTATTAAATCCATAATTTCATTAAGTGTATATTTCTCATTTACATCAAATACACCAGTAAATATATCAGTCATTGTTTCTGCTCTGCATACATCAATAACTTTTTTACTATTTACTATTGCTTCTATACTATTAGTAGCTGGTATATCGATTTCCCATACATCTGGTTCTTCAAAGAATGGTTTATCTCCATGGCTATCAATATTAGAATAAGCAACTTGTATTCTATATATTTTTATAGGTTGTTTTTGTATTTCTATATGTTTCATAACAGTCCTTTCTTCTGTCGTTGAGTGTGTATTAAGCAACGACAGAAGGAAGGATATGAACAGGGCTACGTACAATCTTCCTTCTGCATTGCTTTGATACATACCTCACAGTCCAGATTTGGGCATGAAACAAACAATACTTTCGTATGTTGTGTCTGGACTGTAAGCTACGTACGTATAGATAGCTTGTAACACACAACTATCCAACCATTTGCTTTCGTTTCATTTGTGGAATATTGCTATGTGCTACAAGCTACCTA
>Ga0208785_1001596_pt1 | contig 9897 bp, 7 predicted proteins | sample DEB08_DNA_2_FD_185499 | JGI IMG/M metagenome (GOLD analysis project Ga0208785, IMG submission 185499) | Aqueous microbial communities from the Delaware River and Bay under freshwater to marine salinity gradient to study organic matter... | ecosystem: Environmental > Aquatic > Marine > Coastal ...
AAAGCCTGGCTCGACTGCGTGCTCGGGGTGGGGCATTAGGCCAACGACATTGCCGCGCTCATTGGTGAGGCCCGCAATGTCGTTCATGGAGCCGTTGGGGTTTAGTTCTAAGTAGCGGAAGACAACTCGGTTTTCCTCTTCGAGCATCTTGATGGTGTCATCGGTTGCGATGTAGCCACCCTCGCCGTTTTTGAGCGGAATGATGATCTCTTCGTCTTTTTCAAAGAGGTTGGTCCAGGCAGTTTGGTTGTTTTCTACACGTAGTTTTTGGTCGCGGCAGATGAAGTGCTGGTGTTCGTTTCTAATTAGTCCACCGGGGAGCAGGTGAGACTCAACTAGCACCTGGAAGCCATTGCAAATGCCCAGCACGGGCAGGCCCTGCTGGGCTTTCTTGATTACCTCTTTGGTCGCAGGGGCCTTTGCTGCAATTGCTCCACAGCGGAGGTAGTCGCCATAGGAGAAGCCTCCAGGGAGGACGACCGCGTCTACTTTTTTGAGGTCATCGTCTGCATGCCAGAGCGGAACCGGGGTTCCGCCTGCCAGGCGGATGGCCCTTTGGGCATCGCGGTCGTCTAGGGTGCCGGGGTAGGTGATTACGCCTATGCGCATTAGTTCTCTACCGTTACCGCTACCACGTCCTCGATGACGTCGTTAGATAGAAACTCTTTGGCCTGCGTCTTGGCCTCTTCAATGTCTTTTTCGGTTACTTCCCTGTCGAAATGAAGCTCTATGCGCTTGCCAATGCGCACGCCCGAGATGTCCTTGTTCCCGCCTCTTACCAGCGCATTGGCAACTGCCTTGCCCTGGGGATCAAGCAGATCTTGCTTGGGCATGATCTCAACGATGATTTTTGGCACTTCTACCCTTCGGTTTGCTGGGTTTCCAGTTTCGGGATGGACGTTGGTGGCCGGCAGCGATGCTCGGAATGCCTTTAGTTTAGTTGGCTAATTGGCTAATGCTTACGGAGTGCTTGGCGTGCCCATTATCAGCCGAATCGGAGCTGAAACCCTGCGAGCATTTCCAAGACCAGTAGCGCACCCAGTCTCACGGTTCGACCGTCGCTACTGTCTTTTGCGGCATCGATTTCGGTGATGTCCATGCCCACGACGTTTGGGTTGGCAGCAAGCAGTCGAGCCGCCTGACGAAGCTCAAACGCGCTAATGCCTCCTGGTGCTGCAGCCGGGCAGGCCGGAACCACGCTGCGATCACAGACGTCAACATCAATGTCCACAAAGACTGGGCCGGGGCCCTCGCCAAGCGCAATCCTGCAAGCCTCAGCAATTCCCATCTGGGCTAGTGCGGTTCTTGAGATAACCGAGATGCCCAGGTCCTGCGCAAGCTTCGCGTAGTCGGCTGAGTTAGAAAAATCGTTGATTCCGATTTGAACTATGTTTTTCGGATTCAATCCGCCTTCGATGAGCCTTCTTACGGGTGAACCATTTGAAACTCCATTGCGAAGGTCGTGGTGAGCATCGAGAGTTACCAACCTCGCGCTACTCAGCTTGTCTTTGAGTGTTCCAAAAGCTGCGGCATAGGTGACTGAGTTGTCACCCCCTAGAGCGATTGTTAGGGGCTTGTTTGCGCTGGCAATTCTGGAAATTGTCTCGACTTCATTTTCGTCAGGGTTTGTGATTTCCCCCAGGTCTTGGAGGCCGGTTGTGATTGATTCTTGGGTGCTGTGGCTGAAGGTGCTGTAGCGGGTGAGGGCCTCGCGAATTGCCTTGGGGGTTAGGTGGGCACTTGTTTCGCTGATTGAAGTCTTGTGCGCTGGAATGTCAATCAGTCCAACGGGAGACTCTGCATCGCTAATTAGCGATGCAGCCCTGGGCCATTTTGAATCTTCAGGCATGGTGACCAAACTTTCTAGAAAGCTCTGTGGCCGCATGCAACATCATTGCCGCCAACTCTGACAAATCTAGCTTCTCGAGCTGCCTAGATTGCATAGTGATTGCAATGCCCGCCAGGGGGTGATCTAGGTTGTCGATGATTGCGGTTCCAATTGAGGCGTATCCCATGCTCACCTCGTCTACCTCGAGCGCATAGCCCTGGTTCTTTTCAAGTGCCAGTAGGTCTTTGAGCTCGCCTAGGTCCTTTGGACCCAGTCCGGTTCTGGTTCCAAGCCTTAGACCCCGAAAAGATGCCGAGATCTGTTTCTGGTCAAGTAGCGCCAGCATCGCGCGACCAGATGCGGTCAGGTGAGCTGGTAGCCTCACCCCTATGTCGGTAACCAGTTTGAGGCTTCTTGCAGGGCGCTCTTCCAGTAGGTAGAGAACATCGGAGCCATCCAGCACTCCAAGGTGCCCAACCACCGGAACTCGCCTCTCAAGGTCTGAAACCAGTCTTTTGAGAATTGGCCGGGCCAGTCGCTCTATCGGCTCGTGCCGCTGATAGGCACTTCCAAGCTCCCAGGCGGCAATGCCTAGACCCCAGCGCTTATCGGCTAGATAGTGGATGGCAAAGCCCTCTTGCTCGATGGCCTGGAGTAACTGATAGCAGGAGGACCTCGGAAGGCCTAGCTTTTTGGCCAGCAGCTCGGCACTTGCCGGTTGCCCTAGCTCGGCCATTGCCCGCAGCAGCGCTAAGGCTCTGGTTGCAGCCGGCACTCGTGACATGGATTTACTATGTCTGAAATTTCAGACAAAAGCTATTGAAACCTTCTTGTTGCTCTCCTTTGGAAGATGTGGAATTTAGCTATGACCGCAACGACGCGCACTTTGAAAGCAGCCACTGGAAGCACGCTTACCGCCCAGGGCTGGCAGCAAGAGGCAGCACTTCGCATGCTGCACAACAATCTTGATCCATCGGTTGCTGAGCACCCTGATGAGCTAATTGTCTATGGCGGAAACGGCAAGGCTGCCCGTAACTGGGCCAGCTTCGATGCCATGGTGAAGACCCTCACCAACCTCAAGAACGACGAGACCATGCTGGTGCAGTCGGGGAAGCCGGTCGGTGTCTTCCAAACCCACGAGTGGGCACCCAGAGTGCTGCTTGCAAATTCAAACCTGGTAGGTGACTGGGCAACCTGGCCCGAGTTTAGAAGGCTCGAAAAACTTGGGCTCACCATGTATGGGCAGATGACCGCAGGTTCATGGATCTACATAGGAACTCAGGGGATATTGCAGGGGACCTACGAGACCTTTGCAGCGGTGGCAGCCAAGCGATTCGGAGGCTCGCTCTCTGGCACGCTGACCCTTACGGGAGGGTGTGGCGGCATGGGCGGAGCTCAACCGCTAGCAGTCACCATGAACGAGGGCACCTGCCTAATTGTCGACATCGACCCATCGCGTCTTCAAAAGCGGATTGAGACCAGGTATCTAGATGAGATTGCCGACAATCTTGATGATGCGATTGAGAGGGTGCTGCGCTACAAGGCAGAGCATAAGGCGCTTTCGGTTGGCGTGGTTGGAAATGCGGCAACAGTGTTTGACGAACTTCTTCGACGAGATGTGCCAATTGATATCGTGACCGACCAGACTAGTGCTCACGATCCCTTCTACTACATCCCGGAGGGTGTCGAGCTTGAGGATGCCCGCGAATATGCCGAGCACAACCCAGCTGAGTTTTCGAAGCGTGCCAAAGAGTCGATGGCAAAGCATGTGGCGGCAATGGTTGGTTTTATGGCTAAGGGTGCCGAGGTGTTTGACTATGGAAACTCGATTAGAGACGAGGCTCGTCAGGGGGGCTTTGAAGATGCCTTCAAGTTCCCCGGTTTCATTCCGGCTTACATCCGCCCACTGTTCTGCGAGGGCAAGGGACCATTCAGGTGGGTGGCGCTCTCGGGTGACAAGAAGGATATTTGGCGTACCGACCAGGCTGTTTTGGAGCTTTTTCCTGAAAACACCCACCTGCGTCGTTGGATCAACATGGCTCAGGAGCGCGTCGAGTTCCAGGGTCTACCAGCAAGAATCTGCTGGTTGGGTTACGGCGAACGAGACAGAGCCGGAGATGCCTTCAATCAGCTGGTAAAGACTGGCGAGGTTTCGGCACCAATCGTGATTGGCCGCGACCATCTGGACTGTGGCAGTGTTGCCTCTCCTTACCGGGAGTCCGAGGCAATGCTCGATGGCTCTGATGCGATTGCCGATTGGCCACTACTGAATGCCATGGTGAACATCGCCTCTGGCGCCAGTTGGGTTTCTATCCACCATGGTGGTGGCGTTGGCATGGGAAGGTCCATCCACGCAGGGCAGGTTTCCGTCGCCGACGGAACTGACCTCGCGGGGGAAAAGCTTCGCAGAGTCCTTACCAATGACCCTGGCATGGGAGTGATTCGTCACTGCGATGCAGGCTATGAGGCGGCTAAGAGCGTGGCCGAAGCCAAGCATGTTCACGTGCCAATGCTGGACACCGAGTGAAGACTCTCTACTGCGACGCTTCCTCCCTGGTCTTGCCCGGTGAAGCCTTTGGTCAATTGGAGGTAATTGAACACGGAGCTTTCCTGGTTGAGGACGGCAAAATCTCCTGGGTTGGTGTTACCAGTGCCGCTCCAGCCGCCGATGAGCAGGTCTCGTTGGCTGGCAAGACCGTGATACCAGGTTTTGTTGACTCGCACTCGCACCTTATATTTGCCGGTGATCGCAGCGAAGAGTTCTCCTATCGCATGGCCGGACAGCCATACAAATCGGGAGGCATAAACACAACTGTTCGAGACACCCGGGCCGCAACTGACGAAGAGCTGCGGACAAATGCCAGGCGTTTAGTTGAAGAGTTTCGTGCCTCCGGCATCACGTATTTTGAGATTAAGAGTGGCTACGGTCTGGATACCGAATCTGAGCTTCGTTCGCTTCGGATTGCTCGCGAGTTCACCGAGGATGTCACTTTCCTGGGTGCCCACGTGATTCCAGAGGGCGTTGAACGTGAGCAATACATCGCCGAGGTCATCGGGCCCATGCTCGCAGGCGCAGTCGATTATGCAAAGTGGATTGACGTTTTCTGTGACCAGGGAGCGTTCAGCTTGGAAGAGTCCAGGGCGATTCTGGAAGCTGGAATAGCTGTCGGGCTGAAGCCGCGAATGCACTCCAATCAGCTCGGAAACCAAGGAGGTATTCAACTTGGCGTCGAACTGGGCTGCGCATCAATTGACCACTGCACCAACCTGAGCGAAGCCGACATCAACTCACTAGCTGGCTCCAACACGGTGGTCACTCTGGTCCCGGGAGCCGAATTTTCAACAAAGAGCAAATATCCCGATGCCGGCAGCTTGGTGGCAGCTGGCATCACAGTCGCAATTGCAACCGACTGCAATCCTGGCAGCTCGTTCACGACCTCAATGCCGTTTTGTATTTCAATTGCAGTGAGGGAGATGGGCCTTTCACCGGATGAGGCCCTGTGGGCCGCGACCCGCGGAGGGGCGAGTGCGCTGCAGAACAAAAGGGGCAGTCTTGCGGTCGGGTCCGATGCGGACTTCGTGGTCTTGGATGCCCCCAATCACATTCACCTCGCTTATCGACCAGGGGTTCAGCTGGTTGAGCAAACCTATGTTGCCGGCCAGAAGGTTTTTGAAAGGTAGAAAATGCAGACAATTGAACTGGGCACCTCAGGCCTGACTTTTGCCGAAGTTCAGACTGTTGCCAGGGGCGATGCAAAGGTGGAAATCACCAAAGGCGCACTGCGGGCGATGGAGGCAACCCGGGCTCACATCGAAGCGCTGGCTGCCGCCGATGAGCCTGTTTATGGCATCTCGACCGGTTTTGGTGCACTGGCTCAGCGCCACATTCCGATTGAAGATCGTGTCCAACTGCAGAAATCACTAATCCGCTCCCACGCAGCCGGCATGGGTGACCCGGTCGAGCGCGAGGTGGTTCGGGCCATGATGCTGCTCAGACTGAGAACCATGTGTTCGGGCCAAACCGGTGTCAGGCCAGTTCTTGCACAGACCTACGCACAGATTCTGAATGCCGGAATCACACCCAGGGTCCTGGAATTTGGTTCGCTCGGCTGCTCTGGGGATCTTGCACCACTTTCCCACTGCGCGATGGTGGTGATGGGAGAGGGCAGGGCTTTCGACCCTGATGGGGTTGAACGACCGGTTGCCGAACTGTTGGCGACTGCGGGTATCGAGCCGGTTGAGTTGCGCGAGAAAGAAGGCCTCGCACTCATCAATGGCACCGACGGAATGCTTGGAATGCTGATTCTGGCCATTGCTGATCTCGAAATGATCTTGAACCAGGGAGACATTATTGCCGCGATGAGCATTGAGGGGCAAATGGGTACTGACCAAGTCTTTCGGCCCGAATTGCATGAGGGTCTTCGACCACACCCCGGGCAAGCAATTAGCGCAGCGAACATGTTCGCAGCGCTCCAGGGAAGCGAGATTGTCGCCTCGCATCGACACGGTGACGGCGTAGTTCAGGATGCCTACTCGTTGCGGTGTGCTCCGCAGGTTGCGGGTGCGGCTCGCGACACCCTCGCACACGCAAAACTGGTTGCGGAGCGCGAACTGGCGGCAATCATTGACAATCCGGTGGTTCTGGAATCTGGCGAGGTCTCTTCTAACGGAAACTTCCATGGCGCTCCAATTGCCCTGGTGTTGGACTTCTTGGCGATTGCAGCCGCAGATGTCGGATCGATTTCTGAGCGTCGAACCGACAGGTTCCTAGACGTAACACGTAACAGAGGGCTTCCCGCTTTCTTGGCTAATGATCCCGGTGTGGATTCGGGATTGATGATTGCCCAATACACTCAAGCTGGATTGGTGTCGGAGAACAAGCGCCTGGCAAATCCAGCGAGCGTTGACTCGATTCCCTCGAGCGCGATGCAGGAAGATCATGTTTCCATGGGTTGGCATGCGGCTCGAAAGCTTCGAAAGGCGCTGGACAACCTCCGCCGTATTATCTCGATCGAGCTCGTAGCTGCAGCAAGAGCGGTTGACCTAAGGGCTCCACTCAAGCCATCGCCACTCACAGGAGAGTTAATCTCCACTTTGCGAGAAAAAGTGCCCGGCCCAGGACCAGATCGCGACCTAAGTGAAGAGCTGGAGTCGGCATATCGAATTCTGCTGCGGCAAAAGTAGTACACGCACGCACATGGTGCCACTTAGCTAGCGAGCAAAACTCTCAATCGGTGGGCAGGTGCAGGTGAGGTTCCTATCACCAAATACCCCATCGATTCTTCGAACCGGTGGCCAGTACTTGCTTCTGCGTTGGCTGTCGGTTGGGAAGACAGCCTCTTCACGGCTGTAGGGGTGGGTCCACTCGCCGGTTAGGTGGCTGGCGGTGTGAGGAGAGTTGACCAGAGGGTTGTCCTCCTGAGGCCAGATGCCGTCCTGAACCTTTTGAGCCTCTGCCCTGATTGCGAGCATGGCGCTTATAAACCTCTCGAGTTCCTCCATTGGCTCTGACTCGGTTGGTTCAATCATTAGGGTTCCCGCTACTGGGAAGCTCATGGTTGGGGCGTGGAAGCCATAGTCAACGAGCCTCTTTGCGACATCATCATTGGAGATGCCGGCCACCTTTTGCAGCGGACGAATGTCAATCACTGCCTCGTGGGCGATCAGGCCGTTCTTGCCGGTGTAGAGAAGTGGGTAGGCATCTGAGAGCTTCTTGGCAACGTAGTTGGCGCTCAATACCGCTACCGCTGTCGCATCCTGCAGACCACCAGAGCCCATCATCTGGATGTAGGCCCAGGAGATTGGCAGGATGCTAGGAGAACCAAACGGTGCTGCTGAAACGGGTCCGTAGTTTGGAAGCTCTGCCTGAGCCATGGAGTGGCCTGGTAGGAACTGGGCCAGGTGAGGCCTTGCAACCACTGGTCCTACACCTGGACCACCACCACCGTGAGGGATGCAGAAGGTCTTGTGAAGGTTTAGGTGGCTTACGTCTCCACCAAACTCGCCGAACTTTGCGTAGCCAACAACCGCGTTGGTGTTAGCTCCGTCGATGTAGACCTGACCACCGGCTGCGTGGACCAGGTCACAGATCTCAACTACGGCCTCTTCGTAAACACCGTGGGTGGAGGGGTAGGTAATCATCAGAGCTGCAAGGGTGTCCTCGAACTCGGCAATCTTCTGCTTCAAATCAAGAACATCGACGTTTCCGTCGTTATCGCAACCGACAACCACTACCTCCATGCCTGCCAGCACGGCGCTCGCGGCATTGGTGCCGTGGGCAGAGGACGGGATTAGGCAAATGTTTCTCTGGAAGTCTCCCCTTGAGCGGTGGTAGCCGCGAATGGCCATCAGTCCTGCAAGCTCTCCCTGGCTGCCCGCGTTTGGCTGCAGCGAGACTGCCTCGTAGCCGGTGATGTCGCTTAGCCAGCCAGTGAGCTCTGCGATTAGTTCGAGGTAGCCCTGGGTGTCTTCGGCTGGGGCAAAGGGGTGAAGTGAGGCAAACTCTGGCCAGGTGACGGCCTCCATCTCGGTTACCGAGTTGAGCTTCATGGTGCAGGAACCCAGCGGGATCATGCCCCTATCCAGCGCGTAGTCAAAGTCTGCGAGCTTCTTTAGATACCTCAGCATCGCGGTCTCGGAGTGGTGGGTGTTGAAAACCGGGTGCTCGAGGTAGCCACTCTCGCGGTGGTTTCTGAGCCTGTCCTGGGCATCCTCTGGCTTTGGAGCTCTTGCGCCAAATGCGCTGGCAAGCTCCGCGAGGTGCTGCCAGGTGGTGCTCTCGTCTACTGAGATTCCAAGAGTCTCTGAGTCCACCTTCAAAACTGTTAGGTCCTTGGCTCTTGCGGCCTCGAAGAACTTCTCGGCATCAGTGTTTATGAGCCTGATGGTGTCAAAGAAACTCTCGTGTTGGAGGGTAAAGCCAACCTCGGTTAAAACTTTTGCCAGAGCCGTTGCCTTGTCGTGAATCTCTTTGGCGATTGCCTTTAGGTCTTCTGGTCCGTGGTAGACGGCATACATTCCTGCCATCACCGCGAGCAATACCTGTGCGGTGCAGATGTTGGAGGTCGCGCGCTCGCGCCTGATGTGCTGCTCTCTGGTCTGCAGGGTAAGCCTGTAGGCAGGTGCTCCCTCGGCATCTACCGAGACGCCAACCAGCCTGCCCGGCATGGTGCGCTCGAGCTTGTCACGCACCGCCAGGTAGCCTGCGTGCGGGCCTCCAAAGCCCATTGGAACTCCAAAGCGCTGAGTGGTGCCGCAGACTACGTCCGCGCCCTTTTCACCTGGAGGGGTGATCAGGGTCAGTGCCATGAGGTCTGCCGCTGCGATAGCAAGACCGCCAAACTCGTGGACCTTGGCAAATAGGTTGTCAAAGTCGATGATTCGTCCCGAGGCTCCTGGGTACTGAATCACTGCGCCAAAGCACTCTTCGTCGAGCTCTTCTGGCTTTGCGGCATCGAAATACTTGATGACGATACCCATGGGCGCCGCCCTGTGCTCAAGCAGCTGCTTGGTCTGGGGGAACATGTCGCTGTCAACAAAGAAGACATCGCTCTTGCTGTCGGCGCTGCGTCTTGCGACCAGCATTGCCTCTACAACGGCGGTGGATTCATCGAGCATTGAGGCGTTGGCAGTCTTCATTCCGGTCAGGTCGGTGACCATGGTCTGGAAGTTGATAATCGCCTCGAGCCGGCCCTGAGAGATTTCCGGTTGATATGGGGTGTAGGCGGTGTACCAGCTTGGATTCTCGAGAACATTGCGCTTGATGACTCCCGGGGTTCTGGTTCCGTAGTAGCCGAGGCCAATAAAGCTCTGTGTGATGCGGTTGTTGGAGCCTATTTCGCGCAGTCGCGCTAGTGCGTCATCCTCACTTATCGCATCCGGCAGCTTGCTGTCGCCCTCGAACTTAATGGCATCGGGCAGCGCCTTCTCCATAAGCTCGCTGAGGCTTGCAATGCCGAGGTAATCGAGCATGGCCTTTTGCTCAGTGGCATCGGGGCCGATGTGGCGGAAACGAAACTGATGATGGTCAGCTAGCAATTACTCTCCAATGAAGGCGTCGTACTCGGAGC
>Ga0208785_1001598_pt1 | contig 9883 bp, 10 predicted proteins | sample DEB08_DNA_2_FD_185499 | JGI IMG/M metagenome (GOLD analysis project Ga0208785, IMG submission 185499) | Aqueous microbial communities from the Delaware River and Bay under freshwater to marine salinity gradient to study organic matter... | ecosystem: Environmental > Aquatic > Marine > Coastal ...
CACCGCGACCGTATGGAACCAATCGAGCGCGACCTAGAAAACGTCAAGAAAAAAACACGCCGCCACAAGGTCAAGGTTGACCCGCTGATGACGGCTTTCTTTGGGGGTAAGGTATGAAACCAGCAGAGCAGATGACTCACGCAGAAAAACTTGAAGCGCTTGAGACGCTGCAGCATTTCATTGAGTCAGCGGTAGAGTCAGAGCAGGATGAGCCAGCTGAGTTTAAGTTGGAGACCGAAAAAAGGATTGACCTGATATTGGTTAATCTCAAAGAGCTGCTTAACGTCCAAGGTAATTCATGATGCCGTCGAGCCACTGCTGATTGGTTTGCTGGATTGGCTTGGCTCTCATAAATGAGTAGGTATCACCGCTCTCTGGTCTACCCTCTACACGGCGCTGTCTGTACCAGTCGGGGAACATGATTTCCCTTGGTATGGATTGGTCAAAGCCGCCCATGTATTGACCACGCAGCTGCGAGTCGTAGGTTTTGTGTGGCGTCACTGGGTTGAGCACCAAGTCAGCGCCGGGTGACATTCTTCCAATAGCCAAACCGCTGGAATACATAGGCTCATTCAACAGCTTGGGGTCTGTCAGCGCCCAGCGCGTATAGGCAATGTTGGGGAAATTAGCGTCTTGGAATTTGTCCAGCTGCATCCTATCGACAAACGCAGTTCTCAATGCACCATTGGCCTCAAGCTGTGCGCGCGACTCTGGATTGCCAATGCCTTTCCACTCTGGCCGCACCGCTCTCAACTCTTTGTCAAATTCCTGCATTGCCTTTTTTGTAATCTTGCTGTTCTTGATTTGCTCAAACAGAGCATCAGCCATCATTACGTTGTAGTCCATGGACAGTGGCCCCATGGCAGAGTAGACGCCATAAACGTCACCAGAAAAATCGCCAGCAGCTTTGTTAATTCTGTTTTGCAGTGCTTGAGCTGCACCCTGATTGGACGCCCAGACCGTGCCCTCCGGCGAGTGAGTGCGCATAAAGTCGTAGCCGCCCTCAAGGTAAACTGGATTGTCGAATCTATATCCACCAATACCCAAGAGGTTTTGTCCGGCAATAGACCTGTCGCCAACAAATGGAATGATTGAACCACCCTGCATTTTCTCTGCATCAATCGTGATTCGGTCTAACAGTCCACGCACAGGTTCGCGCTCTGCCGTCATTTGACTGATTGGTATAGGCAACCTTTTGCCAGCGCCAATGTTGTGCCAGTATCCTGCCTCACGCGCTTCTGCCGCGCTCATACGCGGCGCTTTAGGCGTAGCCTTCGCAGCCTTACTCCCAGCCTTGAGCGCCTTGCCGGTCTGAGCTACAGTTTTCATTCCCAAACCAATTGGTGCCAGCACGCCGGTGGCAAGTGCCGCGTCGCCGCCTGCTCCGAGCAGCTGCAGCAGCGCGCTACCCAGGTTGCCCTGGCTGATGTTCTGTCCCAGGCTTGGCTCGTAACCACCGCTTGGGCTGGGGAACATACCAAGCGCCTCTAGCACGCCTGCACCGGGCGCAAACCCAGCGGCGTTTGTAAACATACGCCGCGACGCGTATGGGTCGTTAGACTGCAGCTCCTGATAGGCTCGGAACAGCGCTTCTTCGGGGTCTAGGTATGTTGCCATTTACTGTGCTCCAGTCCGCTGAATAATCTCAAGCAGACTTTCGTTGCCGGGGAATATGACGTAGTTGCTGGTGCCTTGTCCTGCACCACGCGAGCCTGAGTCTAGGTATGTTATGCCGGGTATGCCAGCCTGCTGCAGTTGAGCTGCACCAGCTCGACGCTTGGCATCGGCAGCGGCCACTAGGTCGCCACCGAGATGGTCTGGGTCGTTGAGGTTGTATTGCCTTGCTAGCCGTATGATCTGTGGCGATTGCTCACTCAGCGGTTTGTCCCAATTTAGAAAATGTTGCTTACCAAGTGGGTCTCTAGCCTCTCTTGCGGCGTCAGGCCACTTGGCCTCGACGTTGTAAAGACGACCAGAAGTTATTGGTATGGACTCAATCTGTCTAATTAAAGGTTCAGCAGACTTGCCAAACTGAGCGCGTAATTCTGCTGGTGTGCTGTGCATCATTGCACTTTCAAGCACATCCAAGCTGTCGTAGTCGCGTCTACGTTCAGCGTTTTTATACAGCTTCATTAGCTCAGATTCATAATCAAAATCGCGTGGCGTATATGCTTTTGCCACCGGGCTATCAAACCCCTCTGCGAGATAACCTCCATGTCCATAAGCCTGCGCGCCCTCGCCGGTGCCAATCTTTTTGGGGCCAAAGTCGAATTTGCTAAATAAATGAGGCGAGCCATGACTCATGCGAATCATCCCAGTCATGTTCATGGCCGCATCAGCAGCTCGCTGGTACAACTCGTCACGCGCCGCCTCGTCCACCGGGCCAGCGCCGAACATACCCGAGCGCTCCTGCAGCTCGGCCAGCTCGTTGCCGGTGTCCACAACCTGCCCGCCCATCTTGGCGGCATAGTCAGCAGGGTTGCTGACCATGTCCATCAGGTTGCGCCGAAACGCATTGCTGCGGCTGAACAGGTAGGGTAGGAGACCGTCGGCCATTTACTGCGCTCCAGTAAACGCTTCGCCAGCGGCGCCGCCACCAATGATGCTGGTCAGGCCGGGCAGCGGTGCGGTTATTCTTTGTGCGCCAAGCGTGATGGTTGCAATCGCTCTAGCTAGCGCGCGCTCGTCGGTTAGCGTTCTCCTGACAAAGTCCGGGTCTTGGGACACCAGCACATTGGCAACGCGCGCTTTTTCTCGCTCTGACAGCATTGGTGCGACAGAATTGATCGCCTGACGCGCCAAACGGGTGATGCTAAATATGTCACCACCAGCTGCCCTCAACGCGTCCTCCGGCGATGGCGCGCCCATACCCTGGCGCGCTGCGGCCATCAGGGTTGGAGCGGTCTGGCTACCGCCAAGTATTTGACCAGCTGCCTGTTGAGACCTCGCGGCTCTACCCAAGGAACCCAGCACGTCCTCAAGCTGGTCGCCAGGGTACACCATGCGTAGGATGCGACCTTCTTTTGTTTCGGGGTCTGCAAGCTGCCGGTACGTAGAGACCTTGTTGCCCGACTCCATGCGGCGGCGTATTGCGTCCATGACGCCAGAGCGAAACACGGCCAGCTTGTTGGGGTCTGACCGTAGGCCCTCGATAAACATTTCCTGCTCGTCTGCGCCCTTGCCAAACACCATGCGGCCCTGCTCGAACGCCTCGCGTTGGCCGCGACGCCCAGCAGCAAACGCCCTTGCTTGGCCAACCTGCGGTGCCGCGTAGTCTATCTGCGCGCGCAGCGCTTGCTCAACGTCCTTGAGCGCACCACCGACAGCGCCGAGACCCTCCCTAAAGGCTTTGTCTATGGTGTCAGCGATACCTCGGCGGGCGATTTCTGCGTCCTCAAAGGTGATGGCCCGGTCGATGTTGACCTTGCCGCCTTTGAGGTTGAAAAAAGGCTGTCGGCCTTGCGCCTGCAGCAGCTTGTTGATGTTCTTGCGAGCATCAGGCGAGCGCTCCAGCGCCGTGGCCAAGTCCTGCAACATTGGCCCCTCTACCACGCCGCCGGTCTCAAAAGCCTGTGCGTAGCGTGCCTTCTCAACCTGGCGCGCAGCCTCGTCAGACTCCCGCGCTGCTCGCAGCACGTTGGGTGACACGGAGTCTGGTGCCAGTCCCGCGCGCAGTTGCGCTTGAGCCTGCTCGCGCAGCATCGGTGGCCGCTCGGTCAGAGCCTGCCGAATCGTCGACGCTGGAGCACCGCCCCCGGCATAGTAGCCGCGCACCGCAGCCATAAGCGACGGGAACTCTGCCATCACCTCGCCGCTGCGGATGCGGTCAACGATCTCATCCACCGTCATGCCTGTGGCTTCGGTGATTTTGCGTATCTCATTCTCGACCACGCTACCACCGCGGCCTCCGCTGCGGCGGCGAACAAACTCAAGAAAGCTGCTGCCAAGTTTGCCTACGCCACGTAAAGCAGCACCACCCGCTGGTGCCAAAGCAGCACCAGTAGCGGCGCCAGCGGCCCCGCCAATTGCGCGCTCCTTGATGCCGCCCTCTGCGCCACCAACACCCGCCAAAAATCCCTCAACGCCGCCGACTGCGGCGAGCCGAGCCAGCATCGGGAATATGGTAGCGGTTGTGGTGGGTGCGGCTGCGCCGCCAGTGCCAATCGTCGCCAATATGGCAGGGATGGCCGCGCCAGCGGTCTCGGTCAGAATCGCAGCCACTGGAGCGGTCTTTTCAAACGACTTAATTTTCTTGCGCACGTCGGCAAGAGCGGTGTCGTAGTCCTCGCCGTTAAAGGTGGCGCGCATCCAGGCCTCTGCCTCGTCGGCGCCCTTAAACGTGATGCCCTGCAAGAACGAACGCATATATTGCGTGTCGCCCTCTGGAGCGGCTGCGGGTGCTGCACCTGCACCTGCAGCTTCAGGGTAGCGCCTGCGGATCATGTCCGCAATCCTTTGCGCATCATCTGTAGCCCCAGCGGCGTCCGCTTTTTTTAGGGCCTGCATCATTTCCTGTAAGGTTGCCATTGTTTGCCGCCTTATTGATTTCTGTATTTGTTCAGAAGCGCTTCGTCTGTATCAGACAAAGGCAGAGTCCTATCCTCAAGCCGCAGCACTTCATAGAAGTCCTTGATTGATGGGGTCTTACCCTTGTAGCCTCTGAGCGTGCCGTTCTCTTGGAAATAATCAACCATGGCCTGCTTCTGTTGAGCAGCAACCTGAATCTGCGCAAACAACTTGCGCAGGCGGGCGGCGTTTTGCTGCCGCGGCAGCGCCGGGTTGTATGCGCGCTGGATAAGTTGCGCACCCTCTCTCTCAGTAAACTGAGCGCCAAGAATAATCCGCAGGTTGCGCTGCACGACCTCTTGCACCATCTCCATGGCGTTGGTTGAGGCTGGGTTAATGATTGCGGTAAGAAAGTTTGGGGCGATTGCCTGCAGAGCGCCAAAGGCTGGGCCGGTGTATTCTTCCCCTGCCTCAATCTTAGACAACACCGTTGCAATTTGGGCTGCGTTTACTGCAGCGTCAACATTTTGCCCGGTCAACCAATCCACGTTGGTTTCTGCAAACTTCTTGTCAACCGCCTTTTGCCCTTCAGTCAAGCCCAAATAGGCCGGGTCTTTAGACCTAGCAAGTGCTGTGGCACCAGTAACGCCAGTGCCGGCAAGCGATGTACCGCCCAAATACTCTGCGGTTCTTACATCACTTGGCAGCGCCTCATACGGTTGCAAGCCAGGCGCGACCCTTTGCTGGCCAAAGGCGTTGGTCTGCACCATCACCGTCTGCCCATCCATGACCATGGGCTTGGCTTCGCCAAACTTCATATTGTCAACCAGCATACTGCTGTACGCCTTGGCGCGTTCACTCTCTGGCAGCCTCAAAATACCTTGGGCCTGTTCCCGAGAAATGCCAATGGTAGACATACCCGGAGACATAGCCCGCGCCGGAGCGCCGACCATGGCAGCTCGCTGCCGGGTCGGGCCGACAGGCATACCAGGAGCAGCCAACGCCTGCTGCGCGGTGGTCAAAGAGCCAGCAACAGGCATTGGTGCGCCGCCAGCTGCTGATTCCAGCGCCTTATTCAGCGCCTCACGGCTTTCCAGCTTCTGCTTGTACTCCTCAATCTTCTGCTTGGTCAGCATCCCGGTCAGCGCCTGCTGCTGGGCATCGGTGTATCCCTTTTGACCAGCCATGTAAGATTGCCCAAGAGCCTGCCCGAGGCTGACTGGGGTGCGAGACGGGCCTGACGCGGCCAGCAGCTGCGCGGCCATCGAGAGCGCCCCTTGGCGCTGCATCGCTGCGCGTTGCTCCGGCGTCAGCAGCTCGTTCAAGCCGCTCATGTCGCCACCAAACAGGTTCATGATTCCAAAGCCGTCAGCCATTATTTAATCCTCCCAATCATGTCCAGCAGGCTAGGCGACGACGCGCCCATCGACTGCGGGCCACCCATCTGCAGCAGCATATTGGCTAGGTTCATCATGCCCTGCCCCTGCTGCCGCTCCTGCAATTTCTTGAGCAACTCTGCTAAGTCTTGGTTGCCAGACCCGCCCAACGTGGCAAGGTCTGACGCTGTCAAGCCGTTAAACCCTGACACGCCAGACATACCTGGCATGGCCTTACCCTGCCCAATTGAGAAGTAGTCCATCAGATTAGCCCCATCAGGGCGCCAAGGCCGATACCCATGGGGCCAGTAACATTAAGCATAGGCGCCATCTGGGCGCCCGCCAGTGCCCCGCCAAGCGCGCCAGCGCCAAGGTTACGGGTGTACGGCGTGGTCTGGGTGCCGCCCAGGTTGGCGGGCTGCAGTCCAAGTGCGCCTGACATCAAACTCAAGCGCTGCATACCGAGGTTGCGGGCCGCATCTAGTTCCTGCTGCGTCATCTGCTGACGCGCCTGACCCAAGCCCATGAGAGCCTGCGCTGCGGCGTAGTCCTGCGCCTGCTGCTGCTGACCCAAGCCGCCCAACTGCTGCGCCGCGCCGAGTCGGAATTGAGCGCCACTTAAGCCAGCGGCCTGGTTCGCCAATTGCTGCTGCTGCGCCGCGCCAAGCGCCTGGTTGTAGCCCTGTGCGCGCAGGTTGGCGATCATGCTACCGGCCTGCTTGCCGTACTCGCCAGAGGTCAGCGCCTCGGCAACAGCCTGACGGCTACCACCAAAGGCCCTTGCGCGTTGCGCCTGTTCGCCCATCTGCTGGACAGCACGCTGGCGGGCCTGCTCCAAGTCCTGCAGGCTGGTGTCGATGACTTCCTGCTGGTACGGGTTGTAGTACTGCTGGATGAGTTCGGCGTCTGGCCGGATGGCTTGCGGCGCGAATCCAGCCGCTGCGCGGGTCAGGTCAGCAGCCGTGCCAAGGTTCTCAAGCCCAGCGCCACCCATCGCGGCCTGCGTGGCCATTGCCTCGCCAGTTTGGTACTGTGGCGTGAACCCGGCAAACTGCTGCGGGCCGAGCTGGTTTGCAACCTGTGCTGCATAGTCTAGGTTGCCCAAGTATGCCTGCTTGACATCTGGGTCAACGCTGGTCGTGCTTACGGTCTCGCCGCCTTTGCTCATATTAGTACCCCTTTGCCTTGCCAACCAAGTAGCAGGCTGGCTCGAAAATCAAACGATAAAAACGACCCAGCGCGTCACGCTTGGCGCCACGCATCTCAGCGCGCAGGTCAGCGGTGCGACGGCGGGTGCCATGCTCTAGCACGCGGCGCACGACTCGGTTGCCCAAGCCGTCGCCAGAGTAAAACGCGTACCTGACCAGCGGCAGGAATAAAGCGTGGTATCCAACCTCGTGCGCCTTGGTCATATGCTTGGCGCTGTATTGCAGCCAAACGGCGTTGCGGTATGAGCCAAAGCCGTAGGCGTGGTTCATGGCCGTGCAGATAATTTTGCCGCCACCGCCGCCGCCGCCATCGCCACCTCCTGCAGCAGCTTGAGCACCCTCCGGGTCACCCATCGCGGCTTGTGCGGCGTCAATGCCGGACACGTCAACAGATACAGAGCCGCCCTGACCATCGCTGACTGTGGCGCCGGGGCTTATGTCAATGACAGGATTGGACACAACGGGCGGGCTATATGTGGTTGGGGTCTGTGCAACCGTTGGCGCTGAATAAGCGGCGTTTGCTGGGTCTCCACTGAAGCCGCTGGCTAATCCAAGAGCACCCACCACGCTTGGCGCGACAGAGCCACCAGAAAACGGCGTGTCTTGCGCACCCTGCAAGGCTGATACCTGTTGGTTCAAGTTGTAGTTCTGCATAGAGTCTGCCATGGCTTGAGCAGCCAGCGAACCAAACGGCACGAAATTAAGCAGACCAACTGCTGGCGAACCAAGTATGGCGCCAGACATATACGCGCCAAAATCGGTTGAGGATACGTCGGTGCCGTCACCCGCGTCAGGCGCAGACGGCATATCAAACGAACCGCCCTCGCCACCCTCATACAGACGCTGCACGGGCTGCTGCTGCGCAAACGCTGTAGACGGCGCCATGCCGTAGTAAATAGGCTCGTAGCCGCCGACGTAGTCGCGCATGAGTCCTGACCCAAGCAGCGGCACTGGTGCGCCACCGCGCCGGGGTCGCATTAGTATCTCTTGCGCGGCCAGTGCCGTTGGGTCAAGAATCGTTGCCATCTTTTAATTCCTTGCTCATGACGTACCAGTTAGGCGTGTAACCTTCATCCTGTAAAAAGGTTTTCGCCCAACCCTTACGACCAGCCAGCGAAACCCTTGTGCATCCAACCTGCCTGCCCCACTTCTCAATGTAAGGCCGCATCTGCTTGAGCTCGTCTAGGTCGCCGCCAGCAAGGAAATAATGCAAGTCCTTGAGTTGCGGGTAGACAACGACCTCTGTGATCACCGCCGAGTTTGCGTTGGGCCAAAGCTGAAACCGCTTTGTCAACACCCCAGCAGCAATGTCATCAAAAGTGTGTGTCCCTCCTGCGTATTCTAAAGCCGCCTCTATCCATTTGCGACATCGAACAAGCTCGGAAAATACATCTGTCATATTGCGGTTGCGGATAAGTTGCCTGAGTTGTCAACTGTAACCGAGTACCGCGTCCCATTGGGGCTTGTCAGGATCAAACGAGCAGACGACACCTCGATGTCCTGCCCGCGCTTCATGTTCTGCACGTCCGCCCGCTCCAGCAGATTGCGCATCTGCGCCTGGTCGCGCAGGTCGTAATCACGCGCTGCTGTGGGCAGCTTCACCGGCGCCCCCCTGCCACGGCGTCAACCCGCATGGTGCCAACCCGCCAATCGTCGTTAGTCGCCATCTCAACCCGCATCGCCACTTGACGGCCAGAGAATCTGACCGAAGTGGGGTTGGCCATGCTGTAGGCCCCGTGCGTCGTCTCATCCCCGTTGGGGTAGTAGCGCGTCTTGAATTTGACCTGCACGTCACCCTGGGTCAGCTCGTCTGGGATCAGCTCCCGCACGTTCATGATCTGATCGCCGGTGCCGATCTGGAACGCTCCGCTCTCGGCAAACACCGTCGCAGAGTCGTAGTCGAACCCGACCTCGTGCTCGTACACGTAGCCGTCTGTTGAAATCATCAGCGGCTGACGGTACACGCCACGGTCGGTGCCCGCGGTGCGAGCCAACGAACCAATGTTCCAGTGATTCTCGCGGTAGTTGAACGTGACGTAGCTGTCAACCTCGTTGCTGGCGCTGCTGGGGTAGAACCACCATACCTCGCCAAACGCACTGTTATGCACGGCGTATATCTTGCTTTGCTGCGTCGTGTTTAGGTTGCGGTATACGTAGTCACCAACGTCGCTTGGTAAGGGCTTGACGTAGCCGTCGTACATCCAAAATCCGCTGCGGCTCATCCAGATGGCCAACGCGTCGGCGACCACGGCCACCGACTGGGCAGAGATAAGCCCGCAGCCGCTGCCAATCTTCTCAAAGCCGTACACAAACGGCTGGCCGACGTAGGTCGCCGTGTGGCAGTCCACGTCAGTCCACAGCAGGTGCAGACCGCGCACGCGCTTGCCAGCCAACAGGTTGCCGGGTGTTTGCAGCTCAAAATCACCAGCCTCGTTGGTGGTGGCAGGAGTCCAAGTCGTGTTGTCCTCCTTGTCGCACCACTGCACCTTGCGCGGGTTGCCACCGGCCCCAAGCGCAAAAATAAATCGCTCGCTGGTGGACAGCAACGCATTGCAGCTTGTCGGCGCGTTGGTAATCGCAGCAGCAACAGTCGGCGTAGAGAAATCTAGCTGCCACTCGTACAGCTTGCCGTCGCTGGTGCTGCAGCCGATTAGGTACTCACCCCAGGTGTCCAGGCTCCACGTCGTGGCCGGTATTGCACTGGTGGTGTCTGGCCTGGCCACGCCGTAAGCAAATGAGCCATATGACCTGTAGCCATAGCCGGTCTTGACCACGGCGTCAGCAGCCCCAGAC
>Ga0208785_1001607_pt1 | contig 9823 bp, 8 predicted proteins | sample DEB08_DNA_2_FD_185499 | JGI IMG/M metagenome (GOLD analysis project Ga0208785, IMG submission 185499) | Aqueous microbial communities from the Delaware River and Bay under freshwater to marine salinity gradient to study organic matter... | ecosystem: Environmental > Aquatic > Marine > Coastal ...
CGCAGCGCAGGCTCTGGGCGCGCGTGTCGTCAACTCCCACAAGGACGCAGTGGTTGAATACGCAAGCGATTGAGTAAATACTCGACCTTTGTTGTAAATCTATCAGAACAAAGGAGAGATATCTTGAGAGGCAAACTATCCTTGCTTCTCGGCGGCCTATTAGCCTCGGGGTTAGCGGTCGCTGAGAGTACGCCACCGGGCTTTAATACCCCAATCCCGTCGTCGATCATGACGCCTGACTCGGTGGAGACCTCCATCGGCAGGCTGAATTTTTTCGATGGAATCCCAGATAAGAAAACAGTTGAGGCTGTTTATGAGAACCTGGATCGAATGCGGGCCACTGAGGCATTTCTTGAAATGGTGCCCTTGGCGTCCGTCGAGGCATTACGCGTGGGAATGGAGTCCATCGGAATTGATGCGGCGAATAAGGTAATGCTTTATGACGGGTTGATGGATTCGAACTCGCTCTTTCTTACGGGCAACACCGACACCGTGTACGCCATCGGCCTATTAAATCTTGAGCGTGATGGGCCGACCGTTGTGGAGATTCCACCGGGTGCGGGTCCGGGCACCGTCAATGACGCCTACTTCCGGTTTGTTATCGATATGGGTGGACCCGGGCCGGATCGCGGCAAAGGCGGTAAATATCTTATTCTGCCGCCGGGGTATGAGGGTGCAGTACCCGAGGGTTACTTCACCGCCGAAAGCACGTCTTACATAAATTGGCTGCCGCTTCGGGGTCTGCTTCAAGGGGGTAAGACCGATGCCCCCAACAAGATGTGGAAAGAAGGACTGAAAATCTATCCGCTCTCTCAGAAAGACCACCCACCCAAAATGGAGTTCATCAGCGGAACGGGTCTGGTGGTTAACACCGTTCACGCCAACGACGAGACGTTTTTTGAGGAGGTCAATGATGTCATTCAGCGTGAACCGCTTTCATTTCTGGATGATGAGTTGCGAGGCACCCTCGGAAGCATAGGTATGGAGAAGGGCAAAGCCTTCAACCCTGATGCCCGTATGAGAGCGATCCTAAAAGACGCGGTCGCTATCGCTAACGCGACGGCCCGTGCCATCGCTTTTCGTTCGCGATCTGACGGCGTCAAGATATTCGGTGACGACAGCGTTTGGTACAGTGCCTTTGACGGTTTCAATTATCTCTGGCTAAGGAGCGATGGAGCGGGCGGTCGCAATAAAGATGCGCGAACCATGTTCTATTACATCGCGACGGTGAATACGCCCGCGATGGTCCTGGAACTGCCGGGCATTGGATCGCAGTACGCGCTTGCCGCATCGGATTCCAAGGGTCGAGATCTCGACGGGGCGAAGACCTATAAGGTCAATATCCCTGCCAACGTTCCGGCCAAGAACTTCTGGTCCGTCGTGGTCTATGACCCCCAGACTCGTTCGATGCTGCAGACCGGCCAGCCGTATCCTTCGAAAAACGATCAGCGCGATCGTGATATGGTGGTCAATGCTGATGGATCTATTACGTTGTGGTTTGGCCCAGAGGCACCGAAGGGACATGAGACGAATTGGATTCAGACCGTCCCCAATAAGAGCTGGTTCACTATTCTTCGGCTTTACGGTCCGCTGGAGCCCTGGTTTAAACGCGAGTGGAAACCGGGCAATATCGAGCTCGTAAATTAAAGCTTTGTAAATCCCGGGGCCAGACGCAAGCCTGGCCTCCGGGGGTCGCCTGCGGCGCTAGAATGGGGGCGAAGCGACCTGACGAGAGACAAAATGCCCATTCAATCCTTACGGTCTGACGCGCCTCGATCCCGCCAGCATGGGGCGATGGAATTCAGCGAGCCCCCGGTGGACCTTGACGTCGTCCGAGAGTACCGCCTGAATCGCCTACGCGAATCGATGCGAGAGCGAGACGTATCGGGCCTACTGCTGTTTGATCAGATCAATACCCGTTATGCAACGGACGCCACCAACATGCAGGTGTGGTGCTCGCATTACGAAACACGGTGTGTTTTTGTGGCTCTTGAGGGGCCTGTCGTACTTTTCGATTATGCGAATCATCCGCATCTCGCTGAAGATCTTCCCGGGGTTGATGATTATCGGGTTATCCCATCTTTTTATTTCTTCTCTGCAGGTTCCAGAACTGAGGATCGGGCAAAAACCTTTGCAGCTGAGATTGCAGATTTGATGCGAACCTATGGCTCAGAAAACGCTCGTCTGGGCGTCGACCGGTTATCTTTTGTGGCCTGCGACGCGCTAAGGGCGGAGGGTCTTTTTCTCGTTGAGGGTGAAGAAATCGCAGAACGGGCCCGAGCGATCAAATCGGCCGAAGAGTTGGATTTGATGCGTGCCTCTATGGCGGTGTGTGAGGCCGGTTGCCTCGCTATGCGGGAAGCGCTGGTGCCAGGCATCACTGAGAACGCGCTGTGGGCAAAGCTTCACGAAACAAACATCCGTCTTGGTGGCGAATGGATAGAGACCCGGCTGCTCTCATCAGGACCTCGAACCAACCCCTGGTTTCGCGAGTGTTCAATGCGGCCCATCGAGAAGGGTGATTTGGTCAGCTTCGACACAGATCTGGTGGGACCCTACGGCTATTGCTCAGATATTTCTCGATCCTGGTTGTGCGGTGATCGCCCAACCGATGCCCAGCGCAAACTCTATGCTGCCGCCTACGAACAGATCGAGACGAACATCGCGGCGCTGAAGCCGGGCCGCACCTTTGAGGAGGTCTCCAGAGCCTGTTGGAAGATTCCGGCGGCTTATCTCTCCAACCGCTATACCTCTCTGATGCACGGTGTTGGACTCGCCGACGAATACCCCAGTATTAAACATGAGGTCGATCTGAAGGCCCGTGGGTACGAGGGGACTGTCGAGCCTGGGATGGTGATCTGCGTCGAGTCCTTTATCGGGGAAGAGGGCGGTCGTGAAGGCGTTAAGCTCGAGGAGCAGGTTATCATCGATGATCAAGGCGTTGAGCGTATGTCGACCTTACCATTTGAAACGCATTGGCTTTAGCCGCCTCAGAACCCTTTCATGAGTGTCACTATTGATTGCCTCCAGTACTGCAACTGGTCGCGCAAGATTTTCGAGCAAATGCGCGAGGGTAGCCTCGATGCGGTCCATGTAACCATTGCCTATCACGAGGATTTTCGACAGACCGTTGAGCGTGTCTCCGAGTGGAATCGCCTGTTTCAGGAGCATGGCGACCTGATTGTTGCCGGGCGGCAGGCTGTTGATGTCATTAATGCAAGAGAGCAGAACAAAACGGCTGTCTTTTTTGGCTTCCAGAACTGCTCACCGATAGAGGCGGATATCAATCTCGTGGAGGTGTGCCATCAGTTGGGCGCCCGCTTCATGCAGTTGTCCTACAACAATCAATCTTTGTTAGCCACTGGATGCTATGAGACGGAGGATCCTGGGATTACCCGTATGGGCAGACAGGTTATAGCGGAGATGAATCGGGTGGGTCTCGTGATCGATATGAGTCACTCTTCCGAGCGATCCACTCTTGAGGCGATCGAGCACTCCTCACGCCCGATTGCGATCACCCATGCCAACCCGGCTCATTGGCACCCGGCCTTACGAAATAAATCTGATGATGTGCTGCAAGCGCTGAGCGAGACCGGTGGTATGTTAGGTTTTTCGATGTACCCCCATCACCTCGCTGGCGGGAGTCAGTGCACCCTTGAGAGTTTTTGTCAGATGGTTGCAAACACGGCAGAACGGTTCGGGGTCAGCCACATCGGACTAGGATCAGACCTCTGTCAGGATCAGCCGGATAGCGTTGTCGAATGGATGCGAAACGGACGCTGGACCCGCGAGCGAGATTTCGGTGAGGGCTCGAAAGCGGCGCCGGGATTTCCTGATCAACCGGCATGGTTCAGGGATAATCGTGATTTTCCGACCTTGCGTGAGGGTCTGAGTCACGTCGGGTTCCAGCAATCAGAGGTCAATTTGATAATGGGCGAGAATTGGCTTCGTTTTTTTGAACACGCCTTCTCACAAAATGAGTCCAGTCTATGAGCCAAAACTTGCCAAGATCAGACCAGGCGGAGAACCGCTGGGCCGAGAGTGGTGGCCTCGCTGACCTGGCGCGGCGTCCGGCTTCTCAAGTGTGCCGTCTTGAGCGGATGGGAGCGGCTTTTCCGACGCGACTTAGTTTTATGCGTCTTCTCCTACGCCGAATGCAAAAAGAGCGCTGGTCAATTGAGCGTCCAAAGTTTGCACTCGATGAACAAGGATTTGGTCGTGCGGTGTATCGGGTGCGGACAAAAGATCGCACTTATTCTCTTGTGGCGTTTGCCAATCCACTGGCTCCGGATCAACGTACGGATCGTGTAATCGCTGCTGCTTGGGATGCGGCCTTTGTGTTGTTTGATGGCGACCCACAGGAGGCGGATCTTGACCGGCTGGAAGCGAACGCGCCGCATCAGGAGGCCGGGCGTTTTCACGCTACGGACCTCGTCATTTCGCGGGCAAACCGCAGCATTCGTCTGTTTGAATATGTCTGTGACTGTCTTGCCAACGGGCGGCAGCCCGACCCACAAAGAATTCTGGATGTGGGCTATCTGATGCGCACTACCGCGGTTTACGGCAACGGCAAGTTTGGCGTTAGCGATCGATCGCGTGTGGTGCGTCGCGAAGAAGCGCAAAATTCATTCCAGATCGAGATGCTGACCGTGTATCTCATCCGTCTGTTTACGTTTGACCAACTGGAGCACATTGCGGCCTGTCGAGCGCCTGGTCGCAGTGTGCCCCTTGAGCCGGCGTTAAAACGAATGCTCGGCATCGGCAATGCGACAGGGCTTGGAATGGCGCCGTTTGTGGTCAGCCATCCTGAACTCATGCATCAATGGTTTGCCGCCCGAGAGACCGCGCTTGCGCGGATTCGAAGTCTCTCAGGAATCCAAACTCCTTCGATTGATCGTGCCGTGCACCTCACACGCCGAGCGCTGCTGCATCTTGAACAGTGGCCATTGGATGACGAGGGCTATAAACAGCGGAACGCGCGGTTGCGTGAGGATCTTGAAGTCATTCTCAAGTGGCTTACGGAAAGTGACGATACCGATTGGACGGGGCAGTACTGGAATGGGCTCATTTCCAGAAGTGAGCAGAAACTGTCCGTTGACGCGCAAGAGTTGCTGGTGGCCCTCTTAATTGAGGTCTATCCGGAGGTTATTGACGGTTTAGATGATGGGTTTTACGCCTCTGAGGCTCGCCCTCTCAATGCGAGTCAGCGCGTCGGCGAATTCAGAACCTTTCTTGATACACGTTACGACTGGACAGACCGGTTTAATTTTAAAAGTGACGAGCAGAACCAGCATTTCTGGTACGTGTCCGAGAACAAACTGGAACCGAGGTTCGGCAACCGATGGACGGATCCAGGTGCAGATCAGGAGATGCCGGTGGCCATCGCCCGGGACATCTCAAGTCTTCGCAAGGCTTTGAAGGGCTACGATGCGGAGGAGACACTTGCTCAGTTTCTGCTCGATATGCCGCAGTACCGGCACCTGGTGAGACGGGCGCAATCCGCCGGCGCATTGGAGTATGCGGAGATTCAGGATAACTTGATTGCGAAGGGAACCTCACCCTTAGACATTTTACGATTCAAACTGGCCTGCTTTGGCGCTGCAAAGTTTGATCCCAAGTCTTCGCTTTGGACGCGGATCACCATGTTCCAGGGAGCACCCTTACCCGACGAAATTGCTTCGGATTCGGCTGATGATTGGTGGCTTTCGACTTTGCCGTCGGTCCATTAATGCGGCAGTCCGTAAGCGAAGCGAAAACTCTTCTTATCAAAGCCGGCTGCGGGGTAGGGGTTCCCATCGGCCTGCTTGAAGACCTTGCACCTGCCGCGTTGTGGTTGCAGGCGTGCGGCCGCAGCGGCTTTGATCAGGCACTGGCCGCCATGCGCTCCCTTGATGAGGGGCGAGCGCCTCATGCGTTTTACGCGGTCTCGAATGCGGATCCGATCGATCCGAGCAAGAAGACACAAGTCTCCAGTATCTATCTTCTTGCTCAACTCGGCGATCGCCTGCAGATTGGGCGTTTCGCGGGATCGGAAAACAGTTGTTTTTACGATGTGGATTACCCTGAGTTGGTGGCGGCGACTCTGGTACTTCTGCATCGGGATCTCGAGTTAGATGAACCGCTTTGGGTGCTCGCCGCGACCGCTGAGTTTCTTAGCAAGCCGCGGGGCGAAGGCATTTTGGTTCAAATGCCCTCAGTGAGGCGCCCACGATCAGAAAACGCGCGCTCGCTTCTGGTGAGCGCGGAGGGCGCGCATGAGTCCAAGCGCTCGACTGACATCCTGTTAGATGCGGATACCGAAGCGGTTGCCCTTGAGAGCGCCCGGACCGACGGTCTGACGGTCAACGCGGATACCGTTCAGGGTCTTCGCAGCTTCGCTTTGCGTCTGCTTGTGCCGGAGAGCGAGCAATCATTAAGGTTTGGCGCTGGCGCGGGAATTAATGACACGGACTAACGCTCCTTCCGGTCGCTGGTGGAAGTTATCTGGCGTCTGGTTCTTGTATCTGGCTTTTGGTTTGACAATGGCAAGCCTGGCGCCACTGGTTGCGGAAATCGAATCGGACTTGCAGTTCAGCCATGCCGCGATGGGCAGCATCTTGGGGGCGTGGCAGTTTGTTTATATCTTTGCCGCTATTCCCTGCGGATTGTTGCTGGATAGATTAGGCGGAAAGTGGGGTATTTTCCTTGGGGGCGTATTCATAGGGCTTTCAGGCCTTATGCGGGGCTGGGCAGACAGTTACGCCATGCTTCTTCTCGCAGTAGGTTTGTTCGGTCTGGGCGGGCCCTTAATTTCCGCCGGGGCGCCAAAGATTGTCAGTGAGCACTTTGTCGGCTCGCAGCGTGGCCTTGCCATGGGTATCTACATCACCGGTCCGGGGATAGGGGCGATGGCGGCACTACTGCTCACCCAACCTGTGTTGCTGCCGCTTCTGAACGGTGATTGGCAAAGACTTCTTCAGTTTTGGGGGCTCGTTTCGCTCGCAGCGGCAGTTTTCTGGTTATTCGTTGCTCGGCGAGATTCCTCTGGTCCTCGAGTCGCAAAAGGGCCCCTAGCGACTCTTGAAGGCTTGCAGGACCTTCTAGATAGTTCTGCTGTTCGCCTTATCTTGTTGATGAGCGTTGGCGTCTTCGCAATTAATCACGGCATGGGTAATTGGCTGGTAGAGATCATTAAATCGCAGGGAGAGAGCGCTGAACGTGCCAGTTTTTTGGCTTCAATACCGGTGGGAGTCGGCATTTTGAGCGCGCTTAGCCTGCCCCGCCTAGCGACAGGGAATCGCCGGTTTGGTGTACTTGCAATTCTGTTTGGCTGCTCGGTCATCGCCAGTCTCATATTGCTGAGTCATCCGCGACCCGCACTCCTCGTTGCGGCTCTGATATTTGAGGGGATTGCCGCAGGCTCCATGATGACCGTGTTGATATTGACGCTGGTTGAGACGCCGGGTGTGGGACAAAAGCGCGCGGGCACCGCGAGCGGTTTCTTCTTCGCGGCAGCCGAGATTGGAGGGGTGGGTGGCCCCGTGATGTTGGGAGGTCTGCTGGCGATAAACGGAAATTTTGACGCCAGTTTGATGGCCTTGGCGCTTGTGGGATCACTGCTCCTGGTGTCAGTGCGCCCCTTGAGACGACTCGTAACGGCAAACCCCGTTGCGAGTGAGTGACTCGCTTGATCAGAAGGCCGATCTGTGATCGTGCATCTAGGTCCATCCGCCACGGATACCTGCTTAGCCATGGACTCAGTCAGGTTAGTGTTTGCACGAGGCGAAAAATTGGCGCTCCCTAGGGGAATCGAACCCCTGTTTCCGGCGTGAGAGGCCAGCGTCCTGACCGCTAGACGAAGGGAGCGAGCGGTGGGGTGCGGATGCTACCATAGCGCCTCTTTTATTGCTCCTGCTCCGGTCTGTGACCAAGAGGCTTTTCGGTGCGACGCCCGACTGCTTGCCGCGGCTTTTTGCTCACGACGTTTTTTGACTGAGGCCGTCCCCATTTGAATCCACCGCGGCTTATCTCCCAGAAGGAGCATGGAATCCAGCGCAGCGCAATCAGTCGTGGCGCTCGTGATGTGGTGCAGCGCCTTGTAGAGAGCGGCTATCAGGCTGAGCTCGTTGGTGGATGTGTTCGCGATTTGGTGTTGGGCCGAGTTCCTAAAGATTTCGATGTGGTAACCAATGCCACGCCGGAGGAGGTCCGGCAGGTCTTCCCTCGCTCACGCGTCGTCGGGCGTCGTTTTCGAATTGCCCATGTCCGAATGGGGCGGGAAATTATCGAGGTCTCTACTTATCGCGCCGGCGCGACCGATTCGGACGAGTACTCGATCGCGTCCCAGTCTGTCGAGGGTCGCATCCTTCGAGATAATGTCTTTGGCGCAAGAGAGGAGGACGTATTCAGACGGGACTTCACAGTAAATGCCCTTTATTACGATCTCGGAAATGATCAATTGATCGACTACGTCGGTGGATTTTCGGATCTTAGCGAGGGCGTGATTCGCTTTATTGGTGATCCGTCGAGGCGAATCGAGGAGGATCCCGTTCGGATGCTGCGGGTCGCGCGATTCAGGGCGAAACTGGATCTGGACCTCTCGCCAACGATCGAGGATGTTTGTCGGGAGCAGGCCTTCTTGCTTCGACACGTGCCGCCCGCAAGGCTTTTTGACGAGGTGTTGAAGTTATTTCAGTCGGGCCACGCGGTACGGTCGTTTGAGGAGTTAGAGGCGCTAGCGCTTTTCCCCGAACTTTTTCCAGAGGCCGATCGTGCCTACTCAGGGGTGGATCTGGACCCGGCTTCGGGCCTGGTTGCCCAGGGGCTTGCGAATACCGACCGCCGGATCCTGGACGGCAAGCCCGTGATCCCTGCTTTTTTGTTCGCCGTCCTTTTTTGGCGGCCAGTTACGCGATCCCTTGGTCGCTCATCGGACGGTCGGCCACCCAGTCTGGTTGAATTACACAAAGCCGCGCACGGCGTTCTCGATCGGCAGGTGCAACGCGTGGCTATTCCGAGGCGGATAAGCTCCGTCGTTGTGGAGATCTGGGATATGGCGTTGCGGTTGCTTGCCCGACGACCTCGAAGCGTCACCCGCCTTCTCGAGCACAAGCGTTTTCGTGCAGGCTATGATTTTTTGCTGCTTCAGGCGCACTCGGGCGAGGTGCCTCTTGATCTCGCCACGTGGTGGACAGTGATCCAGGAGTCAAGCACCGATGACCGACAGGCGATGATCCAGTCCCTCGGGCCCAAACCTGGTGTTCGAAAGCGGCGTAGCCGGCCGCGTAAAAGACGTACGGGAGGGCAGTAACGGATGCCAGATTCGGAGCGCGTACCGGTCTGGATTGGGCTTGGCGCGAATTTGGGCGATCCGGCCCAGACGATTCAGGCGGCGCTTGATCAGCTTCACGAGCATCCGGATGTTCATGCGCTTGTCGTATCGTCGCTTTACCGGAGCGAACCGGTCGGCTATGACGCCCAGCCGGACTTTTTAAACGCGGTAGCGCGATTCGAGACGGACTTGAACCCGCTTGCATTGCTGGAAATGCTGCTCGACTTAGAGAGCGCGTTGGGCCGGACACGAAGCGGGCCGCGTTTTGGACCTCGGGTGATCGATCTGGATTTACTGCTATACGGGGACGCCACAATCGAAAGCGCTCGTCTGTCGATTCCGCATCCTCGGATGCTCGTCCGACGATTTGTTCTGGAACCCCTCGCGGAATTAGAAGGGGATATGATTTTCCCGGATGGGAGTCGCTTGTTGTCAGTCGTCAGACGCTGTAAAGATCAAAGGGTATCGCAGGAAGCGGTGTTGTCTGTTGCTCCAACCATGTAGTCAGCGGCG
>Ga0208785_1001608_pt1 | contig 9817 bp, 9 predicted proteins | sample DEB08_DNA_2_FD_185499 | JGI IMG/M metagenome (GOLD analysis project Ga0208785, IMG submission 185499) | Aqueous microbial communities from the Delaware River and Bay under freshwater to marine salinity gradient to study organic matter... | ecosystem: Environmental > Aquatic > Marine > Coastal ...
CGGCAAAGATCTGCGGATCGAATGGCGGTCGCGGGTGACCGCCAGTCAGGTCATCCCGTTCGCGGCACTGGTACTGGTCCTGTTCGGGTTTGCTTTGGACGCCAACCGTCCAGTGTTAGAGCGGGCCACCCCGGGCCTGTTTTGGATGACGGTGCTGTTCGTGACCAATCTGGCCGTGCAGCGTTCGACGTCGATCGAAACCAGCGACGGGGCGCGGCGCGCGTTGCTGCTGGCCGGGATCGAACCGGTTGCGGTGTTTGTCGGTAAAGCACTGGCGGTTGCCGTGGAATTGCTGGCCGTCGAAATCGTTCTCGTCGGTGGGGTACTGGTGTTTTACGGTGCCGAAATCGACGACTGGGGGCTGCTCGTTTTGACCTGCGTGGTGGCGACGATGGCGGTCGCCGCTGCCGGCACCCTGCTTGGCGCGCTCGTGGCGGGGATTCGGGCCCGCGAAACGGTCCTACCCATCTTGTTGTTACCGGTGCTGGCTCCGGTGCTGATTAGTGCCACCCGAGCCTTCGATGACGCCTTAGGCTCGGTTGCAGTGCAGGGATGGGCCTGGTTAGGACTCCTGGCCGGGTTTGGCGTTCTCAACAGCGGGTTGGGAGCATTGGCCTACGGCGTGCTCTTGGAGGAAACGTGACAACTCAAGTAGCAGCGCAAGATCGTGGCGACGGCGACCCGACAAGGGCTCATACCGGTTCTCGGGCCACCCGGGGACTGGGCTTGGTGGTGCTCGCCGGGCTTGTGGCGCTCGTGTTGTTGGCGTTTTTCGCGGCGCCGCCCGATGACGAACAAGGCGACGCGGTTCGGCTCATCTTCATTCACGTGCCCTCGGCGATCCTCACCTACGTGGCGTTTTTCACCACCGCGGCGGGTTCGGCCATGTGGCTCTGGAAACGTTCATCTTGGTGGGACATCACCGCACACGCCGCGGCCGAGATAGGCGTCATGTTTTGCGCGTTGACGCTGTTCACCGGTTCGATCTGGGGTCGCCCAACCTGGAACACCTACTGGGATTGGGGCGATGTCCGTCTGGTCACCACCCTCATCTTGTTCCTGCTGATGGTCGGCTATCTGGTCGTTCGGTCGTCGGGTGGCGACGACCCGGCCGTTTCGACTCGGGCTGCCATCGTCGGACTGCTTGCTGCGATCAACATCCCGATCGTGAACCGGTCGGTCGAATGGTGGTTCGACCGGACCCTGCATCAGAAAGCATCGTTGACCGACGGCAAACTCGAAGACCTCACTTTGTTCACGTTGGTGTTCGGGCTTGTGGTCGGTCTGCTGTTTTTCGTCTGGGCGATGATCCATCGGTTCCGGGTCGGCTGGCTCGAACATCAAGCTCGGGCCGAAGACCTCGACGAGGCGCTGGAAGCCCGACGCTCCGAAGCGGCCGCAGCTGGCTCGTCGGCTTCGGGAGGTGAAGCGTGACCCATCTCGGATACTTGCTCGTTGGTTGGGGCGTGTGGCTGGCTGCGTTGGCGTTGTACGGGTTTCGGGTAGTGGCCCGAGGTCGTCGCTTGTCGACGCGGGTCCCCGCGGACCGTCAGCGCTGGATGACCACCCGAGATCGCCCATGACTACTGAGTCGAACCTGACTCCGCAGGATCCCCGGCCGACGCGTCAGCGCCGGCGGGTCATTCCGTTGGTGGCCGCAGGGGCGCTGGTCGCCGGGGTGATGCTGCTGATCTGGAACTTGGTGTCCGGGTCGCTCTACTTCTACAACGCCGACGAGGCGGTGGCTCGCCGCAGCGAACTCGGTGCCGAACGGTTCGTGTTGCAGGGTTCACCCATCGGTTGCTCAATCGTGGAATCGGCGCTGGGTTCGGAGACGGTGGTGGCGTTCTCGTTGTCGTTCGGTGGGCGCACCGTGGACGTGGTCCATCGGGGAGATCCCGCCGACTTGTTCCAACCCGACGTGCCGGTGGTGCTCGACGGCAACTGGGTTGAAGGTTCACCTGAGGTTGAAGGGTTCGCAGGGATGGCTGGCGACGGCTGGTATTTCGCCTCGGACCGGATGCGGGTCAAACACGACAACGACTACCGCAACGACGAGGACTACGAACAGCGGTTGCAGCAAAGCGAGGCGCAGGCCGCAACCGGAGGATGTTCATGATTCGTCCGCTGCGGGTCTGGTGAAACGAGCGATCCGATGAGCAACGTTTCGTTGGGAACGATGGCGGTCTCGGTTGGCGTCGCGGCGGCGATCGCCGGACTGCTGGTGGTGGCGGCCGGTCTAGCCGGGCGGCGTAGCCGGTGGGCTTCAGAAGCTCGACTGTTGGTGTTCGTCATGATGGGGGCGGCGCTGGCGGCCTTTGTGGTGATGGAGCGGGCGTTGATCACCAGAGATTTCACGGTGGCGTTCGTCGCCGAACACGGATCCAGTCGAACCCCGGCGTTGTTTAACGTCGCCACTTTGTGGTCAGCGCTCGAAGGTTCGATCCTGCTGTGGACCCTGATCCTCTGCGGGTACGTCGTGGCGGTGGTCGTCAAGTTCCGCCATCAAGCCGAGGACCGCATGGTGGGTTGGGTCCTGTTGACGTTGTTCGTGGTGTCGTTGTTCTTTTTCTTGTTGATGTTGGGGCCCGCCGATCCGTTCATTCGCTTTGATCCACCGGTGGGCTACGACGGTCCCGGACCCAACCCGCTGCTACAGAACCACATTTTGATGGCGTTCCACCCTCCGGTGCTGTACCTGGGTTACGTCGGGTTTACGGTGCCGTTCGCGTTCGCGATCGGGGCGTTGGTCACTGGTCGGGTTGGGGAAGGGTGGTTGTTGGCGACCCGCCGCTGGACGGTGATGGCCTGGGGGTTCCTGACGTTAGGGATCGTGCTCGGGGCGTGGTGGAGCTACGAGACGCTGGGATGGGGCGGCTACTGGGCGTGGGACCCGGTCGAGAACGCGTCGTTTCTGCCGTGGCTCACCGGGACGGCGTTCATTCATTCGGTGATGGTGCAGGAGCGTCGGGGGATGCTTCGGGTCTGGAACTTGTCGCTGGTGATCGCCACGTTTTCGTTGACGATTTTGGGAACGTTCATCACCCGCTCCGGGGTGTTGCAGTCGGTTCATGCGTTCGTCGAGTCGGGTATCGGACCGGCGATTCTCGGGTTCTTCGCGTTGATCGTGATCGTTTCGTTGAGCCTGATTGCCTGGCGGGGCGACGCTTTGCGATCACCGGGCCGTATCGACTCGCCGGTGTCGAGGGAAGGGGCGTTTCTGGCCAACAACGTCCTGTTCGCAGTGTTCGCGTTTGTGGTGCTGCTGGGAACGGTGTTTCCGCTGATCGTCGAAGCGATCGACGGGCGGACCATTGCCGTCGGCAACCCCTACTTTGAGCGAATGACCATGCCGGTCGGGTTCGTGTTGTTGTTCTTGATGGCGGTCGCTCCGGTGTTGCCGTGGCGGAAAGCCAGCGGCGAAGTGCTCAGCACCCGGCTGCTGGGTCCGGCGGTGATCGCCGCGGTCACCATGGTGGTGGCGTTGCTGCTGGGAGCGCGCGGTTGGTCACCGCTGCTGGCGTTCGGGCTTGGCGGGTTCTCCGGAGGTTCCGCGCTTCGACAAGTTGCTCTGGCCTCGCGCCGTCAGGGATGGCGAGGTTTGGTGGGCCGGACCAACGGAGGAATGATCGTCCACTTCGGGGTGGTGTTGATCGCGGTGGCGTTCGCCGCCAGCCACTCCTATGTGCGGCAGGGTGAGTTCACCATGGTTCCCGGCGACCGGGTCGAGATTTCGGGCCACTCGCTCAGCTACGAAGGTTCCCAACTAGAGGAGCACAGCAACCGAGTACAACGATCGGCCCGGGTGCTTGTCGATGACGTCAAGGTGTACGAACCGGGCATCGCGACCTATCCGTTTGCCGGACAGACCATTGGCATTCCTAGTGTCCGCTCTACTTGGCGAGACGACATTGCCTTGTCGGTGTTGCAGTTCCCGGAGGGCGGCAACGACGAAGTAGTGCTGCGGGCCACCGTGCAACCGTTGATCGTCTGGTTGTGGATCGGGGGCTTGGTGATGGCGTTCGGTACCGTCCTCGCGGTTGTTCCGGGCCGTCGACGCGACCCGCTGCTACCGGCGTCGGCAAAGGTGGGGGCCCGAACCGCAACCAAACCCCAACCGGAGTCGGGGGAGGATTCGGATGCGTCGTGACACGCCACGAACCGCGGTGTGGGTCGTGGTCCCGATCGCGGTGGCTTTGGCGCTGCTGGTCGGTTTGCTGGCCACCCGGGACCCGTCGTCGGATCGTGCAGTCAACGGGATGGCGGTAGGGCGAGTGGCCCCGCTGACCGAAGGGGCAGATCTTGACGGGATCTGGTTTGACCTTGACCAACACCGAGGGCAGTGGGCGCTGGTCAACTTCTTCTCCACTACCTGCGTGCCCTGTATCGACGAACACCCGGAACTGGTGCGCTTCTCGGAACGCCACCGAGCAATTGGTGATGCGCTGGTGGTGTCGGTGGCGTTTGATGATTCGGTGGCCAACGTCAAAGCGTTCTTCGCGGAAAACGGAGGCGACTGGCCGGTGCTGACCGAAGGGGTTGGTTCCCTCGCGGTGGCTTACGGGGTGACCGCAGTTCCGGAAAGTTATCTGGTGGCGCCCAGCGGGGTGGTGGCGGCCAAACTGGTTGGCGGGGTCAACGCCGATGATCTCGACCAACGGATCGAGACGTTGTTGGCGGGGGTACAACAGTGACAAAACGAACGTTGATCTGGATGCTGGTCGCGGTGGTGTCGGTCTCGTCGCTGGTGTTCGCCGCGATTGATGAAGGACCGGCGTTGACCAACGCCGACCGGGCCTATGAGATTGCGAAAGACTTTGCCTGCCCGGTCTGTCAGGGTCAGTCGGTGGCGGAAAGCGACGTGGTGGTTTCGCGAAACATCCGCCGCCAGATCCGGGTCTGGGTTGATGAGGGTCGTTCGGACGGGTTCATTCGTGAGCAGTTGGTCGCCACCTTTGGCGAGGACATTGACTACACGCCGGCCACCGAAGGGATCACCAGTTTGGTCTGGATCGTTCCGGTGGTGGCTTCCGCGGTTGCCCTCTCGGGGTTGACCCTGGTTTTTCGACGGTGGCGCCTCGAAGGTGAATTGGAGGCCTCCGAAGACGACGAGGCCGTAGTGGCCCGGGTCCGGGACGGCCAGCGGTGAGCGATCCCGACCGTCTGGTTGAGGAGCGGGACTTCCTGCTGAGTTCGCTGGACGATCTCGACCGCGAATACGCGGCGGGGGACCTTGACGAAGCCGACTATCAGGCCCTGCGTTCGGATTACACGACACGAACGGCGCGGGTGCTTCGGGCGCTCGAAGGTCAAAACCTGGCTAACGACACGACCGGTGGCGCCCGCGGCAGAGCATCTAGCGGCTGGCTCTGGCTGGTTGGGGTCGCGGCGGTGGTGATACTGGCGTCGGTGGTGCTCCTTGCGTTTTCGGGGAACCGGGGTGAAGGCGACACGATCACTGGGGATATCAGGACCAGCACCCGGGAGTTGCTGTTCGACGCGCAACAGCAGTTTGGGTCCGGTGATTTACCGGCCGCGATTGCTACCTATGACCAAGTCCTCGACCTGCAACCGTCCAATACTGAGGCGTTGACCTACAAGGCGTGGTTGATGCGCCTGAGTGGCGAAGGTATCGCCGCTCGGCCACTGGTAGAAGACGCGGTGATGATCGATGGTAGTTATCCCGACGCCCGGGTGTTTGCCACGGTCCTGGCGCTCGACGAAGGCGACGCGGTCGCCGCTTTTGCCCATCTGGAGGCGCTCGATCGGCTGTCCTCCCCTCCGTTTATCGAACAACTCGTCGAGCAGCAGGGTTTACGGGAACGGGTTGCCGAAGCAGCCCAAGCCGAAGCGCTCGCTCGAGTGTCCGCTGTGCTGCTGGTTGATGAACCACCGCGGTTTTCCGCCAGCGGACTGTCGGTCAACGATGTGCTTCTGGCCGCGGAGGCGCTGGCCTCCGACAACCAATTGTTTGCCGGGTTAGAGATCCTGCAATCGGTGCTGGAAGAACGTCCCACCGATCCCGATTTGCTGGCCGGACAGGGATGGTTGCTGGCCCGCTCCGCGACCGAAGAATCGCTGGCAGCAGCCGAATTGGGGTTGAGCTACCTCGATCGGGCTTTGGCCGCCGACCCCAGCCATCCGGAAGCGCTCGTCTACCGGGCGTTCGTCCACAATTTTTTGGGCAACGTGAACGAGGCGGCGGTTGATCTAGCGATCTTTGATGGCCTACCGGTCCGGCCCGCGGATCTGAGAGTGTTGCTGAATGACTTCGGACTCCGGCAACAAGTAGGCGGCTAACCGCGGGATCAGCCCCTCGTGTTAGGTTGGATCGATGCACGTTCGCAGCGGATTTCGGCGGCTAGACCCGGGCCGGGTCGCAGTGCTACTGGTCATGACGGTCGGACTTCTGGCAGTAGTGACCCGCGATCAGTGGTCGTGGGTGTTTGCCTCCGGCGAGGCGCAAGAACAAGGTGTTGACGCGCAAACGGTGGACGTCGCCTCGCTCGATGAGCAACGAGAGTGGCTGTTTCGTATTGAGCCAGGGAACGGTTCGGCGGCCCGCTATCGGGTGGAGGAACGGCTCGCCGGGTCGTCCAAGATCACGGTGGGGACCAGCACCGTGATCGGTGGCGACATCGTCATTGACACGGTTGATCCGGCCGCCTCCGTGGTCGGCGAGGTCGTGGTCAACGTGGAAATGTTCACCTCCGATTCGTCGCTGCGAGACAAGCGGCTTCGGCATGACTTTTTGGAGTCGACGCATTGGCCGTTCGCCCGGTTTGTGACCACTCAGATTGAAGGCATGCCCGCGACCTTTGTCGCTGGCGAGCGGGCGGCGGTGACCCTCCAAGGTGATCTCACCATCAAAGAAACCACCCTGGCCGTGGAGTTCGCCGGAGTGGTACAAGTTGATGAGCAGCAGCTCACGGCCACGATGACGACCACAGTTCTCGGTTCGGCATTTGGGGTTGGCCCCATCAACATTGCCCGTCTGGCTCACACCAGCGACGAGATCGTGCTGGAGTTCGATCTGGTAGCCCAACGGGTCACCGGCGAGCTCACGGCCGGATCACTCGACACCGAACTTCCGGCCTTTGAGTTTGCCGGGGGCGCGTTCGCCGAACACGTGCAACCGTTGCTGGAACAGCGATGTGTGGGCTGCCACACCAGCGGAGGTCCAGGTTGGAGCACGCTGGCCATGGATACCGCAGCCGATGTTGCGGTGATTGCCAAGGACATCGCTTTGGTCACCGGGGCCGGATACATGCCCCCGTGGCTTCCGTCCAAGGACAGTCCGGCGTTTCACAACGATTGGTCTTTGAGCGCTGAGGAACTGCAGTTGATTGCCGATTGGGCGGCAACCGGTGGTGGTCTCGACGTTGCTCCAGACACCCCGCTTGTGGCTTCCCGAAAGCTGGTCAATCCCATACGCGAAGACCTCGTCTTGTTGCCGGCGCAAGCCTACGTTGGATCGGTTGATCGGCCCGATGACTATCGCTGCCAGATGCTTCCGATCCCGGATCCGGAGGGTGACGGCACCTGGATTACCGGGTTCACGTTCGTCCCAGATCAAACCTCGATCGTGCATCATTCGATCGTGACGCTGGTGCAAGCCGAGCTGGTTCAAGAGGCGCAAAGCCGTGACGGGGCCGACGGCAAGCCGGGCTGGACCTGCTACGGCGGGAACGGTCTGTCGGGCAGCATGGGCCAGCTTGCTGGTTGGGCACCAGGGCAACAGCCTTCACATTTTCCTGACGGTTACGGCATCTGGGCGCCACCTGGTTCGTTCGTTGTCAACCAGGTGCACTACCACTACGACCACGAAACCCCCGCCGATCGCTCGTCGGTGATCCTGCAAGAAGCCACGGCCGAACAGGCAGCGGCTGGCCTGAAGCGGGTGTCGAGCCAGAACTATTTGACCCCGGCCGAGCTGCCCTGCACCCCCGAGGAGGAAGCAACCGGGGCACCGCTGTGTGACCGCGACGCGGTGCTGGCTGAGGTTGGCGAAAAATATGGCAGGGGTGCGAGTTCCATCCCCGACGCACTCCTTGTCGCCTGCGATGGTGAGCTCGCCGACTACGCAAAACTCGACGGGACCACCTCACACAGCTCGTGTGATCGGCTGGTCGGACAGTCAGGCACGATCTATTCGGTGTTGGGGCACATGCATGAATTCGGTGCTTCGTACCGGATGACGTTGAACCCGGACACCGCGGACGAACGGATACTGCTCGACATTCCGGTCTGGAGCTTTGAGTGGCAGTTGAGCTACGAGCCGGTCGAGGAAATCAAGGTCACGCAATCGGACATCGTTCGGATCGAATGCTGGTGGGATCGAACGCTGCAAGCCATGCCTGAGCCCCGCTATGTGACCTGGAATGAAGGCACCGTGGATGAGATGTGTTTCTCCACGATTCGGGTGCTGCCCGACCGCTAAAGGTTCGGTAATTCCTGGTCGCCCGTTTCAAAACGGGCGGTGTAGCAGCCGCGGACGAAGTCGTGCCCGACGGTTTCCAGCGTCCAGACCGAACCTTTTTCGCAGCCACGACCTCCCACGATGGGCAATCCGTCACGCAGCAGATAGTTGAGTACTTCAGGGATGAGGTCGCCGTGGCTGCACAGGACCAAGTCGCCTTCGACCGAGGCTTCGCTTCTCAAGAGTTCAAGAAGGTTGACGACTTTGGCTCCTTCGGTGAGTTCTCGACGGCGCTCAACCACCAACCCCAAGCTGGCCGCCAGCGGTTCGACCGTTTGTAGGCAACGCGTAGCCTGCGAGGAGTAGATGCCTCTCACTGGTCGGTCAACGAAAAACCCACGGAGCGCTTCGGCTTGTTCGTGGCCCTGCTCGGTGAGCGGACGGTCAAGGTCGTCGCCGTCCCAGCGTGAACGGTCTCGGGCGGTGGCGTGACGAACCAGATGAAGGGCCATACCGGTTTAGAGCGTGACGTGGGTGACGCAGACCGCGTCGCCCCGGGGGAGCGAGGAAGCAGTGTCGGTGGCAGCGGGCCCGTAAAGGTGCGAAAGCATCCCTTGAACGATCCCGCGGTCAACCGCGCAGATCACCGGGTGTTCAACCACCGAGTCACCGAACGGACAGTGCTCAGCGACGATCTGCAAACCATCAGCGCCCTGTTCGGCGTGAGCGGCGAACCCGTGAGCGGAGAGGGCATCGGCTACCGCATGAAGGGCACCGCGAAACGACCGGTGGGTTTCTTCTGGTTCGATGGAGGCCGCCATCGCTCGCCCGTATTCCGAACCGACTTCTTCGGCCATGCGTTCGGCTACGTCGGCGGGGAGCAGTCGAAGGGCCCGGCCCAAAAGGCTGACCAGAATGTCGTCTTGTCGGACATCAACCGCGAGCCGGACTTGTGGTTCGGTCGTTCGGTAGCGTTTCGAGGGTCGTCCGACCCCGCCTTGGGGTTTGGCGATCGCAACTTCGAGATATCCACCAGAAGCGAGTTTGTCTAGGTGGTGTCGGGCCACGTTGGCGTGCAGATCAAAATGGCGGGCGCATTCTCCCGCGGTCACGCCGTCGGCGCAGTCGTGGGCATAGAGATAGATCTCTCGACGGGTGGGGTCACCGAAGGCGGCGGTGATCGCAGTGACCGTCGATGCAAACTCGGTGGGGCTGAGCTCTCGGCTCGCTGACGAATGGTTCGCGGCTGGGCTAGGGGAGGTCGCGGTCACGGCGGTATTCTACCTATGCCGGTAGGAGAAATTCCGGTCGCTGTGTTTGCCGTTGCTGGCGACGACCAGCGTTCCCCCGTCGGGTGTCGCAGGTCGCCACCGTTACTTGGAGTTTGCATGTCCCTTC
>Ga0208785_1001612_pt1 | contig 9802 bp, 10 predicted proteins | sample DEB08_DNA_2_FD_185499 | JGI IMG/M metagenome (GOLD analysis project Ga0208785, IMG submission 185499) | Aqueous microbial communities from the Delaware River and Bay under freshwater to marine salinity gradient to study organic matter... | ecosystem: Environmental > Aquatic > Marine > Coastal ...
ACAGAAGATGTTAAAAAAGCACTATCGGCAAAAGGTATAGATGTATCTGCAGTAGCAGACAGAGGCCCTAAAGAACCAGTAGTAGTAATACCAGTTTCAATAATTATAAATCGATATCAAGGTGCTTCACCAGAAGAATCTATGAAACAGTTTGTACAGGATATGACAGCAAATGCTCAACCTCCTGCTACAGAGCCAATGCCAACACAAACGGCAATGGCAGAAGCTCCTCCTTCACCAGAAGGATTAGGAGCACCAACAATGGATAGGCCACCTATGACAGCTTAGTCATAGCCCCGATGCGACTCTAGGCCACCTGTTTTCCAACAGCCCCAAAAAAAGGAGAATAAAATGGAAGAAAATAAAAACGAGGAAATTAAACAAGAGGAGACTCAAGTAGAAGACACTCAAACACAGGCCCTTCTCGAGCCTAGCCCTTACAAACGTAAGGCAACAGACGACACAGCTACCGTTTCAGAGGACACTTCTTCAGAAGAAGAAGCCACTCCAGATGAAGAACGCCCTGTTAATGCTGAAGAGAAAGTGTTTAAGAAACGTTACGACGACCTTAAACGACATTACGATTCGACTGTCAACAAGCATAAAGAAGATGTCTCAAAACTTAAACGTCAGTTAGAAGAAAGTGCTGAACAAGTACTACCAAAAACTAAAGAAGAAATAGAAGCTTGGAGAAATAAATATCCAGATGTCTATGATGTTATAGAAACTATAGCACATAATAAGGCAGATGAAAAAGCTAAAAAAATCCAAACTGAGCTCAAAGAACTGGAAAGCCAACAAGCGGTTGTCCAAAGAGATAAGGCCGAAGTGGAATTAGCAAAACTTCATCCCGATTATAATGATATAAGAGGAGATGAAAAATTTCATCAATGGGTTAGTGAACAAGATTCTACTATTCAAGGTTGGTTGTATGAAAATACATCTAATGCAAAATTAGCGGCTCGAGCTATTGACTTGTATAAAGTTGATACTGGGTATAAAAAGAAAAAAGCTGATAATTCATTAGAAGCATCTAAATCAGTAACTTCTACTAGCAAACGTGACATTAATACTGCAAACAAAAAAACGTGGAAAGTTAGCGACATAGCTAAAATGAAACCGGCTGAGTTTGCAAAACATGAAAAAGATATTGACTTAGCTAGAGTTGAAGGAAGAATTGTTAATGCTTAATCTTTATGTCTATAGGAGGACAAAATTATGGCTATAGGAACAGCAAACGGGTATAACAACTTACCATCGGGTAATTGGTTACCTGCTATATACAGCCAAAAAGTCCAGAAGTTCTTTAGAACTGCATCAGTAGTAGAAGATATTACTAATACTGATTATGCAGGTGAGATTGAAGCTTACGGAGATACAGTTAACATTATTAAAGAGCCTACCATTACAGTTAGTTCTTATACCAGAGGTGCTCAAATAGCTCCTCAGAATTTGGCAGATGACCAAATTCAAATGGTTGTAGACCAAGCTAATGCGTTCGCTTTTAAAGTTGACGATATCGAAGAAAGACAAGCTCATGTGAACTGGGAGGCTTTGGCTACTTCTTCTGGAGCATACGCTCTAAAAGATTCATACGATGAAAATGTAATTGCGGCAATGTTTGCCGGTGCAGGAACTACTACTGGTAGTGATGGCTCTGGTTCGGATGTTGGATTTGGCTCTTCGGAAGTTGACCCAATGGATATCCTTGCTACTGCGGCAAAAAATTTACATGGAGCAGACATCCCAACTGATAATAGATGGTTTTTAGCATCTCCAGAGTTCTATGAACAACTTGGAAATGCATCATCTAAATTAATGGATGCTTCTGTTACTGGTGATGGTACATCACCTCTAAGAAATGGTTCAGTTATTAATGGTCTTGTAAATGGTTTTAAACTATACATGACTAATAACTTTGCCGCTTCTTCAACTTCTAACTATTACAAAGTGTTATTTGGACACATGTCTTCAACTGCTACTGCTAATGCTATTGCAAAAACAGAAGTAATTAGAGACCCAGATTCATTCTCTGATATTGTTAGAGGTCTTCACGTTTTTGGCAGAAAAGTACTTCGTTCGGAAGCACTTCAAGCTAGACATCTTTTAATTGATTAGGAGAATATAACATGGCTACATATGACGTAACAGGCCCTAGTACCGCAGGTGCTAGACCGGGTAGATTCAGTGCAGGTGTAAGAACTCCTTATCTTGTAGAAAATACAATTGACATCTCAGCAATTAATTCTGATGCAGGTGCGGCACAAAATGACGTACTACAAGTATTAGATATACCGGCTGAAACTTTAGTCCTACATGCAGGAATTGAAGTGCTAACTGCACTATCAAGTTCTGTAACTTTGGATTTAGGTATCACTGGTGGAGATGTTGATACTTTTGTTGATGGGGATACAAACGCTACTGGATACTCTGTATTAACAAATACAGCAAGACCAGTAATTGCAAGTGCTGATACACTAGATGTATTAGTATTAAGTGCGGCATCAAGTGCGGGTAAAATCCGTGTCTTTGCTTTACTATGTGATGTAAGCGGTGTTGACGAAACAGATAGAAACTCTGCAACTCAACATGATGGCTAATTAATATAATTTGGGGGCTTCGGCCCCCTTATTTAAATAAATATCTAAAAGGTTTATATGGCAACTATTGATTTAAGAAAAGCACAAAAAGGTGCTACTGGACAAAAAATTACTCACATGTATCCTAATCATAATATAAAACATGAGATGGAAGAAAGAGTAGAAAATTTAGAAATTAAATTAGATAAAATATTAAATTTATTAGAAGATAAAAAAGAAAAAATTAATGGTTAAGATAGTCATGGCTATAATAATAACATCCATGCCTAATTGGCCATCAGTTAGATACCAAGGATATATTTATCCAGACATGGAAACATGTACAGAATATAATAAAATTATGATTGAAGATTTTAAATCTTATGCACAAAGTCAAGGTGATAATGAAATTCATTTTGATTCATTTTGTTTTGAGGCACAGTCTTATCCAATAAAAGGATTTAATACAATAGAATTAGGAATATAATGGCAACATACTTAACAATAGCTAATAGAGTACTCAATGATTTAAATGAAGTAGAATTAACATCTGCAAATTTTAGTAATAGCAGAGGTATTCAAACATCTATTAAAAATTTTGTTAATCGTTCATTACATGATATATACAATGAATTAGAAGAGTTACCAAGTCTTCACAAAGAAACATTTTATAATACTAATGCAGGTCAAAGAGAGTACAATTTACCTACAACAGATTCTCCACAAACAGGAGATTTAGAATGGCGTAAAATAGATTGGGATACAGTTTATTTAAAACCAAAAGAATTAGTTACTAATGGTGAGTTTACTTCTAATATAAATAGTTGGACAACTATAGCAGGTGCAGGGAGTGCCGCTTATAATAGTGGAGGTAATGGTAGATTAAGATTAAATGATTATGCCGCTTATCAAGCTATTACAACTAGTAAAAATACAGAATATAGAATACAAGTAAAAGTATATGATTCTAATAGTGTAGGACAAGCACTAAAAGTACAAGTAGGTACTGCGGCAGAAGGTACACAAAATTTAAATACGACATTAACTGTAGAAAATTTTGGTGAAGGTGCAGTATTAGATACAACTTTTACAGCAACAGCTCAAACAAGTTATATTACAGTAAATAACACATCTACTGCAACTAACTTAGATGTAGATTATATTAGAATATCTAGAAATGTTAGTCCAAAAAGATTACGTTATATTTCTTATGATGATTACATTAGACAATATGCAGAAAAAGACAAAGCTAATTTAAGTACTTCTCAAGCAGAACCTAAATATATTTACAAAACACAAAGTGGTAAATTAGGTTTAAGTCCAGTACCAGATAGAAATGATTATTCTATAGTTATTGAATATTGGAAAGAGCATACAGAATTATCTGCTCATGGAGATATTCCAGATTTAGATGATAGATATGCGGATTTAATTGTTACAAAAGCTAGATACTATGCATACAATTTACGTTCTGACCCAGAGCATGCAATGATTGCAAATAAAGAATATGAAGATGGCTTAAAAAGATTACAAAAAGATTTAGTAGCAAAACAAGAATACATGCGTGATGAAAGAGTTAATCTTCGTCATTATGGTAGAGGAATAATGTAGTGCCAAATACGTCACAGTTAACACCTACAGTTGTCAGTTGTTTTGGAGGATTAGTTTTAAATAAAGATATTTTCTCAATGAGACCGGGAGAAGCTTTACAACTACAAAACTTTGAACCAGACATTGCAGGTGGGTACAAAAAAATGCTTGGTACGACAGCATATAATCCTAATATTGTACCTCAAGTATCTGCATCAAATGAAATTGTAGATATGGTAGCTATATTTAATGATGTAGTATTAGCGGCTAGAGGGGGTACTATTTCTCGAGCAGGTACAACTGGCTCATGGACTTCAATAGCTACAGGAAAAGGTACATCATTTAGATATGATTTTGAACGTTATAATTATAACGGAACAGAAAAAATAATGATAGCAACTGGCTCAGATAGTGCTTTTTCTATTGACACATCGTATAACGTTGATATAATAAATGCTACAGGTGGTGGAACTGCTCCAACAAACCCTAAGTTTGTAGCCTCATTTAAAAATCATATGTTTTATGCAGGTATGTCAAATGCCATATCTAGCGTAACATTTTCTGGCCCATTTACAGAAGATGATTTTGATACAGGGGCAGGAACAATAAAAGTAGATACAACGATTGTTGGACTTAAAGTTTTTCGTGAAGAATTATTTATATTTGGTGAAGATAGAATATTTAAGATAACAGGCTCATCAAGTTCTGATTTTGCTGTTACACCAGTTACTCGTAGAATTGGTTGTGTAGATGGTAAAAGTATACAAGAGCTTGGAGGTGACTTAATTTATTTAGCACCAGATGGACTTAGAACTATTGCCGGTACAGAAAGAATTGGTGACGTAGAATTAGGTACAGTATCTAAACAAATACAAGATAGAATTGCAGATATTGGTACTGATAATATTACATCTACAGTTATTAGAGGTAAATCACAATATAGATTGTTTTATCCTACAACTGGACAAACAGAAGGAACAGCAAAAGGAATAATTGCAGTATTAAAAGCAAATCCAGAAACAGGAACATTAGGATTTGAATATGCAGATATAAAAGGATTAAAACCTTCTGCAACAGATTCTTTTTTTGTAAATAGTACAGAAACAATAATACATGGTGGATATGACGGATATGTGTACAAACAAGAATCGGGAGGTTCTTTTACAAGAGCAGGGTCTACATTTACTATTACAGGTTTTTACCGCTCACCAGATATGTCACTTGGTGACCCCGGTATAAGAAAAAATATGCAACGAGCTTTAGTTAACTATAAAGTTAATGAACAAATGGATACAACTAATCAAACATTTACATTGAGATATAATTACGATGACACAAATACTCCTCAACCTTCCTCTTACTCATTTTCTTCTGCACAAGTTGCGGCATTTTATGGTAGCGGTCTTTACGGAACTTCTGCTTATGGCTCATCTGGATTTCCATTGGAGCGAGTATCTGTGGAAGGGTCTGGATTTGTTGTGGCATTTAAATTAGAAGATGAGAGTACAAAACAAGCTTTATCCTTACGGGGATTTGAATTAGAATACATTAACGGAGGAAGAAGATAATGGGAGCGACCTATACAAGACAAAGTACTATTACTGATGGTGCAGTCATTGAGGCATCACATTTTAATGATGAATTTGACCAGTTATTAGCCTTTGCGGCTTCTAGCACAGGACATACTCATGATGGTACAAGTGCTGAAGGTGGCCCAATTACTAAACTACTTGGAAACACATTAACATTTGGTGCAGGCACTGCAGGAACAGATATAGCAATTACATTTGATGGAGAATCAAATGATGGTGTTATAAAATGGATGGAAGATGAAGATTACTTTGAGTTTTCCGATGACCTTCTTGTAGCTAGTACAGAAAAATTACAGTTTAGAGATACAGCAATATATATTAATTCATCTGCTGATGGACAATTAGATTTAGTTGCTGACACAGAAATACAAATAGCGGCTACAACTATAGATATAAATGGTGCTGTTGCACTTAATGGTGCTATTACAGGTGCTACTAATATTACTTTATCTGGTGAATTAGATGCGGCTACTTTAGATATATCGGGTGATGCGGATATTGATGGTACACTTGAAGCAGACGCAATAACTATAAATGGAACTGGAATAGGTTCTATCTATCAAGTTTTAGCAGGTAGTTCAGATACAGTAATAACTGGAGCGTTAAACTCTGGTTCAATAACTTCTGGATTTGGAACTATTGATACTGGCTCCTCAGCAATTACAACAACAGGATTAATTAGTGGTGGCTCATTAGACATTGATAATGTTTTAATTAATGGAACAACAATAGGACATACTGACGACACTGATTTAATGACATTAACAAGTGGTGTCTTAACAGTTGCAGGTGAAGTTGATGCAGTATCATTAGATATATCGGGTAACGCTGATATTGATGGCACATTAGAAACAGATGCGTTATCAATAGATGGAACAACAATTACTTCAACTGCGGCAGAAATAAATATTTTAGATGGTGATAATAGTGCTTCAACAGTAACTATTGCAGATGCTGATAGAATTATCTTAAATGATAATGGCACAATGAAACAGGTTGCTGTTAGTGCACTTAATACTTATACAAGTTCAAGTATAGCGGCTGATGATATTGGTACTGGTGATGCGGCAATAACTATTGCAACATCTTCTGGTAATATTACAGTAGATGCTCAAGCAAGTGATGCTGATATTATATTTAAAGGCACAGATGGTGGTGTAGATATAACTGCTTTGACTCTTGATATGAGTGCGGCAGGTGCGGCAACATTTAATAATAAAATTATTGCAACTGAATTAGATATATCTGGTAATGTTGATATTGATGGTACATTAGAGGCAGATGCAATTACTGTAAATGGTACAGCTTTAGCAGAAACTATTTCTGATACTGTTGGAGCTATGGTAGGTTCTAATACAGAAACAGGTATTTCTGTAACATATGAAGATAGTGATAACACTTTAGATTTTGTATTAGGTTCTTCTCAAACAGCTATTTCATCTTTAACAAATACAAGTTTAGTTATTGGTAGAGATGCTGATAACGATATAGATTTTGCTACTGATAATAATATTATATTTAGAGCGGCAGGTGCAGACCAAATAAAACTTCAAGATGGTGCGTTAGTTCCAGTAACAGATAATGACATTGACCTTGGTACTAGTTCTTTAGAATTTAAAGATGCATTTTTTGATGGTACTGTAACAGCAGATGCTTTTGCAGGGCCTTTAACTGGTGATGTAACTGGTAATGTATCTGGAACTGCGGCTACAGTAACTACTGCGGCTCAATCTAATATTACTTCTTTAGGAACACTGACTACACTTACTGTTGATAATGTAATTGTTAATGGAACAACAATAGGTCATACTGACGATACAGATTTAATTACTTTAGCAGATGGTATTGCAACTGTTGCAGGAGAAATATCTGTAACTACCTTAGACATAGGTGGTACAAATGTAGCGGCAACTGCCGCAGAATTAAATATTATGGATGGTAATACATCTGCAACATCTACTACTTTAGCAGACGCAGATAGATTAGTAACAAACGATAATGGAACGATGGTGCAGGTAGCACTATCTGATGTAAAAACGTATTTATCAAGTGCAGGATTTTCTACCGAAGACCCAACTGCCCTTGCAATTGCATTAGGATAATAGGAGGATAAATGGCTAATACTTTTAAAGTAGTAACTAAGGCAGGTGTAACCAGTGCTGATGTTATCTATACAGTAGCAAGTTCTACAACAACTGTAGTTCTTGGTGTTATGGTAGGTAATACAACAACTGGCCAAATCACTGCTACAGTTAGTTTAGGTTCAGATACCTCTAACAGAGCAGGAGCAAATAACGAAGCAAACCAAACAGTGGAACTCGTTACTAATGCACCGGTTCCTGTTGGCGGAACACTTGAACTACTAAGCGGAAATAAAGTAGTAATGGAGACAACAGATACACTGTCACTGACAGCATCTGGTGCGGCTGATATTGCTTTGTCAATCATGGAGATAACGTAAAATGGCTTTTATAGGTACACCTTTAGATACCAGAAATACTTTTCAATCTCTTCAAGGTAAGAGGTTTAATGGTGATGGAAGTACAACTGCATTTACTTTAGATGTAGCACCTTCCTCAACTTTAGACATTGAAGTATTTGTTGGTAATGTAAGACAAGACCCTAACTCAGCATACACTTTATCTGGAACAACACTAACGTTTACTGGTGCACCTCCTAGCGGCACAAACAATATTTATGTTGTTCATCAAGCAAAAGCTGTGGGTACAATTAATCCGGGTGCAAACTCTGTAGGAGTAACAGAACTTAATTTATCAGATGGTTCTAATGGTCAAGCAATAACAACTAATGGAAGTGGTACATTGTCTTTTTCCACTGTTAGTGCAGATGCAGATAATTATTTTGCAACATCTGGTTTATCTTCAAAAGATTTAGGTGTTGGATTACATATTAAAACTGCTGATAGTGGGTCAACTGTTGCTTCTGGTGCAGATGAATTAGTTGTTGAAGGCAGTGGAGATACAGGATTATCAATTTTAAGTGGAACAGATGCTAATGGCTCTATTATGTTTGGTGACAGTGCAGACAATGATGGTGGAAGAATACAATATAATCCAAATAATGATAGAATGTTATTCTCTGTTAATGGTAGTGAAGCAATGAGAATTACTAGTAACGGATATGTAAATATAGGAACAGAAGTTGATGGAGTTTACAATGATTCTTCTGGTGCTGGAGGATTTAATTTTAATCCAACAAGCACTGTAGCTTTAGCTGTTAATAATGCTAGACCATTAATATTAAACAGAATTGACGGCGATGGAGATTTACAATGGTTTTATTCGGATGGCTCACAGGTAGGTACTATATCAAATAGTGGTGCTACAGTTTCTTATAATGCTTTTGCAGGTTCTCACTGGTCAAGGTTAGCAGATAATTCAAAACCAACAATACTTCGTGGCACAGTTATGGACAGTATTTCAACTTTATGTGATTGGTATCAAGTAAAATTTACAGTTACGATAGATAAAGAAAATGTTATTAAAAAAGAATCAATAACATTACCAAGTGGTAAATCAGTAGGAGATATAATTAAACATACATATCAAGGTACTGAGTATGACGCTGAAATATTAAAAGAAGATAATGAAAGATTACCTATGTGTAAGATTTCAAATACAGAAGATAGTAAAGCTGTCTATGGAGTATTTATGACATGGGATAACGACCCAGATGATGGAGTTAATGATATGTTAGTAACTGCACTCGGAGCATTTGTTGTTAGAATACACGGAGATGAAACAGTTGCTATTGGCGATTACTTACAGAGTAAAGGAGATGGCACAGCTAAAGTTCAAGCAGATGATATTTTACGAGCAAGTACAATCGCTAAAGTAACATCAACAGAAAAAACACATACATATGATGATGGCTCTTATTGTGTGCCATGTACATTACATTGCGGATAGGAGGAGTAACACATGAGTAAAACAACAATACCAACAGGTGGACTAGCTGATGATGCGGTAGAAGCTACCAAGTTAGATTTAACAGCTAACTATGCTTTTACAGGTACTATCA
>Ga0208785_1001617_pt1 | contig 9789 bp, 12 predicted proteins | sample DEB08_DNA_2_FD_185499 | JGI IMG/M metagenome (GOLD analysis project Ga0208785, IMG submission 185499) | Aqueous microbial communities from the Delaware River and Bay under freshwater to marine salinity gradient to study organic matter... | ecosystem: Environmental > Aquatic > Marine > Coastal ...
TGAAGTCTGTCGTCACGCCCAGCCGGAAGCCATGCGGGTTTACTTTCTGTCCCACGATCAGTCCTCTTCCTTCTTGGCGGTCGTCTTCTTGGCGGTCGTCTTCTTGGCGGTCGTCTTCTTGGCGGTGCTCTTCTTCGCAGTCGTCTTCTTGGCGGTGCTCTTCTTCGCAGTCGCCTTCTTCGCAGTCGCCTTCTTCGCGGTGCTCTTCTCCGCGGTCGTCTTCTTCGCGGTGCTCTTCTCCGCGGTCGCCTTCTTCGCGGTGCTCTTCTTCGCAGTCGCCTTCTTCGCGGGCTTGTCTTCAGCCGGTTCCGGCGCGGGCGGAGTAGCGGCCATGGCCTTGGGCGCCGGCACGGCCTCTACCACGGTGGTGCCGTCGGAGACGATCACCGTAATGTGGCTGGTCCGCTTGCCCACGCGGTAGGCACGACCCTGCGCACGTGGACGAATCCGCTTGAGGGTCGGACCCTCGTCGACGAACGCCTGGGCGACGACGAGCTCCCGGGCATCCATGCCGTGGTTGTTCGTGGCGTTGGCAATCGCACTGGCAAGCACCTTGCCCACGGGTTCGCTCGCCGCTTGCGGAGCGAACCGCAGCACGTCCTGGGCGTCATTGGCCTGCATCCCACGGATGAGGTCGATGACCCGGCGTGCCTTCATGGGCGTGACGCGGACGTACCGCGCTTGGGCCCTGGCTTCCATTGCTTTCCCCTTGCTCGCTTGGTGGCTGATTCTTGGTCTGAGATGTCGGAGGTTGACCTAGCGGCGCTTGGCCTTGCGGTCGTCCTTGATGTGTCCCTTGAACGTCCGGGTGGGCGCAAACTCACCGAGCTTGTGGCCGACCATGTTCTCGCTGACGAAGACCGGGACGTGCTTGCGGCCATCGTGCACGGCGATGGTGTGGCCGAGCATGGCCGGGACGATCATGGATCGACGCGACCACGTCTTGATCACGTTCTTGGAGCCGGATTCGTTTTGCGCGTCCACCTTCTTCATCAGGTGGTCGTCGACGAACGGACCCTTCTTCAGGCTGCGTGGCATCTGCTGAACCCCTAGCGCTTCTTGCCGGTCTTGCGGCGTCGGACGATGAACTTGTCGCTGGCCTTCTTGGCCTTGCGGGTGCGGCCTTCGGGACGACCCTTCGGGTTGACCGGGTGACGACCACCGGAAGTCTTGCCCTCGCCACCACCGTGCGGGTGGTCGACCGGGTTCATGGCCACACCGCGGACCGTCGGACGCTTGCCCTTCCAGCGGTTACGGCCAGCCTTGCCCCAGTTGATGTTGGACTGCTCGGCGTTCCCAACCTCGCCTACGGTCGCCCGCGAGCGGAGGTCAACGTTCCGGATTTCGCCGGACGGCATGCGCAACTGTGCGTAGGGACCGTCCTTAGCAACGAGCTGAACGCTCGAGCCAGCAGAGCGAGCGATCTTCGCGCCTCCGCCAGGCTTGATCTCCACGGCGTGGATGACGGTGCCGACCGGGATGTTGCGCAGCGGGAGGTTGTTACCAGGCTTGATGTCCGCGTTTGGGCCGGTCTCGACGCGGTCGCCCTGCTTCAGCTTCTCCGGGGCGATGATGTATCGCTTCTCGCCGTCTGCGAAGTGTAGGAGCGCGATGCGCGCCGTGCGGTTGGGGTCGTATTCAATATGCGCGACCTTGGCGGGCACGCCGTCCTTGTCGGCTCGCTTGAAGTCGATCAGTCGGTAGGCGCGCTTATGGCCACCGCCCTTGTGGCGCGTGGTGATCTTGCCCGAGTTGTTACGACCGCCGGTCTTGGACAGCGGGCGCAGCAGCGACTTCTCGGGCTCCGATCGCGTGACCTCGACGAAATCGGCAACACTCGAGCCGCGACGACCGGGGGTCGTGGGCTTGTACCTGCGAATTGCCATGGTGTGTCCGTTCCTTCTATCTCGTCAGTTCACGCCGGTCAGGAGACCGGTCCCCCGAAGATGTCGATGCGATCGCCAGCAGCAACGGTGACGATGGCTCGCTTGGTAGCGGCGCGGCGTCCCCAGCCGTATCGCGTGCGCACACGCTTGCCTTCACGGTTGTTGGTGTTGACTCCAGTGACCTTCACGCCGAAAACCTGCTCGACGGCCAACTTGATCTGCGTCTTGTTGGCGTCCGGTGCAACGATGAAGGTGTACTTGTTCTCGTCGAGCAAGCCGTAGCTCTTCTCGGAGATCACGGGCGAGATGAGCACATCCCGCGGGTCAGCGATCCTCATGCGTCAACCTCGCTCTCGGCAGCAACCGCCTTAGCTCCCTTGCCCGAGACGGGTCCGGCGACAAAAGCGTCGAAGGCTGCTTGGGTGAAGACGACGCGATCGTTGACCAGGACGTCGTAGGTGTTCAGCTGGTCCGGTGCAACCACCATGACCTGAGGCAGATTTCGCAGGCTCAACCATGACGATTCTTCGTCACGGGTAACCACAGCGAGGAAATCATCCTCGAGGCCGACCGCTGCGAGCGCTGCGACGGCAGCCTTCGTGGAGGGAGCATCGCCGGAGGCGAACGTGGTCACCACGTGGACGCGGCCGTCGCGGGCCCGATCGGACAGGGCGCCGCGAAGCGCAGCGGCCTTCATCTTCTTCGGGGTGCGCTGTGCGTAGTCGCGGGGTGTGGGTCCGTGGACGACGCCACCACCGGCGAACTGCGGGGCGCGGGTCGATCCTTGGCGGGCGCGACCGGTGCCCTTTTGCTTGTAGGGCTTACGTCCGCCGCCACTGACCTCGGCGCGGGTCTTGGTGTCGTGGGTGCCCTGGCGCGCAGCCGCGAGCTGGGCGACTACCACCTGGTGGATCAGCGGCACGTTCACCTGGACGTCGAATACCTCTGCGGGCAGATCGACGGAGCCGGACTTCTTGCCAGCGGGATCGAGTACATCGACCGATGTCATGCGCTGACCTCCTTCATGGCGTCCTTAACGGCGGTGGTGACGAGCACCAGGCCACCCTTGGGGCCGGGAACGGCACCCTTCAGGAGCAGTAGCCCCTTTTCGGTGTCAACACCGGCGACCGTCAGGTTCTGGGTGGTCTGCTGATCCGAGCCCATTCGGCCGGCCATGCGAAGACCTTTGAACACGCGACCCGGGGTGGCACAGCCACCGATCGAGCCCGGTGAACGGTGCTTACGCTGCACACCGTGGGACGCGCGCAAACCGTGGAATCCGTGACGCTTCATGACGCCAGCGAAACCCTTGCCTTTAGTGGTACCGGTGACGTCCACGCGCTGGCCTGCTTCGAAGGTATCGGCGCCAAGTTCTTGCCCGAGGGTGTACTCGGATGCGTCCTCGGTGCGCAACTCCACGAGGTGGCGACGCGGTGTAACGCCGGCCTTGGCAAAGTGGCCGGTCATCGGCTTGTTCACCTTGCGCGGGTCGATGGCGCCGAAGCCCAATTGCACGGCGTTGTAGCCGTCAGTTTCGGGGGTGCGCACCTGGGTAACGACACACGGACCAACCTTGACCACCGTCACGGGGATCACTCGGTTGTTCTCGTCCCAGATCTGCGTCATGCCGAGCTTGGAGCCCAACACACCCTTGATCGTCCTAGACATGACTCGTCCCCTACAGCTTGATCTCGATGTCGACGCCCGCCGGCAGATCGAGGCGCATCAGCGAATCGACGGTCTTCGGCGTGGGGTCGAGGATGTCGATAAGGCGCTTGTGCGTGCGCATCTCGAAGTGCTCGCGGCTGTCCTTGTACTTGTGCGGTGACCGAATGACGCAGTACACGTTCTTCTCGGTGGGCAGCGGGACCGGTCCGGCCACCTGCGCACCGGTACGGGTGACCGTCTCGACGATCTTCTTCGCCGAGGAGTCAATCACCTCGTGGTCATAGGCCTTGAGCCTGATGCGGATCTTCTGTGCCGCCATGGTGGCTTGCCGTCCTTCTTCTCGTTCGTGCGTCAGTGGTTCTTGCCGTCTTGCTGGTCGTGCTAGTGGTGCTGATGCTGCGTCTCGTGGTGGGCGGTGGGTCTCACCGCCCACCACGAAGCAGCGGGGGGACCTACTTCAGGATCTTGGTGACGCGACCGGCACCAACGGTGCGGCCACCCTCACGGATCGCGAAGCGAAGACCCTCGTCCATGGCGACGGGCTGAATGAGCTCGACGCGCATGTCGGTGTTGTCACCCGGCATAACCATGTCCTTGCCCTCGGGCAGGTGCACGACGCCGGTGACGTCGGTCGTCCGGAAGTAGAACTGCGGACGGTAGTTGTTGAAGAACGGAGTGTGCCGGCCGCCCTCGTCCTTGGACAGGATGTAGGCCTGGGCCTCGAACTCCGTGTGCGGCGTGATCGAGCCGGGCTTGCAGCACACCTGGCCGCGCTCGACGTCCTCGCGCTTGGTGCCACGAAGCAGCAGACCGACGTTCTCGCCAGCCTGACCCTCGTCGAGCAACTTGCGGAACATTTCGACACCGGTGACGGTGGTCTTCTGAGGCTCGCCCGGGCGGATGCCGACGATCTCGATTTCCTCGTTCACCTTGACGATGCCGCGCTCGATACGACCCGTGACGACGGTTCCACGACCGGTGATCGTGAAGACGTCCTCGATCGGCATGAGGAACGGCATGTCGACCTCACGCTCGGGGGTGGCGATGTACTCATCGACCGCACCCATGAGCTCCATGATCGCGTCGCCCCACTTCGCGTCACCCTGCAGCGCCGGGAAGGCGGCAACGCGCACGACGGGGATGTCGTCGCCGGGGAACTCGTAGGAGCTCAGCAATTCGCGGACCTCCATCTCGACGAGCTCGATGAGCTCCTCATCGTCGACCATGTCGCACTTGTTCAGCGCGACGACGATCGCCGGGACACCCACCTGACGGGCGAGGAGTACGTGCTCCTTGGTCTGCGGCATCGGGCCGTCAGTGGCGGCGACAACGAGGATCGCGCCGTCCATCTGAGCAGCGCCGGTGATCATGTTCTTGATGTAGTCGGCGTGGCCGGGGCAGTCCACGTGTGCGTAGTGGCGAGCCTCGGTCTCGTACTCGACGTGCGCGATCGAAATCGTGATACCGCGCTGCCGCTCCTCGGGAGCCTTGTCGATCTCGTCGAAAGGCGTGAAGGGGTTGACATCGGGGTAGCGGTCATGCAGCACCTTGGTGATGGCTGCAGTCAGCGTCGTCTTGCCATGGTCGATATGACCGATGGTGCCGATGTTGATGTGCGGCTTGGTGCGCTCGAACTTGGCCTTGGCCACGTGCGTTCTCCCTTTTCTTGTGCCGTCCGGCGTTGCGCGGATCGGTTATTGCGGTCTTGTTCTTCTTTTGTTGTGTGATCCGCGACTACTCGCCGCGAGCCTTAGCGATGATCTCCGTCGCCACGGCCTGCGGGACCTGGGCGTAGGAGTCGAACTGCATGCTGTAGCTAGCCCGGCCCTGAGTGCGACTGCGGAGGTCGCCCACATAGCCGAACATCTCCGACAATGGCACGAGTGCCTTGACGACGCGGGCGCCGGAGCGCTCCTCCATCGCCTGCACCTGGCCGCGTCGGGAGTTGAGGTCGCCGATGACATCGCCCATGAAGTCCTCCGGGGTGGTGACTTCAACGGCCATCATCGGCTCGAGCAGCGCCGGCTTGGCGCGGTTCGCTGCATCCTTGAACGCCATCGATCCGGCGATCTTGAACGCGAGTTCGGAAGAGTCGACGTCGTGGTAGGCGCCATCGAGGAGGGTGACCTTGACGTCCACCATCGGGTAACCGGCGAGTACGCCGTTCTCCATGGCCTCCTGGCAACCGGCGTCGACCGAGGGGATGTACTCACGCGGGATGCGTCCACCGGTGACCTTGTTCTCGAACAGGTAACCGCCGCCCTCTTCGGTGTTCGGCTCGACCGAGATGATGACGCGGCCGAACTGACCGGAGCCACCCGTCTGCTTCTTGTGGGTGTACTCGACCTTCTCGACCGGCTTGGTCAGGGTCTCGCGGTAGGCGACCTGCGGCTTGCCCACGTTGGCCTCGACCTTGAACTCGCGCTTCATGCGGTCGACGAGAACCTCGAGGTGGAGCTCGCCCATACCTTCGATGATGGTCTGGCCGGTTTCCTCGTTCGTACTCACACGGAACGTCGGATCTTCTTCAGCCAAGCGCTGGATAGCGGTGCCCAGCTTTTCTTGGTCGGACTTGGTCTTCGGCTCGATGGCCACCGAGATAACGGGCTCGGGGAAGGTCATCGACTCCAACACGACCGGGCTGCTCGGATCGCACAGGGTGTCACCAGTGGTGGTGTCCTTCAGGCCCATGACGGCGACGATGTCTCCGGCGCCCGTCGACTCGATCTCCTCACGCTTGTTCGCGTGCATCCGGTAGATCTTTCCGATGCGCTCCTTGCGGTCTTTGGTGCTGTTGAGCACCTGGGTGCCGGTCTGCAGCGTGCCGGAGTAGACGCGCACGTAGGTCAACTTGCCGAGGTGCGGGTCGGACATGATCTTGAAGGCCAGCGCGCTGAACGGCTCGTCCTCGCTGGGCTTGCGGGACATCGCCTCTTCCTCGTTGCCCATCTTGTGGCCCTCGACGCCCTCGACGTCGATCGGTGAGGGGAGGTAGTCGATGACAGCGTCGAGCATGGGCTGCACGCCCTTGTTCTTGAAAGCCGTTCCGGTCAGGACCGGGGTGACGCTCGCGGCCAGGGTGGCGCGGCGAATACCGGCCTTGATTTCTTCGACGGAAAGTTCCTCGCCCTCGAGGTACTTCTCCATGACGGCGTCGTCGTTCTCGGACAGCGTTTCGATCAGCTTCTCGCGCCACTCTTCGGCCTGGCCCTGCATGTCCGCGGGGATCTCTTCGATGGTGTAGTCCTCGCCCATCGCGGTCTCGCCACGCCAGGTCAGCGCACGCATTCCAACGAGATCGACGACCCCGATGAAGTCAGCCTCGTTGCCGATCGGCAACTGGAGAACAAGCGGCACCGCGTTAAGGCGCGAGACGATCATGTCGACGCACATGTAGAAGTCAGCTCCGGTGCGGTCGAGCTTGTTCACGAAGCACATGCGGGGAACGCCATAGCGATCGGCCTGCCGCCACACGGTCTCCGACTGAGGCTCCACACCGGCGACACCGTCGAACACCGCGACAGCACCGTCGAGAACGCGAAGCGAACGCTCGACCTCGACAGTGAAGTCGACGTGGCCGGGCGTATCGATGATGTTGATCGTGTAGCCCTTCCACGAACACGTGGTGGCTGCGGACGTGATAGTGATCCCGCGCTCTTGCTCCTGCTCCATCCAGTCCATGGTGGCTGCGCCATCGTGGACCTCACCGATCTTGTAGTTGATACCGGTGTAAAACAGGATCCGCTCGGTGGTTGTGGTCTTGCCAGCATCGATGTGCGCCATGATCCCGATGTTGCGGACCTTGGCGAGGTCGATACCCAGTGCGGTGGACACCATCTGCTCCGTAATTTCCTTAGGCCTTGTGGGCGATTACCAGCGGTAGTGAGCGAAGGCCTTGTTGGACTCCGCCATCTTGTGGGTGTCCTCGCGCTTCTTGACGCTGGCACCGAGGCCGTTGGAAGCGTCGAGGATTTCGTTCATGAGGCGCTCGGTCATGGTCTTCTCGCGGCGCTGCCGAGAGAAGCCGATGAGCCAGCGCATGGCCAAAGTGGTGCTACGCACCGGCTTGACCTCGACGGGTACCTGGTAGGTAGCACCACCGACACGACGGGAGCGGACCTCGAGCGTGGGTCGCACGTTGTCGAGGGCCCGCTTGAGGGTTTGAACCGGATCGGTGCCCGTCTTCTCGCGGCATCCTTCGAGGGCGCCGTAGACGACGGCCTCGGCCTTAGAGCGCTTGCCATCGAGCAGCACCTTGTTGATGAGTTGAGTTACGAGGGGGGAACCGTAGACCGGATCGTTAACGATCGGCCGCTTTCCCGCGGGACCCTTGCGAGGCATTAGCCCTTCTCCTTCTTCGCTCCGTAGCGGGACCGGGCCTGCTTGCGGTTCTTCACAGCCTGGGTGTCGAGGGCGCCGCGGATGACCTTGTAGCGGACGCCGGGGAGATCGCGAACTCGGCCTCCACGGACGAGGACGATCGAGTGCTCCTGCAGGTTGTGGCCCACACCCGGGATGTAGGCGGTCACCTCGATGCCCGATGTGAGTCGAACGCGGGCGACCTTGCGAAGAGCGGAGTTCGGCTTCTTGGGTGTGGTGGTGTACACGCGGGTGCACACGCCACGACGCTGCGGGCTGCCCTTTAGGGCAGGTGCCTTGGTCTTGGAGACCTTGTCCTGGCGGCCCTTGCGGACCAGCTGCTGGATAGTGGGCACGAGGCGCCTCTCCTACTCTTCGTCCTTGTCCTTGCCCCCTGCGGGTCCGACCCACGCGGTCGGGCGTGTCGCGCCTTTTGGAGCGCACGAGAACGCCGTCTCATCGTCGGTGAATCCCGATCCTCGGACTACCGTCCAGCGGACCTGCGCACCTCTTCGAGGGGAAGCCGTGCGCCACAGGATGTGCCCGGGGCCGGGCACGAGGAGAAACAGTACCCGCAGCCCTCTAACGCGTCAAAACCGGGGTCCCCTCAACCGACCTCGGGAACCCGTGCGCTCGAAGATTAGTGCCTAGACCGAGCCCAATGCCCCGGAAATCGCCGCAATGAGGAAGATCAAAACGCCCATGGCGATCAGCGCCGCGTAAAGGCCGATATTGATCCACGCCACGATTTTCGATGCGGTCACCAGTCCCCCACCGGTCACCCATCCATTGCTGATCGCGATCTCTTTCTCGGCCTTGTTCGCGAAGACGAGGGCGATGATCGCCGGAATAACCGGGCAGAAGACCCAGGAAACGATCGCCAAGACCAGCGCAGCCACCGCACTGTTGGACGTCTGGGGAGTCGGCCCGTATGTGGGCCGGGGTGGAGGTGGGGCCGGCATCCCTTGCTGAGCGTCGAAGGCTCCGCCAGTGACCGGACCTGGTACGGACGGCCACTGCGGGGTTGCCTGCGGGGTTGCCTGCGGAGTGACCGCCGGAACGTTCTCGGTGGACTCACCGGGATCGGACGCCGCTTCCTCGGGAGCGGGCTCGTGATTCGGTTGGTTCGGATCGGTCGGCTCGGACATGGCACCACCCTCTCATGCTCGACACACGACAATCGGCATCTTCGGCCCCTGCGACAAGACATCATGTGGTCATGAATCCATGGCCCGGTGCTGTGCTGTTCGACATGGACGGGACACTGGTGGAATCCCACGACAGCGTTGAGCGGGCCTGGACCACCTGGGCCGAGCGCCGCGGTATCGACGCGAACGCACTACTCGAAAACGCCCACGGGCTACCGGCGGACGTCACGGTGGCGCGATGGTTGCCTGATGCGTCTGCCGACCAGATCGCTGAAGGCGCTGCCGAGCAACTCGCACTTCAATACGACGACGTCACCGGAATAGAACCGATCGACGGAGTGCTCGAACTACTCGCATTCTTGAACCATTCGAAGATCCCGTGGGCGGTGCATACCAGCGCCGACACGCGCCTTGCCACCGTACGCCTCAGTGCGGTCGGCATCGCACCGCCGGTGTTGGTAACTCGGGACCAGATCGAACGCGGGAAGCCAGCCCCCGATGGCTACCTTCGCGCGGCTGCTCTGCTTGGCGTAGACAGTGCAGAGTGCATAGTCGTCGAGGACACCGGTGTCGGGATCGAATCCGGACGCAACGCCGGGATGCAAACGGTGGGAGTGCGCGGCGCGCAGGGCGACCTGCCGGTTCGGGACATAGCTGGCCTCCATCTGTGGCTGATGCTCACGCGAAAGAACAACGAAGAAGGGGAACCCTTAGGGTTCCCCTTCCCG
>Ga0208785_1001631_pt1 | contig 9747 bp, 16 predicted proteins | sample DEB08_DNA_2_FD_185499 | JGI IMG/M metagenome (GOLD analysis project Ga0208785, IMG submission 185499) | Aqueous microbial communities from the Delaware River and Bay under freshwater to marine salinity gradient to study organic matter... | ecosystem: Environmental > Aquatic > Marine > Coastal ...
TGAAGATCATATTATTTCCGCAATGTAGCTACAAACCTGAAGATTTTGAAGGATACTTCATACAAAAATATAAGGATAATTTTTATACATTACTAAATAAAAAACATGTTCCATTTGATAATCCATTTACCATAGAACATAAACCTCAAATTGTAGAAAATAAACGTGAAAATTATCCTAAATCATTAAATTATAATGTCAATCATGTTTTCACACAAGCTAACGATTTTATCAATATTAGTAAAAATATGAATCATGTTCTAGATTACCTAAATGATTTACACAAACAAGGTAAAAGGTGTGAATGGATGGATATGTATATGAATGATACATATTTTAGTAACAATATAGATGTACCTGATAATTGGTTTGAGATTATGATGAGAACATCAAAATATATACCATTTCATAAATATACACTTGATGGAAAAAAGATTTATCATGATATAAAATTATGATAATTTTTAGAATTTAAAATGTCTGTTATTGTAAATGGAATTAAACCTCAAAGAGCAACCTGTAGAACTAAAACAATTTCTAAATGTTAATAAAATTATCCTAAATGATATTGATATTTACGACCAAGAAACTGGAGAACTTGTCATATGTTTCAAAAAAAATGTTATACCTAAAGAACTATACAATATTGACAATAAATTAATTAAATATGCCTCGACGTACTCAAATAATAGAGGTGACGCAGCAGGTATCACCAATGTCAAAGATCTTCAAAAAGGCATGGAGCATTGGCGAAATTACCCAATTGAAGTGATTGATAAACATGGTAATACTTTACCTGATAATCATACAGAAACAACGTCTTTTATTAAAATGAAAGATGGTACTATTAATAAACGTAAAAGGAGCAATCAGGCTATGTCTAACAGTGTAGGTGGTTATGACCGTAGCAATACATTTCCATGTAGATTGACTAACTGGACTAGGAAGAATTTAGAAGCTTATCATAGTATATTTCCATTATCTAAACATATTTCAGATCTTTATTTTCAATATGCCCCTGATAAATGGTTAAATCAATATGATAAATATAGTCAATCACCTGAAGATTTTTTAATACCCGATACTAATTTCAGTACTCTTACAATTAATATGGATTGGCGGACTGCTAGCCACAAAGACAAAGGAGATTGTAAAAATGGTTTAACAGCCTTCACAGTTAAAGATATTGATGGTTTCAAAGGAGGTGAATTATGTTTTCCAACTTACAATATAGCATTAGATGTAAGAGAAGGCGATTTAGTCCTGTTTAATCCACATAAAATACATTGTAATAATAAATTAATTAAAAATGGTAGAATGAGCTTCGTATTTTACTTACGTGAAAAGATGGATAAGTGTTCTTAATAGAATAAAGAACATTTTTTCTCAAAATGTTCTTTGAATAAATATTCCCAAAATTTGAATCTCGGTTTCTGTGAAGTTATTATATACAAAAAAAAAATAAGCAACAGCAAAAAAAAAGAACAAAAAAAGAGTACAATGGATATCCAAGAACCACAAATTATATCATATTATGGATTGAAAAAAGAACAAAAAAAGAGTACAATGGATATCCAAAGCATTCTTAATGATATGGTGGGTGTTGGAGAAGATAAGGATACCATCTTGAAAATGTTTAAGAAGTTAGAAGAAGAAAACAAGCAACTCAAAGAAAAAAACAAGGAACTCAAAGAAGAACATCAAAAGTTTGATGAAATATGGAAAACAGAAGGCATCACGGAACAAGATATTATTGATATGAAAAGGCAAATAAGCAACCAATGCGATCTAATTACAAAACTTAAAGAAGAAAACAAGCAACTCAAAAAAGAAAACAAGGAAATCAAAATGGAGACCTCGGCATACTGGGTTGTAATAGATCAACTCGGGGACTACATGGAACGTGTAGATCAAAATGCTGTTGATGTATTCAATGAAATTACCGAAGACTTTGATGATATCGCAAGTAGAACCCTTGAGTAATTAAATAGTCTCAGTAATCGTTTCAATAGGCTCTTCTTCAGGTTCAATATCTTCAATAAAGTAATCATCAATATTTTTTTTAGGAAAATATTTAGTTAAACCAACTACATCATCTTTACTAAAAGCATGTATCATCATTGGAATCCGATTTAAATGTATATAACCTGTAATAATAAATACAATATGCTCCCACGATGGTTTATGTACTCGTTCTAAATTAGGCAGATTGTACTGATCTCCTTCCTGTTGATAATCGTCAATAAAGTAATTAGGATTATATTCAGGTGTTTTAGTTATCCTTAATGAACCATCTGGGAGTTGCTCTGTTTCTGGTAAGAACTCCTGATAATTACAATCGAAACCGATTAGTTGTAAATCATTGTATCCAAGTATTACAGAAAATAATACAGCAACTGAACCACTACACCAATCCAATAAATACCTAAAAGGATTATTTCTCATACATTGGAAGTCTTCTAGAAAAATAACTTTGTCATTATCTTTTAGTTCAGGTTCTACTTTCAAGATTGCCTTTGATAATAAATATCCTTTTTTACACTTGTTTTCATCTATCATTTTTTTTATTAATTTATGATGATGTTGTAATACAACATGATCCACATTGACATAATAATCGGGAAACCAATTGATTTTATACCAATGACGTATAGCCATTGTTAAACCAATAGTATCTTCTTTAATCTTTGTGAAATCAAAGTCTTTAAGAGTTCGTCCATTACCAATCACAGTACATCTTTTTACGACACCTTCTGACATATTTATAATATGTGAATATAAAAATATTATATATTGAACTAATAATAAACAAAGTAATCCAAATGGAATTAATCAAAACACCCCGAACGGCTCGTCCAATGCCTGATAACATTGAAGATTGGTCGCCTGAGTGTGAAGAATTACTTGCCGATTGGAGCGAAATTTCATCTTGCTACAATTGGCTACACAACTACTCACAACGTAAATATAAAAGAAAATATCATGCTCTTCAAGTACCGATTATCGTTTTAAGTACTCTTACAGGAGTTGGTAATTTTGCTACTGAAAGTTATGTACCAGAGAATTTTCAGCAAGGCTTTACAGCATTTGTAGGAAGTCTAAACATCTTTGCTGGGATTTTAGGAACATTATTATCCTTTTTACGTTACAGTGAAATATATGAATCACACCGTATTGCTTCACTAGGTTGGGCTAAATTAAGTAGAAATATCGAGATAGAATTATCCTTACATGACCAAAAAAGAAAGAAATGTACCGACTTCTTAAAAGTTGCTCGTGCTGAATATGACAACCTACTAGAAAGTTCGCCTATGATTGATACTGATATCATTGAAACATTCAATAAAAAATTCGATGGTAAATATGAAAATGTTGCTCGTCCACTTATATGTAATGGTCTTAAAGAAGTTACACCCTATTTCAATAATAAAACAAGTGAAGGTGAGCCTAAATTAATACCTGAAGAAAAAGAACTTGAATATGTAAGTGGACCAATACCTTAAAGAAATATAATATCCTTTTCAAGGTTCATTTTATAGCAAAAATACAAACAATCAAATGTTGCTGAACTCTTTTTTTCAGGTATAAAATCATATCTTCTTGGAGGAACAATGATTTGTATATTATTTTTGAATACTTTGAAATACTGATAACACAATGTAGATACAGGCATTATCATTATGAATGGTTTGTCTATTTCTAATAATCTATGTAATACCTTTTTCTTTATACTATACGGTGGATTATCGATTATGATATCATATTCAGGTACATATGTAAAGAAATCTCTGTTTTCATGAATTATATCATAACCTAACTCTTTTAACTTATGATCTCCGTCAAAATAAAAAGGACACCATATTATTTTATTTTCAGGAATATATTTCTGTATATTACTCCATACCTCTATTGGAGTTTTTAAATTATCATTTACTCTAGGTTTGTAATCTGTATAACTAGCCATTTACCATTAGCAAAGATATTATTTCTCATAAATCATTTAAGGATAATATATAAAGGAGTAACTATGAATAATAATAGGTACTATCAAGGTAAAATTTACAAACTAGTCGATAATACAAATGGAAACTTATACGTAGGGAGCACCTGTGAAAAAAAACTTTGTCGGAGATTACAAAAACATGTTTGTGGTTACAAAATATGGAAGAGAGGAGGCAATCAACGTAAAATGAGGTCATTTGATATTATCAAAAATAATGACTATAAAATTATATTACTAGAAAATTACCCTTGTGAAACAAAGGAGGAGTTACTAGCAAGAGAACAATATTACATTGATAATCTGGTTTGTGTAAATAAAAATAATACATATCATAATAAATTAGAATATCAACGTAAATGGAGTAATGAGAATAGAGAAAAAGTAAATCAATATGTTCGTGATTGGCGTAGTAGAAATCCCGATAAAAAAAAAGAAAACGATCGAGCATACCGATACAGTGTAAAAATAGGACATATTAATAAAATTGATCCGTTTTTATTCTTCATTGATTAGTCTATAACTGCTCTGCTGGTGGTGGAGGCTTCGTATATACCTTCAATGCTGTGGCTTGGCTATGGCCCATCACTAAATTATCTTGAGCCATATCCTTTAATTGTTCTTTTACACCCATATATTTATCTGATAAAAAAACCTTGCGTAATAGGGTGGTACTCACCGACTTACCAATTCTTTTTTTAAATTGCTTGGTTAATAGTTGTGATACATTATTTGTACCAATCGGTGTACCATCCCATTTACATAACAAATATTGCTCCCCAGGAAAGAAACGCAGATAAAATCTAATTATCTTTTTTAAATGTGGGGGAACATCTATGACACGTTCCCCATACTTCTTTTGTGTTTTAAAATCGTTGAAATAAAACGTCATTTTGGACTTTTCAATCACTAGGTAATTTGTTTTATTTTTCATTTCAATCGTTTCTTTGTTATAGTCACGCTTACGCATCACCCTACAATTGCCGAGTTCATTGCGAAGCGGTAAAGTTCTATGGATATTCAATAACAAATAGGCTTGTAATAATCCCTTTTGATTTACATTACATACTAATGTTTCTTTTAACTTTTGTTGTTTTATTTCTTGTCCGATTTGTGTGATAACCTTGTCTAAATCTTCTTTAGTAATCATATTTTTGGCTTGGTTATCACTCCATTGATTGGAAGCATTCATTTCATCGTATTGCTGATTTAACTCATCTCTTTTAATTTCATACATCTTTATCATGGCATCTAATGAACCATCGTCATTAAAAGCAAATAAATAAATAATAATGCTATTTAAGTAATTTCTTATCGTCGTAAAATTTAAATCTTTTTCTTCTAGTTTTTTTAGTACATCATCCATGTTTTCTAACCAATCAAAACCACAGAGACATTTACCATCGTTCATCATTTTTGATACAGCACCTATGTTATTAAGATATATTTTCATTGTTGAAGGTTGAACCTGACGGCCTTGCTTGGCTCTGTTTTCGGTAATTTTTTGAATGATTTCATCATTGTTTAACTCCATATTTCCTTCCATTTTTAATAATATTATTAGATTTTTTTTTAAGTATTTTAACGCGAATTAATATTCATATTGTTCGTCATCTAATTTATATGTACTATATGTAAAGCCGAGTTTAGCATCAGGGATGTGTAATGTTCCCAAAGCTGGAAATACAAAGTATCTGATAATACCTCTTTTTTGTAGTTCATGGTAAGCAACATCAATGGCTCTATATTTACGATTACAATATACTTCTTCAATTGAGGATAATATTTTCATTGCTACTGTTTTATTTGGTATATAGTACGCACAGGCATGTGTTATTCTATATTTGTCAGGTTCAATAGTTTTAATTAAATTATTATCCTTTTTGATATTTTCTATGATATCTTGTTTCTTATCATTAAATGTATTGTAATCTTTGACTAATGGAGCATTGATTTGTCCTCCTAAATATACAAATTCTTCAGGTAATATTTTTACGATTTCTTTTAATAACTCCATATCCTTAACAATACAATCGTCTTCAAGGATACAGATATCTTTTAAATCTTCGTCAATTATCTTTTTTAATACACCTTTGTGTGATTCACTACAGGCACATATCTTTTTTCTTAATTCTATTTTACAGTTGTATCTAAAATGATATTTATTTAATATTTCATCTGTGATATCTTCCCACCAGATAGCATCGATGATTTCATAATCATCATTATATTTACCCCTACGCTCTGGATATGCCGAGATCACAAAAGTTTTCATTATACAGTTACTTCGTTATAATATTAAATGATTTTATTTTCAAAATGTCCTCGTAAAAAGCAAATTTGAATCTCCGTTTCTGTGAACTAGTAATATTAAAAGTATATCACAATTTCTGTGAACTAGTAATATTAAAAGTATATCACAATGTCTCTCAAATGGGCAGGATATCCATACTCTATTGAAAAACTCCGAAAACTAGCAGATAGTGTCGTCGATGACGAGGGGCGCAGCAAAGGCAAAGAGTACATAGCCCAGTGCCTCGCGGAAGCGTGGGAAGAACAACAGAGACTTGACAAAGAAATTGAAGAACTCAAAGAAGAAAACAAAAAGATCACAAAACTCAAAAATAGGGCTGTAAAACATATTATGAAACTTAATAAGGAAATCAAGGAGCTCAAAGATGAAAAAGAAGAAGAAGAAGTAGACAAGTTGAATTGTTGTTGTGAATGTAATACAAAGAGAGAATGCCTTTCTGATACATTTGTCACAATTAGAAAATTAGATGGTACTGAATCTGTAATGTGTGGTATGTGTAGTCTAAATCATTTTGAATCTAAATGCTCGTAAATGTAATATAATTATTTTATTTTCAAAATGTTCTTTGAATAAATATTCTCAAAATTTGAATCTACATTTTATTTTTGTAGCATGTAATAAAAAAAACTGTAATAAACATGACTAATAATCCTACTCTTATTGCTGGGTTCGAAGACATCATGGTACATATCAGGAACCAAGAAAAACGTATCAAGCAATTGGAGGATGAACTATATGAACTCGTGAATTTAAAAAGGATGCTGAAGACACTTGTGGATCACATGTAATTATGGAAGTTATGAACACTCGTATTGAAAATGCTGAAAAAGAAGCACTAAAAACAGAACAACGATACGTTCTTGAAAAGGAAATGAACAAGTGTCATGTACAAAAGATAAATAAACTACAAGATGCCCTTTATCATAGATTCAATATACAAACATGTTGTATTTGTGAAGATTTGTATCATATATCTGAAATTGAAGTAGTATTGGATTGTGACTATGATCCTTTGGATTGCTGTCTAAATTGTCGGGATAATCAAGGCTACACTCAATGTACATCATGTATGGAATATGTTGATAATTCACTTGTGGATACTGACGACGAATGTTCTCGTTGTAATGGAATACGTAATGAAGATATGAGCTCAGATGACGATTAATATTTAGAAATATAAAAACAAAATATATTATAATTATAAATGTGTGATAATCCTGATTGTAAATGTACTTACTGTACTAATGATAACTACGATAGATACATAGGAGACCACATGAGGGAATGTCTTGACAATATCAATCGTTTTTTATTGAAACCTGCTGAAAAGTTGGATGATAAAGATGAAGAAAGATTTTATCAAATGATAATGTATCAGGCACAAGAAGAATTAGCACAACTTCGAAAAATAAAATCTTGTCTAGATTAAATGAAGATTGCCATACTTATCCCAAGCACAACAAATAATAGAGATTGGAACTGTATTACTGATACATATCTTTACAAAAGTATCATATCATTTGTTTCACAATATAATCCTGAGTACCAATATAAATTTTTTGTTGGAATAGATAAAGATGATAAAATCTACAATGATAAATCACAAAGACAAAAAATCTATGAACTCTGCCGTACTTGGGCTAATGTTAGTTTTCAGTTTTACCCTTTTGATGAAAACATTCCCAAAGGACATGTCTCTATTATGTGGAATATACTGTATAAAAAAGCAATTGAAGATTTTATGATTATTTCTGGATCACGGGAGACGATATAATCTATTGTAGTCGTGGATGGTTGGATAGATGTATCACGGCTCTTCAAAGTACCAAAAACCTCGGAGCAGCAGGTTGTTACAATGGAAACAGTGAAATATTAACTCAGTTTCTAGTATCACAAACACACTATGCTATCTTTAATTTTGCTTATAATCCTAAGATTACTAATTGGTGGGTTGATAATCATTTACATGAATTATATAGTCCATCCTTTTTACATATAGTAGATGGAGCATGTATTAATGCTGGTGGTGCTCCTAGATACGAAGTTGATTATTCAGCACAAACATATTACAAACAATTGGTAAAAGAAGACAAAGAAAAATTAATATGTTTCATTAAATCAAATGGAGGATACAGTCATTATAAACGCACTGAAAGAAGAAGCCTCAAGACCAAATCACAAAAGTCCAGTAAAACCAATTGAGGATGTAAATCGTAAAATAGATGCTCTTACATTGGAGGTTTCATCATTAAAAAGAGAAATTAGGAATATTTTAGATACTGTAAAACCACAAACTGAAGTAGCAACTCAAAAAGGCTGGCTATGGTAATGTGGTAATCAATCAAATGTAACCTTAAATAAATTATCCGCTGGCGCATGTTTTACTACAAGAGTTTTTGGAATATCACCATAGCAGGGTGGTAATCCTTTTCCACTGTGTTTTACACCACGGGCTTTACACGATCTATTATTACGTTCCCATTGCTTTCTGTATTCCTTTATGTTTTCGGTTTTTTTAACTTTTTTTTCTGTCATTTAATTATAAATGGAAGAATTTCCTTATATAAGTATTTGTACTCCCTTATTTAACAGAACCAAATGGCTCCCCCTTATGATCTATAATCTTAAAAATCTTGATTATCCAAAGGATAAACTAGAATGGTGTGTTCTTGATACACATGATAAAAAGGATAATATTTGGGATAAACTATTCAAAAATAAACAAGAAATAGATGAAGTAGAAAAACAAATAGGTTTTAAAATAAAATATGTAACAAAGCCTGAAAGTTATCCTATTGGAAAAAAAAGAAATATGTTAGTTAAACAAGCTTCACATAAGATATGTGCTAACGCAGATTCAGATGATGTAATGCTTCCAAGCTGGCTCAAACATAGCATCGAAGTTATGCGTTCTGATAAAAAATGTTCGTTAGTAGGTACGCCCGAAATGAGTTTCGTGTACCCCTACCTTGATTGGAAAATTACAGGTATAAAATGTCCTGTAAAGAGGATGATTCATGAGGCTGCTATGGTTTACACAAAGAAGCATTGGGGCTGTATGGGTGGATTTGCTGTTTCATCACAAGGGGAAGGTACCAAATTAATTGATGGACATGAAAAGGCGTGTTTGCCGACCAGCGCTGATAAATGTATTATTTGCGTGTGTCATGATGGTAATACTATAGACAAAGATCAGTTCAAAGATAAATCGGATCGCAATGTTGTTCTTGGGGGTCCGATTAAAGAAGTATTACAACAAATATTAAAATAATATATATACATATAAATGAAATATTTTCTGATAACTCACCAAGAGAATTTTGATTTTGCTATTGCTACGAAATATATCTTAGCAACCGATTGGGACATTGATGCCGAAATAATTGTCGGACATACCATTTCTGATAAATACCCTCGTACTGGGGTACTACAT
>Ga0208785_1001641_pt1 | contig 9709 bp, 8 predicted proteins | sample DEB08_DNA_2_FD_185499 | JGI IMG/M metagenome (GOLD analysis project Ga0208785, IMG submission 185499) | Aqueous microbial communities from the Delaware River and Bay under freshwater to marine salinity gradient to study organic matter... | ecosystem: Environmental > Aquatic > Marine > Coastal ...
TGGCAAGCCCGCCCTCAAAACCCCTGCGGCCTTTGTTTAACAACCGTGTTGCCGCCAGATCCGAGCCGCCCAGCGCCAGTGTGTCTTCTGTTTTTAAGAAGTCGGGGGCAGAGTCAAACGCATCAGAGATTGTTGGACGACCATCGGGTGTAACCAGAGCTTCATAACCGCCAGCGGCAAGGGCCGTGGTTCCAATTAAACCCGCCCGTGTGCCAACCAGTTTCTTTCCGGTGTCGGAAGCGCCGAACTTATCGGCAGCTTGAAAGAACTTGCTTTTGGCTTTGGTTCGTGCTGCGCCGCGAGCTACTTGATTTGCACGGCCCAACCATCCTGCGATTGGAATGAACCCAAGACCGAAACCCACGATCTCTTCGGTAATCTGACCGCCCGTGGTGCGAGGATTGAGGTCATACTCTCTACGGAAGTTTTCAAAGGCGTCTGTTACACCACGAGAATAATCAGTGCCAAAGGCTAGGTCCGCGCCTGCTGCACCGCTTTCCACTAAGCCTTGCGCTATCATAACGGGCGCAGCTTTAAGCCCACGGCCTATGTCGGTGAGCTTTGATTCTTTGTACGGGGCCATTAATGCCCGCGCTTCTGCGGCTAGATCTTGCGCTGCGTCGATGTCTCCCGCAGCTTCCAGTGACAACGCTTCGCTTTTTAACGCATCAAAACGACGTTGATTGCGGGCTTGCTCCGCTAATTGCTGCGCACCCTCCATGTCCCCAGCCGCTTCCAGTGCCAGAGCTTGTCGTTTAAGGGCTTCAAAAGAAGGCATTAGTCGGACTCACCAAAGTCTAACTTGGATTGAGTTGGAGTCACCCCGGCTCCAACTCCTCCACCCATAGCGGAAAATCCTGTTAAACCTAAGAACTGAGTAGCGTTTTTATCACCCACTCGTTTGAAGAACTCTGCACCCTTGTCGTCGGGGTTTATCGTTTCGTCTTTAAGAACATCAGCGTAAACGCCGAGGATAGCATCTCCTAACTCACTAGAAAGATACCGACCTGCGGGGCTTGTAGGATCCAACTCTTCTTTGATTCGCAACTTATCAGCATAAAGATCTAAGGCGCGTCTATCCTGCCGTTGTTCTTTAGCCAGTAGCTGTTCTAAAGCTCTTTCGTCAGATTCTTGTTCCAATACATCTTTAACAGCCAGAGTTCTAATCGCCTGATCCAGCTTCTTGTCTTCTTTTTTATCCGCACGTTTCATCTGCGCACCGACCAAGAAGGCATCCGCAATATTCTTCATTGCGTTGGGGCTTTCCCCAGAGGCCATGGCAAACCCAATCGTTGCCATCAGATCGTACATGTCTTCCGCTTTGTCTTTCTCTCGAATACCAAACAACTCGGATATCATTTCCACAGACTCCAGCATTCTCTGCTTGCGAGTCTTAGGAGCGTCGGGTTTAGGAGCGTCTGGAGTATCGTCGTCTGGATCACCTTTCGGAGGCTCCTTAGTTAGTTGATCAACGGTGAACGGTACGATATCAGAATCCCGATCCATAAACTTCTGTCTCAATGCTTCCGTAAGGGAATCATTTGCGGCTGCGGGATTGGTGTTCTCCGCCGCCACCACAAGGTCCTCTTTGTTCTTTCCAAGAGTGCTTTGATTGGCCAATCGAGGTCTCTTAGAAAGAGCTTCGCTAAAGCTATCCGCTGTTGTCTCATCCGATGGAGCAGGTACTGGAAGTTTTGCTTCTGGCTTGGGCGCAGGAGCTTTTTCTATTTCTCGATCCAACAATCCTTGTTGTTGCGCCAGTTCCAAGATCTCAGCATTTCCCGACGCAATCGCATTCTGAATCTCTTCAGAGGTAAGAGTGACGGGCATGGTTCCAACGCCGGGAGGCGCGGCACTTATAAGCTGTTCAGAGGCAAGAATATCGCCCATTTTAGGCACCTCTAAACTAGATACATCGTACATTGGAGGGGACATCAACCCCTGTGGATCAAACGCAACGGGATCCTCGCTTAAACCAGCATTCTTCAACGCTTCTACATATGGGTTTGGCTGTCCTTCATACTGACTTAAACCCGGAACAGCGGAAGTAATAGCAGGACCTATTTCTTTAAACGCATCCTCAATCGGATTAACGGACTGCGCACTCTGAACCGTAGTTCTAATTCTATCCATTAACGAAGGCTGCTCACCGCTGGTTATAGGAGCACTCTCCAATACCACCTCTTCCGGTGCCGACTGCTGCATCATTCTACTAATCCGGGTTCCGATAACAGCATCTCCGGGCCGAGCGTTCATAGCCTCTGCGCCCATTAATTCTACGGGTTGCACTAAAGCATTCTGTTGCCCCATTAAGTCAGGAAACATGTTTCCCAACTGCATCAACGTGCTTTCCTTAATACGCAACATCTCACCGGGGATAGTTAACCCCGGAATGTTAATAATGAACTCCTGTTCTTGAGCCTGTCCACCATTAGCAAACTTCATCGCCTCGCCCATTAACTCAGGAGATGAGGCTAGTATTCCACCCATTTCCGCAAGGCGTTTGCGGGCATCACGGTTTGCAAAGAGCTTTCTGTTTTCAACGTTCATAGTAACTCCTTATCGAGACATGCCGTATAGGCCCAGTCCAATTCCCGCTGCTTGCGTAAACGGATTCGGAGACGGGCTTTGCTGCGTCATAAACGTGGACTGCGCCGTGGGCATACCCTGATAAATATCTGAGTAGAAGCCCAGTTGCTGATATGGCGACATAACATTCTGGTATTGTGTCTGACGCTGCGCATCCAGAATAGCCTGCTGTTGCGCTTGCTCTTGAGCACCCAACGAAGACAACAGGTTAATGTCGTTCATGTTTAGACCCTGATAGGCTTCACCCAAACGAGCTTGCTGCATACCCAGAGATCCAAGACCCTGACCCAACTGACCCATGCCTTGACCCAACTGACCGTATTGACCTGCAAGAGTTCCCATTTGTCCTGCACCAGCAAGACCAAGCTGGCCGTATTGTGCTCCAAGCTGGCCGATGTTTTGACCAATTCCTGCGGCCTGCTGCGCGGCCTGCATACCAGTTTGCCCAGCCTGCATACCAAGCTGCGCCCCTTGTTGCGCCCCCTGCATTCCCATCTGAGCGCCTTGCATTCCCATTTGCCCAGCTTGGCCTGCGGCCTGAGTGCCCAGTTGTGCACCAGCCAGTCCGGTTTGCGCGGCCTGACCCGTTTGTTGTCCCGCCTGACCAAGACCAGCCAGCCCCATTTGAGTCGCCGCTTGCGCTGTTGCCGCACCCGCCTGCGTTCCCTGTTGTTGTGCTGCGCCCGCCTGTTGTGCGCCCTGCATCATTTGACCCGCTTGCGCTTGACCAAGTTGCGCCGCGCCCGTAGCCGCCTGCATTGCAGATCCTGCGCCCGCCTGACCTAATGCGCCAGTAAGTTGCGCCTGCTGCAACTGTCGGCCCAACGCACTTTCGTAAGCCGCCTGCGCCCGTTTGGCTGCACTTTCGTATCCAGCCTGACGCATTCCCGCAGCGGTTCGACCCTGCTGCTCCAGAATGTTTCTGCCTAATTCCTGCTCGGCTATTGCCTGACGGGATCCGCCATACGCATCCGCCCCTACGGCCTGCGCCCCAATCGATTGCTTTTGAATCTCCCCAGCACGAGCAATGTCCGACAACGCTTGTTGCACCGCTGTGTCTTCGTACTGATTCATAAAGCTGGAGATTTGATCAGGAGTAAATCGATCCGCTGCCCCCGCTAATCCCGCTATTCCTGCCTGTGCAGCACCAACGCCCAGCTTCCCAGCTTCGGCCAATGCACGTTGCGATGCGGCAGTGCCTTCCCGAGCTCCACCAGACGCTTCCGTAATAGCTCTAGCGATGTCCTGACCCTGCGCTTCCATGCGCTCGCCATAGGCAGGCAATGTACTAAGAGCATCAGTTCCAAGTTGCGCGGAGCGAGCAGCTAGATCCCCCAGTCCCATTGCACCGCGTTCCGTAAACTGTCGGCCACGAGCCGCCTGACCACGAATATCTCTTGCTCCTGCTTCTCCTGCAAACCTACCAGCTTGCGCCGCACGTTGCACATCCCGTGCACCACGACGAGCGGCTTCCTGCGCTTGCTGCGCCCCTGTATATGTTCCGGGTATAGCTTGCTGCATTGTTGCTAACGCAGCGCGGGAATAGGGCTGGGCTCCCATATACGCTTGCTCTGTCATTTGCTGCGCCCGGGCCAAAGGACTAAGCCCTTGCTGAACTGTTTGCATCCCGGCTTGCACACCACCGATGCCTTGGCCCACGGTCCCTGCCCCAGCTTGCAGCATTGGAAGATACGAGCCAACTCCCGCTGCCGCTCTTTGCGCTGCCGCCTGTTGCATGGGGGTACGAGCCGCAACCTGATACTGCGGAAGTACAAAACCCGGGTCCTTGGCTAGTGCCTGCGCCCGAGTTAGAATTTCGTCTTGATATTTTCTAAGCCAATCAGGGATTTCCGTGGTTTGTATTGTTCTTACTTCTTCAACCATGATGTGGCCCCATTTTATATCCGTTCATCGAAGCAAACATTTTTGCTGCGACTTCTCCACGAGTTCCGTTTGGCGCATCGCCAATAACCCTACCTGCCTTTTCAGCATCACCGTTTCCGATGTTCTTTAAATCCTTTAAAGACAGCACAACCTCGCCGTTTGATAACGCCGCTTCCTGCACGGGCTGTCCATCCTGATAGATCATCGCGGGAATATCGTCCGAGGTTCCCGTTCCGGGGCCCTCGATTAAACCACCTCGGGCGTAGTCGTAGCCAAACTTTTGCTCATACTCAGAGTCATATGAATCCCGTTCTTCAAACGTATCAAACGACTGTCCCGTGTAGCGGCTGCGGTATAGGTTCTTTAAAAACTCCGAGTCGTCATAATCCCCGCCATACCCCTCGGGCATACTTAGATCAACGCTTTCAGAATCTTGAGTTGCACCAAGAATCCCTGCGCCTAATGTGTACAACGGCAGCTTGCTCATAAGCCCGCTTGTTGCCGCCTCCTTCGCAGTTTCCGCAACGATAGCTTCTAAGGCTTTGTTTTTTGCCGCTTCTTGCGCCGCAGCACTAAGCATTGGATTTGCCAAGCCTTGTTTAGCCATGGCCGCAGAAACCTGCTGACCCATTCCGGTGCCCGCAATCGCGCCGCCAAACAAACCGCCGATTCCCCCGCCGATCAAAGCGTCTTTGATTGCGTTCTTAGGGTCGGATCCGCTTAATAAACTCCCGCCAAAAGCACCAAGAGCCGCTGTTAATGGACCGCCCGCTGGGATAAGAAGACCGCCAAGTCCGCCGAGTATTGCTCCAAAATTCATGCTTCACCTCTAATAGCTTCAGGCGCAGTCACAGTAATTATCGTGCTACGTTTCTCAGCGCCTGTCCAAGCCTGTCCACAATCTGGGCAGTTACCGTTAGGGTAGCTTGCGATCTCTTCTGGCGTGTCAACTGCGTTGTCACAGTTTACACAATGCACCATATCAGAACTTGAAGAAGGTTTCCAGCGCGAGCCATCTGGCATTGTAATTGTCATGTCGTTGTCACCGTTACTGTTCCAACAGCGCCCGTGGCTAAAGAACCACGAACATAGGGAGAATGAGCTAGTGGCACTCTAACATAACCGTCATGGTTAAAGATAGCCCCCGGCTCTAGCCCGCTGTCGTCTGTTTGAAGATTTGTAAACACCGCAAAAGTATTGCGGCCCTCCCCCGGATTCTGCATCTGCTCCAAATACACAGCAAACGAACGCACTACCTCCGCAATATACTGCTGATCGTATTGCGTCGGAGCTACCGGAAAGAATGGAAGAACAAGATTACGAGACATTAACGCATCCCGTCTGGCTGTACATCCACTCTCGGTGAACCAAGCCGCCATGTTGTGCCCGTGTCGGACGTTTCAATTTTAAATGCAAACGACCTACCTCGCAAACGCACATGCACCTGATCGGTAAACTGCTCCACTGGAACAGACGCCGTCTTTTCCACAATCTTGGAGTTGCTTTGCAGGTAGTTGCCGCCCGGAAAGTTCCTAGCTTTTAACGTCATCGTGGCCTGCGGAGTTTCGTTTGTACTGTCTCGGAACGTTAAATCAGGGATCATTCGACGCAAGAACACAAACTGCTCCCCCTCGCCAATATCCATCTGACTGCTTTCGATATACGCACTTATGCCGCTAGCTGGGTTGGTACTGCCGTCATCAAAGCCCTGCTCGTGGAAGTACAACACATGATCCGTTCCCGCCGCAACAGGCAGATCCTCAACGCCCCGATCCAACCAAACCGTGCGAGCCATCGAGCCATAGTACCAAATCTGCTGCTGGTAGTTGTACACCACATAACGGTCATTCTCACTGCTGGAAGCAGACGGATAAAACCACCAAACCTCAGAAAACGCCGTGTTGGTAGAAGCCGTGACCTTCTCAAGCTGGTCAGTGTTAATATCGCTAAACACATAGTCCCGAACCGTGCAAGGCAACCGCTGCACCGCACCGCCATACACATAAAACTCTTCAGCACCCATCCAAAACACATTGTCCTCAACCGCAATCGCCGCTAACGGCCCCGCAATCGTAATGTTCTCAGATATTGTGTTAATTCCAAACGTAAATGGCGGTCCCAAAAACTGCATCGCATGTAGTGATACATCCGTATATACAAGAACCTGCTGGCGCGTTTCGATAGCAGTAATAATCTCGGACCCAGAACCAAGGCGCAAGTCACCCGCTGTATTTGTTGCCGTTGCCGCCCAATCGGTTAGAGATTCTTGGTCCGAGAACCGAATAAGCAACGGATCCTGTACCCCCGGATTGGTCTGGCTATCACAACCAAACGCTATAATGTGCCTGTCACGGTCAGATACCAAAACCTTTTTGGCAATAATTGGCGTGGTATTAGCCCCGGCTAACGATGCAAGCTCCACGGCTCTTGTGCTTGTGCCGTTGGTTTTATCCCAATAGAAGATATCCCCATCGCGCACGTTAATAAGTAAATCCTCACCAAAGTTATCATGCGACCAGATACGAAGGGTTTGTCCCGACGCCGACAACGACGCTGCACTTCCCCATGTTCCACGGCTCCACGTTCCCGCGCCCCAGCCAGTGCCAGTGATTGTGGTATCAAGGCCCGTGTTGATTTGATATGCGCCCACAACGCTTGAGCCACCATTGCCGCTATCGCTCGTAGACGCAAAAACAAGCGTGTCATCTATTCCGCCCGAGGTAGTGATCGAAGAAATGGGGGCAACGGAACGAACGTTTATGTAGTAGCTGTTGTCGTTCTTAACATAAACGACTTGGTATTCTTGGTTTAATATCTCCGCCGTAACAGCATCGCCTAACGTAGCTGCCCCTGAAAACGTAACAAAGTCGTTTTCTAAAGCACCGTGATCGGTGTCGGTCACAATAATCGTGGAGCAAGTAACTGCCGCGCTAGAGGAATGCGCCGCAGCCGTGGTGCTACGAATACCCCGCACACAACCCACTAGAGTATTGCTGGAGATATTGGCATAGCTGATAATCTCTGTACCAATTTTAATAATACCGGAATCCGGAAATCCGCTTGCGCTTGTAAGCGGGATATTATCGTCAATGGCACTAATGCCCGCAGACAACGTATTGGCCGAGGCCGAAAACGTTACGTCCCCCGCAGCCGTAGTTGCACGAATAGGCGTAATGTCGTTATACCCGCCGCCCTCGTTAATGTAATACTTTAAGTGCGTACCTACACCCAAGTACCGTTCGCCGTTTAGCGCGACCCATGGGTGCAACGCACGGCATGTACCTAAAAAGTAGGTGGAAGAACTGGGCTCCCACCCACCTATTTTTTCTGGAAAGCCAAAACGAAACCTGACCTTATCCATATCAAACCAACCGCCCTCATTAGAGTACGATGTGGTTTCCCTGTTTATTCCGGGTCGGAACTGGAGTTTGGTCAAAGGCATTCATTTACTCCACCTAGTTAACGACTTCTGCCTCTTCAGGCTTGGCTTCTAACGAAGACTTTAGCATATCCATAAACGCCTGACGACCCACTTGTAATTGCGTCAGGTTAAACTGCGCTGAACCAATCTTCTGATCCAGTGAGCCAATGTGATTAATGCAAACCTTGGACTCATCAGATAACTGGTCCTCAGTGTATTCTACATCGTCAATCGTAATGACCTTTTTTTCTTCAGTCATAGTGATCTCCTTTTAAGTTAGGTTGCTATGCGTCCCAAGGGTTGCCTGATGCTTCCGTTGGGTTTTTCTGGTTCTCGATGTTTGCAGCGAGAGCAGATTCTGTGTCAGCTTGACTAACACTGTCCCACACCCAGCCTTGCGCCTGTGCTTCTGTTACATCCGCGTAAGGCGTAAAGTCCGGTGAAGAAGGGTCAGGTGTTAGCCCAACTGTGCCGTAGGACGAAGCTGTATATGTCACGGCATCATCACCTGATCCTACAGTTTCTGACGCTGTGCAGCGCCAGTGTACTACGTTAATTCCGCCTGTCGCGACTTCATGCTCGCAAGTTGGGATTGTCCAATCGTATGTTATAGCCATGTTAAACTCCTTAAATAGCAGCTATAATAAAGGCGAGAAGCTCACTGTATCTTACGCCCATTCTAGTTCTTTCTTCGCCAGTTTCTTCGTCAGTCCATGTACTTGAAATAAACATGGCATAGTCACCAGCGTCTAATCCTTCAGCCGCAAATGCAGCTTGTAGGTCTTGTGCAATGATACCAAAGTGTGTTCTGGCTTCATCACCTTTCTCAGTTACTGCATCACGCCAGCGAAACTTACGCAGCAAACCTTTAGCAGCTACAGCTACACGTTGCTCTGCGTCAGATAGCTCTGCAATGTCTTGCTTTTCGTTGCGGTCAGATGTTTGGATAGCGTCATTGGTTGCGTAAATATCCTGATACCTAAAACTGCTAGAACCAATGTCCAATGAGTTATCTGTTATTGCCCCATTTCGCATAGGCAAATAGCCATCACCACCGAAATCAATCCCAGACTGGACAGTGTCAATTTGTAAGTTGCCTCCACTAGAACGACACCCAATACTCCCCACACGTGCGTTGCCAGCCCTAAATTCTACAATGGAACCGTCACCACCGTTCCTATTGAAATAACCTGCGTTGTCAGCATTTGCGGCTGCATAAACACCAGACGATGGAGTGGCGTAAAAGATACCTCCACTTGTAACACCTGCCGCAGAAGTGCCACCAACAATTAAGTTACCGCTGCTGTCGATTCGCATACGTTCTGTGTTGTTTGTACTAAACGCAAGACTATCGTTCTCTTGCTGGTTCATGGTGAATATTGTTTGACCAGTAAAATACCCCATACGAAAGCCATCACTAGATGTAGTTCCAGTGGTGTCATTGGTTAGCTGAATGTATGTGCTATCATCATGAACATGAAGCGTTCTTTGTGGCGAACTCGTCCCAATCCCAACATTACCGCTGCTGTCGATGCGCATACGCTCTGGGCCGTTGGTGTTAAACGCCATATAAGCGTTATTGTGATTGTATTCAATAATCCCAGAGCCGTTGTCTTGAACATCACCAAACCGTATTTGGTTAGCTGCGGTGTTTGGCGTCAAGAACTGCAAACAAGCGTCAGAACTGTTTTCTATTGTAATGACTGCACTTGATGCACTAGCAACCCCACCAGCATTACCCTTCCATACATGCAAAGTTTGGTCTGGCGAACTCGTCCCAATGCCAACATTGCCGCTGCTGTCTATACGCATGCG